>Ga0190272_10000213_pt1 | contig 35572 bp, 22 predicted proteins | sample Popmic504T_FD_133746 | JGI IMG/M metagenome (GOLD analysis project Ga0190272, IMG submission 133746) | Populus adjacent soil microbial communities from riparian zone of Shoshone River, Wyoming, USA - 504 T | ecosystem: Environmental > Terrestrial > Soil > Riparian zone | place: USA: Wyoming...
CCCAGAGCCATAGGTGAAGGACTTCCACCAGCCCGCGCAAAACGCCAAGCTGAGCGGATTGCGAAGAGTGGCAAATGGATTGAGAGCCTTCGAAGCTCAGATGTCAATCGCCTGTGGTCGGAACTGCATCGCATCGTTTCTCATCATCCTTTGGTAAGAGCATCGCGAAGCGCGGGACTTTTGGTTGAAGAAGGAGCGGGTAGCGCCCATACGGACCTTACCCAGGAGCTCTTCGTTCAACTGCTGAGCAAGAATCGTTTCGAGCATTATCTCGACACCGAGATGACCGACTACGAGATCGAATGCGAGATTGGGCAAATTGAACTCACCAATCTTCTCACCGCTGAGCTAAGAAAGCGCCACCCCGAAAGCTATCGACTCGCCCGTCGGATCTCGACACTCATTCAATCAAGTTCAAACTTTCGTCGCTTTGACACGAGCGGAAGTGGTGATGAACCTCATCGGCGGTTAGCTGATCGCATGTATGGACTTAGTGAATGGGCCGATGGAAAACGCCGCCGTGACTCTCACGACGTTGAGCAACGCGTCCACATTATTCCCGTTCGCCCGCGCGATACTCGCATGGTCGGCTGTACCGGAGACTCTCAGGTCGTCATCAGTAACTCCGATCTTGAAGATTTGATCGTGTCTGTTTTGGACGCCGTCGATTCACCCGTCGATGTCAGAACGCTGCGAAGTCTGGTCATGTCGCGGCTGCCTGTGATGGACATTTACCTCGTACCGCTTGACGGTGACGATAATGATGATGGCAATCATTTCGAGCCCGTTGATCGGCAGGAAAATCCAGAGCAAGGTCTGATGCGACGCGAATCAGAGAATGAAGCGGCCGGCTTTGTCGACCACTTTCTCAGCTGTTTGCAAGAGACAGTGCGCGGCAAACTCAAACAGTACAACCGAATCCTGGGGGTGCTATGGCACTGTTATTTGAGTCAGGAGCAGGCAACGCAACTTGAAGTTGCTGCGATTCTGGGTGTCTCAGACTCCCTCGTCTCGGACTATCGTCGGCGAATTGAACAGGAACTGCGTGCACTCACGTTCTCTGAAGTGGAGGAAGCCCGAAGATTTGAAGGCGCTTTGCGCGAGCGCGTTCGCGAGCTCGTGGTAGTCGGCCAGCAAAACGAGGTCGCAGTTTAGATTCGGCTGCTTATTCAGAAGCCCTATTTCTAAACAATATTCGAGGCTGCGGCGCGATTAGCGCAGTGGCTTCTTTTGCTATTTGAGGTCAGTGATCGGAAGCCACGTCTCCAGTGAAGATGAGACAGCTGCTTAGATCCGACTTCGCAACACACAGGATCGCCGAGGATAAAGTGGGACGAAGGAGCGAACAACCAGACATCGAGCCAGTAAGGCCGGGACGTCTGGCTGTGCCCTTTCGAACTCGGGCTGATTACGAATCAGTGCGGCCTTCGAGACAAGTCAGCGCGAGCCGTGCAGACAAGCCAGTGGCGGAGAGTTCACCAATCGCCTTGAAAGTCGCAGCCCCTTGTTCCCCCGGCGAGGTTCTGGAATTGCAAAGGCCGGTCTCGAAAAGTAAGTGGCGACTCAAGCGCGGCCACGGGTTAGCGTATGCAGCGCTTTTTCTCTTCACTCTCGTTTTGTATGCGCGTCCGGCAGAGTTTTATCCGTCGCCATGGACCGCATCGCTCGCGCTCATAATCGCGCTGACAACTATTGCCTTTTTCCTTCCCACGCAGCTTTCTTTGGAAGGCAACCTTACTGCGCGTCCGCCAGAAGTAAACCTTGTTCTTCTCTTTTGCCTTACCGGATTGCTTTCGATTCCACTCGCTCTTAATCGAGCGATAGCCTGGCAGGAATTTAACGGCACTTTTATCCGTTGCATCGTGATGTTCATAGTGATCGTCAATGTTGTGCGGACTAAGGCCCGCCTAAAAGGTCTACTGCTCCTCGCGCTCGCGGCGGGACTCTGGTTAAGCGTGGAAGCCGTCAACGACTATCGACTCGGCTTGATGACCGTTGAAGGTTACCGCGTCGGAGGGCGAGGTGGCGGCATCTTCGGTAACTCAAATGACATGGCGTTGTTTCTGGTAACCATCATTCCTATGGCGATCGCTCTCTTGCTGAGCTCCCGCAGTATCGTTCGCAAGTTTCTTCTTGGCGCCGCCGCACTGCTGATGGTGTTCGCAATCGTGCTCACCTACTCGCGCGGAGGATTCATTGGATTAATAGTGGCGTTGACTTTCTTCGCGTGGAAAGCCGGCCGGCGCCGTCGGCTCGGGATTATAGTCGCCGGTTTCCTTCTCGTGGGCTTGCTCATGGCGGCGGTTCCGAGCTATGCCTTTCGGCTTGCCTCAATTCTCGTCCCGAGTTTGGACCCAGTAGGCTCATCCGGGGCTCGGAGCGGAGAACTCCTCCGATCAGTGGTCGTGGCTCTTCGGCATCCGATTTTCGGCATCGGAATGGGCAACTATGCTCCAGAAATGTCGCACCGAGGACTAGTCACCCACAACTCATACACGCAAGTGGCGGCTGAGATGGGAATGGCGGCGCTGGTTTGCTACACGTTATTCGTTGTCACGCCGATCAGAAAACTGGGACAAATTACGCGCGAAACCTTCGACGCCAAAGCTAATTCGAGTTTCTATTATTTATCACTTGGGCTCCAGGCTTCGCTGATCGGTTACATGATTTGTAGTTTTTTCGCTTCGGTCGCCTACCTCTGGTACATCTATTACCTGATCGGTTATGCGGTCTGTTTGCGCCGGATTTATGAGGCGGAGATTGGAAAGGCAGTGGTTGTCGAAACGAAGCGAAAGCGAAGCCGGTTAAGGAATGCATCGCTGATCGAGACTAATCGCGGGGTCGCAACTACGTGACTATGAAAATCGTCGCAGAATTAATCCTCTGGTTGAGCGCCGCGGCGCTGCTCTATACCTACGCCGGTTATCCTCTGCTGCTGGTGATCGTGAGCGGTCTGCGCCGGCGCGATATTAAGCGGGGCAAGTTTGAGCCGTTGGTCACTGTAATTGTGACGGCTTATAACGAGCAGCGAGATCTGGCGGCCAAACTGGAAAATACTTTGGGGTTGGATTACCCGCGTGAACTCATGGAAATAATTGTCGCTTCCGATTGTTCCAGTGATCGCACGGATGAAATCGCACGCGAATTCGCCGAGCAGGGCGTGCGCCTCGTGCGCCAGCCGCACCGACTGGGAAAAACGGCAGCACAAAATATGGCCGTCACGCATGCGCGTGGTGAGATCATTCTTTTTTCCGATGCCACCAGTCTCTACGAACAAGATGTGCTGCGCGTAATGATGCCGAGCTTCTCCGATCCTGAGGTGGGCTGCGTCGCCGGGCGTCTAATCTACGTTGACCCCGCGGATTCAAGAGTCGGTCGTGGCGCGCGTTCATACTGGGGTTATGAAACTTTTCTGAAGAGTCACGAGAGTCGCATCTTCTCCCTGATTGGCGTGTCTGGGTGTCTCTACGCTGTTCGGCGTTCGGCTTATGTGCCGCTCTATGAGGAAGCGTGCAGTGACTTTATCATTGCCACGAAGATGGTCGAACAGAACCTCCGCGCTGTTTACGAGCCCTCCGCCGTTTGCACGGAAGAGACAAACCGTCAAACCGAAAAAGAACTACGAATGCGCGTGCGGGTCATCGCGCAGACCTTTACCGACCTCTGGCGTCATCGTGCGATGATGAATCCCTTTCGCAGCGGCTTTTACGCGGTCCAGCTTTTATCCCACAAGGTCATGCGCTACGCCGTCCCGTTCATTCTGATCGCGATCCTGTTGACGTCGGCAGTCCTTGCTCGCCATTCGACGCTGTATCTCGTACTTTTTCTTGCTCAACTCGGCTGTTATCTAACCGCAGTGGTCTCGTGGGGGCTTGAACGAGCGGGAATTCATAGTCGAATGCTGGCGTTGCCGCAGTATTTCGTACTTTCTAATCTTGCGGCTCTCATTGCTTTTTACCAGTTTCTGCGCGGCGAGCGATACGCGCATTGGGAACCGATTCGCGAAGGCGCAACATCGCAGCGCGCTACGCCAACAATCGCATCGCCATGAAGGTAGTTGACCAACTGTTCAACTGAGGAAAAGACTGAATGTGTGGCATCGCAGGATTTGTCAGCAAAGATGAGCATCGCGACGAAGCCGAAGCGCGCGTTGTGCTAGACCGGATGTGCCGCGTGATTGCACATCGTGGTCCTGATGATCAGGGGATGCTGGTAAATGATCGAGTTGCGCTTGGAATGCGTCGCTTATCAATTATCGACGTGGCCGGCGGCCAACAACCAATATCCGGGTGCGGCGCCGCGATTACGATCGTCTTCAACGGAGAGATCTACAATTATCGCGACTTGCAACGCGAGCTAGAGTCGCGCGGCCACCAATTCAAGACTCATTCCGACACTGAAACAATAGTGCATGCTTACGAAGAGTTTGGCGCAAGCTGTGTCGAACATCTGCGCGGGATGTTTGCCTTCTCAATCTGGGATGCCCGCTCCCGCAAACTTTTCATTGCTCGCGATCGCGTAGGCAAGAAGCCGCTCTATTACTCAACTACACCTGACGGCACATTAATCTTCGGCTCTGAGTTGAAGTCCTTGCGGGAACATTCCGGGTTTCGCGGCGACATCTGCATCGAGGCCCTCGATGCTTACTTGACCTTCGGTTATGTTCCCGATCCGCTCACGATTTTCCGCGGTGTGCACAAGTTACCACCAGGGCATCACCTGACCTGGAAAGATGGCCGTGTTCAGGTCGAGCAGTACTGGGATTTTCCTTACCAGCACCCGCAGGACAATCCGGCGCGTACCGAAGACGACTGCATCGAGGAATTGCGCGCTCTTCTTGACGAGTCGGTGCGCATTCGTTTGGAGGCCGAAGTCCCGCTCGGCGCCTTTCTTTCTGGCGGAGTTGACTCGAGTTCAGTCGTAGGCCTGATGGCCCGCCACGCCACTCAGCCGGTCAAGACTTTCTCAATCGGCTTTCACGAAGACAGCTACAGCGAATTGAAGTATGCGCGGATTGCAGCGCAAAAATTCGGCACCGACCATCACGAGTTCATCGTCACCCCGGCCATTTGTGAGATTGTGGATGAACTGGTCTGGCATTTCGACGAGCCGTTCGCCGATTCATCCGCGATTCCGACTTACATGGTTTCAAAACTCGCGCGGCAGCATGTTACCGTCGCACTCTCCGGCGACGGCGGTGATGAACTCTTCGGCGGATACACGCGCTACGCACTCGATCGGAAACGCAGCGGCTTTGCTAACCTGCCGCGTGTTGTGCGTCAGGGCGTGATGCAGCCACTTGGTCGCAATCTTCCCCATGGTGCGTGGGGACGAAATTATCTGCACAATGTTGCCCTCGATCCGCTTGATCGTTATATCGAAGACATTTCGGTGTTCACGCGATTGAACAAGCCTTTGCTTTACACCGCCGCATTTCGTCAACAGCTAGGAAAGACGGAAGCTGCGAGTCGCTTTCGGGCTTATGCGGCCCGCTCGCGTGCAAAAGACCCGCTCGATCCGCTCCTCTATCTCGACAGCAAGACCTATTTGCCGGGCGACATTCTGACAAAAGTCGATCGAATGAGCATGGCCGTATCGCTCGAGGCGCGCGTGCCCTTGCTCGATCATAAACTTATCGAGTTTGTCTGCACGCGGATTCCAGCCAGCATGAAAATGAAAGGACTGCAGACCAAACACATTTTTAAGCGTGCTATGCGTGATTTAGTGCCGACCGAAATTCTGGATCGGCCGAAGCAGGGTTTTGGGATTCCGATTGACCGCTGGATCAACGAGCAACTGCGCGAACGTGTGCGCGGCACGCTCAGCGAAGCGCTAACGATGCAACGCGGTTATGTTGAGCCCCGCTACGTCAGAGTGTTGCTCGACGAACACGAGAAGGGGCGACGCGATCATGCTACCGAATTGTGGACACTCTTCATGTTGGAGTTGTGGCATCGTAAGTTTGTTGATAAGCCTGGCAGCCTTGAGTTAGAGAATCATGTGAATCAGGATTTGGCGCCGATGGTGGCATAAAAGTGAAACCAAGCGTTCTCCACATGATCGACAGTTTTGAGCAAGGTGGCTCCGAGCGCCTGGCCCTTCAGCTCGTGCGCCAGTTGCACGAGAGCGGCGGTTGTAATGTGCGGCTCGCCTGTTTGCAAAACAAAGGATCGTTGCGTGCCGAAGCAGCTCGTCTCGATCTCGGGGAAATTCCCGAGTTTCCGCTCACAAGTTTCTACGACCGTAATTTCGTTGCGCAATTACGCGGGCTCGCTCGATTCTTGAGAGACAATAAAATTGATGTTATTCACACGCACGACTTTTATACAAACATCTTCGGCCTCGCGGCTGGAGCTATGGCCCGTGTGAGAGTTCGCATCGGATACAAAGGAGAGACGGATGGGTTTCGCACCTCAACGCAGAAGCGTCTGGAGCGTGGCGCGTTTCGTTTGGCCCATCGAGTTGTTGCTAACGCTGAGGCAGTGCGGCAACAATTGATTCGCGAAGGCGTGCCATCCCGAAAGGTAGTGACGCAGTATAACGGCTTGGATCTCGCGCGTGTGAAAGCCTCGTCGATAGCAACCAGGGAAGAGATTCTTGCGATGCTTGGGCTGCCCGACCGTCGGCTCGTAACCATCGTCGCGAACCTGCAACACCCGGTGAAGGATCACCCAACATTTTTGCGTGCTGTCGCCAGAGTGCGAGCGGAATTTTCAGACGCGGCTTTCGTTATTGCTGGAGAAGGCAAGTTGATGCCGAGCCTGCGCGAGCTGAGTGGTCAACTTGGATTGGCACGCGACGTCTTCTTCATGGGCAGATGCGAAAAGGTTGCTGAACTGCTGTCTGTCTCCGATGTGTGCGCGCTGAGTTCCACCGCCGAAGGCTTTTCGAACGCGATCCTTGAATACATGGCCGCGGCCAGGCCTGTAGTGGTGACAGACGTCGGCGGCGCGCGGGAAGTCGTCAGCGATGGCGAAACTGGTTACATCGTCGCGGCAGGCGATCACCAACAGATGGGCGTGCGAATCAACGAGCTGCTCCGCGACCCGACCCGGGCGCGTGCCATGGGCAAGCGCGGCCGATCGATCGTTGAAGAAAAGTTTTCCTGTAAGCAGCATCTCGCCAATACTCTTAATATGTATTTCGGGATGTTGGGTAGGGGATTTGACGCAGAAGCAACGGAAGTGAGTGGAGCAACCGCGTTCATAACGCCGACTTAAGAGATAAGTTAACACCAGCCGCGCCAAACATTTCCGCACTGCAGTTTAGTATTCATTCCCAAAACTCTATGACCATCAAGCGCAGCTTTCGCATCGCCCTCCTGGCTGCGCTTGCGTGGCCGGTCTTGGCGTGGCTGGCGGCCCAGACCCTGATCGTCTCCCCAGCGCCGGCACGGGCGGATGCCATGCTTGTACTGGCTGGGTCGTCGACTTTCAACGAGCGTACTCGCCTTGCCGCGCAGCTCTTCAAAGGGGGAAGCGCACCAAAAATCATTCTTACTAACGACAATCAGGAGAGTGGATGGTCCGCCGAACTGGACTCGAATCCTCTCTTCGTGCAACGCGCGATGATCGAGTTGAGGCTGTTCGGAGTTCCGGAAGAGAAAATCGAAATCGTTCCTGAAACAGTGTCGAATACTCGCGAAGAAGCAGCGCGCGTGCGTGCCTATGCGACGAATAAGGGATTGCATTCGATTCTGGTGGTCACTTCGGCTTATCAAGTGCGCCGCGCTCGTTGGACCTTCGAAAAAATGTTCGCTGGCAGCGGCATCACTGTTTCCTTCGCCAGCGTTCCGCCAGGCGATCAAACACCCCGGCCGTTAACCTGGTGGATGCATCGGCGAGGCTGGAGCATGGTCGCAGGCGAGTATGTGAAGCTAGCTTACTACTTCGTTCGCGGAGTCAGTTTTACCGAGACATCGCAGGCCGCTTCGCTGGAGTCTACCGAGCCGCAGGACCGCTCCGGGCTCAAAACCGATCGCAACGTTTATAGAAAACCAACTCTGCCGCCGCGCCCGCGAGCAGGAGGCAAATTTATCGATGCCGTTTTCGGCACAGAGATCATGCGCGCCACTGACGAAACTGATGGCCCAGCTCCGGGGTTTGGCACGTACTATTCGCATTGGCCTACCTTCAACGCCGATAACACTCGACTTCTAATTCGCAAGGGCCACACAGGCGACGCGATTGTAAAAACTTTCGACCCGGTGAACTTCAGACTCGGATCCGGGCGTGATATTTTGCCGCTTGAGTACCCGAGTGGCTTTGGCGTGAGTTGGGAGAGTTCGATTTGGTCACATTCCGACCCGGAAGTAATTTATGCGTATGCAAACAATTTGAAGGGTGGCATGCGCCTTTATGCTTACAACGTCGTGCGTAAGGAATTCAAGCTGTTGAAAGACTTTAGTGCGCTGTCGCGCGGACGAACTGACTACCTTCATCAAATGAACATGTCAGCCGGCGACGATGTGTTTTCGTGGAGTCGGATGCGCACTGGTAACAATGGAGTCCCGATCGGTTACCTCGTGTGGCGTCGCTCCGCCGACAGGGTTCTGTTCGACACTCCGAACACAATGGACTTAAACGAGGTGCATGTTGACAAGAGTGGACACTGGCTCAGCATCCCGCTTAATAAGCCTATGCCGGACGGTGCTGCGATGCAGTTTCTCAATCTCGACACAGGCGCAGTGACGAAGATTGTGCGCGGCGATCCGGATTACAAACCTGGTCACGGTGACCTCGGCACCGATGCCATCATTGGCTTCGACGCCTGGGGCAATGGCCTTACCTGGCGGCGCATGAGTGCACCACATAAGCTACGGCACGTTTTCTTTTTCCGAACGGCGATCGGAAGAAATGGCGGCGTCTCTGACTGGACTCACGACTTTCATGGAACCATGCTGGCGGATAATGAGGATTGGATTACGATTGGAACCCACAGAGATCCTGCAGCGACGCAAGTTGGCACAGGGATCTACGACGATGAGATCCTGCAAGTCTCTCTCGATGGTAGCGAACGTATTCGACGCATCTGTCACACGCGCAGCGTCTACGATGACAAGACTGAAACAACAGGTTACTGGTCAGCGCCCAAGCCAACGATTAGCCTTGACGGCCGTTTCATTGCCTTCACTTCAAACTGGGAAAAGTCAGGCCGGTACGATCTCTTCATCGCCAGGGTCGAACCCGCGCCATATTTGACGCGTGTTGGCCCGCCAACTATTCCTCCTGCACAACACCAGCGGCGAGTTAATCCAAACTAAACTCTTCGAGCTCTGATAACTGCGCGATAAAGTTCAGCAAGAGATTGCACGTAGGAAGCGGGTGCGAATCGCGATGAGACAAGATTAAGGGCATTTTGCGTTAGTCGGGTCGAAAGTTCTATATCAGATAGTATAAGAGCGATCGCGCCGGCCATTGCCGCTGGATCGTTAGCGGGAACCAGCAGGGCAGTCTCATTGTTTTCAACAATTTCCGGTACTCCGCCAACTTCTGTCGCAACAATCGGAACACCTGCCGCCATTGCTTCGAGCACCACGTATGGTGAGCCTTCGCTGTGCGAGGGATTCACGAGCACGTCTGCGGCCGCATAGTAAACATCAACATTATTGGTTTGACCGGCAAAGACGACGCGATGGGTAATACCGAACGATGCGGAAGCCTCAACCAACGACTCTCGCTCTGGTCCATCGCCAACAACTACTAGTCGCGTGTTGATATCAGCGGTTGCCGCAATGAAGGACTTGAAGGCGCGCAGCAAATCGATCTGTGCCTTTTCTTTTGACAGGCGCCCGACGGCAAGAATCACTCTTTCGCCGGGCTTGAGGCCGAGTTTGCCTCGCAGAAGATCCACGTCTCTTGCATTCACCGCAGGCTCAAGTCGAATCGAATTGTGCTGAACGTGGATGCGATCTTGCTCCACTCCCATCTTTACCAGTGATTTCGCAAACACACCGCAGACAGTTACGACGCGATCTGCCTTCGGCAATGACCAACGGTCGAGTTGATTGTAAAGGAGCACCTTTCGATCAGTTGTCGTATAACCATGATTGAAAGCTACCCATGGATACTTCTTCCAGAGCCGCGACAGATTGAGCAGAAAATGCGACTTGACCTGATGGGTCACGATCAGGTCGGGTGAGCGCTGCGCTACAAGCTTTCGCATCGCCCCGATAACGCTGCGGTCAAAACGCCCACGCTCCGGGATCACATCCACGTCCAGGCCCAGTGCGCGCGCCGCCGAAACAAACTCTGCGGAGTTGTGGTCGCGATCAAACGTCACCAGCGAAAGTTCGATATCAGGATGTTCGGTTGACTGTTTGGAAAGTTCCCTGGCGGCGCGATGAAACTCAAACATATTCTTGGCGATAGCGTTGACGGTTGTGGCTTCGACGAAGGCGAGAATCCTGACTCTTGAGTGTTGAGTCCTGAGTCTTGAGTCGCCAGTCTCGTTTGTGGCCGCGTTTCCGTTGCGAGTAGTTCCGCTACTGAAGGGTGTCGTAAGCGCTCGCCAAGAGGCGCCCAGAGCTGATCCCACCGGAGTACTACAAACTACCGCGGGTATGTGGTAGGGAAGCCGCCAATTCTTTGCGCCGGTATAACGCGTAACAAGCTCGCGTGCTTCGCGCCAGTGTCCCCAGTAGCCGATGACACAGGCCGTTTTCGCAGCACGAATAGCAAACACCTGGGAAAGCAAACTGAGTAGGGCGGGGGGACAGGCCGCCTCGATCTCGCGAGGATCTTTTAGAAACGGTTCGACCGGACGCGAACCGACCAGGTTATAGCTCAGTCCTGAAGCCTCGCGATGGAATTTGACCAGCGGCTTGAGATTGAAGGCGACTGCTTCATTCAGCAAGACCTTGAGCCAGAAAAAGGAATCTTCACCAAACGTGCATCTATCCCGATCATAAAAGCCGCCCCACCTGCGAAAGACATTGGTGCGCGTCAGAGTTGAACACGGAGACATATATGCGAGCATGCTCACGACCAGAGCCGCATCAGTGTCCGGATTCACCCGCTGAGTCCCGTTAGTGAGTCCGCGTTTTTGCCACATGCTTTCCGTGGACTCGCCGGAGGGATGTTCGATGTATCCGCAGGTCACCGATGCGACTTCAGAACCAAGACTCCCCAGCAGGCTAACGCTTTCTTGCAAGTAGTTCGGGAGCCACTCGTCATCAGCATCGAGAAAAGCCAGAAACTCACCGCGCGCTTGTTCAACACCTGCATTGCGAGCCGCGCCAGGACCGGCGTTCGCCTGAGTGAGGAGCCGGAAGCGTGTGTCGGGAAAGTCGGCAACAATCGCGGCGCCGTTATCGGTCGAGCCATCATCAACGACGATCACTTCGAAGTCTTCGAACGTCTGGGCAGAAATCGACTCGAGCGCCCGTCGCAGATACGGCGCTTTGTTGTAAAGCGGAATGATAATTGAAACTTTCAAACGAATTACTTCAGTTGCTGGCGGGATCGCGATTGGGATTAATGGTGAGTGGCGAGACTCTGAGGAATTTCCTCGGAAACGATAATAGTTGCTAACTGCACCAAAATCCAGCCGTTTGTTTGGATTTCTTTGAGGGTGTGGGAGCGCCCCTGACAAATTCCGTCACCTGCATTGCGTAATCCATTTCTAAGCTTTCTCAGACCGCCCGAATACTGCCGTTCGCTTGAAGTTTACTGCCTCAAAACAGAGTTTTTTCTGTATACTGTCCCAGGCACACCCGCCGGACATTTCCCGCTCTCGCAACTAACCTTAATTAAGACTTTCCTACGATTTGGTGACCACAATCTCAGATCACGATCAGAACCGTCATTTCCGCACGGACCATTTGCAAGCCGACCTTGGAGGTCGTTCCGCGCGCGGCGGAGCCGTGACTATTTCGGCGCAGCTCTTCAAGTTTGTGGTAACCACCGTGGCTGCCATTGCTCTCGCTCGATTGCTGACACCGGATGACTACGGCCTCATCGCTATGGTCGCGATTCTGGTTAACTTGGTGGGGATGTTTCAGTATCTGGGCCTTTCAACCGCAACCGTGCAATGGGCGGAACTCACCCATCAACAGGTTAGCACGCTGTTCTGGATAAACATGGCGCTCAGCGCAGCGATCATGCTCATCACGATTGTCAGCGGTCCGCTCCTCGCCTGGTTCTATCACGAGCCCCGGTTGATTGGCATAGCCGCAGCTTACGGCGCGACGATCTTGTTCACTGGGTTGGGTATTCAGCATGAGGCAATCCTTTCAAGGCAGATGCGATTCACGGCGATCGTAGTTGTCGAAACTGCCGCACTCCTGATCGGCTTCCTTGCCGCGATAGTTGCCGCCTGGTATGGCGCAGGTTACTGGGCACTCGTGCTCAATCAGGCAGTGATGACGCTGGTGACTGTTGTCGGTGTCTGGAGTATTTGCAAATGGCGGCCAGGACTTCCCGGACGCGGATTGAATCTTCGCCCGATGCTGTCTTATGGCGGAAATCTCACTGGCTTTAACGTCATGACTTTCTTTTCGCGGAACCTGGACAACCTCTTGATCGGAAAATTCTGGGGCGCGCACCAGTTGGGGGTCTACGCGCGCGCGTATCAGATGTTGTTGTTGCCGATGCAGCAGATCAACGCACCACTCGCGGCGGTGGCGGTTCCGGCCCTGAGCAGACTGGCCGATTCCCCGGAACGATATCGCTCTGCTTATCTGAGAATTCTCGAAAAAATTGCGATGGTCACAATGCCCTTAGGCGCCTTGATGATCGCGACTTCCGATTGGATGGTGCTCCTGCTGCTAGGTCCGAAGTGGACTGAGACCGGGAAGATATTCATGCTGCTCGGCATCGCGGCGATTATTCAACCCGTGACTAAAACTTCCGGATGGCTTTTTTCAACGCAGGGACGCACGCGCGAGTTGTTTCACTGGGGAATAATTAGCGGCGTGATTTCCGTAGTCTCAATTCTGGCTGGTTTGCCATGGGGTGCGACGGGCGTCGCGGCGTCATACGCAGCGGCCGATTTGTTCATTAGTACGCCGCTATTGTTTTGGCACGTGGGCCGACGAGGCCCGATTCGCACAAGTGATTTCTATCGCACCATCCTTCCGTCAGCGGTTGCGTCAATTTGTACAGTAAGTTTGCTGTTGGTTTGTCGCCCGTGGTTGAGTTCGATCACAGGACTTATCCCGCGGTTGTGCGTTGCGTTTGGGATGACCGTCAGCGTCTCGTTGATGATTTTCTCGCTATTGCCGGCGGGAAGGTCGGCGATGCAGAGTTTTAAGGAAACGCTCCGGTTGCTGCTACGGCGAAAGGAAAACTTCGCCGTCCCCGCGATCCGAGAGTCCTAAGAGGCCACCGCTCGAGATAATAATCAATGAAAGAATTTGACTCATATCTTCACATCGCAAGAAAGAACCTGATTGCCGCGATAGATCGGCCCTCCAGTTTTGAGGCTTATCTTAAAATCGTCGCTGATCTCAAGGTCGAGCGAGTGCTTGACGTTGGCTGCGGAATGGGACAGATGCTCTACCCGTTCGTCGCTTTCAGGGGGGCATTCGGTGTGGGAATTGATCCGACGTATCAAGCTTGTCGCGTTGGTCATGACTTCTATGCTGAACGCGCGCTGTCTGACCGGGTCAAATTTATTTACGGGAAGGCTGAGTCGCTGCCCTTTGCGGCGGCCAGTTTCGACATAGTGAATTGTGGCCTGGCGCTCCCCTACATGAATAACGCCCGCGCCCTGGATGAAATCGGCCGTGTGCTACGGCCGGGCGGAGTTCTGCTGCTAAAGATTCATCATACTCACTATTACCTGCACGACCTTTGGCAGGGCCTACGCTCGCGCCGGCTCCTCCCGATAGTGCACGCAGGACGCGTACTTGCCGTCGGCGTAATCTATCACTTAACTGATAGGCAAACTTCTACCCGGATACTTGGAAATGAAACCTTTCAAACCCGGTGGTTGTTGCGGCGCGAACTCGCACGCCGTGGGCTCTCAATTAAGAGTGAACGCGAGGACACTACTTCGCGGACTCCGGCCTTCGTTATCTCGAAGCAACCCGCAGCTTAATGATGCCCTTTTGGGTTACCGACTCTATGCTAAAGAAATTTAAGCGAGCTGCACTCCAATCTCTTAAGACCACCGGCCTATCTACGCTGGTCCACAATAGCCGTTGGCGGAGGCAACGACTCCTGATTCTCGCTTATCACGGAATCTCGCTTCATGATGAACACAATTGGAACGGTTCGCTCTTCATGTCTGCCGAAACCTTTCGCTCGCGTTTACAACAACTGAAAGAGTCCAGGTGCGCCGTGTTGCCTTTGGATCAGGCCATCGAACGGCTTTACACCGGTGACCTGCCTGACCGTGCCGTGGCGATAACCTTCGACGACGGCACCTCTGATTTTTCCCGCAAGGCATTTCCTCTGCTGAAGGAATTTGACCTGCCTGCGACGCTTTATCTGACGACATTCTATTCCCAGTATCAGCGGCCCGTTTTCGATGTGATGTGTTCCTACCTGCTTTGGAAGGGACGGGATGCCACTCTCGATCTGGAAAAATTGACCGGACACTCCTCAAGAATTGAACTGGCCGACATCGACTCACGCGAAGCAGCGCTCAGCCAAATTCATACCTTCGCACGCGAACAAAAGATGTCGGCAGAAGAGAAAGACAAGTTTGCTGCTTCCCTGGCCAGAAGTCTTGGAGTTAATTACGACGACCTACTTGAACAACGGATCATGCACAACCTGACCGCCGCAGAAGTGAAACAACTGGCTCGGGACGGCGTCGATATTCAACTGCATACGCATCGTCATCGGACTCCAAAGGATCGCAAACTGTTTCTACGTGAGATTGAAGACAACCGCGCGATAATTAAGACAATGACTGGAGACAAAGCTTCGCATTTTTGTTATCCGAGCGGACTCTACGATCCGATGTTTCTCCCCTGGCTGCGCGAGGCGGGCGTTGATTCCGCAACCACATGTGAACTGGGATTTGCTTCACGCAATTCGAACCGGTTGTTGTTACCCCGTTTTTTGGATAACGAATCGCTTTCTGATATCGAATTTGAGAGCTGGCTGACCGGCGTGTCGCTGGCTTTGCCGCGTCGCCGCCTCGGCGTCAGCATAGACGCAGGAGGTGTCGCATGACGCCGATGGCCCGAATATTGTCCCCCTGTGAGCGGCCCCCGGATACAGATGTGGCGCATCCCGCGGTCAGCGTCATCATTCCTGCTTACAACGCCGCGCCTTTTATCGGCGAGACGCTCAATTCTGTGTTCGCGCAAACGTTCACTGACTATGAAGTGATTGTCATCAATGACGGCTCACCTGACACCAACGAATTTGAGCAGGCGATTGAGTCTTATCGAGAACGCATTCGTTATATCCGACAGGAAAACGGCGGAGCGAGTTCAGCTCGCAACGCCGGCTTACGGTTAGCCGCTGGGGAATACATCGCCTTTCTGGATTCTGATGATGTGTGGGCGCCGGACTATCTTAAAGCACAACTTCAGTTCATAAAGGACCAGGACTGCGATCTGGTTTGCGCCGACGCGATGATCTGCGGCGACAGTCCAGATGCTGGCAGGACTTATTCGGAGACGTTGATGGATACGGCTCCAGCCGTCGGCGAGGTGACATTTCTCCAACTCGTTAGCGCTGAAATAAGCTTAATAACTTCAGGCGTGGTTGTGCGCCGCGATCTCATTCTCGAGGTCGGCCTCTTCGATTTGGCACTGCGCAACGCGCAAGACTTTGATCTTTGGCTTCGGCTGGCTAAACACGGCGCACGCCTCGCCTATCACCGCAGGGTGTTGCTGGAGTATCGCACGCGACAGGGTAGCTTAACTGGCGATGCGATCAATTCTCATCTAAGAGAGCTGCGCGTATTCGACAAAATCGAACAGTCGTATCAACTTACACCAACCGAACGTGCCGAGGTTGCGGCCGTAATCAGAAAGCGGAGAGCGCTGCTGGAATATGAACTCGGTAAACTCTATCTGCTGCCTGGTGAATTCGATCGAGCTCGCGAATCCTTTGGCCGCGCAAACAGTCTCGAACGAAACTGGAAACCCAGAATTGCCCTGTGGCTCACCCGCCTCGCGCCGCGTCTAATGCAAACTGTCTACCTTCGCCACACGGAGAAAGCCTCATGAGAAACATCAAAGATTTTCCAGCTCTAGATTTCGCTCGTGACCAGAGGGCCGCGTCTTGTGCTTCAGAAGTTGACGCTCTGGCGGCGGAACTCGACACGAATGGCATTGTCGTTTTGCCCGGCCTCCTCACCGCTGATCAACTCGGTAGTATGCAGCGAGCCTTTGCGAGTCGGTTGCGCAGGCTTCGTTGGAACAACGTCGAGGGTTATCAGAAGACCGAAAGATTTCGTCACATGGTTGAGGACGTTTTGCAGCTTGACCAGGGGTTCATTGATCTCGCGCTGCACCCGACTGTGAAACAGATCCTTACGCGATACCTCGGCAATAGCTTCGAACTCACGGAAGCCAAGGGCTGGAAGTCGTTGCCGACAAAACGCGACTTTCATGGTTGGCATGGCGACGCCTGGTATGATCAAACCGCGACGACGGAAATTCACCGTGAAGTAAAACTCGCTTTCTATCTCACTGACGTGCGAAGCGGTGCATTCAACTTCATCCAGGGAAGTCACCGGAAACAGCATCCACGTTCGGTGAAGAATTATGAAGTGGAAGGCTTCGACCCCGCCTCCTTTGCTGAGTTAACTGGGCCAGCCGGTACAGCATTCTTGTTTGATACAACGGGCATTCACCGCCAGGGAGTGCCGATGCTGGAACCGCGCCAGGCGGTGTTTTACAACTATCATGATCCACAGGTTCGTTTGCAGCAGGAGGACGTCGGTTACTACCGCTATCACCCATTGCTGCTCAACGCCGCTTTTCTCGGCGGACTTGCTTCCGAAGATCAGCGCATCCTCGGTTTTGGTAACAAGACAAACTTTCAGCCGGCGTTTGAACGACAAGCATTGACGCCTTTGGGCCATGGTGCCTTCCATGCTGGTTTTAGTGGTCAACTTTGGCTGCGCGACTTCAGCGCGCGAATCGCAGGTCGCTTAAGAAAAATCTTGTCAGAACCACCTGCGTAAGCGGGTGGTCTTCAGATGGTGCATGTACCGCCCGCTAACGCAGGAGGTTCTGACAAGAAAAAGGCCGCACTGTAACGCAGGGGTTCTGACAAGAACATGCCGACACTGGTTTCCATTTTCGGAGTTGAGCCAAAGCGCATAGGGGGCACAGAGACCTTCGCGCGCGAGTTGTCGCGTCAGATTGGAGCGCGCGGCTGGGAAAGCGTCTTGTGCTTTTTGTCGGAGCCAACCGAAGAAGTGCGGCGCTTTCTCGATCTACCGAACATCACCCTGGGCGTTTACGGAAGCGCGGATGACAGCGACTTCACGACGGGACGCAGTCTTGCCCGGATCGCGCGCTCTCATCGCCCGGAGATTCTGCATCTCCACTACATGGGATTTCTCAATTTCTATTCCTGGGTTGCACGCCTGCGCTCCGTGAAGAAAGTCTTCTTCACCGACCATCATTCGCGTTCTGCTGGCTACACTCCAGGTCGTGCGCCTTTTTGGAAACGCTGCGCCGCGCGTCTTATCAATAGTCCGCTCACCAGGGTCATCTCAGTCAGCAACTACGGTTACGACTGCATGACGGCGTTCGATCTGTTGCCCAAGAGCCGTTTTGAAATGATCTATAACGGAGTTGACTTAACTCGGGTGAAAGATGATCCCCAACTCGGGCTCGACTTTCGCCGTCGATATTCAATTCCCACCGACCGCGCCATCGTTACCCAGGTGAGCTGGATTATTCCGGAGAAGGGAATCACCGATGTTCTTGAAACCGCACGACTGGTCACGCAGCAGAATCGCAACGTACAGTTTGTTCTCGTAGGAGACGGTGCGTATCTCGAGCAATACATGAAAGACGCCGCCGCTATGGGTATCGAAGATCGGGTGACCTGGACTGGCATGGTCCGGGATCCTTTTGGCGAAGGAGTTTTTGCGGCCGCTGATGTTATTTGCCAATTCTCTCGCTGGGAAGAAGTGTTTGGTTGGATGATCGCAGAAGGCATGGCCCATGGAAAGCCGGTCGTCGCGACCAGAGTTGGCGGCATACCTGAACTCATTACGGATGGCCAGACGGGATATCTGGTCCCGCGCGGCGATACGAAAGCTATGAGTGAAAAACTGCTCGTGCTCCTCGCAGACCCGGTGATGAGAGCCCGGATGGGTGAGGCAGGACGCGCGGTCGTGGCAGAAAAATTTGACTTGCGAAAAAACGTCGCCCAATTAATCAGTTCATACGGCATCGCGTAACCCCAACTCTTTGGAGTGCGCCGACCTGTCGGCACTTTGGCCCGCCGCGACTCACTGCTAGTGCTTGCCCACGGCGCGGCTTCAGCCCGCCTCCCTCCGACGGTTCAGTGCAACAACCGCGTTACTGATTTGCCGCCACATCGCTGACGCAGCATGTTCTACTTTTGGGGTGGCGGCTCAGCTGCTAACCCGAGGAAATTCAGTCCAATACTACGAAACGGAGATCGTGAAGCCGTTGCGACCGCTCGTCACTTTCAGTCTATGGTCTATCACTCCTTCGTTATGCTTATTACCTGACGGGTAACAGGAGTTTCAACGAGATGGGTGATAATGTTTTTGAGGCTTGGTACGGAGACCGAGTGGTCGGCATCCAGTGCCCAACCGCGTGGGGAAAGCGAAGGACTACGACAACTACCGCGCCTGCGGCCGTTATTTCTTCTGGCGCCTCGCGGCGAGGCAACCCACGTAGCCGTCGCCACTTTCACCTAATCAGCTTCGCGCTGTCTCATCAGGAAGTTGGCCTGAGTCTGTTTGCGTGGTCATCATTTCTTCCTTGAGCTTGCCTCCCACTTCTCGATGACGGCCGCCACGTCGTCCTCCCAAGGGAGTTTTTCGTCGAGGGTAGGATCGTAAGGCGGCAGAATGGGAACTTCCACTCCCAGTTGGCCCAGCAACGCTCGCGCTTGATCCAACTCGTAGCGGTAGACATAGGGTTCGCCATCAGCCCAAGCCGATTTGTATGCGGCGAGTGCGTACTTCTTTGCTTGCGAACGGTCATCAAGCGCAAGCCACAGGTGCGCTAGCGTGCGATTCGGGGGAAACTTGGCTTTGGCGAGTCGCTTCGCTTCATCACTGGCGCTGGGAAGTTGCCCCAAGTGAAACTTGGCGAGAGCGAGACTGGCCTCCGCAGCGAAGTCGGTTTGTCCGATTTCGCGGGCCATTCGAACCGCCTCGTGGAGGCTCTCGGCGGCAAGCGCCCACTGACCTTGGTTCAATCGCCATTTTCCGCGGAGGTGGTGAAGGCCACGAATAGTCCCGCGGACCTGGCCGCCCTTCGCAAGTTGCTCCGCATGGCTAAGGTGATTCTCTTCCAAAGTCCCCTGCCGGAAGCGAAATTGAGCGTATCGACTTTCTGCCCATCCCGGGAGATATTGTTGGCGGGGCCAGGCCCGGCCCATGGGATCGAGCAGCTGCCACATTGCCTCAGCGTCCGTGAATTGGCCTAACCTCGCAAACTGGCTGAACCGATGCAGCCGTGCATTGAAGAGGCCCAGCGGATCGCCGTGGAGAGAGGCAAGTTTCAATTCGTACCGCCTCAGTAGATCCACCTTGGCCAGGCGGCTCATTTCGTCGAGTACGCGTGCAGCGCCGTTCAATTGATTCTGAAGCCATCTTCCAGTCCCCCTTTGCAATCGAAATACTATAATGCCGCCGTAGATGGCCAGCGCTTCCTTAAACTCTCCTGTGGCTCGGAGCGCAATCGCAGCATCATTTGCCAAGTGGGTGGCTTGAGCTTCCTCAACGCTATCGGGTAGAACACCCCAGCCCTGAGGGAAGAACAGGCGCGCGACGGATAAGACCTCTGCATATGCTTCAAGATTAAACAGGAGAGGATGACACAGCTTCACGAGGTAGCTATCGCAAGCCTGCTGATGACGACCCATCTGAAGAAGGGTGCGGACGACGTGAAGACCATTGCGCACATCTTCAAGTGTTTCCGCCTTGTCGTAAGGAATGTGAATTTGCACTGAAAAATGATCGACGACGCGCTGGCCATAGAGTTCCTTTTCCTCCTGCCGGAGCCCTCCCGCCGCGATACTGCGGACCACGGGATGAAGGTCGTAGCGGCGGGCTTGAGTGTCATATTGCAGCAACCCTCGGCGCTCCAGATCGCGGACAGTCCTCGTCAATTGTTGCGGTGCGGATATAAATTCTGGCGCCTGCTCCCTGGTCGCCAAAAGCTTTTCCCGGCGCAGGAGCTTCGCTTGGTAACTCCGTTCCTCTCGCTTCCTCTCTTGATCAGACATACTTTCCCATCTCGACCCATCCTGGTTTCGAGGGCCCTCCACTTTCTCTGGTTCAGGCGGCAGGTGCGGATTGAGGGCGCTCAGAGTGGAAAAATCGACAGCTTCCGAGAGCATCGCCAGGGTGGAGAGGAGTTGCCGGCTTTTCTCTGGAAGGGCAGCGAGAGCAGCGTGGAGGATGTTATTGCGCTTTTGAATTAGATCAAGGTTAGCGAGATTGAGTTGGCCACCGGCGCTGTCAGCAACCCACGCGTCGAAGTTTCCTCGATCCGGAAGATGGTTATTGATCAATCCGGCGAGGACACCCGTAACCAGAGGATGGCAGTCGCAATGGGTCTTCAGGTAATTCTGAATCGCTTGCGAAGCGCCGGTTATGCCGCAGGCGCGGAGCAAGGCCTCTGCATCCGCCGGTCGGAGGCCTGGTAGCGGCACGCGCAGTACGCCTTGTATGCCCTGGCTGGAAGGGTTGAGCAGAACACGAGGAGTTAGCCGCGTAGTAATGAGCAGCTTCGACGGAGCGGCAGCTGCGAGTGTCCGCAAAAAATCATCGTCTTCAGGACGAATGGCATCGCAGGGATCGCGATTAGCGATCTGATCCTTGGAGGTATCGACCTCATCATCGGCCATTTGAGCGGCATCGAGGCGATGGTATGCGACGAGAACTCGTTCCAAGCCATCAAGAATCAGCAACCACGGCCGAGCTTGGAGTTGGTGTAGAAGCAACTCACCGAGCTCTGCCGTTTTCTTTCTGCGAAAGTCCTCAAGCGGACTCTCGGTAATATAGGCGAGAGCACGTCGGCAGAAGTCGCCCATAAAGGCGCCCTTCTCATAGAAGGAATACCAAAACCTGCCAGCCCAATCGCCACGAACGGTGTCGGCGTGTTTCGTCGTCCACTCCCAAGTGAGCATACTCTTGCCGGTGCCGCCGATTGCTTCAAACAGAAGAATTGGATGCGGGTCGGCTGAAGTGGCCCAATCGCCTAGCGTTTCTAGTTGAGCTTGGCGACCTACAAACTCGTGGGAGCCAATATAGCGAGGCTCCGCGTAGAAGGCTGGCGGCTTGGGTAAGGGGTCGGGCTTGGGCTGAGATGGCGCACTGGCGGCTTGGGATTGGCTCGTCTGACCGTCCCGAATAGCGACGAACAGTTCCTCTTCGCCAAAACCCTTCAATTCATGATAACCAGCGCTAATGAGGGATATGCTGCGCACCCGGTCTCGCACGAGAGCGTGTGTCTCGCGCGATAGGTAGACCTGCCCTGGGCCGGCCTTGCTTTCGACCCGGCTCGCTTTGTCAACGGCGGATGCCGTGTAGTCGCCATCCGTGGGCACTGCGTGTCCGGAGTGCACGCCGATCCGGATCTGCAGAGGACCATCAGGCGTGAAAATCGGTTTAGCATCCAGATTCTCTTGAATCTCCACCCCGCAGAGGACCGACTTTTCAGCATCCGCAAATGCGATCAGAAATCCATCGCCAGTGTTCTTAATAATGAATCCGCCGCGTTCTTTGATATGTTCGGCGATGATGGCCCCGTGCGGATCTTTGATGCGCTGCACAAAGGCTTCCTCCCTCTCACTAGAGGTCTTGCCAGGCATTCTTCCCTTCATTTGAGTTGAGCCGACGATGTCTGTGAACATGAAGGTCACAAGGCCCGACGGCAATGGCGAGGAGTGATGGTCGTTCGTCATAAGGGTTCGATAAGAGCCGTAGTCCGTTCACGCCGGGGGGAAGGGGACGTCGGACTTTCGCCATGGCGCGAAGCGTTCCGTGACCTCGGAGTTAACTAAAGGCAGACAGCCATCTTTGGCACTTAAGCTTCTATCTTCTGAGGCGCTCTAATGCGAGCAGATTGTGACCATTTGATGAGCGTGAGTCAATAATTCGGGACTCATGGCGAAAAATGAATCCTGCCGCGCGGATGAGCTATGTGGGTCCCGCCCTGCCGTTCGCTCGCACCCGCAGGGAAACATACCTTCCCGTGCTGTCGCAATAATCCTGGTACGCTTGGCCGTAGAGGTTTGTGCAGAAGCGTTCTTCCTTAAGTATCTGCCAATGGATTCCGGCCATGGCCAGGACCGCGAAGATCAGGAATATTAGCCTTCCATTGATCAAAAAAATGCCGAGAAACCAAAGATTGAGGAATACATAAATCGGGTTTCGCGTAACGGCAAACAATCCTGTGGTGACGAGCGCACCCGGCGTTTTAGTATCGAAGCCAACACGCCATGAGTCACCAAAGGAAACAAACGCCAGAACGAAAATGATCAGCCCGACACTTATAAGCGCTACGCCGATCATCTTTGCGACGTTGGAATCAAACAGAAGCGTATCGAGCGGCGTCGGAAAAATGCGAAAGTCGCAGTGAAGCGCGTACAGCACAATCTCGACCATCCACACCGCAAGTCCCGCGAAACTTATCAGCTCAACTGCCAGCACCAATCCTCGTTTGCCGCCGCCGATCGCAATAGCCTGTATGTTCCGGCTCAGGCGCAGATACAGCGCACGTCCGAAGACAATCGAGAGGAAGGCGATCCCGCTTGCGATTTGGAAGTAATCGAAGAAGGTCCTCATTTCCGGACCGCACCTGGTTCTAGCTCCTTCAACACACTTGCCTTAACGCCACGTTTCTTCAAAGTGTCATGAGCTTCATCGCGTAGATCATTTGCGCTTTTGCTGTCACCCTGCTGGCGCAAGACGTCCTGATACGATTCCACATAATGTTTGAAGTCAACATGGCCCAGGGTTTCGGCGGCGGCGTTCATGTTGTGTGTAAGCGCGGCGTCCAAACACTTCCCGGATTCTGCCGCGTCGGGCTGGGCAACTTTGATCCTTAGATCCTTCGCATCATCACCCAACTCCAGGTATTTGTAGTCCTTCGCCAGCGCTTTGCCCAAAGGCACGTTGGCATGAATTGCCAAACGGCTTTTGGGCATTTGCGCCGTCACCTCGCGGAGCACATCGTTGCCTTTCTCTAAAAAACGGCTGCCGTCAAAGGTGAGAATGCGCCCAACATCGTCGCTGAAAACATCCTGTGCCAAATATTCCTCGGTGTAGCGATCGCGCGGTGGGGCAATCCGAATCATCAACGGTTCGGAAACAATGTCTTCACCGTCCAGATCAAGCGCGGCCTGGACCAGGTAGTAGCCAGGATCCGAAATCTCCCAACCATTGCGGCCGGCTGAGGCGAACAACGAATCGTAAATAGACTCTCCGGGATTTAGTTTCTTGTTTTTCGGTTGCCAGCAAAATTGAGCGTGCGGCGCGTATTGTCGCGCCGGTTTGTCTTTTTTCTTGATAACGAGGGTGATTCGTTCCATCGTGCTCAAGAGCTTATCGTGCACCATCTGGCGCTCGCTGAAAGTGTTGGTCAGCTTCAGCTCCAGCACCACCGGCTCCATGAATTCAAAAACCGGCTGTGGACGATTGACCCGGACCACCAATTGGAATTTCGGTTCCGGCGAGACATTGGCTTCACGAAATCCGTGATTGTCGAACCACTCGGCATTGCCCATCTGCACGAATTGCTCCGGCGCATGACGCATGAACAAAAGCTCACTGTCGCCAAACCGAAACTCGAAATTGGAAAAGAATGCTGACTGGCCGCCTCTGACGTTATATGGATAGTTCATAAAACTACGCGCTTCCGCATCGCTTTTGAGTGATATCCAATCCTGCGACCCGGCGCCTTTCTCCCAGGAGTGGGCCAGATTGAAGCAGTGTCCCATTTCATGGCAGGTGGTCCAGAAGTTCATCCGGCGCACCCATTCTTCCGGTTTCCGGTCGCGCGCTGGAGGATCTGAGATAAACGACTTGTTGAAGATTGCGGTGCCCTGACGATGTTGCGCGCCGATGTCGTCAAACATGATGCCACCCAGATCTTTACCATCTTCTTCATTCAAGCCCGCAAAAAACACCCACATGGCCCACTGTGCTTTCGACTTGAAGCGGGACCAGTACTTCTGCATCGCATCGTGCATTTCCTGGTAACTCCAAACCTTGTCTTTGCCCGCGCCCTTGAGCGGGACTCTGCCACCCTTCGTGGTCGTCACGGCGAAGCCCGCACGCTCAAATACTGAAATCACGGAAAGATTTTCTGTTTGCAGGGAACGGGGTCGGTTGGGATGCGCATCGGTCTTGATGTTCAGCAGGACCTTCTCGCCTTGCACAAAATCAAATTCGAAGTCGACGGTATGAAAGTTAGGGCTCGCAAACTTAAACACGCGGGTGCGATTGGTAGCGCCTCCGCCGGACAGAAGCACTTGCGCCTGGCGGTCAGTGGGAAGGGCATTTGGAACGACCTGGATAGAGACTGACTTGTATGGAAACGATGTCTGGTTACCTTCCGTATAAAACACGTCGCCGGTCCAGGTGTTCGGCCCACCCGTCACCAGCTTCGCAATCCAATGGACCCTCGAGAAAATTCCTCCGTGAATAACACCGCTGGCCACCATCTGCGGATAGCGACCGTCAACATCAAGGCGCAGCTCTTCGCTAATAGCCTTTTCTCCGTCGTCAGCATCCTGCGGATTCGCGTTGGAACCTCCAACAGGTTTCTTCCATGTGTAAAGTCCACTCGCTGTAGACTGCGTCGCGGCGTTGCGCTTCGCAGACGAAGCCGCGCGACGCGTATTTGCGACGATGTTTGCGGGCTCTTCGTGAACCGGGCTGTCGTTGCTATCGGTCTGTAGAAGGTCTTCTTCCTGCATTTCTTTTTCTCCGACTGGCAAGCAGAAGCCCGCGCGAAGCAAGGGCTCTGGGGGTTGCGATTATGAGTGAGAAGGTCTGGTCCGAAATTAAGTCTTTGCCCAGCCGCTCAACTTCAAGCGTAGCGGAAGGGCTCCGATGAGATGCGGTGCTCGATCCTGCCTTCCACTAATGAGATTCCGAGATAGACGTCGGCGGAAACTTTCACGGCAAAGCGGTCCGAGAGTTTTCTCAAAGGGAGCGAAACCTCGACATCTGCCGAGCCCGGCTCCAGTTTCAATTCGAAGCCGGCGGCCTTTCCGATCTGCCGCTTGGTTTTGACGTTTTTCTGATTGAAGACTTCCTTGCCGTTTACCGCGATCACCACTGTCTCGTCTTCAAATCCGTCTTGCAGCGCAATGCGAATCGTGGCCATTAATTCTCCCGCAACACTCAGGAATTCTGTTTTTATCGGGAAACTATGTGAGAACATCTAGAGCAGATTTCTTATATCACCAATCCCACGGGTTTGGCAGCTAAAAGTGGTGGTGAACAACTATCGTTTTCTGGAAAGGTTGTAGCAGGTCGGTCATTTACTTGAACTCGTCGAGCATTCGTCTCTCCAACTATGAATTCAGTGCTGGAGGCGACGACCGAACGAGGATACCTGTGCCGCGATTGACATTCGATTTCCTGGAAGAGTATCTTCCTCCCCCCGACTTTCCGCTATCGAGTGACCTTACCTCGGTAGTCTCACGTTAACGCAAACAACTAAGGAGAATAACGGATGACGAAGAAACCTCGTTCACAGAGTGTTCTAAGGCTTTTTGTGTTGAGTCTAATGATCGGAGGGCTCCTAATATCCTATTCCGGCGAAAAGGCAAGCGGTTCGCTAACGGAGGAAAACTGCGGTTACAGTTTTCATACTTGTCTCGACGGTTGCGCTTCAGGATCTACAGGAGATGCTTGCCGACTGCAGTGTCATGACGGTTATGACCACTGCATCGTAGAGTCAGGACAGCCTTGGCCTATAGTTGACTTCTCATTCACCGGTTGTTTGCAGGGATGCAACGAGGGATGCGGCGCGATCGAAGACCCGTTCGAAAGATTCTATTGCATCAATCCTTGCAGCGATTGGTGTTATGCAACTTATCCGAAGCCCTGATTAGCAATCGCCGTTCGAAGAGACCTATTTTTAGGTTATCAGGATGTGAAGATGTAAGTCCGCCGAGGAAAGGCGGCGGACTTTTTCGAGCACTTCAATTGGATCTAGGGAGAGAGTAGTCAAACTTGTAGAAGTGTTTTCCATCGACGATGTCGATCGTCATTCTGCCTGTCAGTCCGGCGAGTTCACCGGTGCCTGAATCCGGCACGACTGTTATGACCAGTTGCGGTGTGCCACGCGTCATGGTGCCGCTGTGCTGCAGAGCGAAGGTGCCGGTGCGACCATGTAGTTTGCCGTTGACCCGTTCCATTGCCACGTAACCGGCCGAGCCTGAAACATCAGTCATCACCGCCAGCATCTGGCCCTTACTGACACCTACGAGATCGCCGCGAAACTGTTTATCGAGTGACATTCGGCCCACCGTCGGCTCTCCCTTTTCATCAACCTGAGGATTCATCTTCACGTCGAATTCGCCGCTTGCCTGTTTAGTCACTGCTTTCTCCTCGCTGGTTGTACCCGGAACCGCTGCTGCAGTTTTGGCATCTGGCTCCAGGTCAGGAACTTTGGTAGCTTGCCAACTGACGACCTGCCACTTACCGCTACGCTTAAGGAACGTTCCGCTGTTTAGAAAATTTGTTACATCGCTCTTTCCTTCATGCACCGTTGTGCCGACAAGGCGGAAAGCGACTATCGCCGTGTTTCCGTATTGTTGAATACGGATGTCTTCGCCCGTGAACGTAGTTTTGGGATCGCCAGGTTTCGGAGCCGGCGCCGAACGCACGTCGCGCATGATGTCAGCCTTGCTACGGCGCTTTCCTGCTGAACCGGTGTAGATCAAATCGTCGGCCCAAAAACGATCATGCACGCTGGCGTCGTTTCGCGAAGCGCCGGCCAGGAATTCGTTAAGAAGCGTAGTCAACTCAGCGGCATCTGGTGCCGTTTGTGCATTTAGCGTGAAGGTCAGTATGAACAAAACGATTGCCGACGAAAGGAATTGCCTCAATGTAAAATCCTCCTGTGTATTCGCAAGTTGGCGAACAACGATTTTAGCCGAGCAAACGAAGATGTCTTGTAGCGCATTCGGCTTTGTAGACGCAATGACGGTAGTACTAATGCAACTCTTGGAGTGCGGCGACTTGTCGCCGCTTTGGCCAACTTCTGTTCGGCGTCGTTCTTAGGTTGTTGATTGGGCAGACCAAGGCGGCGACAGGTCGCCGCACTCCAAGGAGTAGCCTCTAATAACTGTTGGACGCCGGGGCCCCGTTCGGTTAATATCGGGCTCCAACGATGAACAGTTATTGCGCTAATACCAAACTCTACCTAACGGTGCCGCTTCTGCGCCGCGCATTCTGACGCGCGGTATCAGCGGAGCGGCGAGCCCCAATCGACAAGCAAATCAGTCCGAACGTGAGCGTCGCAAACTAACAATTTGCGTTACAAGTACAGATCAAGTGCGCTATGTACGTTCGTCGGAATTCATGTTAAGTGTAGACCCCGTTAGGTAAACATCATGGACGAAAAATATTTCCCGGAAAAAATAGAACAGAAGTGGCAACAACACTGGCAGCAGTCGCGGTCGTTTGAGGCGCAGTCAGACGATCCGCGTCCGAAGTTTTACTGTCTCGAGATGTTGCCTTATCCGTCAGGCTTCCTGCACATGGGCCATGTGCGCAACTACTCAATCGGCGACGCACTTGCCTGGTACAAGCGTCTGCAGGGATTCAATGTGTTGCACCCGATTGGCTGGGACAGCTTTGGTCAACCGGCGGAGCAGGCGGCAATCAAGCGCGGAGTGAACCCGCGCGATTGGACCGAAGAGAACATCGTCCACATGCGCGGTCAAATGCAGCGGCTCGGCATCAGTTACGACTGGTCACGCGAGATCGCTGCACATCGTCCGGAATTTTATAAGTGGGACCAATGGTTCTTCCTGAAAATGCATGAGCGCGGGCTCACTTACAAGAAGCAGTCGCCGGTTAACTGGTGTCCGAAGGAAGGCACTGTGCTTTCCAACGAACAGTCGGCGGGCGGCATCTGCTGGCGCTGCGGCACCGCGGTCGAGAAAAGAGATCTGGAACAATGGTTTTTGCGCATTACCGAGTATGCGGAGCAACTGGTCGCGGACATCAAACAAATTGAGGACGAGTGGCCCGAGAAAGTGCTTAAGCGACAGCGTGATTGGGTTGGCCGCAGTGAAGGCGCTTACGTCGACTTCGGAATCAAAGGCAGTGAACAGAAAATCCGTGTGTTCACAACCCGCATCGATACGATTTATGGAGCTACTGCGATCGCTATTTCGGGGGAACACCCGCTGCTCGATGAGTTGTTGGAAGGTTCGTCTCTGAAAAATGACGTTGTGACGTTTGCCCGGAAGGTTAAAGCAGACGCAGCCGCGCGCACGCGTGAGGAGGAAGCGCCGAAGGAGGGAATCAATACCGGTGTGCTGGCGATCAATCCCTTCAGCGGCGAGGCGGTGCCGGTGTGGGTGGCAAACTACGTTTTGATGGAGTACGGCACCGGCGCCGTGATGAGCGTGCCGGCGCATGACGAACGCGATTTTGAGTTTGCGCAGAAATATTCATTGCCGGTGCGGCGGGTCATCGAGCGTGTCTCGCATGAGCAGGAATCGATCGCACACGATGAAGTGCGCGAGGACCAATCGTTAGCCATGCCCCATGCGTTTACTGACTACGGCATCATGGTTAACTCCGGTGACTGGAGCGGGAAACTCTCGAGCGACGGGATGAAGGAAATGGCAGACTTCGCAAAAGCGCAGGGCTTCGGCGAGGCGGCCATCACCTATCGCATTCGCGATTGGGGCGTTTCCCGACAGCGCTTCTGGGGCGCGCCGGTGCCGATGATTTACTGCGAACAATGCGGGATGGTGCCGGTACCTTATGATCAACTTCCCGTCGTACTCCCCAAAACAGCAGAGTTTACCGGAACGGGTGCGCCGCTCGCCGGCGTGGCAGATTTTGTGAACACCACCTGTCCGAAGTGCGCCGGCGCGGCGAAACGTGAAACCGATACGATGGATACGTTTGTTGATTCTTCCTGGTACTTTTTCCGTTATTGCGATCCGCGTAACGATGAAATGCCATTTGATCCGGAGCTGGCGGCGCAGTGGACTCCGGTCGATCAATATATCGGCGGCGATTCGCATGCAGTGATGCATCTGATTTACACGCGTTTCTGGACCAAGTTCATGCGCGACATTGGCCTCGTTTCGTTTGACGAGCCGGTAAAGAAGTTGCTCACGCAGGGAATGGTCACGAATCAGGTTGAAGGTACCGACGAATGGAAGGCGATGTCCAAGAGTTTGGGCAATGGCGTCGATCCCGACGAAATGATCGCTGCTTTTGGCGCTGACGCTGCGCGCTTGTTTATTCTGTTTGCGGCGCCGGTTGAAAACGAGTTGCGTTGGCTTGAATCGGGCATTGAAGGCGCAGTGAGATTCATCCGGCGTGTTTACACGATGGTCAATCGCTGGTCTGAGCGACTTTCGTCGGGTGCGAGTGCTGGAAACGCGACAGAGGAACCCAATCCTTCTGGTCGGGCATTGCTCCGGAAAACGCATCAGACGATTGCCAAGGTTACGGTCGACTTTGACACGCTGCACCTGAATACGATCGTTGCCGCCCTAATGGAATTGTTCAACGAACTCAGCGACTTCAATGCTGATCCGGCCTCTGCCGCTGAAGCCGATGTGGCGGCTGTGCGGGAAGCGCTTGAGTCGTTAGTCATCATGCTGGCGCCATTTGCACCGCATGTGGCCGAGGAGATGTGGGAATCGTTGGGCCATCCGGGTGGTTTACTCAAGAGCGCTAGCTGGCCGCAGGCCGATTCCGAGTTGGCCCGGCGCGACGAACTTGAGATTCCGATTCAGGTGAACGGAAAACTTCGTTCGCGGCTTCTGACCTTGCCCGAGGTCACGGAAGACGAGCTGCGCACGGCGGCTCTCAATGATGAGAAGGTTAAGGAGTTGATTACCGGACACCAGGTGGTCAAGGTCATCGTTGTGCCCCGGCGTCTGGTTAATGTCGTGATTAAGTGACGCCGGTCCAGGTGCTCCGGTGCAACTTTCGAGTTTCTTCGCGTTCTTCGGTGGGTGAAACATTTACGAGACTGGGGAGGGCGAGTTGCACGGGCGTCTTGCCCGTGAATCACGCGCAAGATGCGCGTGCCACACTCAAACTGCCCACTACCTGATTTGAAGGATAGTTAGACGCAACATTTGGCTTATGTTAGATTTAGGGTTCGTTTAATGGTTCGCAGCTCGACATGCGACCAAGGCCAGCGGGTGCTCCCAAACTTTTCACTAAATGAAAGAATGTCCAACCTGTAGGCGCTGTTTTTCCGACGAGATTAACCACTGTCCTCAGGACGGCGACGCGACTACACAATCGCTCATGGGCGAGCCCATCCTCGACGCTCGCTACCAATTGGAGCGGCGGCTAGGCCAGGGTGGAATGGGCGTGGTCTTCCAGGCGCGCCATATTTTTCTCAAGACTTCCCACGCCATCAAAGTGATCTTGCCGGATCTGGTAGGCAATGATCCGATGCTTGTCACTCGTTTCCGGCAGGAGGCGCTGGCAGCGGCGGCCATCCGCCATCAGAATATTATTTCCGTTACAGACTTTGGCGTCGTGCGAGGCACGATGCCTTTTTTAGTTATGGAGTTTGTCAGCGGGAAGTCGCTGCAGGAAATTCTGGCGGAGGAGAAAGTGATGCGGCCGGAGCGTGCTCTGGAGTTTGCCTGCGCGATTGGTGCGGGCGTGGCCGCGGCACACCGGCAGAATATCGTCCATCGCGATCTCAAGCCCTTGAATATCATGACCCAGGCCGGGCAGCCCGTGGCTGAAGGTTTGAAGATCCTCGATTTTGGATTGGCCAAGATCAAGTCTGGTGAGTTGCTGGGATCTTTTATCCAGGCAAAGACCAGCGGGTTGATGGGTTCACCTTTCTACATGGCGCCGGAACAATGGTCTGACGATGAGCCCGATGCGCGCGCCGACATTTATAGTCTCGGAATAATCCTCTATCAGATGCTGGCTGGCGACGTGCCTTTCAAAGGCTCGTCGATTCCTTCGATCATGAAGAAGCACCTGACCCTCCCGGTGCCAAGTTTCAAGTCGATGGGGGTGACTATTGCTCCGGGGATTGAGACGGTCGTGCGGCATGCTTTGGAAAAAGAAGTCGAGGCGCGGACTCCAACAGTGGAAGCCTTCATCGCGGAACTTAGAGAGGCGGTTAGTCTCGCCGGTCCGTCATCAGCCCCGGTGTCAACATTTCCCCTGGCCGACCCCAGCGAGACCATGTTTGCGCCCGCGTCAGACACGGCGAAGTCTGAGCAGGTAATCACATCGGAAACAGTTTTTGATCCAATTGCAAAAGTAAGCGCTCCGATTCCGAGTCCAGAGGATCAACGCCGCCTGGCCGCTTCGCGCGAGGCTTACGAGCGTGAGCAACAGGAACGAAACCGCATTGCGCAAGAGGAATTAGCAAGGGAATCCGAAGCTCGCCGCCTCGGGGAAGAAGAGAAGCGGCGAAAACAAAAGGAACTCGAAGAGCGGCTCAATAAAGAAAGGCAGGAACGCGAGGATCGCGAACGGCAGCAGCGCGAGCAGATGGAGCGGGTCGAGCGACAGGCTAAAGAGCTCGAAGAACGGCTGGCGCGTTTGGCTACCAGCATCGTGCCTCACGGAGCAGCGCCCGAAACCACTTTGGTTGATCCAGAGGCGACGCAGGTCCGCACTGCAGTCAATGTTGGGGAAGTCGGTAACAACAGTTTTAGCTCCACTGCGCTACCCCACACAATTCCACCGTCCACGCCACAGGTCGCATCCGGAACCAAAAAGCCAATGGTGCTGATCGGCGTTGCCGTACTCGCGATCTTGCTGATCGGTGGCGTCATCGGTGCATACTTTTTACTGAAACCCAAGCCACTTCCGCCGGGTGGAGGACTGACAAATATTAATCAGGACACGCCTGGCGACGTTGTGGAAAAAGTGAAAGCCGACCTGGTGGAGATTCCCGGTGGAACATTTCAGATGGGCCGCAACGATGGCCCGCCCCAGGAACAACCGCAGCATCCCACAACTGTCGGGAAGTTTTTTATGGACCGCACCGAGGTCACCAATATTGAGTATTCGGAATTCGTAACGGCGATGAACTACGAAGCACCCAGCCATTGGGTCAAGGGAAAGCCGTTGCCTGGACAGGAAAAGTGGCCGGTAGTAAACGTCTCTCCAAAAGACGCGGAAGCGTTTGCGGCCTGGCGGTCTAAACGCGACGGTGTTACCTATCGACTACCGACCGAGGACGAATGGGAATTTGCGGCCCGCAATGGCGGAGCAGTCAAGTTGTATCCCTGGGGCGATCGGTGGGAGCCGAACCGCGCGGTGGTGAGAGAAGCCACGCCGCGAGCGGTGGGGACTTACCCGGACGGCAAGAACCGTTGGGGAGCGGTCGATCTGGTTGGAAACGTGTGGGAGTGGACGTCGTCCAAAGCCTCAGTTTACTTGAACAAGGTGGAAATTCCTGAGGGTAACCGGGACTGGGTGGTCGCTCGCGGCGGCTCATACGCCAGCGATCCCGAAGATCGCCTGGCGCCGATCTCAGCCACTTATCGTGACTGGTATGCCCCGACATTTCGGCATGCGAATCACGGATTCCGGCTCGTGAGATCCGCCGAGTAGGAGCCCATCGAGGGTCGCCGAAAGTCAGTGTGAGTCCGGTACACGGGAATTAGATAAACCTCACAAACTGAGCTACAATCCGCGGAGTTTTTATTGGCCTGCAATTAGGAAGTCGGGAATTATCAACTCCTGTGTCGCATGATCTGTAAATGATCTTGACTGCAATTCCGCCTTTTATCCGGAGAAAATCCATGAGAGTTTCCTGGTTTACTCGCGAAGGTTCTGTTTTTGGGCTGTTAATCTGTTTACTTCTCGGCACTGCCGCTGCATTTGGTCAGGATGTGGGGGGCGATGCTAGTGCCGGAATTTTTAGGGCCAAGAATCCTGAAGCAGGCCGGCGGAGACCACCGGTGCGTCGCGGCACGCGAACCACTGCTTCAAATTCGGCTGTTGAAGATAGAGTCGAAGATCTGCTCGGGAAGGGAAATGAGTTTCGGGATGCGCGGAGATTTGCCGAGGCTGAAGCCTCGTATCGTGGAATTCTTAAGATCAAGCCCCGGGATGGCCGTGCCGCTTACGGATTGGGAAACATTTATTTCGATCAACAACGGTGGGATGAGGCTGAAAGCTCTTATCGCGACGCGGTTTTGTGGAGCCCCGCTGAGGTGGATGGATTAGTGGCCCTGAGCGTGGTGCTGGTCCAACCTCGAGCAGGCGCCGGCAATGCGAAGCGTTTTGCCGAAGCCGAAGGTTTTGCCCGCCGCGCTACCAATCTTGCGCCCAAGAATGCAGTTGCGTGGGATCGCCTGGGAGTTGCGCTCCAGTCACGTGGTGTTTGGACCACTGAGACTGAACATGCCTACCGGAGGGCAGTGCAACTTGACCCGGAGTTTGCGGTTGCTTATGCACACCTGGCGCGGGTATTGAATAAAATGGGACGCCGCGCAGATGCCGAGCCGCTGTATGCTCAGGCAGGACAACTGGCGAAGGATGCGCCGACTCTGAATCTGATCGCGGAGTCTTTGCAGGCTGAGCAGCAGTGGGAAAACTCCGAGCCGGTCTTGAAGCGAGCGCTCGGGCTTGATCCCCGCAATGCGACCGCGCTGCTCTTGATGGGCCGGATGCTTTCAGTTTTTAAACGTTTCCCGGAAGCGGAATCTCATCTCAAGATAGCTACGGAAGTGAGTCCGCGCGCCTTCGAGCCCCACCATTTGCTGGGCAGCGCCTATTTGGCTATGGACCGATTTGAGGATGCGGAGATGACTTACGAGCGCGCCCTCGAATTTGCTTCAGCGGGAGATCGCAAGCAGCTAGCAGGAGCTTACGGACTGGAAGGCGTGGGAGACGGTTACGCAAGAGCTAGGAAAAAACCCAGCGCAGCAAGGGCCTATCGGAGAGCGCTGGAAGTAGATCCCGGAAACAAGAGACTGGAACAGAAGCTGTCGGGCGTGCGCTAAGCATTCCCTTCGGGATCGCGTGTGCAGGATCAGTCTCGAGCGGTTTATGCTGAATCGATAAGGAGCGACACTCTCTCATGAAGCGTTGTCAAAAGTGTAATCGAACCTATCCGGACGATAACCAGAAGTTTTGTACGACTGATGGCGGCATTCTCGTTAATGCGGAAGAGGCTTTTGATCCAAACGCTACCATTCAAAGTAATACTGGTTATCCGCTTCCGCCGCCCCCTCAGAATGAGACAGTAGATCTGAACGCGACCATCGCCAGTTCGTCCACTGCTGAAACCGCGGTCCTGCCGCGCAACACCGGACCAACCGGCGCACCGACCATAGTTCATCAAAATTCAGCTCCCCTTCCCCAGCAGCCGCCATCGGCATCTTTGACGCCACCGCCACCTCCGCCGCCAACGACCACGTCGCCGGCGCCTCCCGCAACACCACGGCCAAGTGCTCCATTGCCTCCAACTGCAGCTGCCCCGGCGAAGAAATCCAAACTGCCTTTGATCCTTGGGATAGTTGCCGTGGTTCTGGTATTGGGCGCAGGTGCTTTGGTTGCGGCCTTCTTCCTGGTAATCAAGCCGCGACTCGATCAGATGGAGCCGACCGGCCCAGTCATTACGCGGAACAACAGCGCGACTAACGAGAACGTGAATACCAACAGCAATACTGTCCCTGCGGACGTTCCGCCGACGACAACGACCGAGCCTGAATTCACGCCGCCCGACGACGCCGTCCGATTCGAAAATTCACCCAGCAAGCTCGACGGAAAGCTCGCCGAGCACTATCTCGATTTTTCATTCTATTACCCTAAAACCTGGACCATAGACCCGAAGGCGGGAGTCCCGGGGGCAAGCAACTTTGCCAAAGTAGAGCGAATGTTGCCGCGCAATTTTACTCAGGAGAACTTCGCGGTTGGCTGGTATACCAGCAAGGGCACCGTGGCCGCCGACATGCCGATGTATCCCCAGCTAGTCGAATTGCTGGGCGAAAATTTCGCCAAGGGATTTCCTGGTTACCGCAAGGTTTCTGAAGGTCCTACGAAAATAAACAATCTGGACGGATACGAATTTCGGTTTGTGAGCGTTTCGGCGGGAACCGAAAGAGGAGACATCACACTTTGGGGCCGCGTGGTTTTTCTTCCCACGGGAGTTTCAAGCGACCAAACTGGTGCGACTCTGATCATGCTGGCTACGTCGCTGGCGCCCGAATTGTCGGGAGTCGAGGATGTAGGCGAGAAAGGAGAAATGCCCGTCATCCTCGAGTCCTTTCGATTTGGCAAG
>Ga0190272_10000214_pt1 | contig 35539 bp, 58 predicted proteins | sample Popmic504T_FD_133746 | JGI IMG/M metagenome (GOLD analysis project Ga0190272, IMG submission 133746) | Populus adjacent soil microbial communities from riparian zone of Shoshone River, Wyoming, USA - 504 T | ecosystem: Environmental > Terrestrial > Soil > Riparian zone | place: USA: Wyoming...
GATCTGCGTACCGTTTGCATCGTGGACAGGCACATCCGAGAAGTCCCTACGCCCACGCTTCGGCTTGTCCGCCGTCTCCACAGGAGAAGGGGCAGGCTTCTTCGGCTTCAGACGCTCAGCACCGCGAGCAAGAATCTCTTGGAGTTCCGTGTCAAGGTGCTTTGCAGTCTCTTGCTTACGTGCACGGTATGCATCGTAGATGGCTTGCTCAAGAGCGTCCGTACGGGCACGCTCAGCAGCAGTCAGACCTTCTGCATCGTACTCAGGTTCAGGGGCAACTTCAGGCTCAGGAGTTGGCTCGACTATAGGCTCCGGAATCTCTTCCGGTACTGGTGCCTCTTCAACTACTGGTTCTGGAACTGCTTCCGGCTCCGGAGCAACCTCAGGTACCTCTTCCACATCAACAGGGTGCTCGTATTCGGGAAGATCCTCACCCTTCTTACGGCGTTCACCGTGTGCAAGGATATCGGTCCATTCGTTCTCAACCGGAACAAGATCGGCGTCAGACTTACCACTATAGATGTCAGCCATCTGCTGGTCAAGTTCTGCAACCCTCGTAGCCTCCGTAGGAGTCAGACCGTCATCATCGTACAGGGAATCTTCAGCGACATCTTCAAGAGCTTCCTCCGTATCCGGAGTGGTCTCAATCGGAGCCTCTTCTGTGACCTGTTCAGGGGCAGGAGTGGTGTCTTCTGGGGCAGAGACCTCAGGTGTGGATTCCTCCACAGCCTCAGGAGCTTCTACAGCCTCAGGAGCCTTCTTCTGTCCCGGCTTGCCGCCGTTCTCACTCGTCTGCTCATAGATCCAGCTAAGGACACCCGGATCGAGTTCCTTGGCTGCACGTGTCACCGCAACATAGCCAAGCTTGTACTCTGCCGGATCTTCTGGGTAGACCATGTTTCCGTCCTTGTCCTCGTAAGGAACAAAGAAGTCATCACCAATACGAACTCGGTCCCATTCAAGGCCCTTGGACTTGTGAGCGGTTGACACAGTAACATCAGACTCTCCGGAGAAAGACCTCAGCAGTGCAGCAGCTTCAGGGTCGTCCGTGAACATCCTCTTGGAACGTCGGTCGTATTCGAAACCAATGGTCTCCAGTCCGCCCTTTTCTCGATAGGCAGCGTTCTGGTCAACCCAGCTAAGCTTCTTGTCAAACGCATGTGGTGCAAGTACCTTGCCAAGCTCGACACTGAAGTTCTTGGTTGCCCAGAACTTGTTATCAGCCGTCCAGACCTTGGTAGGGTCAGGGTGAACGTCCACACCGGAAACCCAAGTGCGAGTGTTGTCCCCGATCTTCTCATTCTCAATTTTCAGAGTCTCAAAGGTTGGAACATGTTGGACTAGATTCTTGACGGCGTTCTTAGCCTTCTCCATCTTCTCGCGAGTCATCCTCGCGATGTCCCCCGGCTCGGCACGTGCAAGTGTAAACGCGTCGGTAACCTCGAAGAGTTTGACGATTTTGCCTACACTCTTGTCACCGTTGTTGTGGGCACTGAGCACTTCCCCCCAGTTCTTGAAACCAATAAGATCATCGTGTGGATAATCCAGAGGTTCCCCATCCTTGAGGGCTTCAACGGACTTGATCAGCTTATCAAGATCGGCGCGTGTCCCCTTAGGAGCGGATACACGTCGGCCTCGCTTCACTTCATCAAGGATAGCGTCAAGCATGCCAGCATTGGTGCGTACAAGTACAGCGTCAGCATCCTCCATACCGTAGACGATCTGGGATTCACCGCCGCCGCCAATAACACGGTCATTAGATCCAAGGAATTCAAGGAATCGGTTACCGATATCGGCAACCTCTGGCCCAAAGCGCCATGACTTGTTCAGCGGAAGCTCAACGTCGCCGTCAGCGTCGGAGAGATAGTCGATATTCTCAGCGAACGCATAAATGGCCTGATTGGGGTCACCAACGATAACCTTCTGCATCTTCTGGTCAGCAACAACCTTGGCGAGAACAGGCGGGGTATCCTGTGCCTCGTCAATGTAGAGGATGTTGGCACCCTTCGCGTTACCACCGGTTCCGTCTGTAAGGTCAGGCCTTGACAGCGCCCAGAACTTACGGTAGACATCGTGGGTTACACGGAAGTTACCGTTCTCGGATTCAAGATCCTTCCAGTACTCCTTTGCCAGACGCACAACCTCTTCTTTGGAGTCCTCGTGGATCTCGAAGTCCTCAGGAATAAGGTCGGTCGTGATGTCGTCCTTATCGCTAAGGGCGTACTTCTCGACGGTCTTTCGGACAGCGAGAACAGTGGTCTGATACTTCAGATTCTGTCCTGCTTCATCCTTCACATCACCGTTCTTGATCCCAAGGTCGGATGCAATGTCACGTGCGGACGTGTGTGACCACTTATCGGCCCACCCGGTTGGCTCACCCTTCTTGTTGAACTTGACAGGCCTTGAAGGGTCCTGCCCGTTAAAACGGATCATCAGGTTCGGAGCCTTCTTGATTGCCCACTGGTACGCTACACCGTGACCGGTCTTAGCCTCAACAGGAAGACCCTTCATACGCCTTGTGGCTTCTTCCTCCACTGTCTTATTGAAGGCAATGTAGACGGCCTGCTTACCGTGTTCCTTGATACGGCGTGACAGGGCCACGAGTGTGGATGTCTTACCGGTACCGGCCATGGCCTGCACCTTTGTATCAAGTCCTGCCAGAACAGCGTCGATAACGTCCTGCTGCTGCTGCGTAGGAGGGTAGTCCTCGCCATCGATAGCCATAGGCTCACGACGAACGATATCCATAGCATCCAGCGGGTTTACCCACTCAGATTCTTCTACAGTATCAGAGACAGCTTCCGGTGTCGAATCATCATCTTCACCGGCAAGGCGACGACGGCCCTTCTCAAGGATGTCATCGATAGCCTTCTGATACGCCTTGGTGGATTCAGGATCTGAGTCTACCTGACCGCCAAGGTTGGCTTCTTCACGAGCAACCTCAAGATCGCGCTGCTCTTCCGGGGTTAGACCGTTCTCGTCAAGCTCCGGTGCATCAGCTTCAGGGGCGTCTACAGTCTCCGGTGCCTCAGGGGCTTCGGGAGTCTCCGGTGCATTGGAACCTTCCTCAGGGACATCTTCAGCGGACTCCACAGGATTGCCAAGAACAGAGACAGCATTACGGTTGGTGAGGACAATGAATTCCTCATCATCGTCGTACTTGTCATTCGGTGTAAGGGAGTACCCGTCAAGGCCACGAGCAGACGCGTAACGTCCAAGGTCACCTTCGGCAAGGAACTGCGCTACAGAATCGTCGGCAGCGATAGCCTTCTCAAGGTCACGCTTACGTTCCTGATCAAGGGTATCACCATCGACAATATTAGCACCTTCTGAGAGTTTCATTTCCATCAGTGCGCCGCCGTCAGCCCTCTTGAAGGTCTCACCACGGAACTTGTTGGTGGATGTGTAGATACCAGATCCGGAGCCGCCAGCCCCAACCCAGTTAGGGCCAGACATGAACCTCTCAGCGTCTTCATCAGCACCTACACCACGGAACAGCTTCTTGCCCGGAAGAGCATCAAACTCTTCACGATCAGCGACAACCGATGGGTTTCCGTCCAGACCGTTGAGGCTCTGAATGGCTGCTGTGATCCAGTTTCCAGCGTCCTTGAAGGCAGGGTCTCCCGTTGCTTCAGTGATATCATCCAGTGAGTTCTTCCATGCATCGATGGAAGTCTTCGGGCCGGATTCGGCGGCAGGAGCGTCTACCACTGGTGCGGCAGTTTCAGGCTCGTCAACTAGTCTCTGAAGCTCGTCGCGCTCGTCAAAATCACCCGGAGCGTTTTCAAGAACCGGGCCGAACGGCTTACCATCACGCATGTTTCGAGTGGTGATGTGATCACGCGGGGTGTTCCCACCTTGACGGCTACTCCTGACAACAACACGCTTCTTGCCTGTTTTGGAATGAGTAATGATCGTTCCGCGAGGCACGAACTCATAAGGGAATTGCTTTGGGTCCACAGTGTCAGGGTAGACCGGCATCGGTGGCGTTGAAGCCTCTCCCTCAAGGTCATTGAGGGCAGAAGTGTATGAAGAGTTTACAATCTCATACCACTCCTTGCTGAAACGCTCAACACCTTCAAGGGTTGACTGGTGTCCGTTGTCCATGGCAGAATCCCATGCGGCGCGGCGCGGATCTGACCCCGGAAGGTTCTGTGCCTCGTCAGCGAACTTGTTGTACCTGTCCTCAGCAGCCTTGAACTCCGGGTCCACAGGCTCTACAGCATCCAGATCCGGTGTTTCGGCTACCGGCTCATCCCTGAGGGCACGGTTAGGGCGGTACTTTCCGTCACGTTCGAACTGCTTTTTGTTGACATCAGCCAGAAGTGCATTGATGTCACGCATGGCAGCGTTGAGGCTGATCTTGATAGACCTGCCCGTCTTAGGATCACTGATCTTACTCTGGATCTCGTTGACAAGATCACGAAGGAAGTCCTGAGCCTTGTCAACGTCAGTTACATCAGCGGTGTTGCCGTTGATCTCCACACCGGCATCAGGGTCTTCGCTGATGGCCTTTGTGAGGGTACCCTTGCCGTGACCGGCGTATCGCGAAATGACAGGCGCGAACTCGGTTTCCTCAATATCGTTGCTTCCGTTGCGCTCTGCTACGGCTGCTGCAATATCGTCCGCGTTGATTGACTCGTGGATGAGTGTGGAAAGCTGCTTGGACATGACAGACTTGTCAATTTCAAAATCGCCATAGATGTCCTTAGAGTCATCGAAATTGCTGAGACGTACGACGGGATCTCCGTCATCGTTGTAAGTCAAGGTGACATCGACAGGTTGACCCTTATCGTTGACAACAATGGTGGTTTCTTCGTCCCCAGTGCGCTTGTTGTTTGCCATCGTCTCGATAGCCCTAGTGTCGCCGTCCTTGACGGCCTGAGCAAAGTCAAACCAGTCGCGTATATCGGAGGCAATTTCCTCAGCACTCCATGGCTTGTCGGCGCTGTCAGCTTCCTTCTGATCCTGCTCGGCACGTGTGGGAGTCTTGGGAAGGTCCCTGTTCTCTGCTACCTTGGGGTCGCGCTTCGGCTCCGGGTTCTTGTCGAAGTACTTCTTACCGCGCTCATCAGAGTTCTTGTAGCTCTCTTCACGGAGAGCTTCTTCCTGATCCTCCACGGTGGAGACAACCAGTTCTCCGCGCTTGTGACGCTGGGCGATCTGGTCAGCAGTGAGTGCTTCCTCAAGCGGACTCTGGTCCTCATCAGGGTCCTCGGGGTCCAGAAGATCCCACGTACCGTCAGGGTGCTTCTGGTAGGTGGAGGTCTCGTCGTGTGCGTTAGTGTAGCTTACGCGGTCACGTTCTTCAAGCCCGTCAAGAGTCTTCAGGTGCTGTGCGGACTTGTCGGTACGCTTGCCCTGCTTGCTGATACCCGGAATCGGAAGCTCAAGCTCTTCACCTTCCACCAGTGGTGGGAGTTCCGGCTTTGTAGCAGGTTCTACGAGCTTTGGGGCAGCCTTTTCGGCGTCCACACCAGCTTGGAACCATGCTTCGGCCTTCTCATCTCCGCTGTCAGCCCTTGCCATGAGCATGTCAACAATATCGTTGATTCGCTTCTGTCGCGGGGCAGTGTTGGAGTAGCGTCCCTTATTGCTAGAAACCGCAAGGTCGTACTGCTCAATTAGCTTGGCAGTTGGGAGCTTGGAGAGTTTTGAAGCCGGTACGGTTTCAACGGTGTCAGATGCAGGCGTTTCGGGGTCCGTAGGCTCCACCAGCTTAGGGACCGGCTGTTCTACCGGTTCTGGCTCTGCGGGGGCCTCAGGGGCTTCGGGAGCGTTCTTCTGGGCCTCACCCTTCTGGAAGAGGGCGTCAGCCATTGCCTGATAACGGTCAGCAGCGTCGATATCTCCCTTGTCATCAGCACGCTTAGCCATGCGGACATAGCCATCTGCAAGCTTCTGGTCATCGGCGGTCAGGCCGTTCTCATTCAGTGTACCGTCAGCGGCCTGTTCTGGGGCCTCTGGCGCGTCAGGAGAGGTCGATGTACCCTCCGGTGAGGATTCGCCATTCTCGGCGCTCTGAGGGGCTTCTGCGGCTGCGGCCTCATTCTCCTGTTCCTCTTCGATGAAGGCCTTGAGCGCAGACAGACCTCGGATTTTGGATCGGGCTGCGGTGCGCTCGGCAGGGGTCATGCGCTCAGAGTCATAGTCAAGGTTGTCCTGAGCTACATCGAGAGGTCCGTTGATGGTGAAGAGAGCATCATCGTAGTCATAGATTTCAACTTTGGTGCCTTTGACACGGAGACCCGGATCAACGCCGTCAGACTCCATGTTCTCGATGCCGAATTCAAGCTCGTCAAGAGCCTTACCCTTGAGGGTTGTTACAGACTTGGTAGGCTTCTCTTCAGGCTCCTGAAAATCCTCATCCTCGTCTTCCTCGGCAAGCTGCTCATCGGTGATCTCGCGGCCAATGTGGTCAGACTGTGCATCCGGAGACTCGGGGTCAACTTCCTCTTCTTCACCGTCATCCTGTGACGTATCGGAGAAGTTCTCCTCAAGCTTGCCAGCAAGGGCAGTCTTCAGGCCCGGAGTGAGCTTGATGACAGAGTTGGACAGGCCAACGGTTACCTTGTCGGTCTGCTCTCCGGGATTTTTCTTGTCATCGACAGTGTGGCCCTCAGGAAGCTGGACGATGGCATAGCGGTCCCCTTCAATGGAGACAACCTTACCCGTCTTCGGGCCAGCGGTGTTAAGGCGCTCTGCACCCTTCTTGGCCCACGACTTGCCCATGGAGAAAGGCTTAGTCTCGTCTCCACCGTCCGGAGCAATAAGCTCATCACCAACATCAAGGCTGCGGGCAGGGAAATAAAGCTGTTCGCCGTCCTTACGCGAAATGTAGGTGTGCCCGTCAGAGGTCTCCGAAATGGAGTAGTCTTCCGGGGTGTCCGAAGGTTTGACGAAAGCGTTGGACTGCTTACGGCCTACAGCTTCCGGCTCTTCGAATTCTGGAGTCTCAAGGTTGGACTTCTCCGCGCTCGGGTCGGACAGGGTTGCCTTGCTGGACACTACCTCAATGTGGCGTGCAGGGACCTTAACAAGGGCAGGCTCGTGGGTTGGGTTTTCCTTATTCAGGCGAACAAGAGCGTAGTCGCCCTGCGAACCCACAACGGTACCGCCGATTTCCTTTTTGCGCTTGGAAGAGTACCACTTTACTCCCCTGCCCATTTCGATCCATCGACCATTCTTATCTCGTAGCTGAAGCTTTACGAGTGCGCGACGTTTCGACGCGCTCATATTCCATGCCATTTATTACGGCTCCATCAGTGTAGGAGGGGCTTGCTCATTACTTGGTGTTTGTTCCATTGTATCAGAACCCGCTGGAGCCGCAGTCGCTGGGTCACCACCTAGGGCGGTCTGGAGCGCATTGGCACTTTCGGGATCGGACAGTGCGAGGGCTGTTTCCCTTGCTTCGGATTTCAGTTCCTCCGGGATGATGGAGTTCATGAGGGTTTCAGACATAGCGTCAGAAATCATTGCACGCTCTTCAGCCATACGCTGTGCACGCTCTAGCTCGGTTGGAGCATCGGAGTCAGTGAAACCATTGGCGCGGCGTAGTGTGGACTGTGAGATAGCCTTCATGCTGTAAAGGGTTACCGCAGCTTCGGCCTTGGAAGGCTTGGCTGTGATAGCAGAAGGATCATACCATACAACTGCTCGGTTCACCACATCGTCGCCCCAGCCCTGTGCACGGAGTGCGGGACGGAGGAAGCCAATGGTGAGGCAGTCAACGATCATGAGGATCAGCGGCTCGATGTGGGCCTTGTAAAGCTGCTCTTCAATAATGATAGCGTTTGAGTACTTGACAGAAGACATACCGGCTGCTACGTCCTTGGGGATGTCGAGTCCGCCTAGGATACGCTCAAGCAGACGCTCGGCACGTGCGGCAAGCTGGGGGTCAAAGGAACGCTCGAACTTGATGTGGACAATCTTCTCGCCCAGATCCTCAGGACCACGGACAACGAGAGGCACAACAGCAGAGGCAGAGCCGACATCTTCAATCGGGGTGACCATCGCCGCGATAAGCTCTTCCTCAAAGGAATCCTGCTCGTCATCGGATACACCGGACATTGCGCCGTCCTCAGTCATGTCCCCATCATTCTGGGAGACATTGGAGAGGCCGTCAGGGACGAACAGAAGGCCACCGTTGAGCCTTGACTTGGCTGTGGCAGATGCTGTACGGTCTACAAGGAGAAGCTGGTCACAGATGTCCAGTACACCACGGAGGGAGGAATCCGCTTCGTCGGAGTATCGAGGGTGGTTTCGCCAGATACGGGTGATGAAGCCCTTGGCTGGAAGCGGCAGGTACTCGGATGGTTTTGCGTCACGGCGCGGCTTGATGACAACCTGTGAGTTGCGTCCGGTGGTCGCGGTGATTTCTTCCACGCTTCGGATCTGGTATTTTGCAGGTTCGTTGGTGGAGAAACGGGCAGGTTCGTGGACCAGCCAGCACTCGCCTGTGACGAACATGTTCAGTGCCGCGTTGCGGAGCAGGCCGGAAGTCCCACCGTTGCCTGACTCAAGCAGATATAGGATATCTTCAGCCTGCTGGATGAACTCCGGATCAAGCTTCTCGATGGAAGAGATATCGGACGGAACGTTGGCGCTCTTGTCTACATAACCCACATACAGGTTGACGCGAGACATGATAGAAGCAACAAGGTTCGCGGTGTACTTGATCTCACCAATCAGATCATAGTACTCCCACGCCTCTTGCTGCCACTTGTCAGCCTGACGACGCTTGTTGATTGCATCAACTTCCTTTTTGTTCTTCATGTCCAAACGCGCAGCAGAGGCCGTTATCGGGCGTGGTGCGTTGTAGGACAAAGGAACAGGATTGCCGTCGTCTGAAGGCTGAGAGTTTCTTCTATCAAAAATTGACATGGCATCTCCGGGAGAATTGGAACGTTTACGTCAATTCTACCATGACATCATAGACCTCTAGTGTATGCTACTCCTGTGAGGGCCGATGCTGTCAGGATTCCGGAGACGATATTGGCGATCTCCGGGTCGATCCTTCGGAGAGCGAAGATAACCGCTGCTGCCCAGATGGAGATACACCACGGACAGCCGATGAAGTAGGATATCTTGGACTCACGTGGGAACTTCCAATAGATGTAGCTCCTGAAGTCTTCCAGAACCTTATCATCCGTGACCAGCTTAGTCAATCGGTAGGTTGCAATGATGTCGGTGGCCAGAGCTACGGCCTTATGCACTGGGAGCCACCTGAGTCTGTGTAGCGTTGAAGACATAGGTTCCGACGTGGTTGGCGCACATGGTGGTGCCGTTCCACATATAGGCGACGTGGTTCTCTGCGGGGGCTTCCAGATTCTCATGCAGACAGTAGACACAGCCGAACTGAACTGGAGTGTCTGTGCTGATCTTGCCAATGGCTCCGAAATTGGGGGCCTTAGGTGTTGCAAAACCCATAGTGTTCCTTTACTTTCCTAGTTGTGATACAAATGGTACACCGACAAACGGGTGAAGACCTCGTAGCCGGGAGCCGCAGCCACAGTTCAGCGCACGCTCCACGTGGAACACGACCTCTGGGGTTGTAACAGTATATCCTGTTTTGTTGCTCCCTTCAAATGCGGTCAGATGCAGCGTATGTGCGACCGCTGGGCCTTCAGGGAAGTCATCGATGATGTAGAGACGGTTGTCCGTGATGATGATCCGGTACTCTTCATGCTTTGGCTGGAACCCATAGCCCGGATGGACGGAGAACTTGGCTGGAAACAGGTCCAGATGGATGAATGCGGCTGGCTCTACGTCAAGTGTGAATGCCATTACTGGAACTTCCTGAGTCGTTGTGCTATGGCTGAGCGGGATACTCCGCAGGCTTCGGCAAGCTGGGTCAGGGAGATCCCCTTGACGCGATATGTGTACAGTTTTGATTCGAGAAGATCCGCCGAACGTCTTGCCGGTGCGTTCTGGTCCGTATATCTTCGTACTGTGGAGGCCTCATCAGCCAGTTCTCGGAGGGTTTGACACTCTTCAACCGAGAGATTCTTCTTCTGGGTACCGCTCGTTCGCTCTTTGGGAGGCGGTACCGGGATGCTTTCCACTGCTGGGAGCGGGGTTTGGGTGGAATATTTGCTCTCCCACCCTTGTGCTGCTGTCCGGGAGACCCCGAACGGTTCAGCTATGGCCCTCAGGGGCCAGTTTGCGACTCGTAGCGCCTTCACATAGGCGAAAAACTTGTCCTTGTCTGTATCCCTGAGGGCCAGCAACTGCGTTGTGGTTTCAAGGGACAGAGAAGGAAGATTATTATCTGTTGTCATGTAGACTCCTTTTATCCCAGTATACCACTTATTTCTTGATCGTGTCAAGTACCTTGATGCGGTTTTTGACCTCATCGAAGTTGAATCGCATGGTGTAGTTGTTCAGTGAGGCCATTCCCTGATGAAGTCCTCGTACGTCTCCGGATGTGTTGTCCTCATCCTCATGGAAATAGGTTCCGTACATGCTCATGTGATAATGACCATGAATCAGGAGCCTAGGTGTGGTGACGTTCGTTACTTCAGCCAGACGGTCTCGGTGGTCAATACAATCGGCCATGGCTTGCTCTCCGAAGTACTCAATGGCTTCCATCTGGCCACGAAAGTCATCCGTGACCGAGTTGGGAGCCGTGCGCGGCGAGTCGTGCGTGAGCATGACGTCCACCGGACCACCGGACTGCGCCTTGATGATGTCCTCGACGGTGATCAGTTCCTCAGGCCACCACGAGCGGCCTACTACACGGTGACCCTTATCGATTGACGCTGCCCCACCTAGGGCGAGGAATGTGAGACCATGCCACTCCCAGCGAGAGCCACGCGGCACGTGGGTGATGTTCTCACGCACGTACCGCGTACCGTCGTCAAGGATCTTCTTCTCGTAGAGTCTCGGGAAGTTCTCATGGTTTCCGTCGATGAAGAGAAGCTGAATGTCCCACTGCTCCAGCAAGTGTTGCTGCTGGTTCAGGAAGCCTTTATCATTGTGCCAGATACCGTAATCCCCGACCTGAAAGATGGTGTCGAGTTCGAGTTCCTTGGCGTGCCTGATGGCTTTCTCCATCTGGGACCAACTGCCGTGAACGTCACCAACTACCAACATATCGGTCTTTGGTTCTCTAAACATAGGCTACTTGATCAGTCCTTTGGATCGTACCTCATTGAGCCATTCCGGGAACTCTTCAAGCATAAGATCAAAGAGGTCGGATTCCGGGATGGCGTCCACGTTCCCTACGTGCTGGTAATCGGCGTTGTCTACGAAGCGTGCCGTCAGGTCATCGAGCTTCTGAAGGAACTGCATCTTGGACGGGCCAATCGAGAGGAATTTCCAGAAGATCGGTGTGGTCGAGACCTCTGTCAGAGCCTTTACAGCCTCTTCCTGACTGTCCGGGCCACCGTCCGTGAGGAACAGGGCGTAGACAGGCTGGTCAGCGGGTCCGGTGCTGGACGGCTGGGCCTTCCGGAGTCCACTGAAGAAGCCTTTCTTGACCGGAGCCGGGGCAGCGAACCCGAAATGGTCACGGACCTTCAGGAAAGCGTCCGCGTAGTTCGTTGTTGACATGGAACGGTTCTTAGTCAGACGTGCCACCGACCCGGCAAAGTCATCGATGCCGATCTCCCCAAGGTGGGCGGCAGTCCTGTCGAAGACGAAGAAGTCAATGGACCCGTCGTCATCAAACTGCGTCCCAAGGGCAAGCACCTTCTCCGTGAGCCGCTGCATGGCTCCGGACTGGTACTCGTTGTACATTGAGCCGGAATAGTCCAGAACAACTGCTACCTTGGCAGTCTGACCGTTCAGGCGTGCCTTGTCGATGGTTGCGGCTGCGGTTTCGGCGTTCTTGAGCAGGCTGGGAGCCTGTTTACTGATTTTTTCGAGCGACATTCCCATTGTGTTCTCCTTTGTGTTGGTGTGGATGATGTCTTTAGACTAGCATCTGTCTCTTGAGTATTTCAAGCGTTCAGTTGATAGAACCGTTCCGTTCCAGAATACCGGTGGTGCGCTTCAACTGCTCGCGTGCCTCTGCAAAGCTGAACGTTTTCAGGAACTTGCCGTTCTCCCAGACAGGCTGGAGGACGCTCTGAGCGATCTGATCATCCGATGCGTCCTGTACTTGGTACAGGTTGCCGTTGGCCTCGTGGAGGACCGCCAGACGCCCTGTAGCGGACTTCTTGGTGCCATCGTCGGTCTTCGGGTTCTTCTGGATGTTGTGGCCAACACCATTGATCTCGACGTAGGTAGCCTTGACAGCGGAGCCGAACGAATCTCGTGTGGTGCCTTGGAAGAACCACGACCCCAGACCGCTTACCCAGACGATGGATGCGAAGCCCTTAGCTTTGAGGCGTGCGTTGATGTCCTTGATACGGCCCTCGTACATACCGTCACCGTAGATCAGGCCGATGTGGGAATCCAGTTCCTTGAAGCCAGCTTCGTTTACAGTGCCGCCGAAGATGTCCCAGAGGATTTCGATGGAACCCTTGTCCTCAGCAATTACCCCCGGATACCGGTCGGTAAGAGGGATCAACTCAGCCCCATACTTACCGCAGATGATGTCGGCAGGGTCACCGGAATCCGGTCGGACGACGAGCTTGCCGTCGCGGGCCAGAACTTCATCCTTGATTTCGCGGAGGGTCTCCGTAATGAAGTGGAAGTAATCCCACGTATCGACCACGATGGAGAGGATGCCGGTCGGGAACTCACGCATGAGGCGCAGAACGGTTTCCTTCTCGCCCTCTTCGCCACCGGCACACATCACAGAGTGCTCCGTAGCGGGCACAGAAGCCGCAATGGGGCCGTTGTCTCCGGGGTAGTAGTGGTTGACCCACTGGACAGCCGGAACAACGTCAGAGCCGGTAAAGGACAGAAGGTGTGCGGCACCGGAGGACATTGCTGCCTCTTTGTTGACCTGTCCACGGTAAGAGAAGTCGTGTGCCTGCCAATCAACAGCTTCAGCAGCACCACCGGTCTCTTTAGCGGCCTTGTCGAATACACGCCGGATGTTCCACGAAAGGGTTGCGGACGTGGACGTGTGCCAGTAGCCAGCGGACAGGTCGGATTCAAGGTAATTGACCAGCCATGCGAACTTCTTGTGCGTGGACTTGATCAGGATGGACGGGACGCCAATCGGGACAAGCGAACCTTCCGGAGCAGCGGAGAACTGAATAGGCAGGTAGCCCAGATCGTGCAGATCTTCGATGTGATCCAACGTAAAGCCGGGAGAAACGAAGGTCGAAACAGCGTCCTTGTACTCCTGTACGACCGTGGCCTTGTCAGCAGCGAAGAACCGCTCAAAGCTTTCGGTCAGGTCCGAGAGCCAAGCCTGAAGGCCGAACTGTACGACGTGGTTGATGCCATCGACGCGGGACTTGCGGTTGGTGTAGTTGGACTCGACGTGTTCCAGACCATCCGGGTACATGAAAACGTGTGAGAGTTTGTAGCTGTCGGTGGCCAGAAGGGGGTTAAGAAAGAAAGTAATTGTAAAGCCTTTCGTTAGTCGAAAATGTTGATGTCATCTATCCAGATGAAAGTGCTTGAGCCGGAAGTACCACCGGCAGTTGCCATCAGGATAAATGTTAGCAGGACTGCAAGGATAAGGCAAATCAGCGCCGCCCAGCCGTGGCCCGCGAAGAATACGACGATGGCAGCAATGTAAAGCGCACTGTTAAGTGCGATCCACCAGCCCATCAGTACTTGATCTTGGACTGGAGCAGTCGGATTACGTCGAAACGCTTGAAGACGCGGTGGTTGAACTCGTTGAGGTTGCGCGTGGGGCCATACGAGTTCGTCGTGTAGACGTACTCGAAGAACTCCGGAAGTGTTTCCAGCGCGTCCTTCGAGAATACACCATGGGATACGAACAAATCAAGGTTCTCTGGAGGAAGACCTGTCGCGGTTGCGAGGCCTTTGAAGGTACCGCCACGGTCACAGATGTCATCGATGAACAGGTAGAAACCGTCCGGATCAAGGCCCTCAATCCGGAAGTCCGAGAGCTTGCCGGTCTCTTCGTCACGGTGCTTAGTGGCCGTGAAGACAGGGATTCCAGCGAGATCAGCAACAGCCTTGGCCCGTTTAGCCGCGCCAGCATCGGGTGCAATGATACCAGTGTACTGGTTGATGACAGCCCGCATGTGGACCTGATCGAAGAGTTCATCGGAGTGCACAACGGTAAGATTGTCAATACCGTCACCGAGAAGTTCCTCGGTGACCCCAGAGTGCGGGTCAAAGACGATGATCTGATCAAGGCAGAGATCATTGATGAACTCAGCATAGACCATAAGTCCCCAAGGAGTGCCACGGTCGGCACGTGCTCCGGGAACATACGGGAGAATCAGGACCCGCTTTGGGCCGTCATACCCTTTGCCAAAGGTGAGAGCATTACTCCACATGGCAAGGTCGAACAGGTCCTTGTGTAGGGAGTCTGCGTCGGGCTGGATGATGGCGATCTCGATCTTCTCAAGATCTCGGCGCTCTTCGCGCTTGATGTGGGACTCGCCAGCGGGGAAGGTGAATGGGGAAAGGGCGGAATTGATGATCTCGCCGTCAGGGGCTTTGGCTTTGAAGGTAATCATATTGCTTGTAGTTTAGTCCTTTTCTTATGGAGTGTCAAATCAGAGAACCCAGATGGTTCCAAGGAAGATGATGGCTGCGGTGTTGATGGCGATGTGCGCGGCATTATCCGCGAAAATCATCAACCATGTGGCAAGCCAGACAGGGGTTGTCTCAGCATATCCGGTTGTCTTCAGGGCTGCTCGGGGCGGACGGAATGCCTTTGGGGCAAACTGGTTCTTGAACCAGACAAGGTGGCGGGCCAGACGGTAATGGTCAATGATGATGTGCGTGATGCAGATGATCAGCAGGGCTGCTACTGACTGTGTGCAGAGCAGGAACGGGATGGTGTAGGTGATGCCGTGCCAGATGGCAGGGGACCATTTGGAGGTCTTTTGAGTGGCCATCCAGTCATTTTGGATGATGTAGTCCCCAAATGCGTGCGCGATTAGGGACAGGATGAGTGCTAGTTCTAGGCTCATGAGTATTTCCAGAAGAACATGACCGGGCCGAAGGCTACACCAATTGCCGGTACCTTTACTAGGACACCATCGACCCAGCCCTTATTGAGAAGACGGGGCTTCCATCCGTGACGCCAGTATCGTATATGCTCCCAGTCCAAGTGGAAGCCGCACTCGGTTGTCAATTTGAATTTCCAGTTTTTCATTTGATCCTACTCGTTTTGGAGGCCACGTTCACAGTAGCCGCAGTTGGGGTTGTCGCATTCTTCGACGCCGAATTCCAGATCCTCTATGGCATGGCCCCATCCGTCAGCCTTGGTGCCTTCGTAGGCGTTGGGGCGGTCTCCGGGCTGGAGCCGGGAGAAGGATGTAGCTGCCGTGTGGCACTCAGTGGCCTTGAACCGGAGTCCCTTGGGCGTATAGAGCATGATCTGTACGTAGTCGCGGTCAGTTTCATCATCGACTGCGACGTTGAGATTCTTGGCTAGGGTCTCTACTTGTGCCTTGGTAGCCGTTCGCTTGGTGTGGTTGTTCTTGAACATTGAAATCCCCTTTCGTTGTTGGTATCTACAGCATACCGTACAACAGAGGGGATGTCAACTAGAGACTGATGCGAGTGATCGGGAAGCAGTTCTCTGCGGTGCTCTTGCAGAAGTTGATTCCCTCTCCCCAGTGGCCTTCTTCCGGGTTCTGGAAGGTCGCGTAGAGATGTCCCACGGAGTTCTCAAGGTCGATGTAGGGTCCGTAGCCTTCCATATCCCCTGTCACTTCGAGGATAACCTCTTCGATGGCGTCCAGAAATTCTACAGGATCTAGGTGCCCGTAAGCTATCCACTCACCCTTCTCATGCTCAATCAGCGGCACATCCGTGATGGATGGGAAGCCGTGAAAGAACTCTTTGATCCGGCGCTCTCGGGACTGGAAGTCCTCTACCGTGACAAATTCCTGATAGAAAAGCTGGACGGTGACCACCATAATGATAAGTATCAGAAAGGCAGAGAAGAGCGCACTCGTACCGAGACCGAAGATCGGCAATGCCGTGAGGAAGGTCACCACGACAAGGGACACCGGCACCAGCACCGCGATGGCACGGCTCGTCCAGATCAGGGAGGGAGAAGTCGTGTAGACCTCAGGCCATTTCCATGCGGCGGTATACGCCTTTACTACTCTGTTTTCTCTCATAAATCCTCTAACGTATCAGTTGCTTTTCATTAAGTGTATCATGCCCCTTTAGATTATCCAAACGGTTTACATTCTCGTAACATTCTTGCTTCGTCGTCCCTCATGATACTTCTTCACAATGGCAAGAGTCTGCTGCTTTTCCTTCTCCTGATCCGGCATGGGGACATGGGGGTTTATCGTGTAGTCCGCCGTAGATGTGGCGTACGTCATATCTGGGAGTCCGGTTGTGGATCGGTTTGTGGTGGCAATGGAATGGACATACTTACGCAGTCCGGAACCTTCTCCAATATAGACAAACCAGATGTCATTCCCAGCCACAGCCTCTCCGTAGACGTATCCGTCAAAATGCACGATAGATCCGCCATCAGCGACGCCGTATGTGCTGGCCTTGGTGTTAGGCTCGGAGCGGACAAACGCACCAGCACGCTGGATACGTCGATCAGTGTAGGTCAGTCCCTCATCAGGGTCTCCCTTAGTGTAGGGGAGAGGCACCCACTCGGGGCCGTCCTCGACCAGTGGCATCATCCGGCCTGCATTATCCAGTACAAACTTGGCTTCCTCGACCTTGACGCCCTGAAGTCTTGCGTTGTGTGTGATCTTCTCCGGGTCGGTGTCCGGGAGCAGTTCGATGTAGCTGTTCTGCCAGTTGCGCAGCAGCAGTTGATGTTCCTCCTGCTTGGCTTGGCGCAGTGCCCTCATGGAGGACGCCACAGACGCGTAGCCGCGCACAATGTCCTCAGCGGGACTGAGATTGGTTTTGGCGATTTTAAGCGCTCTCTGGCCCTCCTGTGACTTCCTGAGGTACAGGAACAGGCAGACCACGATACCCAGAATCCCACCGGGAAACAGAAGGAAGTCCATGTTACCTTTCCGGTTGCTCCACCAGTACGAACTCAACTTCTGAATCGGACAGGAAACGGCGGAACAGGTGCTCGACGTTGTAACGCTTCAGGCCACCGACACCACAGCCGATCCACGGAAGGCCTACACGGAACTGTCCGTCGATCAAGTCGGGAACGAGATCCGGAACCAATTCGTCATAGCTCTTGAAGACTTCCATAGCATCCTCAGCCTCCTGAAGCATCAAGTACGTGGCACGTTCCAGAAGCTCGTAGGACGCGTTACCTACACCCGGATGGACCTGCGAGAACAGGTTGTAGACGGCAGGACGCTCAACGCAGACACCGCCGTCCTCGTCATACCATGTGTGAAGCAGGCCCGGAAGTACCGAAGAGTGCTTAGAGCACTCATCCAAGTAGCCCTCGTACATGGCGGGGAACTTCTCGCGGAAGTCCACGGCAATGCCGGAACCCATGATGCCTCGGGTGTTGACGCCCTGTGCGAGCGCGTTGAAGTTGTGGGACGGGTCAAAGAGGTCGCCCTGAATGATTTCGAAGCTCATGTGTTCCTTTACTTTGGTGTTGGGTTGGTAGTGACTACGATACCCTACTATCGGAGCGGTGTCAACTACTCATCGAACGGGTCTTCCGGAACGATGTTGTAGATCTCGTTGGGGATGTCGTTGGCGAGCATCTCCTGATGGCGGTCCATCTGGGAGAGGGATTCGGCAATGGACTGAAGCTCGTGGTCTTCAATGCTCTGCCAGCCGATGACCTCCGGAGAGATGTCCACTACGGAGTTCTGAGTGTACTCTCCGTCGAGATCGGAAAAGGTTTCCTCTTCAAGGGTGATGTGGAGCCGGATGTCGATGTAACCGTCGATGAATTTGGCCATCAGTCCAGTACCTCGTTCAGTAGGGACTTGAGTTCATAGATGGTGTCGAAATCTACGTCATCGTCGTGCCTCAGGTATTGCAAGAGGAGGGACAGATGCTCTTGAGAGACATCTCCGGTGTCAATGAAAACAGGCCAAAAGCCTACAAGCTCACGCTCATCCTCTGTCTCAAAGATTTCAAGCTCGAATTCAACAGTGATCTTCTGCTTCTCAGACAATGTCGGCCTCGTATTCTTCGCCGTGCTCGATGACGGAGATCAGGTTGGTTGCGTCCGCGTAGAGATCCTGTTCGTTCAACTTTTTCATAATTTCTGCTTTCTCATTGGCTTGGACAGCCATCAATAGATACTCCAGAGCTTCGGGTCGGAATTTGTCAAATACGGCAACGGCGTCATCGTCGTGCTCAGTAATTTCGTGGGCCAATGTCCATCGCTTCATAGAAGGATACCTTGCGGTCTGAGTACAGGTTGTGGTATGCGTACCGGCAACCTTTTCCAAGCTCTTGATCCATCTTTCCGGGGTACTTCTGTATGTGACTCGTCATGAAGGATACAACATGCGAGGCCTGCACCACGTCGTTCTGGTCGGAGATCTCGATCAGGAGCTTCGTCCAGTTGATCACCTTTCCCGGAACGGTGCTGCTGTCGCGGTCGATCTGGTGATAGGAGAGTGACCAGTACCAGTCCTTGGGGAGGGCCGGAATATCGGTGCAGGTCTTCAGGTAATCGCTACGGGGCATCAGTTCTCTCTCAGGCTAAGAACGGCGGCGGTCGTGCCAGTGAGGGCGACCACGATGGCTCCGGTGACAAGGATCAAGGAACCCACGAACGCGCCAATAATCAGTGTCACCATGGACAACAGGACGGCGACCAAAGCAACAAGGGCTGTTGGAGAGGTCTTAGGCTTCTGGGACGGCACCCATGAAGAACCGGACTTCGAACTCAAAGTAGAGGGCGAGGTCGTCTTTGGAGATTTCGGTGTACCAGTAGGCGTCATAGCTGTTCTGTCCTTCGTTGATCGTGATGGATTGGAAGTCTTCGTCGTCGGCCCGGCCCGAAAGCTCGATAGTGTTCAGGAGATCTTCGATGGATTCCTTGTACTCGGACTGGATTCGGACGGTATTGGGGTCCAGCAGGTCCGGAATGATGTCGTAAGCGTGGTCCGGAGTGGTGAACGTGTAGTTGTAAGTGCTCATGGGTAAGATTCTACCAGCTTTCTTAGGGGAAAGCAAAAGACGCCCTCCGGAGTATGGAGAGCGCCTTCTGTCGTAGGTGTTAGCCCTTGGCTGGGGTTTCGGTGTTCAGTTCATCCGGTGGAGTAACGATCTGCACCGGAGTCTCAACGGAGATGTGGTCACCGGTTTCCTTGATCGTAGCGTCCGATGTAATGTCCACACTGCCGGTTGTGGCCCCCGGAGAGACAACCAGCGAACCAAATTCGGTGATAGCCTCAAACTTCGTTGCAATGTTCTTCAAGAAGAACTGGAATACGAGTTGCTGCAAGCCATATACCGCAGGAATGACTACCGCAAGCTGTGACCAGTCGGCAATAGTGCCCGTCATGGCAAGGTAGGCAACCGCAATCAACAGGGACATGGCCAGTGCCAGCAGGGTCTTGGTCTTTGGAGACCAATTCACCTTCTGGATGTAGGCGGAAAGGAACGGGCTAAGGAATGTTAGCACGAGGGTTAGAGGAATAGCAAGTTCCACTTGAATCTCCTAGGGGATTAGTGTAGTGTTAGCGGACGGTGGAATAGGTGCGGACGGTGGAGCAGGGACTGCGTCCGGAGTACAGTCCACTGTGGTGGAAAGAGAAGTTCCGTCAACCATCTTCATGGTGAAGGTGTCGTCCTCACACGTGATCATCTGCACAGTGTTTACAATAATTCTACCAGCAGGACGGACGGTGCCGTCAGAATACGAGACGTTGACGAAGCCTGCTGGGTCAACCTGAAGATCGAGCACTGAGATACCGTCCACGCCCGGAGCGCCGTCATTCCCGTTAGCTCCCGTCGCGCCGTCAAGCCCGTTCAAGCCGTCCTGCCCTGCTGGGCCAACAACAATGCCAAGGTTTTCCGTCACGCCGTCCGTGAAACCGATCATCAGGTTGCCCCTGTCAATGGTGACAGAGAGAATACCGCGTCCGTCCTTGCCGTTGATGCCGTCAATGCCGTTCTTGCCAATAATGTGGCCGTAATTCTGTATGGTGCCGTCCGTGAAAGTAACAATCAGGTCGCCAGCGTCAGAGACATCGAATGTCGTTACGCCTTTACCGTCTTGGCCGTTCTTACCGTCCTTACCATCCTGTGGGACGACAGTTACGGTAGGGTTCGCGACTATTTCGCGGGCCATCTCGCATACGTCATCGTCCGGATAGATGGAGCACCACGAGGACTGTTTGGTGGTCTCGGCCTGAACCTGTTGGTTCTGTACCGCTACCTCCTTCTCCTGTGAGACTTTCCAAAAACTAAAACCAGACATGATGCCGACGAGTATCAGACAGGCCAGCCCAATGGTCATGTACTTGATTAGTTGAGCAATTCTCTGTTCAAGTGCAGACTCTTTATTTTGAGGGTCATTCATCTCTAACTCCTAGTTTAGCTTCGGCTGTCTCTGCTCGACGCCTCTGCTTATCTTCTCGGTCTTCAGCTTCCCTACGTTCACGTCGTAGTGTATCGATTTCGTTTTCCTTGATGCGGATTTCCTCTTTTAGAAGATCAATTTCTTCCTTGAGATCCAGCGTCTCGGCGGTAAGCCTTTGAAGGGAGCCGTTGATATCCGTACGGACTCCGGATTCTTGTTTGCGAAGGTAGAACAAGAGCATCAGGCAGATTCCCACGAAGCCACTTGGGTATCCAGCGGTACCTAGTATTTCCATAAGCTTGTCCACTAGATATCCCCCTATCTGCTTGCAAAAGAAAAACGACGTAGCCAGTGGGAGTGGCTACGTCGTTTCGTTGGTTCTCTCAGTATAACAGATGAATTAGGTGGCCTAGCTCACGGTCGGAATGTGGACTGCGGACCATGCATGATAGCTATAAGGCTTGTTATGGATTTCGGCCTGTATTCTAGCCTCTTCTTCGGTGTATGGCTCCTTGAAATAGTCCGTCAGTTGTCCTTTTAGGGTGCTGTCACGGTCCACGCAGACCAAGTACCACTCCTTGGGAGGCGGTGGCGGGAGGACGCGCTGAATGGTCGAGAATTCGGCGTCGAAGAGGAAATCCGAGAGGTCATTGACGATTTTCCAGAACGCGTCGGAAGGATAGTCGTCAATCAGGCCGTTTTCGTCCGTCCGGAGCCAGATCAGGTCCGCATTGGCGAAAGCGAGGATGAGCGGGTCCTCCCAGTCACCGGAACCGAACACACGCTTGGAATCGAAGCCGTCCTGAAGCCGTGTGAACTTGCGAAGCGTGGACATGAGGTACTGTCCGACCGTATTGGACACCAGAAAGCCGGGTCCGTCCAAAGGAAGGCTCAAAATCTCCTGTGGGGGCAGATCTGCTCTCACCGCGCCTACTTACCGGCCTTCTCGGTGTCGGAGAGGCCAAGGAGGGCCTTCATGAGGGTGATTTCCTTGTCCTGACGGTCGAGTTCGTCCGTGGCGGTGTCGATGGCCTGTGCTGAGGTCTTCAGAAGGGACGCGAGGTTGAAAATGTCGTGCAGAAGCTGCTTCGTCTCGGAAGTGGTGAGGGTTTCGCCCGCATTGACGCGTATGGTGAGAGGATCAGTGCGCTTTGCGAGGGCAAGTATGGCAATATCGATCATGGCAGTGACCATCGGGAAGTTTTCGTTAGTCATAGTGTCTCATTTCTTGGATTTGTTCGGATAGTTTGTCATTTTGGAAATGCAAGTCAGCGTTTTCCGTCTGAAGGGAGTGGATAATTCTGTTATCAAGCTCAAGGATCTCGGAAGACTTGATATCGATCCGGATGTAGGTCATCAGCGTGTCCAAAAGCCAGCCCTGCTCGGCCTTGGAAAGCTTACGGAAGGGTCTGCCGTGCTTTTTACAGAGAGGGTGCATGTAGTTTAGGATTTCCCGGCCCTTTGAGTAGGCCTCTGGGTAGTCAGTCTCCAAGTTTGGCCTTCAGGTGGTTGATTTCGAGGATCAGGTTGAGCTTTTCGCGGTTGAGGGCGTCGATTTCCTCGTCCTTGATCTCGATGAGGCGTTCCTGCTTGAGTGCGGTGTTGGACAAGTTTAGCACGGTGGCACCGAGTTGTCTAACAGCGCTGATGAGGTAGGAAATCTGGTACTTCGGGACATGACGGAAGAAGGAATCGTTGTTTTTCTCGACTATATCGGTAAATTCGAAGGTAGTAGCGATGGTTTCTTCGGCCATGTCGTGGACTTCTTGGATCGATTTAGCCATTTAGGTCTCTTTTCTGCAATGGGCGAGGGCTTGGGACAGTTCGTAGATCTCCATATCCTTGGAAAGGAGGGATACGGCGGCATCTTCGGCGGATTTCTCGGCCTTGAGGACCCGATCAGAGAGCTTTACGTTGTGCTGGATGAGGGCTTGAGCCGCAAGAAGCATGGACGCAAGATCCCGAACGAGTTCCGGTAGCGGATAATCGTCGTCCGGGTCCTGTGGGTTGTTGATCTTGTTGCTGATGTGCAGGTATGTGGCAACAGGGTCGATCATGGGATTTGGTGGGTGGCTAGAAATTGTGTCGCCCCATGATTTTGAGCTTCTGGGCCAATGCAGTCTCGAAATAATCCATAGTGTTGAACTTTTTGTCGTACTCTCGGGCAAGGGCGTCGTAAATGGGCGTGTCAAGGTGCGGTCCAAGGGCGTTTGCACGGATTTTGTGGACTTCGGCCTTGATGGTCTCTACGGGATTGGGTGTCATGGGTTCAGTATACTCGGGTTGTTAGGGTTTGTCAACTTCGAGAAGCACCAAAGCGGCCTTCTTCTTGGCGATGTTGAGTTGGGCTTCGAGAATGGTTACGCGTTTAAGGGCATCGGCTTTCTTTTTGGCTGCTCGACGGGAGATTTCCTCAGCGGCGTGGGTTCGTCGCATGTTGGAGTAACCTTCAGGGTCTTCGATGAAGGCAAACGGCATGGTGAGAGAGGGTGTGTAATCTTCTCCGTACTCGTAGACATCCTCGGCTTCAAAGTAAAAGGCGTGGCCCTCAGTCTCCTTGTAGAGCATGGTCTCGGTCCTGAGATCCCGCTTGTCATAGTCGGGGCTCAGTTCCACAAGGAGGTCAGCGTACTGACGCAAGAATGGCAGCAGGAAGCCATTGAGGTTGGCTTTGGCTAGGTTGAAGTCGGCTTCGAATTTGTTGGCGAGATCTAGGGCGTTCATTCGGTTCCTTTCGTGGATGGGTCTTCGGCGTACCAGTCGAGGTACGTTTGCTGGAAGACGGTCTTGGAGTAGTCGGAGAGATGCAGGATGCCGTTGGAGAGGGCAAAGGTGCCCCCTGCCTTGGTGAGGGCGATGATCATCTCGTGTGCCCGTTCCTTGCCAACTCCTTCGTCGCGGAATTCACGGAAGTTGAGTGCGTAGGTGAGGGCCTTGTCCCAGTTTGTGCTCATGGTTATAGTGTAGGGGTCTGCTCAGGATCTGTCAAGGTACAGCCGTCTCCACCACAGAGGACGATCTCAAAGAGGTTACTCCAAAAGTACGGGTCGTCTGCGTTGGGGCTGATCAATGGGTTGGCTGTTAGCCAGTCTACGGCTTCGTCGTAGGTTGCGAAGGTGAACTCGGAGGCGAGGATACCTGCCTGTTTGGCAAGGATCTCGAAGTGGAGTGGGTTCGTTGTCATGGGTGTAGTGTAGCAGGGTTCGGGGGAAAAGCAAATGCCCCTCTGGTGGGAGGGGCATTTATTGCGATAGTGTGTGATGTGGCAGGGAACTTAACCGGGTCTTTCGTGGCCCTTAGGGCGCTACAGCCTTGAGCGTGCCAAGGATCGGGTAGCGTCCAAGGTCTTCACCCACGAGATATCGGCCTGACACCCTGTAGAAGAACCTCTCTTCCGGCGCCTGTCCGGTCACCTGTGCGAGGAACTCCGTCATGGGCGCGGTTGCCGTGTACAACCCATTGCCAGTGGAGTGGTCCCCGCCGATCCGTTCATACAGGCTGTCGATGGATGGCTGTCCAGCGTAATGCGTGCGCATGGCATAACCGTGATCGGCGGGCGGGACGGTGGTGTCTGCGGTGCCCACGAGTTGTAGGACGTTCAGGCCCGCCCACTCCGACGCGGAGAACAGCAACGGATCATACCCAATTGACGCGGCGTTGAATGTTGCGTCGTCGGCCGCCCCGTAGGCTGCCCGAATTTCTGTGGTCCAGTTACCGGATGCATAAGCGGCAGCGAGCGACTGCACACCACTGTTGACGATCAGCCCCACGCTGACGGGGGCGAGGACTGCCGACTGTGTGTAGAGCCACTGGACGACAAGCCCGCCCATGGACCGGCCCAAAGGCACTACGGACCCGAGATCCAAGACGCCAGCAACATGCGTGTAGGCGTTCTCGTAGGCGACGCGGGACGCGGTGTTTCCCCACGGCTGGGACCCGCCACCGCTGCCCTCAATCCACGCCCAACCGTTGTCGATCAGCCACTCCCGCAGGCCGAGCCATGAACTGAAACCTTCGAACTGGTTGGATGATCCTCCCGCGCCGTGCGCGTACAGCAGGACGGGAATGTCAGTGTCGCCAAGGTGGGTGTCCCCAACGCCCCAGCGGACGGTACCCGCGCCGGAAACAACGGCTGAGTAGGTGGTCCATGCGTTCCCGTTAGTCGTTACCCCTGCACCCATCAGGCAGGCACTCCGAACGACACATCATCCACGGCGAGAGACAGGTCAGCGGAGGATGCGTTGATGCCGAACTTCGTTGCAGTCGTGTGGTAATTGATCGGCCCGGACCATGCGAGGACGTCGTTGATTCGGATTGAAACGTCCTGCCCGGAAAGGTCGATCTGGATCACGTCGCCGTCTGTGGAGAGTTGTGTCAACGTTGCCATGACCGTCGCTGTGCCAGAGACGCGGCGCATGATACGGTAACGGTTATCTGCTGCTGCGGTACGCAAGGCGAGAATAACCTCATTGGCGGCATCGACGTGCCGGAAGATGACTGCGCCTTGGTGATTCGGTCCGGTCGCGGCGATGGTGAGCTTGTACCGTCCGTTCGCTACCCCTGCGTCAACGAACGCGTTGCCGGTGGAGGACGCAATGCCGGTGATGGTGAGCCGGTTACTGGCAATGGTCGCGGTGGTGCCTGCCTGTCCGTCTACCTGCCACGCCTTCGCGCCGATTGGGGTTGAGCCTGCCGCTCCATTGGCACGGTTGAAGTCGTCGGACAGGATAGCCACGTATGACTCTTCGGAAACTTCAATGATATGGTCCCCGGCAATAGCGTTGATCGGGAAGCCTCCTACGACGGTGGTAACCCAGTAGATAGGCCCCGCCCATGTCGGTCGGGCGATGGTCAGGTTTGACCCAATGAGGACTTGCTTGGGCACGTCGGCTGGTGTGAAGACAGCAAGGGAGCCGTCCACGATGGCCTGCACCGCAGCAGCAACCGGCGTCTCAGGGTTGCTGATTGCGCTTTCGGCTTGGTCAAGAATCATGGCAGAGAGTGACACATCTGACAGGCGAGTGGGGAGGGCGGATTCAACAAGTTCAGGGGTCACGGAATACTCTATGAGAGTTCGGGCAGCTTCGCCTGACTCGCTTGTGGTGCTGGCAAGGAGTTCAGCGATCTTCTTGTCCCCCATGGGAATATCGATGTTGGGCATGGTAATCCTTTGTTGGTTGTTGATTAATTCTACCAGAGGGGAGAGGGAGGATTACAGGTTGACGTCTGGTTATACTGAGTATTTTTAGCTTTTTTGCGTGAGGTACCAAGTGCTGGTGTTTCAAAACGACCCCCAAAAGTTTCGAGATGGGCACCGCATCCAATCCTACCCGCATACGGAGCCGCATGTCAAGCCTACTCCACTTACAAAAATTGCTAAGGATCTTGCACGTCGTGCAGTGTTTCACGTGAAACATTCGAGAAATTCTCACGTCACTTACAAAAATCTCTAGCGTGTAGACATATCTCCCAATGTCCTATAGTCTTTCTATATGCACACAACGTGCGAGTCATAAGGGAGACAACATGAAGCACTTCATCAGCCTCACAGCCACTATCATCCTTTCTATGTCAGCCCTCTTTGGCTTGCACGAACAGCCCTCACAGCCTGTCTCACAGCCTGCACCATTCAGTGCATACCCTCTCAAGTCATCGTCTGTGTGGGTGTCTGAGATGCTTGCCACTATGAACGTCACAGTGAGCGATAACGTGAAGTTCGTGTTCCAGAATGAGGATAACTGTGGCGCTGAGATATCCTCTATAGGTATGGGAGGATGCACAGTGACACAGAAAGATGGGACCTTTGTAGTCCTCATCTCCCCTGAACTCGCTTACACATATGAGGGCAATCACATCCTGTTTCATGAGATCGCGCACACGCTCGGCATGGGAGAATGTGATGCCGAATACTACGCCCACCGCTTCGAGGAAACCCCCATCTGGTCATACCCGAGTTGTGCACCGCAGGCCTAGTGTGGTACTCTCATAGAGTAATATCATCCAACAAAGGGGAACATCATGAAAGCACGCATACTGGCCGTACTCGCTGCGCTTGCCTTGACAATAGGTTCAGTATCGTCTGCACCAGTAGCCACCGCAGATGAAGCTGTACCTGTATTATCCGTCCAAGAGACTCCAACCATCACGGCAGACCCTGCTGTGTTGACGGCAGACTCACCCACCGTAACCACGGAACCGGCAACGGCAACCGAAACCGAAACCGAAACCGAGACACAACCCACCGTAGTCGAATCTGTGGAAACTGAGACGGTATTCATACCGGACACGCCTACTGCACCAGCTACGACGGTTGATGACGCTGCACCACCAGTAACAGCACCAGAGACGACGGTCGATACTCCCACAACGGAGCCTGAGACGCCTACGACGGAGCCTGAGACAGTTATGGAGGCCGCGCCCACGTTTGATCCAGCCGTATTCGAGTACCTCGGCGTAGGCTCACAGCAACACCCTTGTTCGTCTGTCTCGTTCGCATCAGCAGCGAATCCCGGTGTGATTTACTCATACCGAGAAATCGAGTTCGGACCCTGCACGGTCTAGTTACAAAACTTGCTTAGCCTATGGCTTGTGTCAAACCATTCTGTAGGCTAAGCTCGTTGTATCAGTCAGGAACAAACAACCCGGAGGTCACAATGACTACCCTGCACAACGCAACTGAAGTCTTTGGTTCATCTGCTGAAGGTCTGGAGCTTCACAGTTTCCCCGTCCGCAGTATGGGGAACGCCACCGGTACGGGGTACTGGATCGGCATGGAAGTAGACAACACGCGCCGAGTCTACACGCTGTATCGGATCTGCATCATCTGGGACAACGGCGACGTGGAATATTCCACAGCCGAGTCCGAGCAGGAACTCAAACTGTGGACCGAACACCTTCAGTAACCACCAGCTAGGACGGTAGGCAATCGCCTACCGTTCTAGTTACAAAACTTTCTTACAAAAGGGGTTGTGCATCCCACCAATAGTGTGAGACACTTGTATCAGGCCGGAAACACCAGCCGCGAAAGGAACTCATGTTCAAGCTCACCGAAAACCAGACCGTCAAGCTTAACCACGACGTAGAAATCTGGAACGACGATGATTCGCTCGCTGCTCGAATCGATGCAGGGACCACGCTCGAAATCACAGATATCTGCCTTGAACCGGTATACACCGGAGACAGCTACAACGTGGATATCAAGGTGATCAGCCCGGTCTATGGTGGGTACACTGCAAACCTTGATATCTCAGCCGACGATATCGCATAGCCAGCCTAAGATCAGCCACTCTACGGAGTGGCTTTTCTTTTGCCCTCCAGCAGCCACCACAGCCACGCTCGCAGCCTCCCAGACCGCCAGACGCCCAATCACCCACACCCACGCTGCCAGACGCTCACAGCGCCACACAGCGACTTACAAAAGTTTCTAAGCCACATCTAGACAAACCATCAAACACTATGCAATACTCATTACAGCAACACTCCACAACTCCACAGAGAAAGAGATTCCAATGGAACTCAAAACCAAAACCCCGGCGTTCATCCTGAAGCTGGCAGTAAAGGTCTTCGAATCCTACCGGAAACAGTGGGCAGAGTACGACGCAGAATGTGCAGAGTACGCGGCACAAGGCTACCGTCCGCACACCTGCTTCCACGGAACCAGCCTTTGGGTTGACTACGACGTCATGTGTGGTCCGTGCGAGGATGGTTACGGTTGGTTCGATCCCATGCTGTACCGCCAAATGGCACTCAGTGAGGCTAAGCAGGCCTACGAGAGCTTCGACAAGCGTCTAGAGGTTTACACAAAGGCAAGCAGCCTTGACGCTCCTATCGATCATGGCAAGATGATCAAATGGGTTGCCGCTCCACTCACCAAGTGGAACGCGGAAGTCCCATCCAACACAGCAGTAGCAACCGACCCACCGTTCTAAAGATCAGGACCTCGAAAGGGGTCCTTTTCTTTTGCCCTCACAAAGCCACCAGCGCCGTTCTAAGCCTCCCAAACCACCACACCGGCACTCACTCCCGCACAGGCCCGCACAGGCCCGCACAGGCCCGCACAGCAGCATCTCAGCACAATGACAAAAGCTCCGGAGAGATTGTTAGTCAATCTCCGGAGCCTTTGTAAGATTGTAACACGCCTCACATGCCAAGCAGTCGTTCCGCCACGCTGTCAATCACAGATGATCCGCCCACCAGCAACACAGCAGCCGCCAACGGGAGCAGTGGAGATCCCACTACAAATTTTTGTAAGTCTCCAAGCCGTTCGGCCTGTACTTCCATCCGAGCCACACGCGCGGCACGTGCTGGGGAACATTCTTTACACATTTACAGCCTCTTTCAGAGTGGGACGGGACCGCTAGGCCCCGTCCCGGTTTGAGTGTCTTAGACAGCTTCCAGCGTGTCCTCGTTCAGTCCGAAGTATTCGCCGTCCGAGTTCCGGAGTTCCAGCAGCGCCGAACCGTTCCAGTCGTTGGCTGTGATTACATCATTCACTACCAGCAGCCCGCCGATCATGTCGTCAGGGATACCCATGAATGAGATCTGTGCCAGATCCACCTTGACCAGATCGCCTACCTTGAACATTTTGTCTCCCTTGTGCGTTGTTGGTAGTTCTAGAATGACAGCATCAGGGCAGGATGTCAAGCCTGCCCCGACACAATCGCGCTAGTAGTCCAGAATCTCATCCACATGGATGATTCGGCCCGCTTCGCCGTGCTGTTCTTCCAACTCTTCCAGCGAGTCGTACCAGAACCCACCGACACCATCCGGAGACCAGAAATACATTTCAGCCTTTACGTCGTAGTAAGCTACATCGGCCTGAAGATCTTTGCGTTCCATTGTGACTCCTAAGTCGTTCGCGTTGTTGCGATATAGAAAGACTATCAGTGATGGGACCGGATTACCAGCCCCACCACTAGAAAGTTTTGTAACTACAGCGGGTTGTTCTGAAACTCGATCCGACCATCCCGAATCAGGATCGTGTAGTGAGCCGTGATCCTGTCCAATTCGGGTACATCGTACTCCACAGCAGCCCAGAAACGATTCATGTTCAGGTAACCACTCCGGACCTCATACCGGAGGATAGAGCCGTCTGCCAGACGCTCCGCGTAGTGAGGTTCGATCTCTGCCTCAATACGTGCGAGGTCTGCCGTTACGTTTGCCGGGTTGTAGGGTTCCATGATGCTCCTTAGTTCGGGTTGTATAAAGAAGACTAGCGTACAAAAAAGCCAAGCGCAAGATAGGCCGCAAAGATGAAACAAACCGAACCTTTGAGTCCCAGTTCCATCCGGTGGAGGAATCCATCATGCTTTACAAAAAATTCTTCCACGGTCCTGCTCCTATCTTGTCGGCTCGTTCCGATACTCAATACTCTCATACCCTAGAACAAAAGTAAAGCCAGTCCGTAGACTGGCTAGAACTTTTTGTAATCAGATGTGCCAATGTCCATGGGTCTCCCCGACCCATTCCCGCTGCACCAGATGCACCGGAGTCGCTACCGCGTACTCTGTGATCCAGCGGCTGATAAAGTCCAGTGAGTCGCTTTTGATATAGACCGTCCCGCTGCGGGTAAGCTGTGCGGCGTATTCAAGGCGAGTTGTAGCTGACATTTTGGACCCCTACCTAAGTTCAAGCTCCCTGCTTGATACTCCATTGTCTCACACTTTCACAGCTAATTGTGAGCCATGCCACAAAAAACTTTTGTAACCTCACTCCTTGACTCTCACGCTCCAAGACGTTAGTCTTACAGTATGAAGCGACGGAGGATGCAGGGAAACGAGAGGACCCCAAAAACTCCAGCCCAAAACCAAAAAGAAAGGACCGCCGTAGCGGTCCCTTTCTCTTACTTGTCCAGAGCTTTCTGGATGCTGGGGGAGACGTCCCAGCCGTTGTAAAGCTCTTTCATTTTGGCTACCGCGTTCCGGAGTCCAGCAGGCTTTGTAGTGCGTCCAGCGGGCAGCAGGCCCTGAATCCGGCACGCATCCAGTCCGGAACCGTTCCGTGAGAGTTTCATGCCGGTGACGATTTCGATTGCCAGCCCGCGAAGTGCAGCGTTGCGCTGGAAGAATGCGATGCCTTCGCCGGTAACGACGGTTCCGGCTGCTGTGTTCTCTGACATGGGTGTCTCCTTAGTTCTTCAAGCTCCCTGCTTGATGTCTCCATCCTCTCACACATCCAAACACTATACAAGTCCACACCCACACTAATTATTTTTGTAACTCCCCCAAAAGCAAAAGGGCAGCTTTGGTTTCCCTGCCTCCGGAGCTTCATACCTCCAGCATACGCGTAAGGCTCCCACCTGTCTAGGTGAGAGCCTTACAAAGTTTTGTAACTCTAGTCTTCCTCCCGGAAGTCTTCGCGTCGGTCTTCCTTGTAATCCCGAATCCGGTCCTGCTCTGCTTCCCACTTAGGGGAAAGTTCCCAGTACCGCGCGGACTCTTCAGCCGTGAGACCAGTTCCGTCTTCGCACAGATCCACCAGTGCCGCGAATTCCCGAGCTTCTCCGAGAGTGAGCTTTTCCATTTGACTCCTTAGGTTCGGACTGTTCCGATAGATAAGATCCTCTCACACATCGCGCGCTACTGTCAAACACTATCGAAAACCCGCACACGCGCCTCTAAGCCACTCAAAAGGAAAGGACCCTACCGGAGTAGGGTCCCATCCTCTAAGTCACTCAGCAGGCTTTGTAGCCACTACCCATCCAGCAGGCTCACAGTCGCAGCCCGATTCTTCCGAACAGAATTCTTGAGTGTAGCCACAATCCGATTCCATCACCAATGCCACGTAATCGCCGGGAGTCTCCAGAATGTACCGGGCAATTCCTCCTCCGATGTACTCCGAGGGATGCATGACTGGACCGTTGTAGCTGTACTGGCCAGTGAAACCGCTAAGCAGGCTCCAACCCTCCGGAAGGTTGATTTCATCCTCCCATTCCCACGTCTCAGGGTTCACAAGGTAGGACCGGACAGCCTCATCAAAGTAAACACGCTCCGGAGAATCCGTTACGGTTCCATCAGCGTGCACGCGGATCACGTGGTCAAACTCCATAACAGAGTTCAGGTTTTCTTCAGTGACTTTCTGACCTTCGCGCATGATTCCTCCAGAATCTTTTGGGAGCCGGTTGCTCCATAACTCAAACACTACAGGTCCGGAGCCGCCTACGCAACTCCGGACCCTAAAAACTTTTGTAACTAGTGGTTACCCGATGCAACCTGAAACGCCTCGCGTTCCTCCGGAGTAAGGAAGCCCTCCAGCCGAGCCGCTACACGCTCACAGGCCCGATACACGCTCTTAGCCTTGGCAGTCTGGGAAATGCTGTCCGTGTCGTAACCCATGGATTCCATGAACCCTTCAAGGGATTCATAAGCAACCAGAACCGCGTCCGAGATCATGGTATCCATGAAGTCAACCAGACCGGGAGCTTTGCCACCGTGGCCAAATCCCATGAAGTATTGGCGCTGGAACGTCTTGCCACGCGGATTCGTGATCCGTACCCGCCACGCGTCCATGTTGGCCATGTCGTCGTTGTAGTGGTTGTTATCGATCCGAGTAGCAGTGATCTTGAATCCTGCGAGTACATCAGACATTTTGTCTCCTAAGACTGGGAACCGGTTGTTCCGATATGTAAAGACTATCAGAGTTGGGACCGATCACCTAATCGACCCCAACCCTAGAAACTTTTGTAACTACTCGTCGTACACTCCGAGACACCATCCGGCAATCGGTTCAACAAACACACCGGGAACCTTGGATTCGAACCGGAACGTCCAGTCGTCGCCGCCTTCCCATGCAATGGAGAACGAGCCCTTCGAGAGTCCCTCGTGGTCCGCGTCGTACAGTTTCGGTTCGTCCGTTCCGAACTGTGCCTTGATTTCTGCCAGTACTTTTTCAGCCTTTGTGCGCCGCATGGTGTCTCCTTGTTCATTCGGACTGTTCCGATAAAGAAAGACTATCGGAGTTACGTCCAACGCGCAACCCCGATAGCCTAGAAACTTTTGTAACTACTGCTCAAGTTCCCGTAGACCGTCGTAAACCAGCGAACCGAACAGGTAATCGCTCCCGTATGTTCCGGGATCGGCTTCGTTGTGGAACTGAACCAGCGCGGTTTCCTCCCAGAATTTCCCGCCAAGGTCACCGGCTTCCTGTTCAGGGTCCACAACCAGCACTAGATCGAACTGGAACCACTCCGAGCCGCTATCGTCGGTCTGGAAGTCTTCGCCCTTGTAGCGCTCTTCTATGAGCTTCTGAAGGGCAATCAGGACGGCTTCCTTAGGCTGTCCATCCTCCGAGAACATACGGTCTTCCGCGTCCTTAGTAACGCTCTCATCGAGTTCACGATGGAACCGGAAGTCTTCCTGTACGGTGAGGATTGCCAGCATCTTTCCCGTAGGCTCCCCTGCATCGTCGGCGTGCTCCGAGATATTGCAGTACACGTGAGGGTTCAGGCCTTCCAAGCCAAGTTCTACCGCTGAAAAGTATTCGTCCTGTTCAAGCATTTTGTCCTCCTAGGACATTCGTAGTTGGTACTTGTAAGACTATCAAAGTCTACGGTTCATTACAAGCCGTAGACTAAGAAAGTTTTACAACTACAGCCATTCCAGTTCATCGGCTGTCAGTTGGTCCCGATCAAGCCGCTTCACGTCGATGTCATACGGCGCGTGCTGCATGATTGCCATGATGTTGTCCCAGAATTCGGCCTGATAGTGTGTCCCGTCAAAGGACATCGAAATGGCTTCCTCCCGTTCGTCATCGGTCATCGGTTCCGCGTCGCTGTACGCCTCCGTGGTGAGCGCGTCGTTGATGGCTTCAAGCAGGTCCTGCTTGCCAACTTCAGTCGCAGGGTAGAGGTCCCCTTCGAAACGGTAAGCAATTTCGGTAGCGGTAGCTGTAGTCATTTGGTCCTCCAGACCTAAGGGATTCCATTTGAATCCGATATAGAAACACTATCATGGTTGGGAGCCGATACCTAATCGACTCCCAACCTTAGAAACTTTTGTAACTAGACCAACGTCCGCATGTGGTCCTGTACCGCGTGCAAGAGCTTTACGGACTCTGCAAGGCTCAAGTCCTTGACCTGTTCGTCAAGCTTGGCACCGTCCGCGAACGCTACGCCTCGAAGCTCTCTCAAAGCATCTTCAAGCTTGTTGATGTACCGCTGCCGAGCCTCCTTGAAAGACGCTGACATTGAACGGTCATTGCCCAACGACTCCCGCAATCCGTTGCTGTGGATACTGGCCGCTCCCGTTACGAGTTCCAACGCATCCTGCTTAGCTTTTACATCAATCATCTTGTCCTCCTAGGATTTCGGTTGTTCGGTACTACTAACTCTAGGCTATGGGAGCCATTCGCACAACTCCCATAGCCTAGAAAGTTTTGTAACTAGTCGATGCTCCAGATGGCCATCCGGTAGCGCGTACCGCCTAGAGTGGAGCCGCAGCAACCGCACGCGCTCCAAGAAAAGTCTGTGATCCCGGCCTCTTCGTCTTCGCCGTTCTCTTCAGTTGGGCCGGTGTTGTCCGTCCAGTCAACCGATTGATCCTTCATCGGTCGGCCTTCGTGGTGATCGAAGTAGCAGTCAACGCAAACATCAACGTCATCGTTCAGCAGTTCGTGAGCGGCCATTGTGTCCTCCTAGGACATTCAGCGGATTCGGTTGATCCGATATAGAAAGACTACAGGCTCCGGAGCAGTTTGTCTACTCCGGAGCCTAAGAAAGTTTTGTAACTCTACGCGGCGTACTCCCGGTAGAACTGTGCGCGGCCCTTGTTTGCCGTTGTAACGCGTGCGTTGGGGAGCAACCTACGCGCTACCGCGTCCAGTGTTGACAGCGGCTGTGCGGGTACTCCATCGGCTGCAAGAGCGGTAATCCGGATCTTGGTCACCTTGCCGGATTCCACATCGATGAAACGGGTTGCCTTGACGCGCGGTTCAGGCTGTCCCTTGATCTCCAGCTTGAAAGGTGTCACTCCCATCGTCATGTTTTCGGTATCAGCGACAAGAGCGGTAATGACTGAAGGTGTTGCCATGGTGTTTCTCCTACTAGGGTTGATGGTTGGTTAGACGGTGGCGGGTTCGGATGCTTCGTGAAGTGCGCGTTCGTGGCTCCCGAACCATTCGGAACTCTTGTCCCAGTTGTCCCAGAAATCCACCGTAACCACAGCGAACCGTCCGGAGCGTGATGCAATCCAAACGTTGGGGTTCTTCGTGCCGGTGAGCTTGAATCCGCGCTTTGTCCAGTAATCCATTTTGTCCTCCTAGGACGGTTGTTGTTTGGTTATGTGTAAAGCATCTCACGGTCTGCTTGTCTTGTCAACAAGCAGACCGTAAGAAGTTTTGTAACTACCGGATGTAGTAGTCTTCGCCGTCAAGCCTAACGGATGTGTAATCCGTAAGCAGATCACTAGCTACACCCTCCCAGTCGATGTTGGCTGAAATGATATCGGAAAGACCTTCCGGAATCATCCCGAGGTCTTCCACCAACTGCTGAGCGTAGTCTCCGAAATAGCCTTCTGCAATGAGGCCGGAAGAGAAGCTACCCGATGCACCATAAAGAGCATCGGCTACGCTTTCAGCGTCCGTTTCATCGGACGCGTGTCCGAGTTCGGCAGCGAGTGTAGAAAGCTGTACAAGAGCCTGTACAGACTCTTCACGATCTACTTCGTCCGTTTCCACGTCCGCGATTTCTTCGCCGCATTCGCGTGCCAGTTCAGCGAGATCCTGAAGATCCAGAGTGTTACTGTGATCGATGGTAGGCATTGTGTCCTCCTAGGACTTCGTTTGGTTTGCCTTACAAGAGAAACAATACCCTATAGACGTTCCGTTGTCTATTCGAACTTGTAAGAATCTCTTACAAGTTGCCGCTTGCATCTGCCGCCGTTGTGTGGGAGAATTGTTTAGACGCAAAGACGCGTAAACAGCGGCCCACAAAGTGGGGTCGCGGGGAAGGCCGGTTCTGAGCTTCGCTCTAGGCACCGTATAGTTTTTTGGGGTCTCCTAGTTACCCTGCTTACGCCCGGTGGCGTGTCCGCTTCATACTCCAAGCTTACA
>Ga0190272_10000215_pt1 | contig 35453 bp, 36 predicted proteins | sample Popmic504T_FD_133746 | JGI IMG/M metagenome (GOLD analysis project Ga0190272, IMG submission 133746) | Populus adjacent soil microbial communities from riparian zone of Shoshone River, Wyoming, USA - 504 T | ecosystem: Environmental > Terrestrial > Soil > Riparian zone | place: USA: Wyoming...
GCCCTGCATGCGCGGGCTGGCGGTCGCGATCTCCTCGAGGTTGACGACGCCCATGCCGGTCTCGAGGATCGCGTGGATCATGATCGGCTGCTCGACGCCGTGCTTCGCCTCCAGCTGCGCGAGCAGGCGGTCGACGTAGTGGATGTCCCAGGCGCCCTCGACCTTCGGCACCATGATCGTCTCGAGCTTGTTGCCGATCGCGGCGATCAGCTCGGTCAGGTCGTCGAGCACCCACGGGCTCTCGAGCGAGTTGACGCGCACCCAGAGCGCGGTGTCGCCGAGCTCCATGTCGCGGCCGACGGTGATCAGGCCCTCGCGTGCGGCCTCCTTGCGATCGATCGGGATCGCGTCCTCGAGGTTGCCGAGCAGGATGTCGACCTGGCCCGCGATCGCGGGCGCCTTGGCGACCATCTTCTCGTTCGAGAAGTCGAGGAAGTGGATCATCCGCGACGGCTTGAAGGGGACCTCTGCGATCGGGTCCGGCGCGCCGACGGCGAGGGGCTTGAAGAAGTCTTTGGGATTGCGCATGGACGCTGAAATCTACCTACGGTTACAGTTCTGCGCCTTCCGATTGACTGACGAATCAACGACTCGAGGAGCCAATGACCGTAGATACAGACCAGGCGACACGCGAGGCCTCGGGCGCCCGCCCCTATGGGCGCTACCTGGAGGACTTCGAGGTCGGCGCCGTCTACAAGCACTGGCCCGCGAAGACCGTGACCGAGGCGGACGACCACATGTTCTGCCTGATCACGATGAACCACCACCCGCTGCACATCAACGACGTCTACGCCGCCCAGTCCCAGCAGGGCCGCAACGTCGTCGTCGGGCCGCTGGTCTACTCGCTGGCGCTCGGCATGTCGGTCGGCGACATCTCCGGCAAGGCGATCGCCAACCTGGCGACCGAGGAGCTGTCGCACCCGGCGCCGGTCTTCCACGGCGACACGCTGTTCTGCGAGTCCGAGGTCCTAGAGGTCCGTCCGTCGGGCTCGAAGCCCGACCGCGGCGTCGTGCGCGTCCACACGCGCGTGCTCAACCAGGACGGCGTCCTGGTCGCCGAGTTCAAACGGACCGTGCTGGTCCCGCGCAAGCACCCGGGCGAGCAGGCCTAGCGGCCAGCGCCCACCGGGTCGCTACCGGACGTACTCGTCGGTCCGGTAGCGGCTCAGGTTCTGCCCGATGTAGTCGATCGTGCGCGAGAGACCCTCGCGCAGGTCGACGGTCGGCCGCCAGCCGATCAGCTCGCTTGCGAGCTCGGGACCCGAGATCAGCCGCAGGACCTCGCTCGCCGGTGGGCGCACGCGCTCGCTGTCGAGCTCGACGTCGAGCTCGCGGCCGAGGATCTCCCCGACCATCGCGACGATGTCGCCGATCGCGACGTCGAATCCGGTGCCGAGCTGGACGGTGCGCCCTACCGCCTGCTCGCCGGCGGTCGCGGCCGCGACGAAGCCGGCCGCCGTGTCCGTGACGAAGGTCATGTCGCGGCGCGGATCGAGTGAGCCGAGCTTCAGCGGGCCGCCGGCGAGCGCCTGGCTGATGATCGTCGGGATCACGGCACGCGCCGACTGGAACGGCCCGAAGGTGTTGAACGGGCGCAGGACGACGGTCGGCAGCTCGAACGAGCGGTTGTAGGAGTCGACGAGCTTGTCGGCGCCGAGCTTGCTGGCCGCGTAGGGAGACTGCGGCTCGAGCGGGTGGTCCTCGGTGATCGGCACGACCTGGGCGGTGCCGTAGACCTCGCTCGTCGACGTGTGGATCATCCGCCGCACGCCGGCGCCGAGCGACGCCTGGGCGACGTTGAACGTCCCGAGCACGTTGGTCTCGAAGAAATCGCGTGGGTTGAGGTACGAGTAGGGGATGGCGATCTGCGCGGCGAGGTGGAATACGACGTCGACGCCGTCGACCGCGCGCGCCACCGACTCCAGGTCGCGGATGTCTCCCAGGATCACCTCGACCTGGCTCGAGATCTCGGAATCGAGCCAGTCGAGCGTCCCGCGCTCGTTGCGCGAGTTGTAGCGCGCTAGGCCGCGAACCTCCGCGCCCTGGCGCACGAGCATCTCGGTCAGATGGCCGCCGATGAAGCCCCCGGCGCCTGTTACGAGGGCTTTTCGCCCGGCCAAGTCAGACATGGCGCGGAACCTTAGCTCCTGGTCGCGACGGCGACAGCGAGAAGCGCCGCGTGCGGCTAGAAGCTGCCGAGCTGAGCGGTCCAGAAGGTCGCCCGGCCGCTGCCGTAGTAGCCGGCGGCGCGGCCGATTCCGATGAAGTCGAACTGCGGATCGAGCAGCAGCGCGGAGTGTCCCGAGGAGTTGCGCCACTGGCCGAGCGGAGAGCGTCGCATGTTCAGCCGCCAGCCGTGGTGGTAGGCGATCGCCTCGCCGAGCCGGCGAAAGCGCGAGCTGGCCTGGATGCTGCCGGCGTGTCCGAAGCTGTCGGTGACGATCAACCGGCGCGACCAGGCGCGGGCGCTGCGATTGAGGCTCGCCGACATGCGCAGCGGACCGACGCTGTGCGCCGAGCGATAGTCGTTGATCGCGTCGATCAACTTCGGCACGGCGCCGGGCTCGTGTTTGCGTGCACTGACCTGTGAAGGAATCAGGACCAGCGCGGCGAACATCAAGCTGGAGAGGTAGGCCAGTCTCCGCATGAAGTTCGGGCACGCTAACAGAGCGCCCCGACGTCCTTTCCCTCCTGGCGGGTCAGACGCGCGCGATTCGCGCTGTTTGCGGCTTCGCGACGCGGGCGCCGGCCCAGATCAGCGCGGCGACCAGCCACAGGTGGCGCCAGTGCAGGGTGTCGATCACCGCCGACTCGACGACCATCCCGGTCCAGGCGCCGAGCAGCGCGGCCGAGCTGATCCCGTACGTATCCCGGCCAAGCAGCGCGTTGCGCAGCGCGAACACCAGCGTGCCCAGCACCAGCGTCAGGATCGCCGCCAGTCCCAGCGCTCCCTGCTCGGAGAAGACGCGGATGTAGAGGTTGTGGCTGGGATGGGGGGCGATCACCTCGAACTGGCCGGGCCCGATTCCCAGCGGGTAGGTCATGCCGTAGTCGATGCCGCGTCGCTGTGCCGCGAAACGCTCGACGTCGTAGCTCTGCTCCTGCGCCCGCTGCTGCAGGAACTCCAGCGAGCCGGTCGCGGACGCCAAGCCGAACACCGCCACGCCGCCGATGGCCATCACTATCAGCAGCGTGATCGCACGCCGGCTCCCGCCGCGGCGCAGGGCCGTGATGCCGAGCATCACGACAACTCCGAGCACGAAGTTCAGGTAGGCGCCGCGCGAATAGGAGAAGAACAGTCCCAGGGCGAGGATGAACAGCAGCCCCAGCTTGATCGCCTTGCCCGAGCGCAGCAGCTTCGGGGCCATCAGCTCGTCGATCAGGATCAGCATGATCGGGATCAGGAACGGCGCGTAGACGTTCGGGTCCTCGAACAGCGCCTTCGCGCGGAGGCCGCCGTTGTTCATCAGCTCGCTGCCGGGGAACGCGAAGAACAGCGATGCCGAGCCGAGGATCGCGGCCGCGATCGCGCCGGCCAGGTACATCCGCACGGTCAGCCGCGCACGCCGCTCGGAGTCGAGATAGCCGGCGAACCAGATCGCGAAGATCGCCAGGTAGGCGGTGATCGCGAAGAAGAAGACGGCGCGCGTGGGGTCGGCCGCGTCGATGATCGAGAGCGCGTTGATCGCCAGCAGCGCGCCGACGAGCGCGACCATCGAGAGCGGCGCTCCGTCGAGCCGGAAGCGCCCGGTGACCAGCGCGACCGCGATCACGATCCCGAAGACCGCGTCGGGCGGCGCCGGCTCCACCTGAACAACGCCGATCAGCAGCAGTCCCAGCCCGACCGCCGCGTCGTAGCGAGCGATCGCCAGCGCCAGCATCAGCGCCAGCCCGAGGCTGGCGCCGATCGCCATCGGCCAGGTGGGGGGGTGGCTGGCGAGCACGAAGGCCAGCGCCGACGAGCCGAGCAGGAGCCCGACGGCGACCGTCAGCGCCAGCGCACCGCGCTCGACGACCGCCGAGCGACCGCCGAAGTCGCCGACCGGCACTGGGACTGTGGGGCTCGTGGCGGCCACGCGGTGTCGAACCTAGCGCGCCCCGGCCACGGACCGATAGACCGTCGCGGTCTCGGCGACCATCCGCTCGAGGGTGAAGGCGGTGGCGTGCCGCGTGCGCGAGGCGGCGCTCATCCGCGCGCGCCGCTCGGGGTCGCCGAGCAGCGCGGCCACGCTGGTCGCCAGCGCGGCCGCGTCACCCGGCGGGCACAGCAGCCCGGTGACGCCGTCGGACACGGCCTCCGCGCTGCCCCCGACCGCCGTCGCGACCTGTGGCACGCCGCAGGCGAGGGCCTCGAGGATCGAGATCGGAAACGCCTCCCACAGCGATGGCAGCACGAAGACGTCGACCTCGCGCAGCTGCCGCGCCGCCGGACGGCGGAAGGCGAAGAAGCGCAAGCGGTCGCCGACTCCCAGCTGGGCGGCCTGTCGCTCGAGCTGCTCCTTCAGCTCCCCGTCTCCGATGACGGCCAAGCGCGCCTCGGGCGCCGCGGCGAGAATCGCCGGTGCCGCCGCGACGAAGACGTCGACCGCCTTCTGCGGTCGCAGCGCCGTCAGCACCGCGGCCAGGGGCCTTCCGGCGGCGAACTCGGCCAGCTCGGGGTCGGGCTCGAGATCGGCTCGGCAGGCGCCGGCGCCGTTGTGGACCACGCGCAGCCGGTCGGGGTCGCCGATCCGGGCGCTCAGCGCGACCTCGCGCTCGTCCTCGGCGACGCAGATGGTCGCCGCGGTCGCCCGCGCCAGCGCGCGCTCGACGGCGACCGCCGGCCAGCGCCGGAGCGCCGGCTGCGGGCCGACGAAGGCGAAGCAGTGCGGGCTGTAGACGGCGGGAGTGCCCGCCATGCGGGCAGCGACGCGCGCGAGCACCCCGGCCTTCGACGAGTGGGCGTGGACGACGTCGAACCGCTCGTCCAGCAGCAGCCGCCGAAGCGCCGCGGTCGCCTTCGTCAGGCGCGGAGGGGAGAGCCCGCGATCGATGTCGAGCCGCTCGATTCGAACACCCGCCTCCTCGAGCGCGGGATAGACGATCGCGTCGCGCGGGCCGGCTACGGTCGGCTCCCAGCCGTGCTCGGGCAGCAGGCGCGCGAGCTGGAGCACCTGCTCGGCGACGCCGCCGTCGGGCGGCTCGAAGGCGAGGAGGACGCGGCGCACCCCGGGATCGTAGGCGCCGGGGAGGCCGGCTCCGCCTCAGTAGCGGATCTTGAAGTGGCGCTTGCGCAGCGGTACCGCGACCTGCGACCGCGAGGAGTACTGGGCGACGACCACGTAGCGGGCCGGCTTCAGCCGCCGCACCATGCGGGTGAAGCGGCCGTTGCCGGACACCTTCGCCGTCGTCCGCCGGATCGTCCGCGTGCCGGCCGGCGTCTTGCGCTGGACGAGCAGGGTCACGCGGCCGTGGCTCGCCCGCTTGACCTTGCCGCGCAGCAGCACCGCGCGCCGCAGCCGGGTCTTGCGCGGCTTGCCGCGCTGCTTGCCGCCGGTGGGCTTGCGCACGTCGTCACGTGGCGCCGGCTGTGGCTTGGGCTGAGGAGTGGGCGTCGGCTGCGGGGTCGGCTCCGGCTGGGGCTGGGGGGGGATCGGGTTCGGAACGGGGTCGAGCACGATCGCTCCGGGGGGTGGGGTCGCGGTGGAGGTGCGGAGGACGATCCCCTGGCGCGCGCTCACCGTGACGCTAGAGCGGGCGGCGCCGTCGAGGTCGGTGGCGCCCGGCGTCGCGACGGTCTTGGCCGTGCTGTCGGGCTGGTTGACCAGGACGTAGCCGCGCTCGAAGTCGCGCCTCAGCAGTCCGTTCCACTTGTAGCGGGCTCCCTGTGCCGCGCCCAGGTCCAGCTCGTACCCGGCCGCCCACCAGTCGTCGGGCGTGTTGCGGTAGCTCGTGCCGACGCCGTCGCGACTCTCGTTGACCAGCAGGTAGGAGGCGACGTTGTACTCCGCCTCGGAACGGGTCTCGGCGTAGCTGTCGAAGACGACCGCCTTGCCCATCGAGTGGAGGCGGTCGACATAGCCGAGGTAGGTCTCGTAGCCCCAGGTGCCGCCTCCGCCGCGGATGCCGTCGTCGGTCACGCCGCGCTCGAGGTCGACGTAGTCGGCGGCGCGGTGGGCGCGCTGCACGTACTGGTCGTTCTGGTCGGAGTACCAGATCGCGTTGTGGACGATCTCGTGGTTCGGGAACGCCGCGCGGATCTGCTCGGTGAACTCGGCGACGTAGCGGCGCCAGTTCGCGAACGTCATGGTCGTGCCGGTGCGCGGGTCGATCGGCTCGACGCCGTCGCCGTTCCCGTCGCCGACGCGGAAGCGCATGTTGACGTCGTCGATGTAGATGCCCTTGTAGCTGCCGGAGGTCAGCCGCTCGCGCATGCTCTCGATCCAGTGGGCGCGGAACTGCGGGCTGCCGACGTCGCCCGCGTACTGGGGGCAGCTCCCGCCGCCGCAGCCGTAGGGGATGTAGAGCTGGCGGCCCTGGCCATCCTTCAGGATCCACTCCGGATGCTGAGCGGCGACGCTCGAGCTCTTGTAGACCGCGTAGAGGTCGCGGTAGCTCCAGCCGCTCGGGTACCAGGAGGTGCGCGAGTCGAAGTACTCCGCGTAGACCTTGGAGCGGTAGAAGCGGTCGCGCATCCACTGGGCCTGCGCCGGCGACGGGCTGTCGGTGTAGTCGTCGAAGTCCGAGCTGGCGTCCTTGACGAAGCGCACCTTGCCCTCGCCGGCGGCGCTGGCCGGTGCCGCCGCGACGGCCAGGGCGGCGATGGTCACGGCGGCGACGGCGAGTCCACGGAGGATGTCGGTCAGCGGCTTGATGAGCCTTTGATCGGGCGGTGAGCGGTGGCCGCGCAGCCCGACGCTCGTTGCTGGACGAATCTCCGAGCCGCACCTGGCGGTGGATCGGCCGGCGGGACCGCTACTCTGCTGCCACCTTGAGCACTCGAGATGCCAGGAGCGGCCTCGCCGTTCGAGCAGAAGAGGGTGTCGACACGCGCCGCTACCTGGCCGCGATTCGACGCGACCTGCCGCTGATCGCGGGCATCGTCGCTGCCGTCACGGTGGTGGTGGTCTTGGTCTCGCTGGTGCTGCCGAAGAGCTACGACGCGACCTCGACGATCGTCGTCGCGTCGAGCGTGTCGGGGTTCACCGACGTCGACTCCGAGGCCGTGCAGCGCCAGCTCGCGACCACCGACGCGTTGCTGACGGCCCCGCGCGTGCTGCGCGCCGCCGCCGAGCAGGTGCCGGGGGAGACCGAGAGCTCGATCGAGGAGAACATCGAGTCGCGCGTCGACCCGGAGGCCGCGCAGGCGAACATCATCGAGATCACCGCCAGCAACGGCGATGCCGAGACGGCCGCCGCGATCGCGAACGCGGTCGCCGACAGCTTCCTCGAGGAGCGGGCGACCTTCGAGCGCGAGCGGATCGCCGCGGCGCGCGTGCAGCTGGAGCGCCAGCGCGACCTGCTGGCGGCCGATCCGAATGCCGAGGACGAGCTTGACCGCGTCCGCCAGCGGCTCAGCCAGCTGACGCTCGCCGAGGCGAGCGCCGGCTCCGACCTGCAGGTCCTCGCGGCCGCCGAGCCGCCCTCGTCGCCGGCGTCGCCGAAGCCGCTGCGCAATGCGATCGTCGCCGCCTTCGCGGCGCTGTTCCTGGCGGTCCTGTTCTCGCTCGGCCGCGACCAGATCTCGCCGCGCGTCGACGACCCGCGCGAGCTCGGCCAGCTGCTGGGATCGCGGATCCTCGCCGGCATCCCCTACATCCGCCAACGCGGCACCGCGCGGCGGCGACGACTGCTCACCGGCGCCGAGGCCGAGGGCTACGACACGTTGAGAGCGAACATCGAGCTGCTCGCGCCGCCGGACGGCAAGCCGTCGCTGTTGATAACCAGCGCCGAGACCGGCGAGGGCAAGACCACGGTCACCTGGCGGCTCGGCAACGCGCTGGCGCGCAGCGGGCGGCGCGTCATGCTGATCTCCGCGGACCTCCGGGTCCCGCGCCTGCACGAGCTCGCGGGAATCGACCTCGATCGCGGCCTGTCGGACCTCCTGTCGCGGATCGACGCGCAGGGGAAGGTCGACGACTCGTTCCTCAAGCGCCACGTGCGCGAGGTCGCGACCGGCGTCGGCAGCCAGAGCAAGGGCTGCCTGCACGTGATCGGCAGCGGCAAGCGCGCCAAGGACCCGGGGCGCCTGATCACCAGCGGCGCGATGGAGCCGCTGCTGGAATCGGTGCGCGCCCTTGGCTACGACTACTGCCTGATCGACGCCCCGCCGCTGATCGGGCTGGTCGACAGCCACGTCCTGTGGCGCTATGCCGATCACGGGCTGATCGTCAGCCGCATCGGCCAGATCACCATCCACCACGTCGCTGAGCTGCGCGAGACGCTCGACACGTTCTCGGGCGAGCCGCTCGGCGTCGTCGTCATCGGCGCCCGCGCCGAGCCCTCGCCGTACTACCTCAGCGAGCGGCCGCCGCTGGTGACCGGGAGCGAGTCCGAGCAAGTACTCCGGTGAGCGCGGGCTGATGCGCCCGCTCGTGCTCGCCTATCACGGGGTGGCGGACGTCCCGCGCGAGCTGGACCCCTACGGCCTGATGCTCCCGGCCGACACGCTGCGCGAGCAGATCGGCCTGCTGCGCGGACGCGGCTACGAGCTCGTCCATCAGGCGGAGTTCGCGCGCCGGCTGCACGCCGGGCAGAGCCTCGACGGAGTGTGCTCGCTGACCTTCGACGACGGCACCGTGGACTATCACTCGGTCCTCTGGCCACTGCTCCGGGAGCTCCAGGCGCCGGCGACGTTCTTCGTCTGCCCCGGCCTGCTCGGCAAGCCCTACCCGTTCCTCGAGCCCGGCGCCGACGTTCGCTTCATGACGCATGCCGAGCTGCTCGAGGTGGCGGCGGACCCGCTCGTCGAGATCGGCTCGCACACGCGCGAGCACGTCAAGCTCGGCCGGGCCAGCGGTCAGCAGGTCTACGACGAGCTGGTCGCCTGCAAGGCCGACCTCGAGGACATGCTCGGCGTCGCCGTTCCCTCCTTCGCGTTCCCGAACTGCGAGTACTCGCCGGATGCGCCGGCGGCCGCCGAGCGGGCCGGCCACACCAATGCCGTCACCTGTGCCGGCAACGGCGGGCTCACCCCCTACGAGCTCGCGCGTGAGAGCCCCAGCCCGATCGACGGCCGGCTGACCCTCGAGCTGCGCCTGCGTGGCTGGTATCACGGCGTTCGCGCATCCCCGCCGGCGCGGCTGGCGCGCTGGGCCGCGCGACCGATCCGCCACCGCCACTCGAAGCCCAGCGGGGGTTGATGGGCGCGCCCCAGGAGGACGCCAGGACGAAGGTCCTGTACGTGCTGCCCTTCGGGCAGCCCGGTGGCGCCGAGTCGATGGTGTCGCGGCTGCTGAGCGGCCTCGCGGGCTCGGTGGACGCGAGCGCGCTGCTGCTCGACGACGGCGCGTTCGCGAGCTCGCTGCGCGACGGCGGCATTCCGGTCGACGTCGTCCCACTGCCCGGCAAGCAGGGGATCGCACGCTTCCCGGCGGCGGCCCGCGCCGCGGCCGGTCGCCACGCCGGCGTCGACCTGATCCACGCGAACGGGACCAAGGGCGCGCTTTTCGGGGTGCTGCTCGCACGCGGGCTGGGCGTGCCGATCGTCTGGCTGAAGCCCGATCACTTCTTCGACGGCCGCGTCGCGCGGGCGATCGCCCGCCGTTGCGATCGGGTCGTCTGCGTCAGCGAGGCGATGGCGGCGCAGTTCGGGCCGGCGCTCGCGGATCGGGTCAGCGTCGCCTACCCGGGGGTCGCCCTGCCAGCCGGCGTCGAAGCCGTCGGAGGGGATCCGCTCGTCGTCTGCGCCGGGCGGCTCGACCCGCTCAAGGGCTTCGACGACCTGATCCGCGCGGTCGCCGTCCTGCGCGACCGCGGGATCGCGGCGCGGATCAGGATCTGCGGCCCCGAGGATCGCATGCACCCCGGTTACGAGCGGGTGCTGCGCGACCTGATTGCCGATCTCGGCCTCGACGACCGCGCCGAGGTGCTGGGCTGGGTCGACGACTACGACGCCTTCATCGAGGGCGCTCGGCTGCTGGCGACCGCGTCGAAGCCGCCCAAACCGGGGCGGCCGAGCGAGGCGGCGCCGACTGTCCTGATGGATGCGATGGCTCGCGGCAGGCCGGTCGTCGCACAGCGCGAGCCGGGCACCGTTGAGGTCGTCGGCGATGCCGGCACGCTGGTCGACGACCCGACTCCGGAGCGGCTCGCCGACGCGATCGAGCCCTACCTCGTCGACCGCGACCTGGCGGAGGCGGCCGGTCGGCGCGGACGGGAGCGGGCCGAGCGGCTGTTCGACCAGCGGATCACGAACGAGCGCCTGCGCGCGGTCTACGCCGAGCTCAGCGGTTGAGCAGCACGACGCCGCTCGCGCCGTCGAGCGTGGTCGCCTCGCGCGGCCGGCCGTCGAGGTCCGCGACGCCGGGCGTCGGAACCGCGATCGGCGGGCGGTCCGGCTGGTTGACGAGCGCGTAGCCGCGCTCGAAGTCGCGCCGGATCAGTCCGAGCCACTCGTAGCGAGGGCCGCGGGACGGTCCCAGGTCGAGGTCGTAGGCCGCCGACCACCAGCCGCGCGGGGTGTGGCGGTACTCGGTGCGGATCGCGTCGCGACCCTGGTTGACGAGCAGGTAGGCGGCGAGGTTGTACTCGGCCGACGCTCGCTCGCCCGCGTAGCTGTCGAAGACGACGTGCCTGCCGAGCGCGTGCAGGTCGTCGACGTGCGCGAGGAAGGTCTCGAAGCCGAAGCGCCCATCGCCGTCGGTGATCCCGTCGTCGTTGACGCCGCGCTCGAGGTTGATCCAGTCCGCTGCCGCATCGGCGCGCCGGACCGCCTCGTCCTGCTCGACGAACCAGATCGGGTTGTGCGATATCTCATGGCGGGGGAAGGCGGCGCGGATCCGCTCGGTGAACTCCGCTACGTAGCGCCGCCAGGCCTGGAGCGTCATCGGGCGGCCCGTCCGGCGATCCCGCGGCGCGACGGCCTCGCCGTCGCCGTCGCTGACGCGCATGGACATGTTGACGTCGTCGACGTGCAGGCCGGCGTAGTCGCCGCGGGTCAGCGCGCGGCGCGCGCCGCGGATCCAGTGGCGCCGGAAGGCCGGATCGCCGACGTCGCCGGCGTACTGCGGACAGCTGCCCCCCGAGCAGTCGAAGTCGATGTAGAGCCGCCTGCCGCGGTCGTCGCGCAGGATCCACTCCGGGTGGCGCCTGGCGAGCTCCGAGCCGCGATAGATCGCGTGCAGGTCGCGGTATGCCCAGCCGCGCCGATACCAGCGCGACCGCCGATCGAAGTACGAGGAGTAGACGCGCTGACGGTAGTAGTGCCTGCGCATCCAGCGCTTGCGCGCGGGGCTCGGAGCGCGGGTGTAGCGGTCGAAGTCCGACGCCGCGTCGTTGACGAACCGCACCCGTCCGTCGCCGCTCCAGTCGATCGGCGCCGCGGCGCTGGCGCTCGAGGAGAGCGCCACGCACAGCACGACGAACAGGCACACGGGCGCTACTCGGCGCGGTGGAATAGCGCGGCGACCGTCATCAGCAGGATCTTCAGATCGAGCGCGAGCGTCCAGTTCTCGATGTAGAAGTTGTCCCACTCGACGCGATCGCGCAGGGACGTCTTGCCGCGCAGGCCGTTGACCTGCGCCCAGCCGGTGATTCCCGACTTGACGCGGTGGCGGTGCTCGTAATGGGCGATCCGCGAGCCGAAGACGTCGACGAACTCCGGCCGCTCGGGTCGCGGCCCGACGAGGCTCATGTCTCCGCGCAGGACGTTGAAGAGCTGCGGCAGCTCGTCGAGCGACGTGGAGCGCATGAACGAGCCGATCAAGGTCCGCCTGTCGGCGCCCTCGATGCCGCCTGGCGCGACGTCTCCGACGAACGCGACGACGGTTCCGCCGCCGTCGGCCTCGCCGCCGGCCTCGGCCGCGATCGCGGGGGCCATCGAGCGGAACTTCAGCATCTCGAACTCCCTGCCGTCGCGGCCGACGCGCACCTGCCGGAAGAGGATCGGCCCGCTGCTGCTCAGCCGTACGGCGAGCGCCAGGGCGAGCAGGATCGGGGAGAGCAGCACTACGAGAGCACCCGCGACCATCCGGTCGAGCATGTGCTTGATCGTGAACTGCCATCCCTTCGGGTCGATCGACCGGACCCCGAACAGCGGCAGGCCGCCGAGATGCTCCAGCGCCACGTGGACGTTGACGCTCTCGAACAGCCGCGGAATGAAAGAGACCTCGCAGCCGAGGCCCTCGGCGCGCTGGATCAGCGGGATCAGCTCACTGTCCGGAGCGCCCAGGAAGCCGAACACGACGTGCTCGGCCTGGGTCTCGCGGACCGCCCACTCGAGGTCTTCGGGCCGGCCCAAAACGGGGGCCTGGCGGTCGGGGACCATCTCCTGGGGCGGAGGATCCGCGTCGAGGTAACCGGCGGGGCGGAGTCCGAGCTGCGGTTGACCCGACAGATGGCGCTCGACGTGCGCGCCGACGACGCCAGCGCCGATGATCAACGTCGGCTTCGCGACGAGGCCGGTCGCCCGGCCACGTCGCTGGGCCCATTCGAGCACGAAACGGCCGGCGATCAGCATGACCGTTCCGAACAGCCAGGTCCGTCCGAGCAGCAGCGCCGGATCGGAGTTTGGATCGATGAAGGCCGCTCCGGCGATCAGCATCACCGTGGCAAGCGCCGTCGCGGCGACGAACTTGCCGAGTCCGTCGAGTATCCGGGTGTGGGTCCGGTTGTCGTAGAGCCCGCGGGATGCGAGCAGCGCCAGGACCAGCGGCGGGAACAGCCAGATCAGCGTCGAGCCGTCGTTGCCGAGTGAGTCCGGCGCGCCGATCCAGGCGAACAGCGACGCGAGCAGCAGCAGGACCGTGTCGGACCCGACGCGCAGCAGGCGCCAGCCGGTTCCGTCGAACAGGCGCTGAGCAAGCGAGGGCGCCGTTGTGACGGCGCCGACAGAACCGAGGCCGGGTCTGGCCTCGTCTGCCTGTCGGGATGTTGCTAGGGCCTCCTCCACGGTCACTCGTCTGCGTCGACCGGGCCCGAAATCGCCGGGACGGTGCTTGGGGCTGCCGTCCCGGCGGTGGGGGTGTCTGTCAGGACTCCTAGACGGACGGTCGCGTCAGCCTGCGCATTCCAAATCCGAGTGCGACGAATAGTCCTCCGGCACCCACCAGCAGGGCGACGTCGAGGCCCGTGAACGGCAGGCTCTCGCCGCTCGAGGACTCCACGTCTCCAGCTACCTCGCTGGTCGGCTCCTCGTCGCTCTCCTGAGTTCCCGCGGTGTCGTCCGCTGGCGGCTCGTCGACTTGGTCCTGGACGTTGCCGCCGACGTTGTTGTAGCCGCTCAGCGACGACTGTGCGGGAGCCACCGAGGCGAAGACCAGGGTCAGGGCCAGCGCTGCTAGGACTGCAGTTGAAATCTTGGTCATCGTCTCCACGTTTCTTCGAGTCGGATACCCGACCCTCAAAGATTGTTGGCCGGCGATCCCCTGACGCACCTTTGAAACGAGGACGATACAGGGGGAACAGCTCTTTCATAACACGACTATCGGCAGGTCGCCAATAGTTCTCAAGGTCCGCAAGGCGCTATTCAACCCGTGAGCGGGCACCCTCGAGGATCTGCTCGTTGACCTCGGCGCTGCTCACGGACCGCCCTCTGCGAACGTCCCGCAAGATATCACGGGCCACGTCGTGTCTAGGGCTCTCGCGCAGGGCCTGGGAGATCAGCCGGGCGGCTGCTCGCCGCTGGCCCTGCTCGGCCGCTATCACACCGAGCTCCAGCAGCGCGTAGGCGATCCGCGGCTGGCGCTCCAGCGCCGCGCGGAAACGCCGCCGCGCCTCTGCCTGGTCCTCGGCGCGCAGGGCGATCGTGCCGGCGATCAGGTCGGGCTCCGGCGACAGCGGGTTCAGCTGCCGCGCGCGGTCGAGCCGGGCGTATGCGCCGCCGATGTCGGAATGCCACTGCTCGGCCGCGCGGTCGCTCTCGCGCGCTGAGAGCCAGGGGGCGGCGCAGCTGATCGCGGCCACTGCCAGGCCGGCGACCGCCAGCCGCGGCGCCAGCGCTCTGCGCTCTCCGACCTCAGGCCTGCGGACGCCGAGCGCGCCGGCGAGCCCGAGCAGCGCGATCGCCGGTCCGGTGAGTGCCGGAAACTCCCAGAACCAATCGACCGAGGCATGCAGAAGCCAGTACACGGCGGTCGCTGTCGCCGCCGCGCCGGCGGCAGCGGCGGCGGGGCCCGCGCGCAACCCGCCGAAGGCGGCGACCGCGGCTGCGCCCAGCGCGCCCGCGAACAGCAGGAAGCCGATCAGCCCTGTCTGCGACAGCACGCCCAGCTCGATGGAGTGGGGGAAGCGCGGCTCCTCGCCGCTCTTGCCCCGGCGCAGGTACTCCTCCTGGAAGTTCTCCGAGCCGATCCCGGTCAGGGGCTTGCTCTCGAACAGGTCCCACGCGACGACCCAGAAGTCGTAGCGGTTGGTGCCCCCGGTGGTGAAGCGGGAGGACCCCTGCTCGGCCTGGTCGTCGCCGCTCTTGAACTCGTCCCAGGCGTCGGAGGCCTTCGTGACCGGGTTGCCGGCGGCGACCACGACGAAGACCAAGGCGAGGACAGCCAGCAGCGCGACGAGCGCACCGACTGCGGTCTTGAGCGCGTCGACGGCCTGGGCGCCCGGCTCGACGGCCCGCTCGGCAAAGGCGATCAGGAGCCCGAGCAGCGCCAGCGCCGCGCCCATCGCGAGTATGTCGCCGGCGGCGACCGACAGCTTCGCGGCCAGCTCGCCGTCGCCGTCGTGCACGTCCAGGATCGGCCCCGCGATCGCCAGGGTCGCGGCTCCGACCAAGACCACCGGGCCGAGCGCCCGCACCCGCCGCGGCGAGCAGATCAGGTAGGCGGCCAGGGCGAGCGGGAGCGCGAGCACCCAGCCGCGACTCTGGCCGAGCAGCGCCAGCGACGCGAGCAGCGACGCGCCGCCGAGCGCCAGACCGCGCAGCAGCGGATGCGCCTCGCGCGAGGAGGCGAGCATCAGGCAGGGGAACAGCCCGAGCGCCCACAGCGCGACGTTCGCGTTGATGTAGCCGGCCGGCTCGGAGAAGCGCGCGTCGATGAAGAACCGGGCCGGGTCGTCGGCTGCCGTGGCGCGCAGCAGCTCGCTGAGCCCGATCGCCGCTATGCCGAGCCCGGCCAACACCAGGACCGCGCGGGCGCCGCGGGCGTCGAAGCGCCAGAGCGAGAACAGCGCGAGCAGCGTCGTGTAGAGAGTCGCCCGGTTGGCGCCGTCCCACGCGACCGCCTTGTTGTCCGCCCAGCCGATCGACAGGTAGCTCCAGACCGCGAAGGCCGCGAGCAGCCCGACGGCGATCAGCGTCGCGCGCGACGCGTCGATCCGCGGGCCGAGCGTCAGCAGGCCGACGGCCAGCAGCCCGAGGACGAACAGGGCGGCGACGTACCACGTGGTCGGGTAGTAGCCGGCGTCCGCGGTCGCGGAGACGAGTAGGGCCGCCAACGCGGCAAGTGCGAGCGGGAGCGACGGGTTGGCGCCCAGCAGGTCGCGTGTCGCGGCGACCAGCCGGCCACTTGCGGTGTAGGTTGCCGGTGGGGTTTCCATGGTGCTGAAGATCCTCTACTGGGCGGCGGTGGTCGCGATCTCGTTCGTGCTCGTGCTCGGGTTGATCCTCTTTCTGGAGTCGCGCGACGAGTCCTCGCTGGACGGCGCGACAACCGTTCCCGCGCTCACGTCCGCCGTATGACGGTCGAGTGGCCGTCCCGGGCCACCTGCCGCGCGAAGACGACGATCCGCTGCGCCGCGCTGTACAGCGGGTGGCAGGCCGTCAGCACGAGGCGCTTGTAACCGACGGAGTCGGTGACCTCGGTCTGGGTCGGCTCGACGATCGCGGTCTTCTGGACCTTGTAGACGAACCGCCCGTAGGGCATCTGGAGCACGATCGTGTCGCCTCGGTCGAGCTGGTCGACGTTGCGGAACGGCGCGCCGTAGGTCGTCCGGTGGCCGGCGATCGCGACGGTGCCGCGCTGACCGGGCAGCGGTGTGTCGGCGTAGTGGCCGGGGCCCTTGCGGAGGTCGTCGGGGTCGGTGCCCTCGACGACGAAGGAGCTCTGATCGAGCGTCGGGAAGTCGATCTCGCCGATCGCGTCGCCGGGCAGCGGTCGCTTGCGGATGATCCGCTCGCGCACCGGCGGGTCCGCGAGCGCCTCCTCGAGCTCGGCCTGCTGACGGCTCGCGAGCAGCGCGCTGACCGGCTCCTGCCACAGCACGGTCGCCGCGGCGTCGGCCAGCAGCAGCACTCCACTGACCATCAGCACCGAGCTGGCGAAGTGCAGGAGGGCCCGCATCGCTCAGCTCGGCGGTGCTTGCCGCAGCTCCGCCAATTCGCTCGTCACGGCTGCGACCACGCGGTCCTGGTCATCCTCGGTCAGGTGCGGGAAGAGCGGGACCGTCAGCTCCGTGCGCGCCGCCAGCTCGCTGCGCGGGAGCGGTCCGGCGGCGCCGGCGTAGGCCGTGAACTCGTGGATCGCCGGATAGAGCACGCTGGTCTGCACGTTCCAACGCTCTTGCATCGCCTGGCGGAGCGGGTCTCGCAGCGCGGGATCGTCGACCATCACCGGCATGACGTAGCAGGACGAGCGATCCACCTCCTCGTCACGGTAGGGAATCGTCAGCCCCTCGACGCCACCGAGCAGCTCGCGGTAGCGGTGGACCAGCGCGCGGCGACGGGCGACGTCGTCCTCGAGGCCCTTCAGGCGCTCGATCAGGAGCGCGGCGCGCGGCTCGTCGATGCGGTAGTTGAAGCCCAGGGCGGTGACGTCGTAGCTCGCGGCGTGGCCGCGATGCCGGTCCCAGGTGCCGGAGGTCAGCGCGTGAGCGCGGCGGCTGCGCGCCAGCTCGGCGACGTCGTCGTCGTCGGTCGCCAGCAGCCCGCCCTCGCCGCAGGAGAGGACCTTGTTCGAGAAGAAGCTGAAGGCGCTCGCCAGTCCGAGCGTCCCAAGCATCCGGCCGTCGGGAGCTGTCGCGCTCGGGCTGTGGGCCGCGTCCTCGATCAGCGCGATGCCGCGCTCGTCGCACAGCTCGCGCAGGGGGGCGATGTCGGCGGCATAGCCGGCGAAATGCACCGCGCAGACGGCGCGTGTGCGCTCGGTGATCCGCGCGGCGACGTCCGCGGGATCGATGCCGAGGTCGTGTTGACCTTTCAGCTCAGCCAGAACAGGGGTCCCGCCGCAGTAGCGAACGGCATTCGCGGTCGCGACGAAGGTGATCGCGGGAACGATCACCTCGTCCCCCGGGCCCACCCCGGCGGCGAGATAGGCGAGGTGGAGCGCGGCGGTCGCGCTCGAGACGGCGACGGCGTGCTCGACGCCGAGGTGGGCGGCGAACGCCCGCTCGAAGTCGGCGGTGCGCGGACCCATCGTCAGCCAGCCGGATCGCAGGGTCTGCTCGACAGCCGCCACCTCGGCGTCGTCGAGGCGAATGTCGAAGAGCGGAATCGGCTTGCTCATACCTGAGCGGGCTGAGCGGCGCTTGGTCGCAGCAACGTCGCCTTGACGCTCTCGAACTCCACGTTCGCGCGCTCGTAATCGTCGTGGCGCCCGATGTCGAGCCAGTATCCGTCGAACAGGTAGGAGCCGACTGGCTCGCCGGCATCGATCAGCCGCAGGACGAGGTCGGGGAGGTCCATGTACGTGCTGCCGTCGACATACGCGAGCGCCGCCGGGTCGAACACGTAGACCCCCATGCTGACCGTGTAGCCGAGCTCGGGCTTCTCCTCGAAGCCGGTTATCGGAACCGTCGCGCCACCCTCCTCGCCGAGGTGCAGGACTCCGAAGTCGATCTTGACCGTGCGGCGATGGCACGCCACGGTCAGCAGATTGCCCGACGCCACGTGGGCGTCGAGCAGCCCGCCGTAGTCGAGCGAGGTCAGCACGTCGCCGTTCATGACCAGGAAAGGCTCGTCGAGGCGATCGATCGTCGCGAGCGGACCGACGGTGCCCAGCGGCTGATCCTCCTCGTGGTAGTCGATCGCCAGTCCGCGCTTGGCACCGTCGCCGATGACCGCCTGGATCAGATGGGCGAGGTGTCCGACGGCGAGCGTGATGTCGCCGAAGCCGAAGTCGCGCAGCTGGCGCAGTACGAGATCGAGGATCGCCTCGTCGCCGATCGGCAGCAGCGGCTTCGGTATGACGGCGGTGTACGGCGCGAGGCGCGATCCCTTTCCGCCGGCGAGGATGACGGCGCGGCGGGGGTGTGTGGAGTCGTTGCTGGCCATCGCGGATGTGATCTTACGGGCGTCGACGGGAAGACACGGTATTAATGGGGCTGTCAATGGACCTGTTGCTCATCATCGTCGTGGTCGCCGTGGTGCTTGCGCTGCTGCTGGTCCTTGCTCTCGGGATCGCCGCCAAGGCGGCCGATGGCGGGGATCACGAGACAGGTTGGCTATCGGCGCTCGTAACCCTGCGCAGCCCGAGCGGAAAGCCGTTCTTCGCCAACCGCAAGGCGATGCGCGACTTCGTCGAGACGCTCGACGACGTTCGGGACGATTCCAAGCGCCGGTGAGCAGCGGCGGCTCTGGGCCGCCGTCGAGCTCAGTGTCCCTCGTCGTCGGCTGCCGCCGGGGGCCGCGACTCCTCGGCCAGCGACGTGATCGCCAGGCTGCCGCGAGCAGCGCTCTCGAGAACGTCGGTCGCCTCCTCGGCCGAGCGCGCGTACAGCTCGACGAGCATGTGGACGACGATCTGCCCGTCCTCCTCGTGCTTGTGGAAGCGGACGTGGGTGAAGAACTCGCGCGTGCCGTGGTCGCCGAAGGCGGCGAAGGCGAGCGAGTCGGCGGCCTCGGGGCCGGAGCAGCTCTCGACCTGATCGCCCTCGACGGTGACGGTGCAGGAGGCGACCCACGGGGTGCCGGTGACCATTCGCTCCCAGCGGTCGTCGACGGCCTCGATGCGGCTGATCCGGCGGCCGTCCTCCTCGTAGAAGGCAAGGCTCAGGTGCGGCTGGTCGTGCATGCAGTCGAGGCACTGGACGACTGCCTCCTGGACCTCCTCGACCGGCTCGACCGCCTCACCGGTGTCGGTGTCGACCTTGAGGATCCCCTCGTAGTGGACCTGCACCTCGAGGTTCTGCGACCAGCAGCGATAGCAGCGCAGCCAGCTCGAGCGCGTTCCTACGGAATCTGGGGCTGAGCCCTCCATGCAGCCCATTATGACCGCCGCTCGCGCTAGCGCCTGAGCAGCAGCCAGACGAGCACGATCGCGAAGGCGATCTGGCCGATCCCCATCGCCGTGCCGAGGTTGGCGGCGCCAGCCGCGAGCGCGATCGCGGTGGTGGCGGCGAAGACGCCGAGCAGCACGGCGGCCTGGACGGGGAGGGTCATGACGCGGCATCCTCGCTGGTCGGCGGCGCGGACGGCGAGCCGCCCGCCTCGCCCGCGGTGGGGCGGGGGTCCCGGCTTGGCCGAGGTGCGCGCTCACTCAGCGTGCCGACGAGCTGCGCGACGTCGAGCGCGGGATCCAGGCTGGCGAGCAGGCGCTCCGCCTCGCGGCGGCCGCCGAGCGCGCGCAGCGCCGACTCGCCGTGCTCGGCGACCAGCTCGCGCAGCGCCGTCATGCGGCGCGAGCGCAGCCGGCGGGCGGACAGGTCGATCTCCTCGCGGTGGGCGGCGAGGGCGTCCGCGAGCTCGGCGATCCCGGAGGGGGGAGGGACCGAGGAGACAGCGACGACCGGGATCTCGCGCGAGCCGAGCGCTCGCGCGGCCTGGCTGAGGTCGCGCCGCGAGCGCAGCGCGACATCGCCGAGGTCGGCCTTCGTCACGACCAGCACATCGGGCACCTCCATGATCCCCGCCTTGAGGAACTGCAGCGTGTCGCCGGAGCCCGGCTGGACGACGACGGCGATCGTGTCGCAGACCTCCTCGACGTCGGTCTCCGACTGGCCGACGCCGACGGTCTCGATCACGACGACGTCGAAGGCGGCGGCGAGCGCCTGCGCGGCCTCGCGAGTCGGGGCGGCGAGGCCGCCGAGACGGCCGCCGGCGGCCGTCGAGCGGATCAGGATGCCGTCGTCGCGCGGGTCGTGCTCGATCCGCGCGCGGTCGCCGAGCAGCGAGCCGCCGGAGCGGCGCGAGGAGGGGTCGACCGCCAGAACCGCCACCGTCTGGCCGCGCTCGCGCCATTCCTGGACCAGCGCGCTCAGCAGCGTCGACTTGCCGGCGCCGGGCGGGCCGGTCAGCCCGATCAGGTGGGCCGGCGCCTCGCCGCCGAGCGCGGCGGGGGAGACCTCGCGCAGCAGCGCGGTCGCCTGCTCGCGTCCCTTCGCCGACCGGTCCTCGATCAGGTTCAGCGCCGCCGGAGCCGCGCCGCGCTCGCGCTCGCGCAGCCGCTTGCCGAGCTGCTGTCCCTCTGCGGCCACGGCCGGCACGCTATCCGACCCGTCGCGCGGGCTCGGTCAGCCGAAGTGAGCCTGGCAGATCTCGGCCACTATGCGGCCGGAATCGGCTTGCGCCGAGTTGGCGCTGGCTTGGCGGGCAGATCTCGGCCGCATAGCGGCCGCAATCTGCCCCACCTGATGTAGGAGAGCTCGACAGGTAGCTGGCTAGTGCCGCGTGAGAAACGAGCGGAGCTCGGTGACTACGCGCTCCGGGTGCGACGTGAGCTCGGCCGCCGCGTAGCGGCGCGTCTCGAAGCCGGCGAGTGCCAGCCGGCGGTCACGCTGGCGGTCGTGAGCGAACGCCTTCCGCCTTGCGTGGTAAGTCCGGCTGTCGACTTCGACTACGAGCCGCGCCTCGGGCCAGAGGATGTCTGCTTCGTAGCCGGTGTTGCCGTCGAGGGCAATCCATGCATTGACTCGCGGCTGGGGTAGACCAGACGCCGCGATCAGCGTCAGCATGCGCTCCTCTGCGTCGCTGCGTGTGACGGTGGCGGGTCCGTACTCGGCGAGGAGTGTTGCTAACGGGCGTCGGCCACGGTGTCTCGGGTGGTCGCACATAGCCGCTTGGAGCGCGTCGAGGTCGAACAGGCGCAGCTCCTCGGCACGGTCGACAGCGCGCTCGAGCGCGCGGCACGTGGCGACTCCAGCGAGGTCCAGCAGCGTCCGCGCTGGCGCGGTGCAGGGGATCCGATTGCGGACGCCGACGTCGTGTGGCGCGAGCGCGTCGCCGTTGTGGACACCGATCCCGGCTCGCGAGCGGCCGGTTCGGCCAGCGACCGTGACGTCGATTCGCCGATGATCGTCCGCGAATCCCCAGAGGGCCGCCGCGGAGCGATGTGAGAGCACTGCGCCCGTGCCGCAGGCGAGCACGGCGGCCATCCAGCGGCTGTGCTTCCCAGTCTCGCGAACGGAGTAGACACCGGTGTGGACTCGAGTCAGCCGGCCGGCAGCCGCTCGATGGCGGACGGCGCGCGGACTCAAGCCCAGCTCTTCGAGCTGACCGATTGTGAGCACACCGTGTTGGCTCTCAGCACGCGCGGCGAGCACGCGATCGGAGCGGTCATGCGCGACCCTGGCGGATTTCGGCCGCATAGTGGCCGCGATCTGCCCACCTTGGGCGAGGTCAGTCGCCTCGGAGCTCATTCGCCCAGGGTGGCGGTCTCGCCGCGAGCGGTGGGTTACGAATGTGACGATCTAGCGACGGGTGCGGCTATGCAGCGGCGGCGACGCCGTTGCGCTCCGCGACCAGGTCGACGATGTCACCCATGATCCGCGATACCTCGAAGTCCTTCGGCGTGTAGACGCGGGCGACGCCGGCGGCCAGCATCTCCTCCTCGTCGACCTTCGGGATGATCCCGCCGACGACGACCGGAACGTCCGCGCCGGCGGCGCGCAGCTCCTCGAGCACCTGCGGGATCAGCTCGCGGTGCGAGCCCGACAGGATCGACAGGCCGACGACGTGGACGCCCTCCTGGACGGCGGCCTGGGCGATCCGCGACGGCGTCAGGCGGATGCCCTCGTAGACGACGTCCATGCCGGAGTCGCGCGCCCGCACGGCGATCTGCTCGGCTCCGTTGGAGTGGCCGTCGAGGCCCGGCTTGCCAACGAGGATCTTGATCCGCCGGCCGAGGCCCTCGGATACCGCCTCGACGCGGTCGCGCAGCTCGTCGAGCGCGTCGTCGCCAGGCGCGGCGGCGGCGTCGCCGACGCCGGTCGGGCCGCGGTACTCGCCGAAGACGTCGCGCAGCGCGGCTGCCCACTCGCCCGTCGTCACGCCGGCTTTCGCGGCGGCCAGGGTGGGGGGCATGATGTTCGACTCGGGGTCGGCAGCGGCCTTGCGCAGGTCTTCCAGTGCCGCCTGCGCCGCGGCGTCGTCACGTCCCCCGCGCCACTGCTCGATCGCCGCGATCTGGTTCTGCTCGACCGCTTGGTCGACGGTCAGGATGCCGCCGTCCTCGCCCTGCTGGAGCGGCGAGGGCTCGGTGCTCGTGAACACGTTCTGGCCGATCACCTTCTGCTCGCCGCTCTCGATCGCCCCGACTCGGGTGCGGTGCGACTCGACGAGCTGGGTCTTCATGTAGCCCACGGCCGCGACCGCGCCGCCGTGATCGCCGACGATCGCCATCTCGGCGCGCGCCCCGTCGACCAGCTCGCCGACCAGTCCGTCCATCACCTTCGAGCCCTCGAAGATGTCGGGGTAGTCGAGGATGTCGGTCTCGTGGGCGAGGATCTGCTGGATCCGCAGCGACCACTGCTGGTCCCAGGGCCGCGGCAGGCCGAGCGCCTCGTTCCAGGCGGGAAGCTGGAGGGCGCGGGCGCGTGCGTCGCGGCCGAGCGTGACGGCGAGCGCCTCGAGCACGATCCGGATCACGTTGTTCTCAGGCTGCGCCTCGGTCAGGCCGAGTGAGTTGACCTGCACGCCGTAGCGCATGCGCAGGAACTTCTCGTCCGTCACCCCGTAGCGCTCGCGGCCGATCTGCTCCCACAGCTCGCCCATCGCACGCAGCTTCGCGTGCTCCTCGATGAAGCGGATGCCGGCGTTGACGAAGAACGAGATCCGGCCGAAGAGGCGCGGGAAGGTCTCCTCGGGCACGCGCGGGCGCGCCTCGTCGAGCACGGCGATCGCGGTGCTCAACGCGTAGGCGATCTCCTGGACCGGCGTCGCGCCAGCCTCCTGCAGGTGGTAGCTGCAGATGTTGATCGGGTTCCACTTCGGAACCTCGTCGACGGTGAAGGCGATCATGTCGGCGATCAGTCGCAGCGACGGCTCGGGCGGGAACGCGTAGGTCCCACGCGACAGGAACTCCTTGACGATGTCGTTCTGGGTCGTGCCTTGCAGCAGGTTGCGGTCGACGCCGTTCTCCTCGGCAACCGTCATGTAGAGCGCCAGCAGCCAGGCGGCGGTCGCGTTGATCGTCATCGACGTGTTCATCTCGCCGAGCGGGATGCCGTCGAGCAGGGCGTGCATGTCGCCCTTGTGCGCGATCGAGACGCCGACCTTGCCGACCTCGCCGCGTGAGAGCTCGTGATCTGGGTCGTAGCCGGTCTGGGTCGGCAGGTCGAAGGCGATCGAGAGGCCGGTCTGGCCCTTCTCGAGGTTGCGTCGGTAGAGCGCGTTGGAGTCCTTCGCCGTCGAGTGGCCGGCGTAGGTGCGCATCACCCACGGGCGATCGCGCTCGGGGAGGCGGTGGTCGCTCATGGGTCGGATTGTATGGTGACCTGCTCGGATGGCACGAGCGATAGACGTAGAGCACCTCGGGCGCGACCGCGTCATCTGCGCATACGAGACGGCCGGCCTGATCGTCGATCCGGGGCCGGCGTCGTCGCTGGACACGCTGCTCGACAACCTCGAGGAGGAGCCGCAGGCACTGCTCCTGACCCATATCCATCTCGACCACGCGGGCGCCGCCGGAGTGCTCTGCCGCAAGTTCCCGCGGCTCAAGGTCTACGTCCACGAGCGCGGTGCGCGCCACCTAACCGACCCGTCGCGGCTGCTCGCCAGCGCCGAACGGATCTATGGCGACCAGATGGACCGCCTCTGGGGCGAGTTCGCCGCGGTCCCCGAGGAGCGGATCGTCGCGCTGCAAGGCGGCGAGCGGATCGAGGGCGGCTTCCAGGTCGAGTACACGCCGGGCCACGCCTCGCACCACGTCAGCTACTTCGACGAGGTCACCGGCGACGCGTTCGTCGGCGACGTCTGCGGTGTGCGGATACCGCCGCACGAGTACGTCATCCCGCCGACGCCGCCGCCGGACATCGACGTCGAGGCGTGGCTGCGCTCGCTCGACATCGTGGCCAGCCACCGCCCGCGGGCGCTCTGCCTGACGCACTTCGGCCGCTTCGAGAACGTCGGCGAGCACATCGACCGGCTGCGCGAGGAGCTCACGCTGCGCGCCGAGAAGGCCCGCACGCTCGACTCCGAGGCGTTCGAGGATTGGATCCTCGCGGAGGCCCGTCGCGCCGTCGACGCCGACTCCGTCGGCTCGCTCTTCCAGGCCTCGGTGCCGAGCGACATGTACGACGGCCTGCGCCGCTACTGGGACAAGCGCGCCGAGCGCGAGGCGGCCGAGGCCACCGCGCGATGAGCGCCACCGTCGAGCTCCCGCGCACCTCCGGCCCCGGCAGCGGCCTCGGCGGCAACTGGCGCGTCATCGTCCTCAACGACAACCACAACACCTTCGAGGGTGTCGCTGCCGCCCTGGCCCGCTACATCCCCGGCGTCAGCCTCGACAAGGGCCACGCGATCGCGGACCAGATCCACCGTACCGGCCAGGCCATCGTCTGGACCGGCCACCGCGAGACCGCCGAGCACTACTGGGAGCAGCTCCGCGACGCCGGCCTCACGATGGCGCCGCTCGAGCAGGACTGAAGCGCCGCCGGAGCTACTGCGCGGCAGCCGCGACGGCGGCGGGGTCCAGGAAGCCCATGCCGACGATGGTGTGGAAGGTCGGCAGGAGGGGGACTTGGTAGTGGTTCTGGACTGAGACCTTGGCCTCGGAGATCTCGTCGGAGTACCAGTACTGGTCCCATTGGTCCTTGGTGGGGAAGTAGGCGTGCTGGGTGAAGTCGAGCTGGCCCTCCTGGGAGCGGAAGAGCGCCCAGCCGGTGGCGCCGAAGTCGAGCGCGGCCTCGGCGGCGGGGGTCCAGAGCTGCTCGAACTTGTCGCCGCGGAAGGGGTTGATCGCCCAGGGGACGACGCAGAGAATGCCGTCCCTGCGGTAGCCGGCGCTCATGCGCCGACCTCCGCCATGATCGCGCCCGGGCCCTCCTCGGTCTTGCCAAGGCCCTCGGACTCTGCCCCGACCAGGATCGAGATCTTGCCGAGGTGCTTGTTGTCGCGCATCTGCTGGTGGGCCTCGGCGACGCCGTCGAAGCCGTAGGTCTTCCACAGCACCGGGCGGATCTGGCCGCTCTCGATCAGCGCGTTGGCCTTCGTGCACTCCCAGGCGTTGGCGAAGTGCGAGCCGATGATCTGCTTCTGCTTCATCCACAGGTAGCGGACGTCGAAGTCGAGATCGAAGCCGGTCGTGCCGGCGCAGATGACGACCTTGCCGAACGGCTTGACCGTCAGCACCGATGTTGGGAAGGTCGCCTTGCCGACGTGCTCGAAGACGATGTTCGGAGCGTCGCCGAGAATCTCCTGGACGGCCTTGCCGAAGCGGCGTGACTCCTTGAAGCGGGCCTTCTCCTCCTCCGGGGTCTCACCGCCCTTGCGCATCATGCCCGCGAACTCGTTGCGGTCGATCCAGCCGGTCGCGCCGAGCTGCTCGACGAGCTTGCCCTTCTCGGCCGAGGAGACGACACCGACACACTCGGCGCCGGCGGCCGCGCAGAGCTGGACGGCGAAGACGCCGAGGCCGCCGGCGGCGCCCCAGATCAGCACCTTGTCGCCGGCCTGCAGGTTGCACTGGTCCATCAGCATCCGGTAGGCGGTGAAGTAGACGAGGCCGTAGGAGGCGGCCTCCTCCCAGGTCAGGTTCTTCGGCTTCGGCAGCAGCTGCTGCGCCTGGACCTTGGTGAACTGGGCGAACGAGCCCCACGTGGTCTCGTAGCCCCAGATCTTCTGGCTCGGAGCGGCCATCGGGTCGAGGCCGTGGACCTCGGGATCCTCGTAGGAGGCCTGATTGCAGTGGATGACGACCTCGTCGCCGATCTTCCAGCGCGTGACGCCCTCGCCGACCTTCCAGACGATGCCGGAGGCGTCGGAGCCGCCGATGTGGTGGCCGAACTCCGGGTGGTCGCCGTACTTCATGACCGACACCGGCTGGCCGAGCGCGGCCCAGACGTTGTTGTAGTTCACGCCGGCCGCCATCACGCGCACGATGACCTCGAAGGCGCCGGGCTGCGGGACGTCGATCTCCTCGAGCTGGAAGGCGTCCTCCGGCTCGCCGAAGCGCTCCTCGCGGATCACCCAGGCCGCCATCTTCTCCGGCAGCTCGCCGGGCTCGACGCTGATGTTCGTCGGGTCGGTCAGGTCGAGAGAAGACATCTGTGCGCTGGTTCCTCCGCAGTTGGTCGTCGTATACAGCGGTGGGGAGGGTACAGGGCGGCGTGGGAGTCGTATCGGCCGGGTCTGGCCGGCTGGCCAGCCGGGCGGGTAGCATCGCCGCCATGAAAGCCATCGTCTACGCGCTTCCCGGATCCCATCCCGTCAAGGCTGCCCTGCTGATGCTCGACCGCAAGGGCATCGAGTGGAAGCGGCGCGAGCTCGCGAACGTCGTCGATCGCCCGCTGCTGCGCGCGCTGGGCTTCCCGGCATCGACCGTCCCGGCGATCAAGATCGACGGCCGCAAGATCCAGACGTCGCTGGCGATCTCCCGCGCGCTCGACGAGCTGGTCCCCGAGCCGCCGCTGTTCCCCGCCGACCCCGATCGTCGCGCTGCCGTCGAGGCTGCCGAGCGCTGGGGCGACGAGGTTCTGCAGCCGGTTCCGCGGCGGCTGTCCTGGAATGCCCTGTCGCGCGACCGGGTGGGCCTGCGCAGCTTCGTCGAGGGCCCGATCATGGGCCTTCCGCCCGGTCTCGCGGTCGCGACCGCCGCCCCGCTCGTCTGGGCCAGCGCGAAGGTCAACAAGGCGACCGACGACGCGGTGCGCGCCGACCTGATGTCGCTGCCGGCGCTGATCGACCAGGTCGACGACCTGATCGCCAACGGCGTGATCGGCGGCGAGGAGCCGAACGCCGCCGACTTCCAGGTCTTCGCCAGCGTGCGGCTGCTGCTCTGCTTCGACGATCTTCGCCCGCTGCTCGACGGCCGGCCCGCGGCAGAGCACGCGCTGCGCGTGGTGCCCGACTTCCCGGGACGGGTACCGCCGGTCTTCCCGGTCGAGTGGCTGCCGGTGGCAGCCGCCGCGTAGCGGCTAGGGCCTACGGAAGCAGCAGGTCGGTGTTCGACTCGGCCCGCTCGGGGCCGATCGTCAACGTGGCGGGGCGGATCTGGTCCTCGATGTCGACCGCCCGGCTCGATCCGGCGCGCACGTCGTAGGAGCCGGGGCGCAGGGTCTTCTGGATCGTGGCGGTGTCCTGAGGCTGGATCGGCGCGGTGCGCTCGATCACGTCCTCGCCCTCGACGGTGATCGTGTGAGCGCGGTCGGTCTGGTTCGAGAAGGTGATCAGCAGCGGACCCGCGCCCTCGCGCTTCGGGGAGAGGGTGACCCCGTCGTCGCGGATGACGGCACTCATCTCCACCGGTGTCGGCGGCCGCGGATCGTTCGCGAAGTCGTCGTCGCCGCAGCCGGCTACGCCGAGCATCAAGAGCACCCCGCCCACGAGGAACGGCGCCTTGCGATTACGCATCTTGGTCAGTGGCCTTCATCCTCTCCCAACTCGAACCCTAATCAACACCGGGGGAGGCATGCGATGCGGTCCTACCGGTCGTTCTGAGCCAAGTGCGTCTTTGTTGCAATAAGCATATGTGCCTAGACGGTCCGCTCAGGCGCTGAACGGCGGATCGACGACGACCGCGCGAGCACCCTCTGCGCCGACCAGGACTTCATCGTCCGGGGCGGCCTCGCGGCGGACCAGCGCCAAGGCGATCGGACCGTGGACCGGGGAGACGCACGCCGAGCCGACAGTCCCGACCTCCCGCTCGCCGAACACGATCGTGTCGCCGGGCACGGCTGGCTCAGAGAGGCGCAGTCCGCGCAGATGGCGGTTCGGCTTGCCCTTGTAGTGGAGCCGGGCGACGGTCTCCTGGCCGACGTAGCAGCCCTTGGTGAAGCTGACGGCGCGCTCGTTGAGGCCGGCCTCCTGGGGGATGACGCCGTCGAGCTCGAACCCGAGTCGCGGCCGGCCGCTTTCGATCCGCAGGCACTCGGCGGCGTCCTCGGACGCTTCCGGGACGTCGAGCTCCGCCCGCGCGGCGGCGGCCTGGCGCTCGCCGCAGATCAGGTCGACGCCGACGTCGGTGGTGGCCGCCACGCCGTAGGGAGTCAAGACGTGGTCGTTCTCCGCATCGCCTGGCGCGGGGTCGAGCCCGGTGCGCGCGGCGGGGCCGATCAGCGACAGCACCAGGTGGTCGCCGGAGAGATCCGTGTGGCTGACCTGGCGGCCGAGGCTGTAGGTCTCGAAGACGTGGTTGAGGACGGCGCGGCTGGTTGCCTCGGCGTCGACCAGCAGCCGGTCGGGCGCCAATCTCAACACGCGCATGTCGGTGCGGATCTTGCCCTTGTGGTCGAGCAGCGCGGCGTAGCAGCCGCTGCCCGGCGCGAGCGCCTCGACCTCATTGGTCACCTGGCCCTGGAGGAACTCGGCGGCCTCCGCGCCCGTCAGCTCGATGATCGTGCGGCTGGGGCGGGCGACCAACCCGGCCCGGTCGCGCAGCAGTTCGTACTCGTCGGTGGCGATCACCAGTCCGATTCTACGAGGTCAATTTTGAGCCTGGCCTAACTTTTGATTCAATAGGGGCGAATGGAAGAGTTGCCGAACCGCAAGATCTCACGCCGCAAGCTGCTCGGCGGTGCCGCCGCGACGGCCGCCGCGGTTCCCGTGCTGCACGAGCTGGTGCCGCACGCGGGCGTTCACGACCAGCTCGCGCGCGCCGCGGGGATGGAGGGGCACGACGGGCACGGCACCGGGGCCTCGGCCGCCGGTGGCCACGCGACGAGCACCCATGGCGCGGCGGCGCATTCAGGCACGAGCGGCAGCGTCGACCCAGCCGTCAACGGCTTCGACCCGCACGCGATCCTGCGCGACTTCGACGGCGGCAAGGTCAAGCGCGAGGGAGGACGCACCGTCCGGGAGTTCGAGATCGTCGCCGAGGATCGCGAGATCGAGGTCGCGCCGGGCGTCAAGTTCGCCGCCTGGGCCTACAACGGCCGGATTCCCGGGCCGACGCTGCGCGCCACCGAGGGCGACCGGATCCGGATCAACTTCGTCAACGCCTCCAGCCACCCGCACACGATGCACTTCCACGGCGTCCACGTCGCGCGGATGGACGGCGTGCCGCAGACAGCGCCAGGCAACATTGAGCCAGGCGGGAACTTCACCTACGAGTTCGACGCCGAGCCGTTCGGCCTCCACCTCTACCACTGCCACTCGGTCCCGCTCGCCGACCACATCGCCAAGGGGCTCTACGGGGCGTTCATCGTCGATCCGAAGGGCGGTCGCCCGCCGGCTGACGAGCAGGTGATGGTGATGAACGGCTTCGACACCAACTTCGACCGCGCGAACGAGGTCTACGCGGTCAACACCGTGGCGTTCGCCTATCACGACAAGCCGATCCGCGTGAAGCGCGGTGAGCTGGTTCGCCTCTACATCGTGAACATCCTCGAGTTCGACCTGCTCAACTCGTTCCACGTCCACGCGAACTTCTTCGACTGGTACCCGACCGGGACGCGACTCGAGGCGCGCGACTTCACCGACACGGTGATCCTCGGACAGGGCGAGCGGGGGATCGCCGAGCTGCGCTTCCCCTACACCGGCAAGTACATGTTCCACGCCCACGTGAGTGAGTTCGCCGACTTGGGCTGGATGGGGTTCTTCGAGGTGGTGGACTGATGGAGGCCGGGCAGGCAACGGTCGAGCGCGGCGCGGCGCGGCGGATGCCGGCCTGGCTGGCCGGTCTGCTGCCGCTGGCGCTGCTGGGGATCGCGATCGGCTTGTTCGTCGGGTTCGGCGCGCCGGGCCTCGACCGCAACGGCATCCCGCTCGAGGAGCTGTCGGTCGAGCGGACGGTCCTGCGGCCAGGCGAGATCGAGTTGGTCGTGCGCAACGACGGGCCCGACGCGGTCGCGATCAAGCAGGTGATGGTCAACGACGCCTTCGTAGCCTTCGACCAGACGAGCGGCGACATCGACCGCCTCGGCGGCGACACGATCAAGATCCAGTACCCATGGATCGAGGGCGAGGCCTACGGCGTGACGCTGCTGACGTCTACGGGGGGGACCGTCGCGCATGCGATCGACGTAGCGGCCGAGACGCCAGAAGCCGACGTCGGCTTCTACGGGCTGATGGCGCTCGTCGGCCTCTACGTCGGGCTGATTCCCGTCGCGATCGGAATGCTCTGGCTGCCATGGATCCGCAGGATCGATCCGCGCTGGGTGCAGTTCGTGCTGGCGTTGACGGTTGGTCTGCTGGCGTTCCTCGGCGTCGACGCGCTGCTCGAGGGGACCGAGATCGCCGCGACGGGGCCGCAGGCACTCGGCGGGGCGTCGCTGGTCTTCCTCGGCGCGGGCATCGCCTATCTCGGGCTGGTCGGGGTCGACGGATGGTTGCGCGGCCGCAGCGAGCGAGCTGAGAAGGGTGGCGCTGGGCCCTGGCGACTCGCCTTCCTCGTCGCGCTCGGGATTGGCCTGCATAACCTCGGCGAGGGGTTGGCGATCGGATCCGCCTATGCGATCGGTTCGCTGGCGCTCGGCGCATCGCTGATCGTCGGCTTTGCGTTGCACAACACGACCGAGGGCCTGGCCATTGTCGCGCCGGTGGCCAAGGGCAGTCAGGCGGCGAAGGTCTCGTTGGGGCGCTTCGCCGGCCTCGGCTTCCTCGCCGGCGCTCCGGCGATCCTCGGGACATGGATCGGCGCTTCCGCCTTCAACCCGAGCCTGGCGGCGCTGCTGTTCGGCCTCGGCGCCGGAGCGATCGCGCAGGTGATCGTCCAGATCGCCCCGAGCGTCCGCGATGCCAGCGGACGGCTGCTCAACCCGCTCGCCGCCGGCGGGATGATCTCGGGCGTGCTGCTGATGTACGCGACCGGACTGCTGGTGGCGGTCTGAGGATGGCCACGCTGCCAGACACAGGCGCCGTCTCGGACGCGGTCCAGGACTACGCGAAGGCGATCTACTCGCTGCAGGAGCGCTCCGAGGAAGCGGTCTCGACATCGGCGCTGGCCGAGCGGCTAGCGGTCTCGCCGGCGTCGGCGTCGGCGATGGTCAAGCGGCTGGAGTCGCTCGGACTGGTCACACGCCGGCCCTACCACGGCGTCGAGCTGACGCCGGCGGGCCGGCGTGTCGCACTCGAGGTGATCCGCCACCACCGGCTGCTCGAGCTGTACCTGGCCGAGGCGCTCGGGATGCCATGGGATCGCGTCCACGAGGAGGCCGAGGTGCTCGAGCACGCGATCTCGCCCGAGCTGTCGGAGCTGATCGCCGCGAAGCTCGGCAATCCGACCCACGACCCGCACGGCGATCCGATCCCGACCGCGGACGGTGAGATCGAGCACGCCAGCTCGCGCCGGCTCGGCGATCTCGAGCAGGGCGAGCGGGGGATCTTCGTTCGTGTCTCGGACTCCGACCCGGAGATGCTGCGCTGGCTGTCTGAGCGCGGCATCGCGCCGGGCGATCGGCTCGAGGTGCTCGAGCGCCAGCCGTTCGACGGTCCGCTGCTCGTCCGCTTCGGCTCCGGCGACCACTCGCTCGGCGGCGAGCTGGTGCGGATGATGCGGGTCAGCAGCGCCGAGTAGGGTTTCCGGCAGTGCCGCTCGCAGAGGACTTCCAGCATGTCGTCGACTCGCTTCCGCCCGACTGGACGGGACTCGAGGTCGACCTGCGGATCGACGATCCCGAGCGCTTCGTCGAGACGGCGACGCTGCTGACCCAGGTCAACGCGATGCCCTACTCGAAGCAGGAGTGGCACTGGCGGCTGCGCGTCGCCAACCAGTTCGGCCACGCCGCCGCCGCGCCGACCGTGCGCGGAACGCTGGCGCTGGTCGACGCCGAGGGCATCACCGGCGAGCTCGTGGCGCGCGAGGCGCGTTCCGGGCGCGTCGAGGTCACGCAGATGTGGGGCCGGCCGGAGTCGGTCCGGCAAGAGCTCCGCGAGCGCCGTAACCAGTAGCGCGTGGCCCGGGTCGCCCTGCTGTCGCCCGACCTCCTATTCGGATCGAAGGTGCAGGGGGCGCTGGAGATCGCGGGGCATACGGTTGCGCGGTTTGCGACGGGTGAGCGGTTGCGCGTGGCGGCGCAGTTTCACGACGTGGTGATCTTCGACTTGACTGCTGAGGGGATCGACGGGTCGGATTTGCTGCATTCGATGCGTGAGCTTGGGCAGCTGGAGGAGGGGACGCCGACGTTGGGGTACTACTCGCATGTCGATGCGGAGATGCGGGGGCGGGCGTTGGAGGCGGGGTTTACGCGGGTGGTGCCGCGGTCGCGGATGGCGCGGGAGGGGGTTGCTCTTGTTGAGGGGCTGTTGGGGCTGCCGGATTAGCTAGGGCTCGGCGGGTCTTCCCGCGGGTCCTGTCTCCGAATTTGGTTCACGTGCTCGTTCCTGCGCGCGCGAACGCAAAATCGTCGCCACCCGCGGAGCCGGACGTCTGAGGGCCTACCGTGCGGCTAGATCGGTGTCGAAGAGCTTTGAGGCGTTGGGGCGGCGGGTGAGGATGCCGAAGCGGACGTCGAAAGTGGCCCAGGCTCGGAGCGTGGCTGGGTCGAGCCGCAAGGGCGGGCGGAGGGCGGGGGCGACGGCGCGGAGTTGGGCGGCGACGAGGCCGGGGTCGGAGTCGGAGGCGGCGACGATCTCGCGGACGGCGGCGGGGCGGTCGGCGAGGGCGGCGCGGGTGCCGTCGGCGAGGGTGGCGACTAGGTCGGCGTAGAGGTCTGGGTCTGCCTCGAGGCGCTCGCGGGTGGTGGTGAGGATGAGCTCGGGGTAGCGGGGGGCGCCGTAGTGGTTGACGCGGAATTGGCGGGTGGGGATGTTCTGGCGGTTGAGGGCGACGCCCTCGGCGTTCCAGAAGGTGACGACGCCGTCGACCTTTCCGGCGGCGAGGGAGGGGACGGCTGAGAAGCCGATGGTGATTCGGTCGATGGCGTCGTAGTTGCCGCCGTCGGACTCGACGGTGGCGCGGAGGACGGCGTCGTCGGAGGGGAGGCCGGTGACGCCGACGCGCTTGCCCTCGAGGTCGCCGGGGCGGCGGATGCCTGGTTGGACGATGGTCGCGGCGAGGGGGGCCTGGACGAGGGCGGCGATGCCGACGACGTCGGCGCCGCGCTCGGCGGCGAGGCCGAGGTCGTGGATGTCGACGATCGAGACGTCGGCGCGGCCGGCGGCGAGCAGCTTCAGCGAGTCGGTCGAGGAGGAGGGGACGCGGACGTCGAGGTCGATCCCGTGGTCGTGGTCGATGCCGTCGGCGACGGCGGTATAGACGCCGGCATGGACGGCGTTCGGCTGGAAGTCGAGCGCGAGCTCGACCGGCCGCGTGGCGTCGCCGCCCGGCTCTTCGTCGCCGCAGCCGGCGCCGAGCAGCGCGAGCAGGACGAGGCAGGTAGCTGAGAGGGCCGACCGGTGCATGGCCGCGGCAATCTAGGCTATTCGGGATGCGGCGCGTCACCTACTCGCGCAACTACACGATCTCGTTGTCGCGGACGTGCCAGTGCTACTGCAAGTACTGCGCCTTCGCTACGCACAAGGCGCACCTCTATTCGCCCGACGAGGTCGACGGCCTGATCGGCGAGGCGGTCAAGCGGCGGGCGAAGGAGCTGCTCGTCCTGACCGGCGAGAAGCCGGAGGTCAACGCCGAGGTGCGCGAGCGGCTGCGTTCCTACGGCCACGACGACTTCGTCTCCTACGTCGTCTGGACCTGCGAGCGCGCGCTCGAGCGTGGGCTGCTGCCGCACACCAACCTCGGCGCGCTGTCGAAGGAGGACCTCGCCCGGCTGCGCGAGGTGACCGCCTCGCAGGGCCTGATGCTGGAGTCGATCAACCCCGACCTGGTCGTCCACCAAGGCTCGCCGACCAAGCACCCGGCGAGGCGGCTGGAGACGATCCGTGTCGCCGGCGAGCTGAAGATCCCGTTCACGAGCGGGATCCTGGTCGGGATCGGCGAGACGCCGGAGGAGCGGTTCCAGGCATTGGAAGCGCTGGCGGAGGTCCACGCCGAGCACGGCCACCTGCAGGAGGTGATCCTGCAGAACTTCGTGCCGCACCCGCGCTACTACGGCGCCGAGCCGGCCGAGATCGCCGATGCTGCGCAGCTGGCCGGGGAGTCCGGCGAGGCGGCCGCGCTGCCTGCCTGGGCGAGCAAGATCACGCTCGACGACATGCGCGCGCTGGTGCGCGCCGCACACGAGCTGATGCCCGACGTCGGAATCCAGATCCCGCCGAACCTCTCCGACTGGTGGCTGCCGCTGATCGAGGAGGGTGCGACCGACCTCGGCGGATTGTCGGCCAACGGCGATCACATCTCGCCCGAGCACCCGTTTCCGTCGCCGCAGCGGATGCGCAAGGAGCTCGAGCCGCGCGGCTACGCGCTGGCGGAGCGGCTCTGCGTCTACCCGCAGTACCTGGACAGGCAGTGGATGGAGCAGGGCGTGCTCGACACGATCAAGACCGCCTACTGGAGCTTCATCCCGCGCCGCGGCTCCGGCCGCCGCGAAGAGCGGGCGATCCGCAGCGATCTCGTTCCGGCGGCGATCGAGCGGGCGCGCGACGGCGGCGCGCTCGGCGAGGAGGAGCTGACGGCGCTGTTCGCCGAGACGCGTCCCGAGGCGATCGAGGAGATCCGCGAGGCCGCCGACGAGCTGCGGGCCGAGTTGGCGGGGGAGACGGTGACGTTCGTCGTCAACCGCAACATCAACGTCTCGAACGTCTGCACCGTCGGCTGCGCCTTCTGCGGCTTCGGCCAGGGCCGGCGCTCGCCCGACGCCTATGAGCACGACCGCGACGAGTTCGTCCGTCGCGTCGAGGAGGCGGTCGAGTTCGGCGCGACCGAGATCTGCATGCAGTCGGGCATCCACCCCGACTGGGGATTGGAGGACTACGAGGGTTGGCTGCGGCTCGCCAAGGAAGTCGCGCCCGACATCCACCTGCACGCCTACTCGGCGATGGAGGTCGACGCGATGTGCGCTACCTCAGGGCTGGCGCCGCGCGAGGTGTTCGAGCGGCTGCGCGCCGCCGGCCTCGACTCGACGCCTGGGACCGCCGCCGAGGTGCTGCACGACGGCGTTCGCGAGCGGATCTCGCCGAACAAGCTGCCGGTCGCGCGCTGGGTCGAGATCATCGAGGCGTCGCACGC
>Ga0190272_10000216_pt1 | contig 35322 bp, 32 predicted proteins | sample Popmic504T_FD_133746 | JGI IMG/M metagenome (GOLD analysis project Ga0190272, IMG submission 133746) | Populus adjacent soil microbial communities from riparian zone of Shoshone River, Wyoming, USA - 504 T | ecosystem: Environmental > Terrestrial > Soil > Riparian zone | place: USA: Wyoming...
GCTCGCTTTTCAGTCTGATTAGCTGCTGTGCGGTTTCTGATCCGCGTTTCTCCGCGTTAATCCGCGGCTAGTCCAAGTGTTTCTTGACCCACTCATTCAACACGTAGAGACTCCACGGCGTCACCGTGATAAGCGTTTATTCCGAGAATGTGCATAAATAGGATTTCGACGTTGAAAGAATACTTAGCCGCGGATTAACGCGGAGAAACGCCGATCAGAACAGGTCAGAATTTAAAATGGCTACGTGCTCGCTTTTCAGTCTGATTAGCTGCTGTGCGGCTTCTGATCCGCGTTTCTCCGCGTTAATCCGCGGCTAGTCCAAATGCTTCTTGACCCACTCATTCAACACGTAGAGACTCCACGGCGTCACCGTGATAAGCGTTTATTCCGAGAATGTACATAATGATTTCGACTTTGAAAGAATACTTAGCCGCGGATTAACGCGGAGAAACGCCGATCAGAACAGGTCAGAATTTTAAAATGGCTACGTGCTCGCTTTTCAGTCTGATTAGCTGCTGTGCGGTTTCTGATCCGCGTTTCTCCGCGTTAATCCGCGGCTAGTCCAAGTGTTTCTTGACCCACTCATTCAACACGTAGAGACTCCACGGCCGCGACCAACTCGTCTTCCCATCAAGATAATCCCGCCAGATCGCGCGCACTTGCTCAGCGTCCATCAATTCCGCCAAAGCCGGTGATAATTCCGCCAGCCCATCCTCAACTCTTGTCTTCAGTGGTCCGCGCAGCCACTCCTCCCAGGGAAAGGTGAAGCCCCGCTTGGTTTGCTTCACTACCTCATCCGGAAGGAGGTCGCTGAGCGCGCTCGTCAGCAATGCCTTGGGCACACCCTTCCGCAATTTCATGTCCTGCGGCAACGAAGTGACAAATTCAACGAGGGCGTGATCCAGAAATGGCACACGCACTTCCAGTGAATGGGCCATGCTCATGGAGTCAGTGTCACGCAAAAGTGTATTCACCAGATAAGACTGCATTTCCATGCACGACACAGCCGCGAACTCATCCAGTTCCCTTGCCTGCGCCGCGCTCGCCGTAAGCCACTGCCACCAGCGCGACGAATCCGATAGCGTCTCACCGGCCACGAGCTCAGAAATTTGGACGGGGGTGAAGAGTGTCCGCCCGAAATAAAAGGGATCCGGCAAGGCGTCGGGCGTATTCAACAACGCTGAAAGTTTTCGCGTTGCATCGCGGTTAACGAAGCGGCTGCCCCCACCGGCCCTGGCTGCCGAACTTACTGCCGATGTCGCCGCCGACATCGCAGTGCTCATCGCGCCGCGGAATGCACCCGGCACATGCGCTCCTGCTGCCGCAAGTTTTTGATACCTCGGAGTTCGTTGAAACGAACTGTAGCCGCCAAACACTTCATCGCCACCCAAACCGGACAACGTTACTTTGAGACCAGCATTTCGTGCGCTGGACGAAACGAAGTAAGTGTTTACGCCATCGATGCTCGGCTGATCGAGCGCGCCGACAGCCTCGCCCACGCATCCCAACATCTCATCAGGCGTAACCATTACTTCCTGATGTGTGGTGCCGAATTTCGCCGCCGTCCGACGCGCTATCGCCGCTTCGTTAAACTCCTTCTCGGCAAACGCCACTGTGAACGTGTGAATGCCCGAGACTTCACGACTAGCCAGCGCCGCCAGCGACGTGGAATCGATCCCGCCACTCAAAAACACGCCGACCGGCACGTCAGCAATCAGATGACTGCGCACACTCTCCTCAAGCAGCGTGCGAACGAGCGTGACAGCCGTCTGGTTCTTTTCATGCTTGCCATGACCATTAGTAGGTTGACTGCTTCCGGGGTCACCAGACTCCTGTCGTTTAGCAGATATCGCAGAAATGCGATCACCAATCTCCCAATAGGCCTTCGGCTCGACTGCATGTGCGTCACCAACGTTAACCGTCAGCGTGTGACCCGGGGGTAGCGACAGGACGCCTTCAACCAGCGTCATGGGCTCACTCACAGATCCAAACAACAAATAGCTTTCGAGGGCCGCTCGCGACAGACGCCGCTTCACGATCCCACTCGCCAGCAGTGTGCGCACCTCGGAAGCAAACAGAAACGTCTCGAGTTTCGAGTTTCGAGTCTCAAGTTCGAAAGCGTAGTCAGCTGGAGAGTTTGCATTTTCAGTCTCAACTCGGAACTCGGAACTTGGAACTCGGAACTTCGCGCCGGGCGCGAAATAGTACAACGGCTTAATCCCCAACCTATCTCGGGCCAGGAATAGAATTCCCTCGTCACCTGCCGCCTGCTCCTGCTGACTGCCCCTGTCTTTCCGGCGATCGTAAATCGCAAACGCAAACATACCCTGCAAGCGGTTAACGCAGTCAGCGCCCCACTCTTCGTATGCATGCGCTACCACTTCCGAGTCGGATCGAGTCTTAAAAACATGACCCAGCAGACTGAGTTCCTTGCGCAGTTCGAGAAAGTTGTAAATCTCGCCATTGAGAATTGCGCCTATCGTTCCGTCAGCGTTGAAAACGGGCTGTTGACCGCCTTCGACGTCGATGATGCTGAGGCGGCGCATTCCGAGGGCGAGCCGTCTGCCGTCGCCCTCCAGGTAACCTTCGTCATCTGGTCCGCGATGGCGCATGGTCGGAGTCATCCGCCGTACGATCGCGTCAGCGTCAGGAAGATCGCTCCAGTCCACTACTCCGCAAATTCCACACATAGATTAACTTAGCGCGCCGAGCTTCAAACTGAAGTCACGGCAACCACACACTTTGACTCATCAGGGTCATGAGGTCAGTACCACCTGAGGTAGCGGCATCGGGGCTGGGATAATCGTCAACAGTCTGCCCTGCGGACTAATACAGTTGTTTTGCAACACCCGACCTCAGCCTGCAAAAGAGCCGCCTTTCGAACGGAAATAATGCTCACTTCCGCGTCTGTCCCTCAAAACCCTCAGCAGAATCAAACATTTTGCCAGCGCTGGCGGCCCACCGCCACTTTCGCCGGTCTCAGCGTCGCGTAAAGACTTTCGAGTTCCCGAATCGGCCCGTCCCATGACAAATCGTTTGCGACCGCTGCACAGCCGCTCCGGAGTTTGATCGACAGCTGAGCGTCATCCAGCAGTTGAGATATTCCCTTGTGCAGTGCCGCCACGTCATACGACACCGCGAGGCCGGCCTTCCCACTGACCAGGGGCGCGATCCCACAACGATCTGTTACGAGTACAGGCGTGCCGCAAGCAATCGCCTCCGCCGCGGCGTTGCCAAAACTCTCGTATCGCGATGGCAAAACAAAAACATCAGCGTCAACCAGAGCTTCGAGCTTGTCCTGTTCATACAAAGGCCCGGTCAACGTCACTCGTTGACCCAGATCAAACTCTGCAATCAGCGCTCTAACCGTCCGTGCACATCCGTCGTGATCGTCAGGCCCGGCAATCACCATGTGCGCGTCAGTTTCCAAACGGGCAAACGCCTTCACCAGGTGGTCCAATCCCTTAATGAACGAGAGCCGTCCAAGAAACACTATTAACCGCGTCGCGTCATCAAGACCCAAACGCTTGCGAAAGGCACCGCGTGCCGGTAAGGAGTTAAACTCGCTCAGGTCAATTCCGTTGCGACGCAACACCAACTTGTCAGAGGAGATTCCCCCTTCGCGCAATTCCTCACGCTCAGTTTCTGAAGTAGCAATGATGGCCTGCCCTCCCATGAAGAGCGCATTACCAATCAGCGTGCGGTAGAGTCGCTTCTTTTGCCGGCTGCGAATCTTCGGCCCAAACATTCCCAGCGGCTCCAGCACGTAAGGAATGCCATAGCGGCGGCAATACCAACCTGCGGCCGAACCGATGAGATCGTAGAGTCCATAAATGTGGACGGCATCAAACTCGCGCAGACGCTCAGAGAAGAAGCGAAGCATACGCGGGTTGAACGTAGTGGCGCGGTAATTCTGTGTCGTCGGCAAGTAGATCGCATTGACGCCATTGTCCCGCGCTTCCCATCCCCAGGCGCTTGGGGTTCGCTTCCAGTCCTTTAATTCAGAAAGTTTAGTTTCGCCATCACGCTCGCCCCTGTCAGCGGTCAACACAGTGATATCGTGGCCACGCTGCGCCAACGCTTTGGCAATTGCGCGTACCTTTGCCGGCGGCCCACCCTTGCTGAGGTAAGGGTAATAAGTTTGCGTGGTTTTTAGAATGCGCATTTGACCTGGAAGTTAACGATCAACCACGTGCCTAAAGCGATCGGCGATTGAAAGCCAAAGCGCTCCCGGCAGTCGTTTAACCAATCCACGGGATGTGAACAGAGGTCTAAGTGTGCGAAGTTCTGTAGCCTGATCTTCAAACAGAAGTGGATGAACAAAACGCTGGAGGTGAAACGATGGCAGTGTCTCCACCTCGATGTCTTTCCGAACGTAGAGCACTGTGTTTTGCGCGTAATAGGAAGTCACCCGTTCATTATTCCAAAAACGCGGCCTAATACAGTCAACCGGAACGAACTCAAACTTCTCGAAAAGCGCGGCCCAATAATCAGGCCACTGTTCGTTAACATGCCCGGTGCCACCCTGCGACGGAATTGCTGCTGAGAACAAGACGACCGGAGCGAGTTTGGTTATAGACGCGACGAAACCCTCGGCCGCTTCCGCGGGAAGGTGTTCTCCCACCTCGAGGGAGATCGCCAGATCGTAAGTCCGGCCCAAGGTGAATTCCTTGCCTAAATCAAGTTGCTGAAAACTAGTTTTGGGAATCTTGAGAATATCACCCCCGTGAAAGTCCACGCCGTGAATATCCTTCAAACCCAATTCCTGACAGACCGACAACCACTCACCAGTGCCACAACCTACGTCGACAAGGCTGGCTGGTCGGAATAACTCGAACAAGAACGGAAGGACTTCGCGCGCTGAACTGTCGGCTGGTGATTCGAGTGAACGGTAAAACTCCTTGCGATACTTTGTCATCGATCAGCAAATGAAACTGTAAAAAGCGAGCTCGTTAGTCAGGATTTTGAAGGCCGCTGCTCACTCGAAAGTGCCACTGGCAATGACCCGTCGATCTGGGAACGACTCTTCGACGGGCGTGCCAATGCAATCTCGCCATCCAGCGCTGCGTCGTAGGCGTTTAGAAAAACCTGCCCAGTGGCATCAAGAGAAAAGCGCTTCTCGGCAGTTCGACGGCCTTCCTTCCCAAATCTCTCACGAAGCGATGGTTCCAAAACCAGCTGTTGCATAGCTGCTGCCAGCGCTTCAGCATCGCCGACAGATGTGAGCAGTCCGTTTTCTCCATGCGAAATTGCAGTGGAGGGTCCGCCGCAATCCGTGCTGATCACAGCCAGCCCGCTGGCCATCGCTTCGAGAAGCACAATCGCGAGTCCCTCTTCGTCTGACGAGAGCACGAAGAAAGAAGCGTTACGATAGAGTTCGGACAGCTCCTCGCCATGTTTGGGGCCAAGTAGCCGAACTCGTTGCGCAATATTCAGGGTCTGGAGATAAGCCTGAGACGCGACGGTTGGTGGATCGCCGATCAGACAGAGGTCAGGCGCATTTGGGATCGCATGGATCACAGCGGCGTATGCTTCGAGCAGCAGCCGTACATTCTTGCGAGGATCCGAAAATCTCGCCACACAAATGATGTAATTGCTTTGTGAAGTTTCTGCGGGACGGAAGCGCTGCGTGTCCACTCCGCAAGGCGCAAGCTCAACTTTTTCCGGACCGATTATAGATTCCACCGCCGCGCGCGTGTAATCACTAAGTGCAAAAACTTTGTGAGCTGCCTGCAGCCCACGCTTTTCGCTTTGTTCGGTTAAGGGAATCATCAGCGAAGACCATGCCCGTCTGGCCAGTGATCCGTTTCTAATTTGGCTGGCCCGGTCCGCACGAGTGGTCGTGGCTGTCCAGAGGAGCTTCGGGCGATCGATGCCTTCGGCAATGCATACCCATGGCGGACTGCCGACGACAAACTGGAGCAAGTCGAAGTCTTGTAATAGCTCAGTCAACTTGCGGCGGGGCCTGTACCGCTGAAACTCGAGTTCACTTCCCCAAACCCCGGCATGCGTAAACGTCAGCTCGCGCCATGGCACTTGCTCTAGTCGGGGCTCGCGAATCCAGGTTGAAGGCGACTTCAATTGCAAGCTGGCGGTGTCTGCAGCAGAAGTCGCAAGCGAAATCAATTCCGGCTCGTAACGTCCCGACTCACGCAGGAGCCGGTAAAGAAAAGAAACCATGGTCGGCAATCCACCGGCGCCGGAGATCTCATGGGTAATCAACGCGACTCGCTTTTTCATGCGCTTACGGTTTCTTGTTTGAAGACGTCAAGGTTAGAAACGACCCAGTCGTGCAACAGCTCAAGCCCCGAGTTCACTCCGATCTTCGGTTGCCAATCCAGCAGCTGCTTCGCTTTGCTGATGTCAGAAACATAAACGGGTTGGTCCCCTGGCCGCCAATCTTCAAAGGTGTGAACCACTCCACGGCCGGAATTTTCGTGAAGCGCTTCGAGCAATTCCAGGAGTGACAGAGTATTTTCAGGCCCACCACCTACGTTGAAAGTCATTCCTGCCACACGGTCTATCTTGTCGATGGCTGCGAGATAACACTCGACCAGGTCATCAACAAAAAGAATGTCTCTGACCTGCTTGCCTGATCCGTAAATCGTCACGGGTTTCGACAAAGCGTGCGCAATAGTGAACCATGCCACCCAGCCCTGATCCTCAACCCCAAACTGACGATAGCCGTAAATGCACGACTGCCGGAAATTCACCGTTCGTAAGCCGTAGATGCGTGCATAGTCGATGGTGTATTGATCCGCCGAGCCTTTGGAACAACCGTAGGGGGAGTGAAAGTCCAGCGGCTGCGTTTCGCTTACCCCCTCAGGAAGATCGGGTAGCGCATGGCGCATCGCGTCTTCACTCAAATTTAGGTCGGGCAACTTACCGTAAACTTTATTGGTTGAAGCGTTGAGAATAATTGTATTGGGACTGTGAAGGCGGACCGCTTCAAGGACATTCAGGGTGCCGAGTGCATTGATTTCGAAATCGCGTCGCGGATTGACGACTGACGTCGTTACCGCAACCTGAGCAGCCAGGTGAAGGACCACATCGAAAGCTCCGTGCTGCACCGTTGATGCAATCGCCGCGGCGTCACAAACATCTGCCTGAACAAGATCAAACGAACCCTGTTGCCGCAACCATCGGAGGTTTTGTTCGCTGCCGCGGCGTGAGAGGTCATCGAACAGAACCACCGTGTGGCCCAGTTGTGTGAATCGTTGCGCGGCGTTGCAACCAATGAAGCCGCAACCGCCGGTTATTAAAATGTTCATTCAGTTTTGTTCAGACTGTAACGGGCACGCGCGAGCTGTGTGCTCTTGTAGGTTTCTCGCGGGCCCAAAGGAGGAGGACGTAACCAAGGAGTAAGTTCTGAAGGATTCCCCCAAACATGATCTCAGCACTCGAGCCAATGCCGTTCAGGAAGTAGACGAAGAAACATAGGAAGACGGCTTGGCCCCCGGGCCCTGAAATCTTTCCGCCAAAGGAATGCTGCATCGCACCGATAAAGATCCCCTGAACGAGCATGATCAGGATGACACCGGGCCACCCAAAGTTCATGAAGGCCTCCCCGAGAATGCTGACACCGAAAGTCGTCGTTTTCGCACCTTCCTCCGAAGTAACGCCGTATGTCACAGCATAGTAGCCATTAGCGCTTCCTGCTGTCGGCTTGTCAGGCCAAACGATGCGGGGAATAAATGAGACCAGGAAGAATGAATAAGTCTTCCCGTATTGATATGGAATTACCGATGGCGTCATTGAATAAATGTAAGCCACCTGGTGGATGAAGTCCGCACGACCTGTGGCGCTGGAGGTCGCTTCAGCAACGTCCCTGCTTCCTGAAATGGTTTCGATCCAGTATTCAGTGGCCTGGTCGATCCAAAGCTTTCCTTTTGTAAGCGATGATTGTTCGGCAAGTTCAGGATCCTCTCCCAGCCACGCGCGCTGGCGGTAGTCTGCCTTCACCGGGGAAAGGAAGAGCACTACGACCGCCGTCGCCAGAATGGGAGCCAGCGGCACCTTGCCCGTGTGGAGCCACTTCACAACAAACAATATTCCTATCGGCACTACCGCTTCTTCGAGACTGCCTCCTGATACTCCTCGCATCGTCGCAATCAATACCAGCAGATACATCCAAAGTGCGTAAAACCTCGACTCTTTACGGCCATACACCAACCAACCAAGAATGGCTATGACCACTAAGATCTGACTCTGCAGCACACGAAGAATGGACGACAGTGGTTGCTGGAATTCCTCGGGGATGATGCCCTGAAACGTGAATAACAGTGGCAAGAAAACGCCGACGATCACGCAGTAAGCAAGAGCCTTTGATTTCTTTAATGGCAGTTGGGCCACCGGTAGGACTTTGCGGTAACTACTGCGTTGGAACCAGTAATACCCAATTTGCAGCACACTAATTCCGGCTATCGCGAGCAACAGAGCGATAGTTACGTCTCTTTCAGCTAAATACCTAACCTCGCCGCCCATCAAGAGGAATGTGTCCTCCTGAGTAAACATCGGAAATGCGAACTGCAAGGCGTAGGCAAGAGAGAAGATGGGCATCGTTGGCAGTTCCGATTTGCCTTGCGAGAGATAAAGCGCTGAGGGGCAAAGGCACACTTCCAGCAGAAGCATCGTGAGTACTAACTGGTGCCAGGAGTATCCGTACTCACTGAGGATCAGCGGAACCACGACCAGTGCTCCCAACGAGACCATCAGAAACAATTGCATGGCCCGGCCCGGTCTACCGAACTTGTGGATGGCCGCAGGGTTACTTCTCAAGCGATCTCCTCAACAATGTTCTTGTCTTCACCCTGGGTTGACTTCGGGTTCTGCGATTCATGTCGCGGCAAGGCGCCCCTATCAACCCGTGCTTCGAAATATCGCACTACGGTACCAGCCGCGCGGGAATAGTCATACGGCTCTCGCATGCAGCGTTCGTAGCCTTTTTTGCGAATCAAGTCGCGGCTTGAAGGATTCCGAAGGGCGAATTCAATCTTCTCAAGCATATCTTTGGGGTCGTTGAAAAGCATGATCTCCTCGTGGTCGCGAAAGAACGTCCTCACCTCGGGAGTGTCTTCGTGCAAGAGAAAAGCATTCGTGGCCGGAATCTGAAAGGTGCGGGCAGTGGTTTGATCCTGAATACTGGGGTCGCTTTGAGCGCGACGGAGAAGTCCCAAATTGATTTTCGATGCGGAATAAGCGACGGCGAGTTCGTCACCAAACGCACCGCCAAAAAGCCTGCTCCCCATTTTGTTGAGAAAGCTGCCAGCCGCACGCTGCCAGCCGAGGCCATAAACTCTCAGATCGACGTCAGGCTTCTTATCAAGAATGTTTAGTATGAACGCCTCATTCTCAGGCGACCAGCAACCAACAAAGCTAACGTCACAACCATAATGATTTGACAGCTGCGACGTAATTGCTATTGGGCGATGCACTTCGGGATCGAAGCCGTGACGCACATGTTGAAGGTCGCGTATTCGAAACTGTTGCTGCTCGCGAAGCCCGTGGAACGACTTGGTAGTAAAAACGCAGTCATAGACTGACATGGCCGCGGGGATGTTGCTGCCGTAATCAGTAAAATTCGTATCCGGATAAAAATTGAAGACCGGTTTTCCCCGCTGCGTTAATGACCGAAGGGTCTCGGGCCTAATCAGGTTTCCTTTGAAGACCAGGACAAAATCAAAATAGGAAGAGTTGGCCTGTCGCAACACTGCATCATTATAATTCTTAACCAGAGTGCTGTTGAGCAACCGCCGCGATATTTTCGGAACCAGCCCTTCCCAGCGCCACGGAACGTAATCCTCCTCGTCGATTTCAACAAGATTATGGCCCATCCGCCGGAATGCTTGGGCGAGAGCGCGGCCATCCGAACCCCACCATTTCGCGAAGCCGGGCGCAAGAATTGTGTACTGAGACTGCTGCCAATCGCTCATACGGCTGAGGTCAACCATCCACATTCAACGCTGATGTGTTTGGCCCAATCTGAACTGGTGGGCACTTTCGGTCGTTCGCAAGTTTCCAAGGCGTCCCCTGCCACTCGGCCCATCATTGCTGAGATCGCTCGAGATAGACTGCTTCCATTTCCATCAACTATTTCAACCCAGGGGTTTCCCTTAAGAATCTCGCTTACGCCGGAGTCTTTGTGCACGATGATCGGAATGCTCCGGCTCAGCGCTTCCAGAGCCGGCAGCCCGTACCCCTGAACAGCCGGCATCACAAAAAGGTGCGTGCGAGCATAGGCTGCTGCGAGTTCTTCGTTGCGAAGGTGGCCAAGGAATGAAGTTCGGTCTTGAAGACCGAGATCAATAGCCAACCGCTTGAGTGAGGCTGTTTCGCTACCCTCCCCTGCAATTTCAAACCTCCAGTTCGGAGTGGTTCCGTCCACTTTCTCATCGATAGTTGCGAGTGCTTTTAGTATCCAGTCGATCCTCTTGCTGGGTTCCAGCCGGGAAACGGAAAGAATCCGAAAGGCCGATGAACGGTCCGCAGCTAAAGTCCGATCTTCGAGGGTAGCCGTGGTGACACCCGGACGGATCACCACGGCATCAACATCGTAAAGACTCCGTAGCTCCGCGCGAATCTTTTCTGTCATCGCAATAAGTTTTGACGCCCGTCGAGCGCCCCTTCGGTTTACTCGATGTACAATTTCGGCGCTTAACCTACCCGCGCGCCCTTGCCCGTCATGGGCTCCGCCAAGATGTTTCTTGACGGACGGCGCATGCTTGCTGATGTCGGCCGGTAAGAGGCTTGGTGGATCTGTAAGGTGCAATACAAACGGGCCGGCAGATGCGAGGCCGGAATAGAAAGCACTCTTGAGATCGAAGAGTAACGGCGCGTATTCGGCAAATCCTGGACTTGACCGGAGATAGTTCTTTAGTGCCTGGGCCTCTAATAACGGGGTCCGCATCGGGCGAAGTTCACACACTTCCAAAGGCAGATCAGAATATGACTGTAAGTCCAGTTCCTGCCTGAAGCATACGACCGTGTGGGCCACTCCCCTTTCATGAAGGAACGTGGAGAGATCCAGAATCAGGCGTTCAACTCCGCCCAGAGCTGCAATGAACGGAACGAAAATGATCCTGTTTGAGGATTTCAATTAAGCGACGTCCGCGAGATAGAGAAAATTGTTGTAGCCCTGAGCGATGCCATCGGAGAGATTCGTGAGTTTCTGGCTCTGGCCTTTTGCGAGGGCCGTCCACGGCACATAATCATACGATCGCAAGAATTCATCCAGGTCGCTTGGTGCGTATCCGCAGCGTGTTGTGTGTCTTTCCTCAATTTCGACCAGAATTGGCGGATGGAACCGCTCAAGTGTTTTTTGAGCACCCTTGAATGCCAACAACTCGGCGCCCTCGACGTCGCACTTGATGAAGTCCGCTCTCTTCAAATCATGATCTCCAACAAAACCATCAAGCGTGGTCAGCTGCACCTCTATAATGAGCGGTGACAGCTCGTCACTGGCCTTACCCGGAATTAAATGGTCCATGGCAGAGTAACTCGCTGTCATGGACGCCATCTTTTCCTCGTCACCCAGAGCTTTGCTCACTATTGTTACTTGGTCGGCCAGGCCATTGCGACGCACGTTTGCAGTGAGAAGCGCACGCGTACTAGGCACCGGTTCGAATGAATAGCAGTGCGCTCCGGGAAAATGGCGCGCAACGTTGAGCGAGTAAAGACCGCAGTTTCCACCAATGTCGATAAAGACCAGTTCTTGATGCGGGGCAGCGGCGAGATGAGACAAAACACAGTCGAGTTCGACGCGTTCAAAATCAGACCCAAACTCCAAGTCCAATGCTCCGCCCTGAAGCTGCGGATCCCACAAGTACTCAATGCCATGACTTTGCACGAAAGCCTGCCCGCCCTCGAAGACAAGCGGTTGCAACTGAAGGCGATCTTGGAGTGCCATTCCAGTTTCAATCCACGCTTGCAGCTCACGTCTATTTCGAAAGTCTAACTCGGTCGAGCTGCGATAGCTTCGCCGCGCCAGTTGATATCCCGGCATTTTTCGAAGGACTTTCCTCAGACGTGACATAACAACAACTAGATGCGGATGCGGCCCTTCAGTTTCTAACTCAGCTCACCTGTAGGGAATTCCGAAGGGTTAGGCTCGCCTGCTAGCGTTATATGATAGATATTCAAAAGCGTGGCGGCCGAATTTTCTATCGCAAACGCTGAATTGCGAATTGCATCGTTCCAGTTCTGTTTGTCTGGAGCCGGCAGGTTGATCGTTTTGAGGACATTCTCGGCCCAACTGTCAGCTCCCTTGCTCAGGGGGAGAAACTGTACGGCTCCTTCCACAACCTCGCACTCACGCGGTGTTGTGTCGGAAGTCATCACCCGCAGTCCTGCCGCCTGCGCTTCAACCGCGACCATCCCCAGCCCTTCACCCACCGAAGGAAACAAGAGAAGATTTGAAGCTAACATAAGCCGCGGGACATCTGAACGAATCCCGGTGAAATGAATCCTGTCGCTGAGTCCCCACGCTGAGACCTGAGCTTCAAGAGTTTCCCGGACGGAGTCGCCGCCGCCGACAATCAACATCCTTACATCGGTATCTTTTGCAACGCAGAGTTTCCCGACCTGAAGCGCAAACCCCGGATTCTTTTGATTCAAGTTCGAATCGAGTCGACCGACGAAAAGAATAATTTTGGCCGACTCGGGCCAACCAAAATCCGAGCGCACCTCTGCATCGGTACTATTTGAAGTTAGGTGGTAGCGGCTAACGTCGAAACCACAATGGGCCGCTTGTTTTGGTAATCGGACAAAGGACCCGTCATCGAACCCATAGTCTGTTAGGAGAACTCGCGAAGTGCCGAGGATATGCGTGGCAAACCGTCCAACCAGCCCCTTCCCCGCTGCAAGCACAGAGCGTCTGACAAAGTTCGTACCGAAATACTGAAGGTTCATCGCTGGATTGTGTGCGTGAACGGCTCGGATGGGCGGCAAGTGTCCTGCGCCAAAGAGTAAATGGACCCCTGCATTGTAATCCTGATGATCATGAATAGCATGGTACCGGCCGCTTGCAAGTATGCGGCGAAAAGCAGGGATAAAACGATAAAGAGTTTTCCGCGAATAGGGAACGTAGAACAGCCTGGCTCCGAGCGCACGAGCTTCGTCGTCAAACTCACCTGGGCCTCCTGTAAGCAGCACATCGATCTTCAACCTGACCGGTAAATCATCCTTCACGCGCTCAAAGTAACGTAGCAGCGCCATTAGCCAAACCTCTGCTCCGCCCACCCCGAGTCGCGAGAACACTTGCAGCACACGGCACTCCGGCTTTGCGTTACTGCTCATCCGTTCTTCGGTTCCAACAGTAGCCAACCATTAATCTCAGTGCGGCCATCCCCGATGGCCTTGACCACGGTGGACTGCATGAAACCTCGCTGCATTAATCCTGAAGCCACTGGATACTCACTCACGAACCGATCCCGACTCGTGTATGAGGTAATGTGATGAGTCGGGCTGAATCGCTGCCGGAGGGTTTCAGTGCAGCCTTCTACAAAACAGTCGTGCACTTCCACCAGGATGGTTGCGGCTCGCAACGCCGGAACTGTTTCAGGGTTTAGCAGCGTCTTTTCGTAACCTTCGACATCTACGATCATGAAAGCTTCCGCTAGTTCATCGCCGATACCTCGAAGACTCGTCTCATCACAAAGTCCGCGCAGATCAAGGCGGTGCTCAACGTTGTTCGCGCGTGCCAAGTAACGAATTGATTCGTGGTAGTCAGTGTTTCCTTCATAAGCGATGACGGAACATTCTTTATTCCACAGCAACATGCCTACCGCGTAATAGCCCTCCGCCGCGCCGACATCAACAACAGTACGAAAACTCCGATTCCTTAGTCGTTCAAACACTGGATGAATCTCAATCTCATAGGTACCCAGAACTTTCGGCAAATCGAAGTATTTGTTATTGAAGCGAAGTCCCGCAAACGGCCCCGAAACTACAGCGCCGCCCGAATGGTATCGCGCATGGATACGAAGCAAGCTCACTTTCGGGCGGACAATCGGATGCACTAGTTCTCGCAGGAACCTCGGTACTAGCTTGTGATAAACGCTTCGGATTTCGATGTTGGCGACCATTCCGCTAATCGGTTGCAGGCACAGATTGTTTTGTCCCTGCGTCAACCAAAATGCTGTCATTTGCGGAGCTGCCGGTCATTCTTCGGAGCTTTCCTGTGACTCGCGCGATGTTCTTTCCCATTTGGGCACTTGAAACGCGGTAATGCTTCTTCGCCTTGCCGAACGGGACTCGGGAATAATAGAAGTTCTCGAAGAAACTGAGAATGTCAGCGCGCAACATGTCTCCGAGCTTGGGCTTGGTAAGCCCGGCCCAGTGAATAACCTCAGCGTAAGGTGAATCGGCGGCCAGCATGGGCAGACTGATGTCGTCAATGCCGTCAAGCGGCCATCTCATGAAGGGTTCACCCGAGAGAGTAAGTTGCCCGAGCGCAGCTTTTTTCATGAGCACGTAATTCAGGACTCCTTGTTCGCCATTCCTGAAAATTTCAGGATGCTTGAGCGAGGGTGGAGTAGTGGTCCAGGATACCGCTCTGAAATCTTCACGACTGAGCAGCCCGCCCGTCGCCACATACTGACCAGTATTAAAGACCTGGCCCGGAAACCGAAACTCGGGATCAAACTCTTTCAGACGACTCAGATCGAAGTAAATCTCACCGATCCGTTGCGGCGGTTGGTCTTCAAAGTGGACTATGAAGTCTTCAGTGTGGGGCGCGAAGCGGTCGAGGACTCTGCCTGTGAAGACCGTATCTGAATCGAGGATCAGCATGCGCGTGCCGCGCTCACTGAACACGGGCTCCAGCTTTGACATGCCCCAGCCGAAATAGCGGTTAACCGTTTCGAAAACTCCAACGTTCCACACGCGTTCAATCTCTTCAGTCGAGAAGTCGCCGTTGTAATAGTCTTTAATCAGATAGATCGGAAACTCCGGATACCAGTAGCGAATGCTGGCAACGCAGATTCGCGCTAGACGCACATCGTGTTTTTGCGTGGCGATGTAAATCCTATCTATATGCATTGCTACCAGCCGCAGTCAGTTGAGGTCGGCGTAAAGCGCAAGTAAATTTGAAACTCCGGCGTCGAGCGAAAAAGGCGACGCTTCGATCTTTGCCAAACATTCGCTACTCATAGGTTGCGGCCGGCTCAAAATTTCGTTGGCAGCTTTAGCCCAAGCATCTGCGCCGGCGCTTAAAGGCAAGACTGTGAATAACTCGGGAATGACCTTCACGTCATCCGTCATACTGGGCGAAGCGAGTATCGGTAATCCAGCGGCCTGCGCTTCAACCAGGACCAACCCGAGCCCTTCCGTGGGTTCCTCTACCCGAGGGAAAACAAACAGGTCAGAGAGTCGCATCAGCATCTCCGCATCGTCTCGCCATCCCGTCACCCTAACTCGCTCAGCGATTCCCTTCTGTTTAGCAAGCTCGAGTACTTTTGATTCCAATTCACCGGCTCCAGCAAAGATCGCGACTGCCCTCGGTTCAAACTTGACGAGGGCCTCCAGAATTTCGACCAGAAAACAAGGATTCTTGATCGGCGCCATCCGTCCGGTGAACAGCAATACTCGCGCGTCGGCCTGAAAGCCGAGACTCACCCGAAACTGTTTGCGCGGTTCAACATGTCGATAAAAAGACGCCGTATCGATGCCGTAGTAAACAATCTTATCTCTTCCAGCCTTCGGCTCCGCACGCTGAGTGAACTTGCTCAGCGTTTCATGCGAGATTCCAACCACATTGTCAGCGAGGCGCAAGCATGCCTGTCTCATCGGCTCCTTGAATAGAAATTGTTTGGCGGCGCTGGGAGTCAGAAGGCCCTCATCGGTGTTGTGCACATGAACAATTCTTTTTCTGATGGACGAACCGATGGATGCGCTCAAATAGACTGCGCTTACGAAGTCGTGATGACAATGGAGTACATCGTAATTGCCGTTACGGATTACTTTTCGCAGGTTTAGGAAGAACGAACGTTTCTCGCCGATTGGGTGCGGGGAGTAAATAATCTCCCCTCCTAATCGCCTCACTTCGTCGTCAAGTTTTCCGGGCTTGCCTAAAATGCAAAAGAAAGTCCAATGAGCCTTATCACCGCGGGCGGATGCGGCTGCGAACATGTGATACAGCCAGTTTTCAACTGCGCCGCGGTCAAGGTTTTCAACGATATGAAGTAGCCGCGGCCCGGCATCGAGATCAGTAATACTCGCTGACATCAATCCGTTAGTGGGAAACAACTAAACACTTGGCTACTATGGAGCAATCATGCCATGCGTGCGCATGCAGGCTAACAAAGCGTTAATAGCACGCGCATTGTCCGCCGATGTACCATTGGAATTCGGAATTGCCCCGCACTGATTGCCGACCACTTTCACCCCACCGACCTTGTAACTGCCGCCCCCATTTGTGTTGTACGACTTGGCCCGCACTTCTGCGCCAAGACCAGTGAGGGGATTCTCAACTTGGAGCAGTCCCACTCCGGTTCTCACAAGAGTGACGTCCGCGCTCCCTTCAGGATTCGTCGAGGACGAAAAGCTGACCGTGCGTCCCGCTGCCAGACCAACGCGGTCGCCGATCATTGTTGATGGCGTAATTCCAAAGTTTGGCCCATAGGCAAAATAACGATAACCATGGAGTTCTGCTGCTGCCAAACTGCTTCCGCCGCGATAGAAGGCAAAGCCTGAGTTGAATTTTGCTAGCGACACTCCGCTGCTGGTGTCGCCGAACACTAACCATGAGGTTGCCGCGTCGTGTGGGTGCGGAACAATCCTAATCTGTTTGGCATTCGCTCCGGCATTGTTGCTTGTCTGAAATATGAACGAATCGCCTTGCAACCTTGTCGGTCCAACTCCATGCAATTCGGCATTGGTAATGTGAAACTGATTTGCTCCACTGTAGAAATGCGAGCGAGCAGTTTGCGCAAATTCCGCGACTCCCGTCTGACGATGAATTGCCCACGTCCAGGGCCGGTATACCGGCGCTTCAGTTGGTGCTACCTGCAAGTGGAGCTCAAACTGGGAGTTCGGGGGAGTGCCAAATGAATCTTCCATCAGGAAAGCGAAACTCGGCGCGCCTTGCACATCTCCCGCCGGTCCAAAGCCCCATCCCACTGAGTTCATCGTGTCGTTTCCGAACAATGTGGTCCGATGATAGAAGTGGAATGGGTCATGGTCATTTGGCGGAGTGAATCGAATAAGATCCTGCGAGGCTGTTGTCGCCGGTGGGTAGCTGACCGTGATGTGCAGTGGCACTGCAGGTTCGGGGGTGTTGATACCGAGGTTGTTGATGACATTCGCATTCCCGGCGTTGGTTAATTTGAAAATGGTCTGGGCTGGAAATCCCTTTTTGAAATCGATATCCCCATCATCACCCGTCCCATCGTCATCGGCAACGATTACGACCGGGCCTGGCGCAGTGACGCTTTGAGCCGCACAAATAACTGGAACGAAAAGCGAGCAAAGTACTAATAACACCATTCGAGACATGTAAACTCCTTTATTCATCGGAGGTGAATTGGTGTTTGGGGCGACGATTTATCCACAAGAACCCCTGTTTTCCCGGGATAAAACACCGTCATGCGTCAGCGGTTTTACCGCTTCCACGTATAAGCTCTCCCATGCATATTTCTGGTCGTCCAACATTAATTGTCGCGACGCACTTCCCTTGCGATAGTCCACTCGCTCTACCGCCGCGAAACCCGCGCGCAGCAGCTGGTTCTTAAGCATGGGCCAATCGTAGATGTACTGATGTTCGTAACGTTGCCGAAAGTATGAGTTAACTGCGTCGATAGCAAATCCGCTCTCAATGCAGCGCCGGGCTGCAAGTTCAGTGGGGTTTTCCAAATAGGCTCTAATTATTTTTTCTCCGTCTGGCACGATTAGACGGATGCACCCGCCGGGTTGAAGAATTCGCCAACACTCTCGCAGAATCGACTCGCCCTGATTGAGGTCAAAGTGTTCAAAAACGTGTTCGCTGAAGATTCCGGCGAACTGATTGTCACTAAATGGCAAGCGACGGTTTAGATCGACCGCTAAATGCACATTGCGATCTTGCCAACCGTCAACGTTGATCCATTCGTCACTCGCGATTCCACGCGGTCCGCTCCCGAGATTAAGAAATCGCGGGTTCACGGCGCTCAACCGGCGCGCAACACGTCGCCGCTTGAAACGTAGCGCGTTCGAAGCCCTGACGAGGACGAAATGAAGGTCCCATCGAACCAATGCCAAGGTCCGGTGAGTTAAGAAGAATCCAAGCAGCCTTGTCATCGGTCATTTGCTCAAGCACGACTAACCGCGAAGGCAAGCCACTAAATCCTCGTTGCCGGCGTTGGCAAATTTATAGCCATTTGCTATGAGCACCTCCAGCGCACCCTCCATCTCGTCTCGCAAAAGATGTTTCCTTTCAAAATGAATGATGTGCGGCCGCAGCAAGTGGAATGGAAACATTTTGACTAGCTCAGCGTCGTAGCCCTCGGCGTCGATCTGAAGCAAGTCCAGTTTGCTTAAACCCAGTTCCTCGATTAAATCGGAGAAAGTTACGCACTCCACCTCGTTGGCTTCAATCAGCGTATCGATCCGTGGTTCGAGTAATGAATGTTTGCGAATTACCTCGCGGTCAAACGAAGCCACGCTCTGGCACCATTCTGGCAAGTCGCTCCCACCTACCGTGAAGAGCGTTCGTGTGGTTCGTTGATTGGCAATGGCGACATTTTTGAAAACCAGTTGCGGCTGGTCTTGATAGTTCCACTTTAACTTTTCAAAGGCGTTCTTCTGCGGCTCCAGCAACACACCCTTCCAACCATACCTCAGGATAAACTTGCGAATCGGGTCAAGCGTCAGCCCGTCGAAGGCACCGACCTGGATGAAAAAGAAATCTGCAGTTTCCAGCAGGTGTTGGGAAACAATGGAATCAAAAGTGACTTTCAGTAGGTTCTCTTCGTTTCTTAGTGCCGGTGCAATCAGATTTAGATTCGACAATCTAAGCCCTTGCCACTCCAACACCTTGCGAATGGCCGACTTCAACATCAACAGCTAATGATCTCTTTGTGCGGAGCTGCCAATTCAGATTGCACTCTCGTGCCCGACTCCCTTTGCGGGTTGCAACGTCGAGGAATTCTTATCCAGGTATTCCCGCCCGGTCGCGGCACCGCGCAACGAAGCCCGGAAAAACAACCGTTCCCGGCGACCCATCCGGAGCTGACGTGCTTTGTTCACTATCCTTCGCGCCAGACTGTCATTGATTAGCTCAGGAGATCGGAATGACCTGAAGATGACACCTGAAAACGATATGCCTTCGATCAGTCTGAGCAGGTAGCTTTCCGTTAACCGACTGGCGGGAATCAAGTGGGTTAGACTCAGTGTCGTAAACAGCCCTACTCCAAGGCCCACATCACAAGCACAGGCTGCGAGGTCGTTATCTCCTGCGGAAGCGAGCGAGTCTCCACTTCGATCCAGGATAAACTGACGCTTCCCGCTCGCATGCAAATATGCGTAATGTTCAGCGACGTTACGGCGCACGACCAGTCCGGCGCCGCACGGCATCGTCTCCGGCAAGTGTGGGAGATTGGACCATGAATCGTGGTCAAGACTACGGATAACCAGATTCCCCCAATAGCGTCTGGTCCACTCCGGCGGCGGCTCCTCGAATCCGGGGCGACTCTGACCGCTCCATGATCCCAGCATGGGCCATTCATCAGCTAGTTTCAGCGCCTGCTTCAGATAATCTTCATCGAGGACATTGTCGTCGTCTACGAAAACGAGTACTTCGCCTCTGCTTTTGGCAATTCCCCGGAGGCGCGCATGAGTGAGCCCAAGTTCAGGTTCACTGATGTGTCTCGCATGCGGATGCCACGAGAGATCGAAGCGCGTGTCTAGTGGCGCGCTACTCGCATTGTCAATTAGTAGGTACTCCCATCGATCCCGTGCGAGAGTCTGGCTCTTCAGCGCATCAAGAACCCGCGATAGATAGTCAGGCTGCGGATTGTGTGCACAGGTTATGACTGAGATTTCTACGCTCATCCTAGTTGACCGATGGGGCGTGCTTCGTTGCTATTAACTGAAATCCGCTTGCCAGGGTGTCCGAATAGGTCTTTGACCGACGTGCCGACCATAGCAGTGGCCGTAATAAGAGCGGTCGCAGAATCAGATATGAGATCGTTTTCTTCAAATGGAGCCAGAGAAAAACTTGCCAATAAAGGGTGTGATAGACGGTAAACAAACCCTTGATTTGTTTCACTGAAAAGCCGTGATGTGAAACGAGTCTGACCAAGCCGTCTTTTGTGTAACGCTGGAAATCCGTCGGTACCTTATGTTCGGGTTGCAGGAATGGGACCTCGAGAATCAGATGGCCTCCCGGCTTTAGCACTCGATACAACTCCGGGACCACCTCTTCAGGATTTTCGACATGCTCCAATACGGCAATGCAGAGAATTGCGTCGAAATAATTTGAATCAATCGGAATTCGATGAAGAGGCGAATAGATGTGAATGTCGGTGCGGTCGTCGCCGGGCCAGGTAATGTCCTGATTTGTAAGTTCACCTTCTATCAAATGCGAAACATCCCGAACACCCGCCCCTGCGTTGAGCACCTTTCCTTTCAGTAGCGGCTTGCATTCCGCGAGATCAATGTCGATCTCAGGGAACACCGCAAGCTCAGACGGAACCAAACGTGAGTAGAGCGCTTTGAGCAATCTCTTTAATCTGCAGCTTGAATTAATGTGCCGCCAGTTCCGGAGCCGGGCGCGAACGATTTCTTACTTTAACGAGTCGAGTAACTATCGCGTTGGGAAGGAATCGTCGCAACATCACTCGCGGCGGCATTAGCGAGAGCGGATTTGCCATCCATTCGCGCAAAATCATTCTAATTCCAACTGATCGCTGGTTGTGATAAAGAATCAGGTTCTCGCTAAACGCCAATGATTCCAGCATTCGCACTCGCTGCTTGAGCGCCGGCGGTAACCCGTTAAGGGGAACCTCATTGCCCGGTTCGGTTGCGGCCCGAGTTATCGTCGCGATGGCGAGTATGTCCAGTTGAATCTTGCGATCCAATCGCCGGGCGAAGTTTTCGAATGCTGCGGCGTAAGCTTTCACTACGCCGGTGGCAGTCAAACCTACATGCATTCTCTCGAGAATCGTTTGCCGCCCGCGCCGAGCGAGACGCTGACGGGCAAGTTCGTCCAGGGCCAACGCTGCAGTGCTTTCAGTAAATGCCTCGGCGTCATTAAACGGAAGCAGCATTGCGTTGCGGCCGTCTTCAACGATCTCACGCGCAAGTCCCACAGGTGTGGTTAAACAACAGACCTCCGTGCTCATTGCCTCAAGCAGCGTCACCGGACCACCTTCGACCCGGGATGTGACCCAGTAAAAGTCCAAGGCCCGGTACTTCTCCGCCAACGCGATAGAATCTTTGACGAAAGGAAACCAATGGCAGTCGACACCTGCCCTGGTCAACGAACCCACAAGTTCCTGCCAGCCGGGTCCCACAATGACGACGGCAAGTCTGGAAAGTTTTTTGTTCAGAGAGAGAATCGCAGCGGTGAAGACATCGATGCCCTTGCGGTCATACTCATTGCTGCTGTTCTTTCCAAAGAATCCCACCGTGGTCACATCTGAGGCAATTCCCATCATCTGGCGAATCGATTCACGCCGGGCGGTGCCGACCGGGGTGAACACCTCAGCATCGACGCCATATGGAACCCAGAACACCTTGCTGATGTCACCTCCACGCTTTGCCAGGTCCTGCGACCATTCGGGTGAGCCGACAATAATCGCATCACCGTCAATGTTGTGTTTTAGTAGGTCCCAATCGCTCGTGTGATGGTGACTGGTCACGCACGGCATGAGCTCGCGAAGGCGAGGCAGCCATTCACGAGAGGCATACGGGCAGGTGAAGTGAACCAGGTCAAAATTGTTCATTAGCTCCGGCTGCTCGCCGAAGATCGTATCGATCACCGGGCCGGAAGCAATTGTTGCTTCAATCCAGGGATTGAACCGAGCGATGGACTTCGCAATCGTACCGGTCACCCAGTGGACCGAGTCAGGGACGAAGAGTACTCGCAAACGTTTCGAGTTTTGACCCATGCGAATGAATAACCGCGGACTAAGCAGGGGGGCTTGTAGACAACCCTTTCACCTCAGAATTATCGGGGCGGAGCTTCACTCCGTTTAGAACCGGCTGAACGAGGCTTACGCCAAAATCTCGATCCAGTGTGATCACCGGATAGCCGCGCTCTCTCAATTCATCGACGAGCCTGGGTACGCCCATATCAGGCCGCGCATATTGCGGATCCGGGTGGAGATCCCACAGCGTATCGTGGAAAATGACGCACCCAAATGCGGTAACAAATGGAGTGAATAACTCCCAATCCCGCCTGGCCCCTTCGTAACTGTGATCCCCGTCAATAAAGAGAATGTCGATTGGGCTCTTCCAACCGAGGGCTATCTCATCCGAAGTGTTACGCAGGATCTCGACGACGTTACTTAGACCCAACGAGTCAACGTTGTTCTTGAGAATGTTGAACGTATCAACTGAATCAGAATCGTTCCACGCAGTCGTAGTGTGCGGATCGATTGCGAAAAGTTTGCCCGATCCGTTTTCCTTAAGAGCGAGTCCCATGAAACAAGTGGAGCGGCCACGCGCGGAACCGATCTCCACTACGACAGATGGTTTTGAAGATTTCACCAGCGCGTAAAGTAAATGGGCCGAGTCGCCGAGTCCCGATTGCGCAGTTCGTTCCTGGAGGCGCGACGCTAATATGCCCTTACCGGCAGCCCGAAACTTGTTGCGCGCCTTTCGCGCGACGCTTCTAAGTGACGGCATGACCTTCTTCCGGTTGGCGCTCAGGTTCAGACTTGCCCGCAGGTGTTTCGGTCCATTCCCAGGCAGCGGGAATACGCATCCCGCCAGTTTTTCTAATAATCAAAGGTGGAGTTGTTGGTCCCGGCAATACTTCGACCTGAGCGCACCCAGCCAGGTAGTCGAGCCCACTGTTGTTCCCTGAGCGGGCGCCGACATCCAATGAATATAGCTCGGGCTGCAACTGCAATTCCGGAATGGTAGCTTCAACAATCCCGACGTGCGCTTCGGGAAAGTCCCTTTGTTGATCCAGAAGGTCGCTGTCAACAGACATAACGCGAACCCCTTCGGCAGAGGCGAACCCGAACCCGAAGGCCACTTTCTCAAGTGCCGCACTGGTTTCGAACTCGATCCTCACCTTTAACGGCTCACCGTGAAAGATAGGAGTGCCATCATTGAACTCGATGTTTCTGATCCTCAGCCGAGTACCTGATCCGTCATGACGAACAGCGCTCGCAAGGTCGATGGAAGAGCCAGACTGCTGAATCGTAGTCCTGAGATAGCTTTCAACTACGGCAGTTGTTGACCCATGATCCACCATACGACCTTCGTTTAACCAGATCACCTCAGTGCAAAGACTTCGGATCGCGCCCATGTTGTGGCTGACGAACATTACGGTGCGACCGCCGTGCGCAACTTCGCCGATCTTTCCCAGACACTTCTTTTGAAAGGCTGCATCGCCAACGGCGAGGACTTCGTCGATCACCAGAATCTCGGGTTCCAGATGTGCAGCGACCGCGAAAGCCAGCCTCACGTACATGCCGCTGGAGTAGCGTTTGACCGGTGTGTCGATAAACTTCTCAACTTCCGCGAAGGCGACGATCTCGTCAAACTTCTTCGCCACTTCTGCCTTGCGCATTCCGAGAATTGCGGCGTTGAGATAAATATTCTCGCGGCCGGTCAATTCAGGATGAAAGCCGGTGCCGACTTCGAGGAGGGAGCCGACGCGCCCGTGAATCTTTGCATGTCCGCGAGTGGGTTTGGTGATGCGCGAAAGAATTTTCAGCAGAGTGCTCTTCCCTGCTCCGTTGCGCCCGATGATGCCGACCACTTCACCGCGTTTCACTTCGAAGGAAACATCGTCGAGCGCCCAGAAGCTGGCCGGAGCGACGACGGTAGACGGTCGACCATTTTCGTATCGGTCAGCGGTCGTCGGTCGTCGGTCGAGTGCGGAGCGCACGCGACGAAATGGAGCTGAGGCGGCATCAGTGATCACGTCGCGCAAGGCTTTGTACGACTCGCGCTCGCCGATTCGGTACTGCTTGCTCAGGCTGTCGCAGCTAATTGCAATGTCAGTCATTGAAAAGTGCTGACGGACGACCGCCGGCGGTCGACCGAACTGGACCGAGCGATTTCATAAACGAGATTCTTAATCACTGGCATCAAAAGCGGAGCGGTCATTCGTCGTCGGTCCCCGGTCTTCTTAAACCACATCCGCAAATTCCTGTTCCATGCGGCGGAAGTAATAAAGTCCGCCAACCAGCAGGAGAATCACCACGCCAATTGAAACCCAAAGCATTGCGCCCGGGGGTTTTGATCCCAGCAATGCCCAACGAAATCCTTCGACGACGCCAGCCATCGGATTCAATCCGTACAAGGCACGCCAACGTTCCGGGACTAAAGAACTGGGATAAACAATCGGTGTGGCAAACAGCCAAAGCTGAATCAGGAAGTTGATCGTGTAGCGAACGTCGCGATATTTGACGTTGAGTGCTGAGAGCCAGAGTCCGACTGCGAGTGCGGTCATCACTGCGAGAACTATGAAACCCGGCAGGGCCACGACGGCTGAGGTGGGGACAATTCCGTAGTAAGCCATCATTCCGAGCAGGAGGACGAAGGCAACCCCAAAGTCCACCAACCCACCCAGGACTGCGGCCATTGGAATCACCAACCTCGGAAAATAAACCTTCGTGATGAGTCTCTCATTCGCAACCAGACTGTTGCTTGATTCAGACAACGCGTGAGCAAAAAGCTGCCAGGGAAGCAAAGCGCAGAACGTGAAAATGGGATATGGGATTCCATCTGACTGGATACCGGCGAGCCGTCCAAAAAATAGACTGAAGACGAGCATCATGAACAGTGGCTGGATGATGGCCCAGGCTGCTCCGAGCGCAGTCTGTTTGTAACGGACTTTTATGTCGCGCCAGGTCAGGAAATAGAGGAGCTCACGATAGGCCCAGAGTTCGCGCAAACCAATCGACGTCCAACCCGACGGCGGGTCGATCGAGAAGGTCGGCAAAGCTTCAGCTTTATCAATGATCAATTTGGATGAAGCGGACAAACAATTAGAGGTGACAAACGGAAAACAGGTTCATCGATCCAGCTTCTCTTTGATTAGCCCCGGGTTCCGGCGGCAATCCAGAATTGCTCTTACCAGGAGATTCTCGGCTTCCAGTGAGTAGTAGACGGCGTAGGGAAACCGTTTTGACAGGAGACGGTGATAACCGAAGACCTTTAGGTAAATACCGCCGTACAGTCGGAGCGACTCAATATCGGAGAAAAGCGATTCCATGAAATACTCGCCAAGCCCTTCTCCCTTATCGAATAAAACGCGAATCCAATTTCCAGATCACGCTTAGCCGACGGGAGAATCGTGATCTTCATGTAAGCGTATCGCGTAGATCTTTTCTGGCCGCTTCCCAATCAATCGGAATCTCTTCGCCGGCCGCTAATCGCGCATCGCGCTCGTTTAAGACGGATTCATGCCAGGCGGGCGACTCAAATTCATTCTCTTTACCGGTGAGATCCTTCCAAAGTTCCTCCATTGCCTGGAGTTTCTCGGCTGTGGTCATTTGATCAAGCGGCAGTGTCACACTCATGACCTATCTCCTTGTCTCCAGTAGTCCATCTCAAGTCAAAGCAGAAGCCCGCGCGTAAGCAAGGGCTCGTTCTATGCTGACTAGTCTCCGGTGCCCTCCCTTACGGTCGGGCTTCAGCCTGGTCAGGGAAGTAAACTATGCAGAGGCGCGCTCAGACTCTTCCTCAACATCGCTCTTGTAATACTGCGAGCCGTAGTAACGCTGATAGTAGTAATAGTCGTGCGACTGGAGATTGACGTTGTTGAGCACGACTCCAAAAATCTTTGAGCCCACGTCTTTAAGAAGTTGCCGTGCGCGCTTCACAACGTGCCGCGAGCTCTTGCCGCCGTGCACCACCAGCAGCACCCCGTCAACTATTGAAGCTATCAACACTCCGTCAGTGAATGACGTCACCGGCGGCGAGTCGACCACTACGTGATTAAAGTTGGCTTGCAAAGTCACCATCAGTCGCCGCATCTGATCCGAGCCCAGCAACTCCGCCGGGTTCGGAGGAATGGGGCCGGAAGTAAGCACCGATAATCCCGAAAGATCGTCTTTCGAAACCAGCGCCAGCATCTCTTCGTCCGTCATGTCGTTTGACAGAATCGAACTGAGCCCGGCGCGCTCGGAGAGTCCGAAGATTGACCGCAGACGCGGCCGGCGCATGTCTGCATCGATGATGCAAACAGTTGCGCCTGTCTGAGCCAGGCTGACTGCGGTGTTCACGGCCGTTGTCGTCTTACCTTCTCCGGGTAGACTGGAAGTAATTAATAACGATCTTGGCGCGCGGCCCGCCGTTGACAGCAATACCGAAGTGCGTAGATGGCGATAGGCTTCTGCGAGAGGCGAGCGACCGTCAACGTTCATCAGCAGTTCTGCATTGTCCGAATGGAAGCCATTTCGCTTCTGTAATCCGCCCGGAGGGGCCAACAGTCGCCGGCGTCCCGAAGCCGCGGCCGATGGTATGACAGCCAACGCCGGCAGATGCAGGAGCCGCTCAACTTCGTCGGTCGAATGAACAGTGTCATCGAGATATTCGAGGAAGAGCGCGAAGCCTACGCCGAGGCCAAGCGACAGAAACATGGCCATGATCACGGTTCGGGTGCGGTTTGGACCGATTGGACCATCAGGCGCCATCGCATAGTCGATGATCGAAATATTGTTCGGCTTGCTGGCCATGATCACATCGTTCTCTTTGGAACGCTGGAGCAGGTTGTCGAGCAAAGTCTTATTGGTTTGAATTTCTTGTTGAATGATCCGGTAATTGATCGCCGCTTCGTTTTGGGTAAGCGTTTCTCCGCGCTGCTGTTGAAACGACTTTCGCAATGCCTGTTCGCGGGCGAAGCTTTGCCGGTAGTTTGTTTCGAGGTTTGTTAGGAGCGTGTTGCTCTTCCGGTTCCGAATTTCCTTAACCTGCCGGTCAAGTTCTGCGATTTGCGTATCAACCTCTTTCACTTCCGGCGCTTCTTCCGTCGCGTCTACCAATAATTGCGCCCGCTTCTGACGCAGCTCAGCCAGCTTTGTTTCCGATTCGTTTGCCTTCAACTGATCGGCTTCGGTTAACGCCACCGCGGCGCCTGGCCGGTTTGGATCCCTCGCCGCGTTAAATCTCGACTCAGCTTCGATGCGTTGGTTCTCGGCCTCACCAAGTTGCTTGTTCAAAGCACCCAGGCGTTCGACTACGGTATTTTGGCTGGCATCAAGGGAAAGTATTTGATTGTTCTTGGCGTAGTTCACCAGGCGTTCTTCGTCGGCCCGAATCGTTTGCTGAAGTTCGGCAATTCGCTTTTGCAGCACGTCGCCCGTATTTGTATTCGACTCGGTCTTCCGCTCGAGATTGTTGAAGACGTAAGTTTCCGCAGTTGCGTTGACGACTTTCGCGGCGACTTCGGGATCCGTGTGGGTGTAACTGATATCGATCAAGCGAGTCTCTTTATACATCCCGCGTGTTTCCTTTACCGGGTCAACTTTCAGCCCACCGAGAATCGCTCCGACATAAGGTTGCAGCCGTTTGGCTTCAGCACGGTCGTCGTTGGGAGTTACTTCAGCGACGGTCGTTCGAAGTGGCAAGGTGTCGGGAGTCTGAGGGCCGGTGGCAGGCGCTTCTTGTCCGAAGCCTGCCATTTTCTTAATCGTCTGCCAGGTGGAACGCTTCTGCGCGGCGTTTCCTTTGAAAAAGTTTGGATTGTGTTCCAGATCAAGAGTCTTAACTACGCGGCGCATGAGGCCGGGGCTTACGAGAATCTGAAGTTGCGTATTGAAGTAGACAGGATCGTTTGCCGGGCCAAAGACGTAAGGAGTTTTGCCGACGAGGGCTGCGTTGTTCTCTAAGTCCACTTGCACGCGCGCACCGGCCTGATAGATGTCCGGCTTCCGCGCGACGTAAATTACTGAAAGCATGGTGATGAGCGCCATGATGCTAATCACCAGCCACAAGCGCTTCTTCACCGCCCGCCAATAGTCCAGCAGGTTCACTTCGGTTTCTGCATTTGGATCGACGCCATAGTTATAGCTATGAGGGGTGCCCGACGAATCGCCTGACCGCTCCAGGGCCGATAGATCAGAGTCGCTCTTAATTAATTCACGCGATGGTTTCATGGCTTATCCTTCAGATTAGAAATTCGAATTGCGAATTTCGAATTTCGACTTTTCCACTCACAAGCGCCGGTGATTAGCTTTGGTACTTCGTCCGATGCTTGTAAAAATCGCTAATAGTTCTCTTGATTCCTGTAAGAGCCAGTCTCGGTTAGCCGCACTCCCAAGCCCCGCCGCCCTACAAAGTTCAAGCCAATAGTTGCTCTCTGACGCTTCCTTTTCCACAATGGCAATCTTATGAATGAAGTCAGCGCGCGACTCAGCTCTATTTGCCTCACGATAATTGGCACCGACAGAGGTTCCCGACTTAACCAACTGATATTCAATAACTGCCCCAGTCTTCGTTTTCGGCAACGTAGCGACGAATGCAATAACCTTTAGCGCAAATTGCATTGTCCTCTGCTCTAATTCGTTTTTGTCCACTATCTAAGCGAGGACTAAATTCGAAATTCGATATCCGAAATTCGACATTCCTACGGAATCACCCGTATTGGCAAGTTTGAAATACTCTGTCCCGCTCCTCCGATCAAACTCCGCAATAGCGCTTTCCCCGACGACGTTTGCACTTCAATAATATCGTTCGCCACCAGGGCCACATCTTCGGCTCGCTTCTTTTCGATCGCTGATAAGTCCACCACGATCTCTTTTCTCGCAGTGGAGCCCGGCTCCTGCCGCACAATTCTTATTTTGTCTTTCTTGCTGTCCTGCTTGACTCCGCCTGCCATTGCCACTGCGCGCGAGAGGGTGATTGGCTCGCGGAGCGGAATGGTCAGAGGCGTATAGACATTTCCGACCACGTAAACCTGGTCTGCTTCAGGCAGCGTGATCACGTCGTTCGCTTCCAGGTAAGGATTGGCTTTCGGATCGCCACGCAAGGTATCGCTCAAACGATAACTGGAGAAGGCCTCGGTCGTGTCCTCTTCTCCTGCGGTGCGACAAATGGAACCTTGTGACGAGTGGACAATATTAATCGTTTGTCCCGCCTTGGCAGTAGGACCCTTGGCATATCCAAGCAGATCCAGCAAGCGAACCCTTCGTTGCAACTCAAACCGGCTTGGGTCGTTGACGGCCCCGATAATTGTCACGCGCTTCGAACGATACTCTTTAATAAAAACGTCCACCTGTGGATTCCGGTAAAACCTGGTGTACTTCCCGGCGATCTCTTTGGCCAGTTCCCCTTCGGTCTTGCAGGCTGCCTGAATTTCTCCGTCGATCAGCGGCATGCGAATCATACCGTTGCCCTCGACGCGCACCGCTTCCCGCGAAAGGTTGGCGCGGTTGAAGATCCGAATATCGAGCACGTCGCCTGGTCCAATCCGGTAGCGATCGTCCGATTCAGTCGTAACTAAATCTGGGCCGATGGTGCTTGCTATCTCTGGTCCGGGAGCAGCGGCGGTGGCAGGAGTTTTTTCCGCGGGCGCTTGCGAGGGAGCCTCGGAGGGCGTTTGCGCGGCGACGGGAAAGTATGCCGCACCAAGAACCAGTATCAGGCTCAGAATTGCCGTGTAATTAATTATGGTTTGCCTTGCTGAAGGGCGGGTGATGAATTCAATTCGGTTCATATGCAAATCCTCATTACTTTCTTGCTAGTCCGACCCGGCGAGACATTAAAGCTTCGCGCATGTGATTGGGATGCGCCAGGTTTAGAACGGTATTGCTCAACAAAACCAACAGTTCCTCATGTTCGCGTTTGAAGCTGCCGGTTAGTGGATTGTCCTGCGTCTTGGTCACCACGCCTTCTCTAACCCACTGCCAAAACTGACTCTGAGTGGTCCAGAATTCCTTGCGGTCGCGACAGATGACCAGCGCGGTTTTTTTCTTCTTCTTCTTTTTCTTGTCTTTCGACTTCTCTTTAACCGGACTCATCTGTGATGCCCAATTCCACCCGCCATCGCCGCAGACACTTCTGCCCTGGTCTGCTTCCCGTTTTCATTCGCTAAGATGAATGGGAAACACACGGTACCCCGAAGGGAAACCTCTATGCGAGGCAGCATTAAATTTTCAAACGGCGGCTCTCGCCGTTTACAACAACAGTCGCGAAATCAACTCGGCGCGACGCTTCACGCCAAATTTTAGGAACACGTGGCGCAGGTGAAACTTTACAGTCTGTTCTTTAACCATCAGCCGCGAACCGATCTCAGCGTTCGTCAATCCTTCGACACAGCAGAGGGCGACCTGCGCCTCACGCCGGCTCAGGTTTCTGGTAGCCACAATTCGTTGAATCACCCGTTCAAAGGAACGGTCGGTGCCGGAAATACCCCGGTTGAATGTGTTGGTGCCAATCTCATCGCGGCGGGCAATCACATCTTCCGGCAGGCGGACGCGATACCCCGCACACTGCTCGCGTTTGCCGCTCCCGTTGCCGTTTGACTGCCTTTCTCTTCCATCGCCCCCATTAACCTCGCCGGCGTTTTCTTCTTCGTGTTTTGCGCCGCCATTCAACTTTCCGACTCGTTCAGCGCTCGACTTTGCCACCAGGCCTTCAAGGCCGCGACGGACCGTGCTGAGGTTTGGGATGTCCGCCAACTCCATCACCCGACGGACAGTAAAAACTGGGGCGGTGGCAGAAGCGTCTGCGTTTGGGTCTGTGTTTGAGGTTTCGAGTGCCCTCAGCATGGCCGCGTAAATCTTTCGCTCTACCGGAGTGTGGTTCAGAGCGACAAGTGCCATTGCCGGGCCGGCAGACGGAGGATCGATCTGCTCAACTAAAGGGTAGGTTTTCGCATCGGGCTCCACACTAATCTGACGTTTTTGGGGGAACATAGATTGTTTTAGAGATGGTCTTGCAGCGTGGCTGTGCTCAGCAGTTCTATCTTATCGGCAAGGACTGCAATCGGGTAAGCCCTGTTTTAGCTGATGATTGAACGCGCCCAGAGCGTAAGTGCATCGATAATTTATGTCAAGTGGTTAATCCGGCCTCACTGTGCCCTAAAAACCTCAATTCCGGAGCGGAGTAAAAAGGGTCAAACTATAAGGCTATCTACCATTTCGCACCAAAGATGGCCGATGGTGATGTGGGCCTCCTGGACCCTTGAGGTGCGATCCGCCGGAACTACGATCGCAAGGTCGCAGGTCGCCGCCAATGGCTCACCCGTTACTCCTGTTAGCGCAATGGTTTTACAACCCAATTCACGAGCCCGTTCCGCCGCTTTAACAACATTTGGCGATTTTCCACTGGTGCTGATGGCGATCAAGACGTCGCCGGCGACCGCCAGCGCCTGCACCTGGCGAGCAAAAACTTCCTGGTAGCCGTAGTCGTTGCTGAGCGCGGTAAGCGCAGATGTATCGGTAGTAAGCGAAATGGCGGGAAAGGCCCGGCGCGGTTGCTCGTAGCGGCCAACCAGCTCGGCGGCGATATGTTGAGCGTCGGCAGCGCTGCCTCCATTTCCGCAGAGCAGAACTTTGTTCCCCGCCGCCAGTGCGTCGCAAATCATTTGGCCGGCTCGTTCAATTTCGCCGAGTCTTGAGTCAAGCAGCGATTGAATGGCAGCGAGATGCTCTGCGAGCGACCTCGTCAGGAGTGCTGAGATTGAATCACCGTTTGCCAGTGGCTTACCTTCCGCTTCTGACTTTTATTTCACGACGTCGTGAAATCCCAACCGCAAAATTCGCTGGAACTTAGCATAGTTTGAGACAGGCTCCAAAAGTTAGTGTTAGGTTAGTTTGGAGATTTTGCACAACTTCTTAACTGGGAGCTTCTTAACTGGGAGCGCGAGCGTCCCGCCCGCAATGAGCGCGAAGCGCGAAAATCAATTGACGAGCCGACTGTAATTGCGCGCCACGCCGCAGAGCGGGCGGGACGCCCGCGCTCCCAGTTAGCCCTTGGCAAAACTTCCAAACTGACCCACTTCCCAAAAAGTTGCCGCGCGGGCCCACACCCGTCTTACGGAATCTCTGGCAATCGTTGTCAGAGGGTAATTTCGATTGCGCCTTGCACAACTATCATTTTCGGATGTAGGCTTCGCTTCGCCAATTTTCAGCAGTTGACAGCTCAACTACTTCGAATGCTGCCCGAGTTCAACGCCAGACTCCGCCTTTATGACTAACGCCACGCCGACGCCAATGCTGCGGCAGTATCAGGAATTAAAGCAGCAACATCCGGGAACGCTTTTGTTTTTCCGTTTGGGCGACTTCTATGAACTCTTCTTTGACGATGCTGTCGTTGGCGCGCGCGAGTTGCAAATTACGCTGACAGCCCGCCACAAAGACAGCGGCAATCCTGTGCCGATGTGCGGCGTGCCGCATCATTCGGCGGCAAACTATATCGCCCGCCTCGTGCGCAAAGGTTATCGAGTGGCCATTTGCGAACAGACCGAGGAGGCTTCCAAGACTAAAAAACTAGTGAAGCGAGAAGTTGTCCGCATTGTAACGCCGGGCACGCCGCTCGATCCGCAACTGCTCGACGCGCGCGAAGCAGTGTTTCTTGCCGCGGTTTGCGCGTCGGGAGAAACTATCGGAGCAGCATTTCTGGATATTTCAACCGGCGAATTTCGCGCGACGCAGGAAAGCGGCGCAGGCGCATGGGAGAAAATTCGATCGGCCCTCGAATCCTATGCCCCGCGCGAGCTTCTCTTCCCGGTTTCCTTGAAGCCATTGATCACGGCCGGACTGTCACCCAAAGCTCAAACCGCACCGCTGCCTTTACGAAAACCCGCGGAAGATTCAATAAATTCTTTGAAAGAAACCGGGGATGCGAACGAATTCACCGTCGCTACTTCTTCCGGATCTGATCACGGTGGCTTGCCAGGCAAGTTCATCGACGCCACGTTTACTCCGATTGAGGACTGGTTGTGGCAAAAGAAGGACTGTGCAGAATTGTTGCTAAGTCACTTCGGCGCGCGAAGCCTCGAAGGATATGGGATCGAACGCAAAGATGAAGCGGTGCGCGCCGCCGGTGCCTGCCTCCGTTATGTGCAGGAAACTCAACGCGCCGCTGCTGCGCATATAAGCGATCTGGTTTATTTCGAACCGCAGGATCACCTTGTACTCGATAACATCACAGTTCGTAATCTGGAGCTGGTTGAATCATTGGGCGGCGCCAGTGGCCGCACTCTGCTGAGCGTAATTGATCAGACAGTAACCGGCATGGGCGCCCGACTGCTTCGCTCCTGGCTGCTGCGGCCATGTGTGAAGCGGGGCGAAGTGGAAGCGCGACTCAGCGCCGTCCAGGATCTGTTCACCTCACAAATCGTGCGCGACAAATTACGTTCGCTGCTCAAGGAGGTTTCCGATCTTGAGCGTTTGATCGGCCGCATCAGTTTTGGCTCCGCAACTCCGAGGGACCTAAACGCTATCCTTCGCTCGCTCAATCAGGTACCCGGGATTCGCGAACAACTCGGCTCAATGCCATCGTCGCTGTTGCAAGTCTTATCGGAAAGCTCGGACGATGTGCCAGAGGTTTGCGCCCTATTGACCCGCGCGATCAGCGACGAGCCGCCGGCGAAAATCAGCGAGGGCGACACGATTCGCCCCGGCTATTCCGCTGAACTGGATGAGTTGCGCTCAATCAGCGGCAATGCAAAACAGATTATCGCGACTCTCGAAGCGACCGAGCGCGCACGCAGCGGCATCGCAACCCTCAGAATAAAGTTTAACGGCGTCTTCGGATATTTCATTGAGGTGTCGAAGGGACAGGCGGCGCGAGTGCCCGCTGATTACGAGCGAAGGCAAACTCTTACCAACTCGGAACGCTACACCACGCCGGAGCTGCGCGACTGGGAGAAGAAAGTCTTAGGCGCCGAAGAACGTATCATCGAAATCGAGCAGACACTCTTCGCCGAAATCTGCCGCAGCGTTGCCGCTGAAGTTAAACGAATTCAGGCTACTGCAAGAGCGCTTGCGGCGCTCGACGCATTGGGCTCGCTCGCGGATACGGCTGCGCGCCAACGTTACACACGGCCGGCCATGCACGATGGCGACGAAATCGAGATTGTGCAGAGTCGCCATCCTGTCATCGAAGTATTCAGCGATGAGCCATTTGTTCCGAACAGTGTCTACCTTAACAACTCAACCGATCGCCTGCTGATAATCACTGGCCCAAACATGGGCGGTAAGAGCACGGTGCTGCGACAGACGGCCATCGTTTGCATCCTCGCGCAGATGGGCGGCTTCGTTCCTGCCGACCGTGCGCGCTTGCCGTTGCTCGATCGTGTTTGGACTCGCGTCGGCGCCTCCGACGATCTGACGCGAGGGCGAAGCACATTCATGGTTGAGATGACCGAAACTGCGGCAATTCTTCACAGCGCCACACCACGTTCCCTTGTGCTGCTTGATGAGATTGGCCGCGGCACAGCCACCTTTGATGGACTCTCAATCGCCTGGGCCGTGGCTGAGTATCTGCATGATTCCCCGGAACATGCGGCGAAAACATTATTCGCAACCCATTATCACGAATTAACAGAACTGGCCGAACGCCTGCCTGGCGCGCAGAACTACCAGATAACCGCGGCGGAACGCGAGGGCGAAGTGGTCTTTTTGCATCGCCTCGAACGAGGGCGCGCTTCGAAGTCGTATGGAATTCAGGTGGCCCGTTTAGCCGGTTTGCCCCCGGCAGTATTGGCAAACGCACGCGAGGTGCTGGCCCGCCTTGAGCGATACGAGTTGGAAGTGTTCGCCGAAGAAGATCAGATTGCAGCACAGGCGGCGGTGAGAACAGCCGAAGCTCGAGCTGCAGTGCAAGGCGCCGGCGTTGATCTATCCGACAAACTTAAGTTTGTCGAACCATTCTCAGAAAGCAGCGCCCTGGAGATCGCCGCCCGGCGTGCTGGTCGGCGGAGAGCAGCTGCGCAGTCGTCCCTCTTCGATCTTGCCAATCAAAAAGTGGTCGATCAGATTCGTGACATCGATCCGGAGAGGCTCACGCCCGAGGAGGCGAAAGATTTATTGCGCAAACTCCGCGACCGGCTGATTTAAGGATGCAGAAGATTGGCCGCGGATTTACGCGGAACAACGCGGATCAGAAAATCCAATGTTCAGAAGTTAAATCGCGGAAGAGGGCGTTTGAGATTTTATTCAGATCCGCGTTTATCCGCGTAAATCCGCGGCTGGTTTTCTGAAGCCGGCGGCTCACTGA
>Ga0190272_10000217_pt1 | contig 35097 bp, 24 predicted proteins | sample Popmic504T_FD_133746 | JGI IMG/M metagenome (GOLD analysis project Ga0190272, IMG submission 133746) | Populus adjacent soil microbial communities from riparian zone of Shoshone River, Wyoming, USA - 504 T | ecosystem: Environmental > Terrestrial > Soil > Riparian zone | place: USA: Wyoming...
AATTGCATTTACAAGCGGGCTAAAGGACCAGGTGAGCTCCGGGTCCTTTTTTCTGCAACAAAAGAAAGAAAACAAAGTAGAACAGGTAATCTCGAAGCTCCATGAAGAGGAATACAGCATTTTCACAGGAACCAAGGGAGAGAACAGGAAAAGCATTATCGGGCTGCACAGGCAGCAAAGGACAACCCATTTCATAAAAATGGCCTTCAATGAAGAGCCTCAACAACTATTAAAAAACGAGATACAGATGCTAACCACCCTAAGCAAATACGATTTTACGGCATTAAGTCTTCCCCAGCCCAGCAGCTCCATTGACCCCAGCTTCGCCAAAATGACGAATATAAAACCCGCTGCAACCATTTCGGCTAACCGCCTGAGAGATGTTCACATAAAGGCCCTGGGTGAATTATATCTCACAAATAACGAGCATAAAAAAATTAAAAACACGCCAGCCTGGACAACCATATCCAATCAGCTTGACTTACTTGACAAGGACCATGAGATATTGAACAACCTGGACCAGACGGTTGTGTATGCCATTATACAAAAACTTTTTGCACTTCACAATTCAATCGATACGGAGATTGAGATACCCGTGTCGTTCGCCCACGGTGACTTCACACCGTGGAATATGTACACTGACGATCACAGGCTTTACGTATATGACTGGGAACTGGCAGGAGCCGGCATGCCTATGCTTGTCGACCTGTTCCATTTCATATTCCAGTCACAGGTGCTGCTGTTCAGGAAAGACTACCACGCAATCGAAAGGAGCATGAATGAAGTGCTTAAGAACGAATATGCGGTGGATATCATCAAACGGTATAAAATTGACACCACGCTGCATTACAAGCTTTACCTGCTTTTCAACATTACATACTACATCCGGCTATATATGCATCAATCACCTTTGCATGCACAGGCTCACTGGCTTGTGAATACCTGGTACCAGGCACTTAATGAACTGAAAAAATAATGAGCAACGATCGTAAACGTTTTATTGCTTACTTTATAAAACATATTTCATCTTTACGATATGTTCTTCTCAAGTATATAGCAGGCTCCTCATCGCAGATTGCCGAATTTTCAGATCTGGATCTTCTCATTGACAGCAGGCAGCTTTACAGGTTCCTGGAAATTATCAGGGCGGGCGGGCATATCAACCGCATCAACATACAGCAAAAATCCTTCGTCACATATGTAAGCATACATTTTGATGACCATACCTACCTCGAACTTGACCTTATCAACAAGTTCGACCGGAAGGGAGTTATTTACCTGAATGCGCAGGAAGTGCTGAATAACGGCAGCATGAATGATGAAGGCATCAGGCTTCCATCCCCTATGCATCATTTTGAGTATATCATGCTTTTCTACATGCTAAACAGGGGAACTGCAGATCAGAAATATCATGAACACTTTGCCACTTACACGTTTGGGAAAAGGGCTGAAATATTCGGATATATACGAGCCAAGTATGATTATATTTTCAATACGCTCGATGAGCTACTGGCATTTAAGAAGAAATATTATGACATAGCCGTGGAGATCATTGAAACTTATCCTGAAAACCGCGGGATCAACAAATATTTTAATAAAATACAGTACCTGAAAGATCTCGTGAATGACCTTATAAACATCCGGGGAATCACGATTACATTCAGCGGAGTTGACGGGGCCGGGAAAAGCACCGTTCTTGAAAAAGTAAAATATATATTGCAGAATAAGTACAGGCAGAAGATCGTTGTGATACGCCACCGGCCTTCCATCCTTCCGATTTTATCGGCTTTGCTTCACGGCAGGAAAAAGGCTGAAGAACTATCCACCTCAAAGCTTCCAAGGCAAGGCACCAATAAGAATTTTTTTTCATCGCTGGCCAGGTTTTCATATTACTTTATGGATTATGTTATCGGCCAGTTTTATGTATATATCCGCTATACATTAAGGGGATATACGGTTCTATACGACCGCTATTACTTTGATTTTATCATTGATGCCCGGAGAAGCAACCTGAGCCTCAGCCGGAACTTTATCCGCAAAGGGTATCATTTCATTTTCAAGCCGGATGTAAACGTCTTCCTATATGCAGAACCGGAAATCATACGACAAAGAAAGCAGGAGATGGAAGTGAGTGATATCCGCAAGCTAACGGATGACTACCGCCAACTATTTGTTGAACTGGGAAAGAGCAACAAGAAGAGAAAATATATTTCTATTAATAACGTCAACCTTGACGATACGCTCAACATCGTCCTGGATGAATACCTGAATGCCTCTTGAGATATGAAAGGACTGATACAATATTTTATCAGGATCAAAAACCCGGCCTTCAGTTTTGATCCGAAAGTAACGGCTGCAATGCTGATCTCTCTGGCCTGGACGAAATTTTTATGCCTTGTCAGGGGAAACATCATCCTGCTGTTACATCTTAAAAAACCTTCTTACCTGTTTGCCGACAAGGGCATTTCCCTTTTCAATGCATCATCGATCAGATTCGGGAAATTTGTTCAGCTGGGCGATCATGTATACCTGAGCGGCCTTGGAACCCGGGGCATTGATATCGGCGACAACTCGTCGATTGGTGCATTCAGCCGCATCGTCGCATCCACTTCGTTCAATCATATCGGCAAGGGAATAAAGATCGGGTGTAATGTAGGGATCGGTGAATTCGCTTATCTCGGCGGCGGCGGCGGATTGGATATAGGTGACGACTGCATCATCGGTCAATATCTCGGTTGCCATCCTGAAAACCATATCAGACCTGATAACGGTACACTTATACGAAACAGTGGGGTAAGCAGAAAAGGCATACGCATCGGAAAGAATTGCTGGATCGGTGCGCGGGTAACCTTAGTTGACGGAGTTACCATCGGCGACCATTGCATCATTGCAGCAGGTGCTGTCGTAAATAAGAGTTTCCCCGATAACAGCCTCATAGGCGGAGTGCCTGCAAAACTGATCAGGTCGCTAGCCGGAAACGAAAAGGATCAGCATGTCACACTAAGTGAAAACACCCCTTTATTCAGATGAAAACGATCCTGATGTCGGCATATGCGGTGAACCCGTACAAAGGTTCGGAGGATGGGATGGGATGGAACTTCATCTGCCAGGCTGCAAGGTACAACAAGGTGATAGCAGTGACACGTGAAAATAACGAGTCTTCCATAAGAAAATACATGCAGGAACAACCCAACCCTGCATATGATAACATACGATTTATTTATTTCGATCTGCCCTACTGGATGCGTTTCTGGAAACGAGGCTCAAGAGGTGCACTTCTTTATTACTATATGTGGCAGCTTGCACTTCCGAAATTTATCAGGAAAAGCAGGTGCCGCTTTGATATAACCCACAACCTTAACTTCCACAATGACTGGACACCTTCACGGTTGTGGACCCTGGGAAAGCCTTTTGTATGGGGCCCTGTGGGTCACCACCCGCGTATACCGCATGAATTTACGCTGGGCTATTACGGTATCAGGGATTACTTCACTGAAAAAATAAAATGGGGTGTCAAAAAAATTTTCTGGCTTGCAGATCCATTCCTGAAGTCAACATTGAGTCATGCAGATGCCATAATTGCTATGAATAAAAGCGTTGAAAAAGTGCTGAATCTTAAGAATAAAAATGTTCACATCCTTCCTTCCGTCGGCTCCGAATCCCTTCATACGGAATCAGAATTCATACCCGGAAAATTTCATGTCCTGTCAATCGGCAGGTTTGTACCATTAAAAGGATTTGATGTAACCGTAAAGAGCTTTTCTTCATTTTATCATAACCTGGAACCGGAGGAAAGAAAAGACATCAGGCTGACGCTGGTTGGAAAAGGTCCGAGTAAAAAAATTCTACAGACACTTGTCAAAAACGAAGGTATCAGTCATGTTGTTGACTTCATCGATTGGCTGGACAGGGACCAGCTTAAAAAGTACTACAGCGAATCTTCGGTGTTCCTTTTTCCTTCGCATGAAGGTGCAGGAATGGTCGTTGCAGAGGCCATGTCGTGCGGCCTGCCGGTGATATGTTTTGATAATTCCGGACCCGGTGAATTTGTGGATGACACTTGCGGGATGAGGGTGCCATACGGCAATTACCATTCGTGCGTAAGAAAATTTTCGTCAGCGCTTAGCAGGTTATTCAGGAACAGGGATCTTGTTGAAAGCCTTTCAGCAGGTGCAATTAAACGGTTCAGCCAGCATTTCGACTGGAATGCCAAAGGAGAGCAGCTAAGGCAGGTTTATGAATCTCTTGAAATGAAGCAAATTGCCAGACAAAAAAACAAAGTCGTTTGCGTTCACCTCTTAAATGATTACAGCGGCAGTCCGCTTGTATTTTCCGAAGCAATCAAAGGCCTGGTAGCTTCAGGACATAAAGTTGATCTATATACAAGCCATGGAACGGAGGGGTTTCTGACAGGATTGCCTGTAAGGACCATTACATTTCCGTACAGATTTCACAGCAATAAATATATGCGGCTCCTTGCATTTTCTGCCAGCCAGTTGTTGCTGTTCATCAGGATGCTGAAATATTACGGTCAACCCGTCGACTTCTATATCAATACCATTCTCCCCTTCGGGGCTGCTATGGCAGGCAAGGTGATGGGGAAAAAAGTAATCTATCACCTGCATGAGACGAGCATCAATCCGCCGGCTTTTAAGAAATTTTTACAGGTTATTGCTGAGTCAACAGCCAACACAGCCATATATGTTTCACATTTCCTGATGAAATCAGATCCTTTGCGCGGGGTGGCAAGTTCAGTTGTTTACAATGCGTTGCCTGACGAATTTGTGGATAAAGCCAACTCTTTCAGGCTGCACAAAATAGCCGACAGGAGCCAGTTTAATGTTCTTATGATCTGTTCCCTGAAGACCTATAAAGGTGTTCCTGAGTTCACAGATCTCGCCAAGAGAATGCCTCATATACATTTTGACCTTGTTCTTAATGCAAACCGGGAAAATATCAACAGGTTCTTTGAAGGGAAAAACCTGCCTGCTAACCTTGTCATATACGAAGCTACGAACAATGTACACCCCTTTTATGAAAAAGCCAATCTTGTATTAAATTTATCACGCCCTGACCAATGGGTTGAAACATTCGGGATGACTATACTGGAAGCAATGTGCTACGGGATACCTGTCATAGCACCTCCTGTGGGAGGAGTGACGGAACTGGTGAAGCCCAACATAAACGGCTATCTCAAAGATGTGAGGAGCCAGCATGACATGCAAAACACCATACACCAGATTTATGCCGATCCTAATTTATGCAGGAGATTGAGCGAGCAGGCAATTCTGACAGCAGAAAAATTCAAGCTGAGTACCATGCAGCAGATGGTGTGCGATATAATTGAAAACAAGTCCGGAAAATAACCGGCACAAGTGGTGTTTTTGTTAAAACCAGCCGATATCTTACATATGCATTCTGAGCTCTGAAATTCCTGTATCTTTTTGAATGTTGCATGGTATAATGCAATAAAGAAGTCTCCGGGAATATGGCTCATGACCGCAAAATAAAGCTTGCCATTGTTGGCATTACAGGCTTACCTTCCTGCTATGGTGGATTTGAAACCCTGGCACATCATCTTGTGGACCATATGAAGGATGAATACGAAATCATGGTGTATTGCAGCAGTAAATTTTACCCTCCTAACAGGCGGGTCAAATTTTTCAATGGTGCAAGGTTGAAATATATTAACCTTAATGCCAACGGATACCAGAGCATTCCTTACGATTTCATCTCCCTGATACATGCGCTAATTTTCAGTGAAGCCATCATTATGCTTGGAGTGTCAGGTGCGATGCTGATCCCTTTCATCAAGCTGCTTTCAAGAAAACCGCTGATAGTGAATATAGACGGCCTGGAGTGGAAGCGTGCAAAATGGAAAAAGCCTGTAAGGCAGTTTTTGAAATGGTCTGAAAGCATTGCGGTAAGGTTCGCTGACAAAGTGATAACCGATAACGTTGCAATATACGATTATGTGAAGGAAGAGTACGGTAAAGAATCCACCGTTATTGAATACGGCGCAGATCACACGTCTCATGTCCCTGTAACACCTGCTTCACTGAAAAAATTTCCATTCCTTGACAAGCCATACTCTTTTACGGTTTGCCGGATCGAACCTGAAAACAATATTCATGTGATACTGGAAGCATTTGCCGCAAATAAATCGAAGGTTGTTGTGATCGTCGGACTGTGGAATCACGGTGAATATGGTAAGACGCTGAAAGAAAAGTACAGCAGGTATGAAAACATCCATCTTATCGATCCCATTTACGAGCAAAAAGAGCTGAATATTCTGCGGGCAAACTGTAGCTTTTATGTTCACGGTCACAGCGCCGGAGGAACAAACCCTTCACTGGTTGAAGCCATGTACCTGGGTCTTCCTGTGATAGCTTACGGTGTTTCATATAACAAAGAAACCACCGAGCGCAAAGCAAAATATTTTGAAAACGGAATGGAGCTGATGGAAATCCTATCAGGCATGACCGAACCGGAACGTCTCCGCATTGCAGGAGACATGAAAAAAATAGCCCAACGAAGGTACCTGTGGAAAGTTATAGCAGGCAAATACAGGACACAAATTGAAGAAGCAGCACCGGCAGGTTATAAGCCAATTCCGGAATTATCATTACAGTTTACAACAGGTTCTGCAAAAAAATATTACCCGTTGAATGAAGCAGAAACATTTTAATCAGAAGACATGTTGAGAAGGATTTTATTTTACATCATCGTTACCCTTACCACCTGTGCCGCAAATGCGCAGCTGGTTACAACATCAGCAGGCAAGACTGATACAACAGGCTCATCAAACGGCACGGGCAGCAATGCAACGTTCAACAACCCCCATGGCATTGCATGCGACCAGGCAGGTAATGTATATGTTGCCGACAGGCTTAACCACCGTATACGTAAAATTGCACCCGGGAATATAGTTACCACCCTTGCAGGATCCGGCAGCATCGGTGGATTTGACGGCACAGGGGCAGCTGCATCATTTTACGAGCCATGGGGTCTGGCTTGTGATACAGCCGGAAATGTTTATGTTGCCGATACAAAAAATTACAAGATCAGGAAAATAACACCGGCGGGCGTTGTTACCACCATTGCAGGAGCCGGAACTTTCGGAACCACCAACGGACCTGCTGTGCTGGCCAGATTCGGTTTTCCGACGGGCATTTGCGTCGCAGATGACGGAACCATATACGTAGCAGACCACCAGACTCACACCATCAGAAAAATTTCAGGCGGAATTGTTTCCACGCTGGCTGGCACGGCCTTCCTAAGCGGCAACAATGACGGCACCGGTTCGGGCGCATCATTCAACCGTCCCTATGGAATTGACCTCGACCTGAGCGGTAATATCCTTGTGGCAGATGAATGGAACCACCTAATACGATCTGTAACGCCAGGCGGAACGGTTTCAACTATTGCAGGGGTAGGCATCATCGGCAGCACCGACGGTCAACCGATGGCTTCCATGTTCAATTATCCTTGGGACGTAACGGTTGACAATGCCGGTAATATTTTCGTTGCCGACGGATATAATTATACAGTAAGAAAAATTTCTGCCGGGGGTTTCCCCGTGGTTTCAACATTTGCGGGAACTGCAGGAATTGCCGGTGCCGTAAATGGCCTGGGCCCACAGGCAAGCTTTGACGGCGCCACTGGCATATCGTATAACCCGCTGGATCATGGCCTGTATGTTGGAGATGCTTACAACCACCTGATCAGGAAAATATCTCAGGTATCGTCACAGACTCTTTCGCTGACAAGCAATCACACTAACAATATTTTCTGTGCAGGAGACAGTATCGTCATATCGGCTTCACCATCCGGTTTCGGAAACTATTCATTCTTTGAAGGAAATAATTTGCTGGGAACATCGGTTACAGGCATCCTAACACTGGCACCTATGACACCGGGGGTTCACAATATTAACTGTACCGCATACGACTCATCCGGAGCAACTGTCCTTTCGAACCTGCTCAAGATAACTGTAAGCAGTGCAATCTCTGCATCCATAAACCCGGCAGGTCCGGTTGTTATCTGTACAGGAGATACCGTGACCCTTACTACAAATGCCGGATTCACCTACGGTTGGTCGAACGGAGCAACCACGCAAAGCATTAAAATCACAACAGGAGGAACTTATTTTGTTATTCTCACTGACACAGCGGGATGCAGCAGCCAGTCACCCGGCGTTGTTGTAACTGCCAAAGCTACCCCCACGGCAGCTGTTTCACCCCCGGGTCCTCTAACGGTATGCCCCGGAGATACAGTGGTTCTTACGGCATCGGGCGGATCAGTATTTCAGTGGTCAACCGGTGCAACATCGCAAAGCATAAATATCATCACTGCCGGCAATTATTCTGTAACAGTTACCGATACATCGGGCTGCTCTGCAACGGCTTTACCGGTATCCATTTCAAATCATACCGTGGTCCAGGCAACCATAACACCTGCAAATTATGTAATAATCATTGCCGGAGATTCGGCTCAGCTTACATCCAGTGCTGGCAGTTCATACCAGTGGTCCAATGGAGCTACTTCACAGGTGATCACTGTTTCAGACAGTGGTACATATATCGTAACTGTTACCGATGCAAACGGCTGCACATCCGTTTCACCCCAGGTTCTCCTGATCCCGATTACCGCCAGTACGCTGGTGAATATTTTCGGGGCAACCACATTCTGCCAGGGCGATTCGGTTTTGCTCAGGTCGAACCTTGCAACCGGCAATCAATGGTATCTGAATGGCACTCTGATCCCCGGTGCAACATCCGACCAATACTACGCAAAAGTATCGGGATATTATTATGACATTGTTACGCAATCAAACGGGACCTCCGTAAAATCCGATTCGATCCAGGTAACTGTTATGCCATCGCCATCAGCTCCGGTGGTAACAGATTCAACGATCTGTGAAGGACAACAGGCGCTGCTGACAGCGAACCCTGACGGAGGTACGACATTCCAGTGGTATGACCAGCAGACCGGCGGAACGTTGCTTGCGAGCGGGCTCAGTTTCCAGACCCCGGCACTCACTTCAACGACAGCATACTTTGTTCAGGCCACCGGATCAAACGGATGTATAAACACAGCACTTGAAATTGTTCAGGCCATCGTTACACCTGCTCCTCCTGCAGGGTTTAACCATACCATTCAGTCGGCAGGCGGTGCCGGGTTTACCGCAAACTTTACATGCACTACAGGAAGCGGATTTGTTTATTACTGGAACTTCGGTGATACTGCAAGCGTTGATAATATTTCAGTCGATGAGAATCCCTCCCACATGTATGCAGCTGCGGGAAATTATACAGTGATGCTGATAGTAATCAATAGTGCGGGATGCCCCGATACAATATACAGGACAATTACCGTCACCAATTCAACCGATATATTCATTGCAACAAGCTTTACTCCGAACCAGGATGGTGCCAACGATCTTTTTGCAGTAAGGGGACCGAATATCATGGAGGTAGACATGACCATATTTAACCAGTGGGGAGAAATCATATACCGGCGGAAAGGTTCCGGCGCCACATGGGATGGAACTTACAAAGGTAAACGTGTTCAGAACGCTACTTATGTATATGATATTCGGCTGGTCATGCTTGACGGCAGCCTGCAGAATTTTAACGGCCACATCAGCGTAATCAGGTAAGAACATGACATCAGCATTCAAAATAATCATTTTATCAGTCATTACTGCCTGGACCGGAATTGCTCATTCACAGGATGTGCATTTCTCTCAATATTTTAATAACCCGTTGTTCATCAATCCGGCGCATGCGGGGAACGGGATCAACTATGTACGTGCATCTGTTTTTTACCGCAACCAGTGGAACTCTGTTGCAAGTCCTTTCAGGTCGCAGAGTATTGCAGTAGACAAAGCTGTTAACCGTATCGGTGTGGGAGCAATTCTTACAAATAACAGTGCAGGGAATGATGGAATCAGGCAGATGAATATACTCGGCAACCTGACGTATATCCAACCGTTAGATAAAGACAAGGCAAATAAAATCGCAATCGGCATGCAGTTCGGCATCATGCAGAAAAGCTTTGATCCCTCAAAGATGAAATTCGACAGCCAGTATACGCCTGATAACGGCTATGACCCTAATGCACCGAACGGTGAAATTTTTGCCAACACCAGGATCAACCGGCCTGACATCAATGCCGGCATACTTTTTACAAGGAACGCCGGAATCGCCGATAAAAAGCTGAAGCCCTTTGCCGGGGTGACAATGAGCCATCTGACCCAGCCAAAAGAATCCTTTATCATAGATGAAAACAAGCTGCCGATGAAACTTTCAGTAAGTGGCGGAACAGGCATCGTTCTCGGAAAGCAGATTGAGCTGAGACCATCAGTGCTTTATGTAAAACAGGACCAGTACTCGGAAATGACAATGGGTATGCTGGTAAGCTTTTCACCTGGCCAGACAAGCGTATTCCAATTGGGTGGATACAACCGGTTCCGTGATGCCTTCGTTGCATACGCCGGATACCAGGTTTCCAATTTCTTCCTTGGGCTTAGTTATGATATAAATACATCAAGGCTGTCAGAATCCAGTGGAGGACAAGGAGGGTTTGAGCTTTCGCTGACCTATGTGCCAAAAGCAAAAAGCAAAAAAGCAGCAGAGAAAGAAAAAGACAAAGCTTCAGACCGTGATGAAGACGGAGTAAAAGATAGTGAAGATGAATGTCCAGACCTCCCGGGATTTGAATCGCTTAACGGATGTCCGGATGATGACCAGGACCGTGACGGCGTGAAAGACAAACATGATAAATGTCCTGAAGTTGCAGGGACAAAGCTGATGAAAGGCTGCCCAGACAAAGACAATGACGGTATCACCGATACGGATGATAAATGTCCGGATAAGCCAGGTCCGAAATCAAATGAAGGTTGTCCGCTTTCATCGATTGATGCTGATGGCGATGGTGTTCCTGATAAAATTGATGACTGCCCGTTCATAAAAGGTACCCCTGCAACAGGTGGCTGCCCTGATACAGATAAGGACGGCATTACCGATGCTGAAGACGATTGTCCCTACCTGAAAGGCGATGCCAGGCATTACGGATGTCCGGACCCCGATAAATCAGGCAGGAAATCCACTATTGAAAAGCTTGACAATGTTAATTTCGAAACAAACAGGGCGGTGATCAGCATTGATTATTTCCACACCGTGGAAAAAGCCCTTGACCTGCTCTCGGAGGACAGCACAGCTACGGTAATTCTTTCAGGACATACAGACAGCGAAGGAGACGCTATGCACAATATGGACCTTTCGCAGGGACGCGCAGATGCAGTTAAAAAATATTTTATAACGCATGGGGTAAATGAAAATCGAATAAGCACTGTAGCTTATGGTGAAACTAAACCTGTAACAGAAAACAACAGCCCCGATAATAAATTCAAAAACAGAAGGGTAGAGATCAATATCATACGGGAATCAAAAAAATAACTCAATCATGCAGCTTTTTATCAGTTTATTCACACCCTTTATTATTGCGCTAACCGTCACCAGCCTGCTTATCCCGATGTGGATAGCGGTTTGTCACAAATGGAAGCTCTTTGATTCACCAGATGTACGAAAGCTGCATTCCGACTGTATTCCCAGCATGGGCGGACTTGCGATATATGCAGGTGTATTCATGTCCTTCTTTCTGTTTGCAGACCTTGCGCATCTGGAAAATCTTAAATTTCTGCTATGCGGCACTATCCTGTTATTTTTCACCGGGTTCTTTGATGACCTACTGGATATTGCAGCCTCAAGAAAGCTGGCTATCCATGTTGTGGCCGCATTCATTGTGGTGGCAGGTGGAAACAGGATCACCAGTTTATACGGAATTGCAGGCCTCGACGAGATACCGCTCTGGATGCAATACCCGGTAACCATATTTTTTATCATAGCAGTTACCAATGCATATAACCTGATAGATGGAATTGACGGCCTTGCAGGAAGTTTAGGTGTAATAGGATCTCTTACGTTCGGGTTCGTATTCCTGGAGTACGGACAAACTGTTTTTGCAATTCTTTCATTCTGCATTTCAGGCTCGCTGATTGGCTTTCTCTGCTATAATTTCCATCCTGCAAAAATTTTCATGGGTGACACCGGCTCGCTCCTTATCGGATTCATCCTGTCGTCGCTATCCGTAAACCTGTTGTCAATAAATGAAATCAGCCATGCCGGAGGAATATATGTTTCTCCATCCTTTATAGCAGCTGTGATATTCATACCCGTATATGATATTATCAGGGTATTTATGATCAGGCTGCTGAATGGCGACTCACCGCTTAAAGCAGACCGCAACCACCTGCACCACATGATACTGAAAAACGGATTCGGTCACAGAGGCGCAACGCTTGTGCTATGCTCTTTCAATGTGGTGGTTATTCTGATGGCCGTAATTTTCAACAGCATCAATGTCAACCTGTTTATCGTGCTGGCCGTATGTATGGCCATACTAACGCTTAATACCATTACGATACAAAGAGGACTTTGGCTGATCAGAAAAATTTCAGGGAAGGAACTAAAAGATCCGGCATCAGCGGGATAAAAACAACAATTTTACAAACCAACACAGGAGCAAGCACTACTCTCCCTTGAATTCTGCTTTCCTCTTTTCCAGGAACGCCCTGCTGCCTTCTTTAAAATCGCTGGTGCCAAAGCATTTGCCGAATTCCTTTATTTCTGCATCAAAACCGTTCACTTTTTCATCGGCCCAGGCATTTACACAACGGATCACACCTGATACAGCAAGAGGGGCCTGCTGTTTTATTTTTTCTGCGATCTCGAGGCATTTACCCATCAGCTGACCAGGCTGTGTAACGGCATTGATCAGTCCAAGCCTGAATGCTTCTTCGGCATCTATCATGTCTGCAGTCATTAGCAGTTCAAGTGATTTAGTTTTACCGATAAGCTGGGTCAGTCGCTGGGTTCCGCCATATCCCGGGATCAGTCCAAGCTTCACTTCCGGCTGCCCAAACCTTGCATTTGTAGATGCCACGCGCAAATGACAGGCCATGGCAAGCTCGCAACCTCCACCAAGGGCGAAGCCATTGATCGCTGCGATAACAGGAACAGTGCTCTGCTCGATCGAATCGAAAACCTTATGACCTGCTGCTGCGAGGGCTTCTCCTTTGGAGGTATCAAATTCAGCAAACTCTGAAATATCGGCGCCAGCCACAAAAGCTTTGTCACCTGCACCGGTGATGATGATCACCCTGACGCCCGCAGCTGTCCGCGCTTTTGATATCGCTTCACCGATCTCTTCAATGGTTTTCTTGTTAAGTGCATTCAGCCTGGCAGCCCGGTTTATGGTGATTGTAAATATGCCATCGCTAAAAGATGCCAGCAGGTTTTCGTATGTCATTTTTTTAAGATGTTTATGATATGAAAGTAGAAATCCAGGCTTACGGTGCCAGAGGTCTAAGACAACACCCTGTTTTTTTCAACCCATGATTTAATATAATCCACGATGATACCTGTAGCGGTACCGGGAGGGAACAGCATTCCTACTCCCTGGTCGTTCAACTTTTTCATGTCATCGTTTGGTATGATGCCACCGCCTGTAACAAGCACATCGTTCAATCCCTTTTCCTTCATCAGCTGCATGATCTTGGGGAAGATGGTCATGTGTGCACCTGAGAGTATGCTGATCCCGATCACATCAACGTCTTCCTGGAGCGCTGCATTCACCACCATTTCCGGAGTCTGCCGCAGGCCGGTGTATATCACTTCCATTCCGGCATCGCGGAGGAAGGATGCTATCACCTTTGCACCACGGTCGTGACCGTCGAGCCCCGCCTTGGCTATTAAAACACGTATCGGCCTTTTCATATTATGATTTTCTGCATCAGGATGACAAAGATATATGAACATGTTTCATCATCAAACATATTCTTTTTAATCCCATAAACTCCGGTTAACTCAAATAAACATTCGTGTGTTGAGATGGCGAAACGTGATAAGAACAGCTGGCGGTCGGCGAGACTCCAACCACGGTTACTACGCAAATGTAATAGCAAATAAAACCGTGACCTGGTCTAGCACAAATGAACAACAACTTTGAACCCTGCAAGTGTCCGGTAAGGCTCAGTGAGAATTATCTACGTATATGGTATTTCTGCAACCTTCGCCACTTTGCACTTTGAACCAATTTACCCCTCCACACCCCTTCAACCTGAAGGGCTCCACACTCAAATTTTTGATGTGAACAACCTTCTAAACTTTCTAAACTTTCAAAACCTTCTAAACTACTTCATAACTGATTTCGCCACTTTCACGAATGGTTCAATGGTCGGAAACATGTTCTTCATAACGCGGCAGCAATACAAAAAATGTAGTGCCTTCGCCGGCCCTGGTTTCAAACCATATCCGGCCACCGGCATTTTCAATGATGCTCTTAACCATTGCCAATCCCAGACCCATGCCTCCGGTTTTGGTGGTAAAGTTTGGTGTAAAAATTTTTTCCAGCTTGTCATCGGGTATGCCGTCGCCGTTATCTTTCAGCTTTACGATAAAACTGCCGGCCTCTCTTTCTATTTCCACCGTTATCAAACCGTCCCTGTTTTCAGGTATGGCCTGAATTGCATTCTTAAACAGGTTTGAAAAAACCCGCACCAGCTGGTCCTTATCTGCATACACCTGTATATCATGATATTTTTCAGCCTCATAGCTGATTTTAACCTGCTCGCTTTCAGCATAGAGGTTCACAATATTCTCAAGTATAACAGGAAGATCAAGCACAACGTTATTCGCTTTGGGCATTTTTGCAAAGTTGCTGAACTCTGTTGCTATATTTGACAGGGTATCGATCTGTTCGATGAGTGTCTGTGAAAATCGCTGCATGATGCTGTCGAGGTTTGGGCTTTGCTCGCGCCATGCACGTTGCAGGTGCTGAACACTTAGCTTCATTGGGGTAAGCGGATTCTTAATTTCATGGGCCACCTGCTTGGCCATTTCGCGCCAGGCGCTTTCCCGCTCAGATCTTGCCAGCATTTCGGCGCTGTTGTGCAATTCCTCAACCATGCTGTTATATTCATTGACCAGCGCCCCAATCTCATCCTTCTTTCCCCATTCGAGCGGTTCCGTACGTTTACCAAGCTTGATCTGGCTCAACCGCTGCTGTATAATTCCCAACGGCCTTGTAATGCGGTTGGAAATTACAAATGTGGCAAACATCGCAAAGGAAAAAAGGAATACGTATATATTAATAAGCGTTACAAGTAGGGATGAAATTTCCTTCTTCAGCACATTCTGCTTTGCAAAATACGGCAGGTTGATATATCCTGTTATGCTGTTATGAACATTACGCAAGGGCTCATATGCAGACAGGAAATTCAAAGATCCCATTTGCTCATACTGAACAAACTGCGTCCGCTGCTTTGCATGAAGCTCGTTGTAAGCTGATGAATTCATGGTGCGCGCTATGATGTCCTGCTGGAAGATCTTTGGCTGTGTTGAATAGACAAGCATGCCATCCGTGCCGTAAATATTATAATCAACCCCGAGGTTTGTCGACAGGCGTGACAATGCATATTCAAGATCTTCATTGAAATTACCTGATGTCAATGGATTCCGGCCCAGCTCATTCTCTACAAGCACAAGCAGTGATGAAAGCCTGTCGCTTACTTTCTGGTTCTGACCTGCGGCATAGTTTCCAATGATGTAATAAATAGTGCCCCCGCCTGAGAGCAAGATGGTAGCCATTACAAAAGCAAAAACGGTAAACTGGATACGCGTTTTAAAATTAACGTCGAACCGGAATTTGTTTTTAACGAGCCGGTACACAATATAAACAGTTACAAACAGCAGACAGAAAAAAGAAAATATGTATGAAAAAAGCGTGATGAGCACTACGAGGCTCTGATTTGGCCGGCTTATGATGATCTGGCCCGTTAGCCCGTGGCGGTAGAACAGGTGGTTATTGCCGTTGAAATCAACAAACCTGTCGTATTTTTTTACACCGTAAATTTTTTCATAGCCGTCGGAATTGATGAGGTAAGGATATTTTCCGTAAGAAGCGATCAGCTGGGAATATTCATATTTTGCATATGAATAGTTGGAAAGATCCTTCCTGTCAGGGATCCGGTCGCTGAGCAACAGGTCGGGGAACCCGCCTTCATCCTGTGAAAACCTGGCATTTAGCTCAACTACGATTGTTCCGGCTACTATTGTATCTGCCAATGACCTGGATTCGATCATACCGATATAAGATGCCCTGCCTGCAGTATTGCTGATGTAATAAAAACCTTTGCTATAAGTAGGCATTCCCTGGAGGGTAATGGTTTTGCTGTAATCAGAGAATCCCTGGCTGTTGGTCTGGTTTATCCCGATTGAATTGCCGTTCTTATCATAACACTTTATCCTGATGTCGAATTTTCCCCAATAACCGTTCAGGTAAAGCTGCAATATCCTTTTGGAAAGCATGTCTGTGTTGAAGGTAAATGGAAAAACATGCTGACCTGCCGCCTGCAGGAATGAGAATATAAACCGGTCGTTTGAAATGCGTGTTGCAACTTCTTCAAAAAGGTATTCTGCAACCAGGTCGTGCTCGTTCTCGAGTTTTACGGCCAGCAGCTTTCTGTTTTCCTTTTCCTTGATGTCGTTGAAATCGGCAATTGTTTTTGCTGCATACACGGAAAACCCAAGGATGATCAGCAGCGTACGGGTGAACGAGAAGAGCCGCTTGGAGCTGCTTCGTATATAACTGATAAATATGATCAGCGAATTTGCAAGCAGGAATGATGTGACGCCGTATTCCTTAAAAAGCTCGGTGTCGCGGAGCCACAGTAATATGATGAGAAAAAGCCCCTGTGTGATCAGGAACAGGATGCTGATCTGACCTGCAGTAAAAAGTGTTTTCTGTATGAACCTGATTGCGCCGTCACATATCAGGTAAAACGAGAAAAGAAGCAGCCCGATGATCGCAAAACCGATCAGGCTGTAGCCACTGAGCTCGAAAATGTTATTGATGTTGAATGATATCTTCGAATCAAGGATCAGTCCGCTGAGAAGATAGTTCACAAAAACTGAAAAAAGGAAGGTAAACAGGAAGACAAATACTACCTGGTAAGAAAGCAGCAGCCTGTAGCGGCCACTCCCCTGTCTTACACGCACCGTTCCGAAATAATGATGGAAGAAAACGACCAGGTAAGTGAACAACAGGGTGCTGATGAGAAAGTCGCCCAGTGAATTAAGAAGGTATGAGCTTGCATAATATTCGGGGCTGAATAAATCGAGCGTATAAAAAGTCTCCGGCACTTTAAAGTAAAGCCCTGCGAAGCGGATCACCACGAGCAGGCCTACGACCAGGAATGCAAGGGCCGGTTTTACCGCAACCAGGTGCCTGATAAAGCTGTACAGGAATACCAGCAGGATTGCTATCGCCGAAAAAAATATGATCATCAGCGGGACTTCATACTCAGGCCCTGACCCTTCACTGCTGTATTTTATCCCAAAAAGGAACTCTCCTTTCGAATTGACAACCGGAAATTCGGTAGCACTTTTATCGATCTGCAATGCGGAATTCTCGGGTAGCCCTATACGTTTATTAAAGTGATTGCCTAGATATTTATTCTCAAACGCATATTCATGTTTGACTAACAACAAGCCTGAAATATGATAGGGTCCTGTTTGCCGGCTGAAATATTCATACCAGCCATTTCGCATAAAAACCAGCTGCTGGTCTTTCAATACTTCCCCGGAAACAGCATCCAGGAAAACCCTGTTATCCGACCAGTATATAAGCCTGTCATTATTGTAAACAAAAAATGCAAACCCGCTTTCAGGTAATTTCACCTTTGCAGTTCTCGTATTTATAGTTTCCCAGTTCAGGGCAGGAAGACTACTGAGCCGGCTCCGGAGGGAATCCATTGCCCTTGCTGCCTTAGTCTCTTCATTTGAAAATGACTTCTGGGCCCTTGCTGTGAGCACCTGGTAGTTATTGGCCTGCCATGAAATCTTCCTTTCAAAAAAAAACGCCGTACAAAATAAAAGAACGCTCAGGGCAAGCAGCAAGTAGTTACGGGAGGGGTAAGCGGGCTTCAACTGTCAGGATTTATTTTCAAAATTACCATTTTCCTCCAACATCAATAAAATAATCATCCATAGCTATAAATCGCACGGTTGATTCCACGTACCAACCAAACCTCCACAAGCCTGATCGCCGAGCTTTTACATTGGATATTGAATCTTCAAACCATCATCCAAAATTGACTCTTACCAATAAAATCATCATTGAACTTGCCAAAAAATATTCAAATTGTATCTTTACCCGATAACGAACTTTGTGTTCAATGTTCAATGTTCAATGTGGCGAAAGCAGGAATTCAATTTTCAAAAACAAATTATACTGAGCCTTCCCACACTTGTGGTTCAGAGTCAAAGTATGATAAAAACAAAATTTACTGAACCACACCGTTAATTTCGGGGTTCAAATTTAATGTCAAATGTTTTAAAGTGGTTAACAATTAATCTATCTTTCAGATCTAAATCAAATATGTAGTAAAAACCCTGTTTATGAAGATAAGAAAACCCCTTGTTTTGATAATGTTAATGAATATTTCGTGGTATGGCTCGGAAGCGCAGGATACCCAGATAAAAGGTTTTGTGGATGTGCTTACAACTTACCAGGACGACAAGCTCTCATTCGGGCTTGGAGAACAGGATCTTTTCATCACATCTGAATTAACCGACCGTATTACATTTCTGGGCGAAAGTGTTTTCAAATTCGGCATGTCGCCCACCTCTTTCAATGTCAGCATTGAAAGAATCGTTCTGAAATACAATTTTAAGGGAAATCATAATATCCTTATTGGCAAGCATCATACCCCGCTTAATTACTGGAATGACACCTATCATCACGGGAGAGTATTCTTCCCAACAATTTACAGGCCTTTGCTTTTTTCCTCAAACGTCATACCGCTTCACACAACTGGGATTGGTGTGCAGGGCGAGAACCTGGGAAAGCTAAAACTTGGTTATGACGTAATGGCTGGCAATGGTATCGGATCATCAGACATTTCCGACAACGATAAATACAAATCGCTGACTGCGGCCCTTCATATCAAGCCTTTCGAAAAATGGAGAGTAGGAGGGTCTGTTTATTATGATAAGATCTCTCCCGGCTTTATCACGCACCATGGGTCAGCCGATACGGTTGATTTTGTGATCACTCAGCTGATATATTCAGGATCTCTTTCCTATTTTGGAAAAAGGTTCGAGCTGCTTACGGAAGGTTCGCTTGTTACAAACAGTATGGATTCAATTGGAACAACAACCTCGGTTGCGTTCTACGGCTATGGCGGAATAAAATTTGCTAAAAAGTTTACCGGATATGCCAGGTATGACCTGATTAACTTCGACACTAATGAGATTTATTTCGACAACGATAATAAAATGACTGTACTTGCAGGGATACGCTTCCAGGTCAATTACCTGGTAGTTGTGAAGCTAGAATACCAGTATGATGAAAGTGATCGTAACGGCATCAACAATATGGTCACCGGACAGGTTGCAATCGGATTTTAAGGGGGAAGAAAATGAAAACTAAAAAAAATTCAAAAAGGATGCTGGCGGTCATAACCAGCCTCATCCTGTTCTTTGCGGGTTTTCACGGATTCGCGCAGGACCAGAATCTATCAGTGATCAGCAATACGAAAGGAGTACCTGATGATATGAAGATGGAGGATCTCAGATCAGTGCTCAAGGGTGAAAAACAGCGCTGGGGTGACGGTACCAAGGTGGTGGTTGCACTCATGAAGACCAATACACCCGCTGGTTCCAGCACGCTTAAGAAAATATATGGCATGACCAGCGATGAACTTAACAAATACTGGCTTGCACTTGTTTTCCAGGGCAAAGCGAAAGCACCGGCATTTTTCAATTCCGCAGCTGAGCTCCAGGTATTTGTTGAGCAGACCCCCGGAGCTATCGGCATCGTTGACTCACCAGGATCAGGGAATCACAAAAAAATCACCATTGACGGCAAGAAAACATTCTGATTTCCGTTTAATTCCGGCCCTATAACCACCTATGCGATTCGGCGTAAAATCAAAAATCTGGATAACGATCATAGGTATTGTAATGATCTTTGCTTTTTTTCTGTTGATCTTTTTTCCGATGCAGCAGGAAAAATACCTTCTCAAGAATTATGAGAAAGAGGTGCAGACCCTTGCAAACACCGTAGCTCTCGGGGTTAAAATTGCGCTTACAGAACAGAACTTTGAAGGAGTGCAGACGGCTATTGATTTTGTTAACAAAGACAAGCGGCTGACTTTCGTAGCCATGATCCAGACAGACAGCTCTTTTAATGAGCAAACAAAAAAAGCAGATGTTAAAAAAAATGTATTCAAGTCATACCCCGAAACATTTTCACCAGACCCCGGCTGGATTTCCAATGACACCATGATCATCAAGTGGTCGCCTTTTTCAACTGATATGATGAAGGGACAGATCATGCTGGGGTTCGATACATCAGAAATAATCAAAAGCAAAAAAGAGATCCGGCAGACCTCTTTGCTGGTATGCGGGTTGATATTGCTGTTAGGTTTTTTGGTAGGATTATGGCTTGCCCGGCAGATATCCGTACCGGTACTGGCCCTTCGTGATGCGGCCCTGGAGGTTGGCGGTGGCAACAGGAATAAATATGTGATCGCAACACAGACCGATGAGATCGGTGAGCTCGGCAGGGCCTTTAACGAAATGGTATCCGACCTGCGGCAGGCTGAAGAAGAGAATATCAAATCCAATAAAAACCTGGCTGCATCCAATGCACACCTTGAAGAAGCGCTTGTTGAGCTTAAATCAGCACAGAGCCAGCTGATACATTCTGAAAAAATGGCATCCCTTGGCCAGCTGACAGCAGGCATTGCACATGAAATAAAAAACCCGCTGAACTTCATCAATAATTTCGCTGAAATTACAAGCGAGCTGCTGAACGAAGCAAGCCAGGCAAATTTAACGCCCGAACAGAGAGACCTGGTAAATCAGGCGAAAGACAACCTTATTAAAATAAACACTCACGGAAAGCGTGCCGACAGCATTGTTAAAAACATGCTTCAGCACAGCCGTGCCACAGCCGGTGAGTTCCAGTTTTCGGACATCAACGACCTCTGCAATGAATTCATGCACCTTGCCTACCACGGTATACGCGCAACCAATAATGTTTTTAACTGCACACTGGAAACCAATTTTGATCCCCGGCTCAGGCCGGTTAAGGTGATGAGGGAAGACCTCGGAAGGGTTATTCTGAACCTGCTGAACAATGCTTTCTATGCAGTGAATGAAAAGTACCACCGTCTCCAAAATGAGAACACCGATGAGGCCCATGAGTTCAGAAGGATTGTGACGGTGAGCACACAGGCAAACGAAGGTAATGTAAAGATAAGGATCAGGGATAATGGAAACGGCATTCCTGAAGAAATCATGGACCGCATTTTCAATCCCTTTTTTACAACAAAGCCAACAGGCTCAGGCACGGGTCTCGGACTTTCACTTAGTTATGATATTGTAGTGAAGGGACATAACGGTAACCTGCAGGTAGAAAGCGTAGCCGGCAGATATACTCAATTTACAATCACCCTTCCAGCCTGAAAATGATGAAATCATTGCGCTGTTTTTTGCTTGTGGTGGTACATTTTGCGGTGGTGGTGGCAGCGGTGGCCCAGCATGATCACACATTGCTTATGGCAAAGGTTGAGAAAGCGGTGGACGATACATCAAAAGGACGCCTGTTGCAGGAAGCTGCACTTCAGGTGCTTGATTCCGACCCTGTCCTTTCTGCTGATTATGCAAAGAAGGCGTTGTCGCATATGGAAAAAACAGGTGACCCTGCTTCCATCGCAGGAAGCCACAGTGTGTTAAGAAAAATCTACCTCACGGGCAGCAATACGGCAATGGCGCTCTACCATGCAGAAAAAATGCTTGATTTTTTCAAAGAGTCCGGTAACAAAAACATGGTTGCTAAAGCTTCATTCCAGGTGGGTACCATACAATTTCAACGGGCCGACTATTCGGCGGCCCTGAAGAGCTACCTTGAATCACTAAGGTTATACGAAAAGCTTGAAGACAAATTCCAGCAGGGAATCGTTTCAAATGCAATCGGAACCATCTATACGGAGCTAAACGATTTCAGGAACGCACATGATTTTCTCACCAGGTCGCAACAGCTCGCACGCGATATCAACGATTCGATCGGCATAGCCATTCTTTATACCGATCTCGGCATCCTGTACAGCCATCAGCAAAAACATGAAGAAGCGATCGCTTCATTCAGAAAAGGCATGCAGATGATGGAAGTGCTGCATGACACATCAAACCTGATCAACGCCATGAATAACCTGGGCGTGACCTATAAAAAAGCTGGCTTATACAGACAGGCGCTTGACTCATACCAGGAATGTTACCGGCTGATGCAGCAGGTTTATCCAGCGGATTCAACAGGTTTTGCGAAAATGAATTCCAACATAGGTACTGTTTATATCAGTCTGAAAGATTACCCCATGGCAGAGCAATACCTGCATAAGGCAATGGAATTTACGAGAACACACCCTAATGTGGCACTGGCCGGTGAGCTGTACAATGCATATTACGAGCTGCACAAATCGAAAGGGGATTATAAAAAAGCACTTGAGTACCAGCTTCTGAACCGTGCAATGGCAGACAGCATGTTCAACCTCCAGAAAAGTACACTGATCAATGAGCTTCAGGTAAAGTATGATGCTGAAAAAAAAGATCATGAAATAAGCAAGCTTAGTCAGCAGAATAAAATAAAAGAAGCTGAGGTGGGAAAGCAGCGGATCGTCAAAAATGCTTTTATTGCTGGTTTCATCATGATACTGCTTCTTGCGATTGTGATGTTCAGCAGGTTTAAGGTAAAGCAGAAAATCCAGCAGCAGCTTGAACAGAAGAACAATGATTTACAGCTGGCACTTGAAAACCTGAAAGCTGCCCAGACACAGCTGATTCAATCTGAAAAAATGGCATCACTCGGGCAGCTTACAGCAGGCATTGCTCATGAAATAAAAAATCCGCTGAATTTCATCAATAACTTTGCAGATATCTCCGGTGAGCTGATCGGCGAGTACTCGGAGGCAAAAACAGGCCCTGAAAAATCAGCTTTGATGAACGACCTGAGCCAGAACCTCAGGAAGATCAGTGAGCATGGAAAAAGGGCCGACAGCATTGTGAAAGGCATGCTCAGCCACAGCCGGATGCATGCCGCTGAAAAATCCCCGACAGACATCAACAGGCTCTGCGAAGAATTCTTCAGCCTTGCTTACCACAGCATGCGCGCAAATTTCCCGGAATTCAACTGCGATCTGAAAAAAGATCTTTCACAGGATATTCCCAAAATCCATGTCATTGAACAGGACATCAGCAGGGTTCTGCTGAACATTGTGAGCAATGCCTTTTACGCTGTAAAGGAAAAAGCCAGGAAGCTGAACGGGGAAGGAAGCAGCTACAAGCCCGAAGTAAGGATCAGCACCGGAATGCACGCTAGAGAAATAACAGTCAGCATATATGATAACGGAATGGGCATACCGGAGGGGATCAGGGAAAAAATATACAACCCTTTCTTCACAACCAAACCGACGGGTGAAGGAACCGGGCTGGGACTTTCGCTGAGCTTTGATATTATCAAGGCGCATGGCGGAACAATTACGCTTGAAAGCAGGGCGGGTGAATTTACTATCTTTACGATATTACTGCCCACAGGAGAAATTTAACGGACCATTATAAAACAACCTATGAAAAAAATTCTGATTGTTGATGATGAGCAGGATGTTGAGCCCTTGTTCAGGCAGCGTTTCAGGAAGGAGCTGAGAGAAGGGGATTTCACCTTTTATTTCTCCTTTTCCGCCGAAGAGGCTTTTCAATTCATAAGCAACCTGTCGCCTTTCGATATCGTACTGGTGCTTTCGGATATCAACATGCCCGGCATGTCGGGACTCGAGCTCCTGAAAAAAATAAAGGCCGATTTCCCCGAACTGAAGGTGATGATGGTGACCGCATACGGGGATGAAAAAAATCATACTGAAGCCATCAGGTCGGGTGCAAACGATTTTATCACCAAGCCGATCGATTTCAACCATCTAAAAGAAAGAATGCTTAAACTCTAATCTGATGAGCGCAAAAATATTAGTCGTAGATGACGAGCAGGACCTGGAACTCCTCATCAACCAAAGGTTCCGCCAGAAAATAAAGGACGGAACACTGAGCTTTGACTTCGCCAATAACGGTGAACAGGCTCTGGACAAGCTCGACAACCGGACCGATGTTGACATTGTGCTAACGGACATCAACATGCCGGTGATGGATGGCCTTACGCTGTTAAGGCGCATCGGGGAGAAAAAGCTGCCATGTAAATGCGTAGTTGTTTCCGCATACGGCGACCTTCAGAATATACGCGAAGCTATGAACAGCGGTGCTTTTGATTTCATCACAAAGCCGATCGATTTTAAGGATCTCGAAAAAACAATTGAAAAATCCCTGGCTGAGCTTTATATCTTCCGGGGCGGTGAACAGGCAAAGGAACAGCTTGAAAAAACCCTGCTTGAAAAGGAAGTTGCAGAAATTCAGCGTATCAAGGCAGAGCAATCCGAAAAATTCAAGCAGCAATTCCTGGCAAACATGAGCCATGAAATAAGGACACCGATGAATGCCGTTATCGGCCTTACAAATCTGCTGCTGCGAAATGATCCGCGGGAGGACCAGCTCCGGTACCTCAATGCGATACAGCAATCGGCCGACAACCTGCTTGTGATCATCAACGACATACTTGACCTGTCGAAAATAGAAGCCGGAAAGATGCAGTTTGAGAAAACGCAGTTCAAACCTGCCGAAGTGATGAACCTCGTATATAACATCCTTCAGTTCAAGGCTGAGGAAAAGCAAATTTCGCTGATCACAGAAATAGCACCCGATGTGCCGGTTGTGCTCATGGGTGATCCTACACGGCTGACCCAGATCCTGATCAACCTTGCGGGCAATGCCATCAAATTCACAGAAAAGGGCACCGTTACCATCCACCTGAGCACTAACCTGAAAGAAAGCGATGAAACTTCATGCACACTTCTTTTCCAGGTGATCGATACCGGGATCGGCATTGCGGCAGACAAACTGCAGACCATATTTGAAAGCTTCTCACAGGCAAGCGACGATACCAACCGTAAATATGGTGGTACGGGACTGGGACTGACGATCTCTAAACAGCTGATCGAGCTCCAGGGCGGTAACATTTCGGTAAGCAGCCGGCTCGGGAGCGGAACCGAATTTGCGTTTTCAATTCCTTACGATCGCCCGGGAATTGACGTAGAATCAGCCGGCGGAGAAAAACAACCGGCCGAAGATGTAAAGCTTGATGGTTTAAAAGTGTTGCTTGCTGAAGACAATGAATTCAATCAGATGGTTGCCATCGATACACTGCAGGATATGATTCCCGGAGTTACCGTTGAAGTGGCCGTCAACGGAAAAGTGGCACTGGAAATGGTGCAGGCAAACGATTACGACCTAGTGCTGATGGATATCCAGATGCCGGAAATGGACGGTTATGAATCCACACAGAAAATAAGGCTGCTTGCCGGTGACAAATCAAAAACAAAGATCATGGCCATGACTGCCAATGCAACTGCCGAAGAAATAAATAAATGTTTCCAGTCGGGAGTGAATGAATACCTGTCAAAGCCCTTCAAGCCTGATGAGCTGATAGCGAAGATCAAAAAAACCCTGGCCATGTAATTTAATTGAGTAAGCCGGTTATTGAAAACCTCCCGGATCAGATTGTAAAAAATCATACTGCATTAAAATTCAAGTTAAATTATGTAGGTTTGACAACAAATTTCAATATAATGAGTGCCCTTATGGAAAAAGCAATCGACCTGTCATTTCTAACCAGCATGACGGGAGGCAACAAGGAGAAAATGGTAAAGTACATCAACATGTTCCTGCAACATGCACCGGTGCTGATGGGCCAGCTTCAGGCAAACCTGCAGCAGTCGGACTGGCCGGGACTCAAAACTACCTCTCACACGCTTAAGTCTCAATTCTCGTATATGGGCGCAGCAGAAGCACAATCGATCGCACTGCAGATTGAAAAAAATGCACAGGATGCTTCAAACCTCGATCAAATGCCTGCACAGGTGGAAAAGCTGAAAGATATTTTCGAAAAAGCCTGTACAGAATTAAAGGAAGAACTCACCAAACTATAAAACGGACAAAAATTCACCATGGCTAAAACAACCATTTTTATTGTTGATGATGATCCGATGCATGCCGACATGTTAAAGGATCATTTATCTAAAATGTCAGATTTCCAGATCGTCACTTTTTCAACCGGCGAAGATGCATTGAAGAACATGCACCTGAATCCAAACATTGTGTTCCTTGATTATTACCTGAACAGCGTGGTAAAGGAAGCACAGGACGGACTTGAGATCCTCCAGGAAATGAAAAAGGTGTCTCCAACCACTGACGTTGTCATGCTATCGGGACAGGATAAAATTGAAGTCGCTGTGGATATCATGAAATACGGTGCTTTCGATTACATTGTAAAAGGTGAAAGCGCATTTTACCGCGCTGAAAAAGCCGTATTCAATATTTACCGGTATGCCAAGCTGAAAGCGAATGCCTCAACCTATAAGTCGCTTTCGATTGCATTCGGGATCGCTTTTATTGCAATGATCTTCCTGGTGTATTACCTCCACAGTAAAGGACTGATCGCAAGAAACCCTTCCTGGTTCTAAGCGCGCCGCTTATAGAGGAATATTTCCATGCTTCTTTTTAGGAAGCTTTGCAACCTTGTTTTCGAGCATTTTAAAAGCCCTGATAAGCTTGCTGCGTGTCTGGTCCGGTGTGATCACTTCGTCGATATACCCACGTTCGGCTGCTTTGTAAGGGTTGGCAAAAAGCCTGTTGTATTCAATTTCCTTTTCCAAAAGTTTGGCTGCAGAATCGGGTGCTTCCGATATCTCTTTTTTGAATATGATCTCAGCCGCTCCTTTTGCGCCCATTACCGCAATCTCCGCCGTTGGCCATGCATAGTTCATGTCGGCACCAATATGCTTTGAATTCATCACATCATACGCACCCCCGTAAGCCTTGCGTGTGATGACCGTTATACGCGGAACAGTTGCTTCGCTGAATGCATACAACAGCTTGGCTCCATTTGTTATAATTGCATTCCACTCCTGGTCGGTACCGGGCAAAAAACCAGGCACGTCTTCAAATACCAGCAACGGTATATTGAAGCAGTCGCAGAACCTCACAAACCGTGCGGCCTTGGTTGATGAATGAATGTCGAGCACTCCTGCCAGAAATGCGGGCTGGTTGGCCACAATTCCAATGCTTCTACCTGCCAGCCTTGCAAAACCGATAACGATATTCTCAGCAAAATTTTTATGTACCTCCATAAACCCTGCCTCGCCGTCATCGATCACTTCCATGATCACCTCGCGGATGTCGTAAGGCTGGTTAGGGTTTGCCGGTATGATGGAGTTAAGTCCGGGCCTCGATTCATCACCCGCGTTGTAATGCATCCTGGGAGCTTCTTCTTCGCAGTTGGAAGGAATAAAGCTTACAAGTCTTTTGATGTTACGGATGCATTCAATTTCATTGGCGCATGAAAAATGGGTAACGCCTGACTTGGTAGAATGCGTATGGGCCCCACCGAGCTCTTCGGATGAAACTTCTTCATGTGTAACGGTTTTGACAACATTCGGTCCGGTTACAAACATATAGGAAGTGTTCTCAACCATCATAATAAAATCGGTAATGGCCGGGGAGTAAACTGCGCCACCTGCGCAGGGCCCCATAATAGCGCTTATCTGCGGGATAACCCCCGATGCAAGCGTGTTCCTGTAAAATATATCTGCATAGCCGCCTAGTGAAACAACGCCTTCCTGTATACGCGCCCCGCCTGAATCGTTAAGGCCGATAACGGGCGCTCCGTTCTGCATGGCGAGATCCATGATCCTCACAATTTTTTCAGCATGCGTTTCTGAAAGCGATCCTCCGAATACGGTAAAATCCTGTGAGAACACATATACCATCCTGCCCTGTATAGTGCCGTAACCGGTTATCACACCGTCGCCCGGGTATATTTCCTTATCCAGTCCGAACTCCACTGAACGGTGGGTTACCAGCATGCCGATCTCTTCAAAGCTCCCTTCATCCAAAAGGAAATGAAGCCGCTCCCGCGCCGTCAGCTTTCCCTTTTTATGCTGGCTTTCGATCCTTTTTTTTCCTCCGCCAAGCCTGGCTGCTTCAATTTTTTCGTTTAGTATATCAATTTTGTTCTTCATAAATCATACTTAAATTACACGTGCATACAGGAAGCTGTCAATATACTGCCCGTCTTTGCAGACAAATTTTTTCATTACCGCTTCTTTTTCAAATCCCGCCTTTTCGAGGATGCGGCATGAGGCTTTATTATTAAGATACACATGGGCTTCAAGTCTTACAATTCCATAACTGCTGAAAACATAGTCACAGAAGGCGCTTACTGCCCTGCTCATGATCTTCCGGTTCCTAAACGGACTCCCGAGCCAGTAACCGAGCACTTCCTTATGCGTTTCCCTGCTGCTGAGTCCCTGAAGACCGATTCCGCCGATCAGTTCCATTCTTTCATTACGTATACACCACTCCATTGTGCGGCCGAATGTCTTTTTGCGCTCCCGGCAGAAATTGATATACCATTCTCCATCCCTTGTCGTATAGGGATGCGGAATGCGCAGTGTGTGGCTGTAAATAAGCCTGTCGTTAAGATATGTTACCAGCTCGGGAATGTCGTTCATCCCGGGCTCGCTTATATAGAGATCATCACCAACAGTTATCAGTACATCCGCAGGTTTTTTAAGACGGGGTTGCTGCATGCTTCCTTAAAGAAAGCGAAAAATACAAATTTGCATGATGTTAAAAACGAAAACGGGAAAGCTTTTTACACTTTCCCGCTGTTCAGCCTGTTCCAGGCGGATTACCATCCAACAAGTGTAATGCCGGCTGTGAACGGGTGAAGCTCCGGTCCTTTTCCATCTCTGAAAAGATGAACCATGTCATAGTTTGCGAAAAGGGTTAGATTATGGAAACCGATCCTGGCTGTGGCATCCACACGCCACGGATTTATGCTGAACTGGTCATAGGTTTTAGGCTTGTACTTCTTTCCTTCGAGCGAATAAACCTGCTTGGTGTGCGATCCAAGACGGTACCCGAAGGTTGCACCGGCCGATACATGGAACGATCGCTTGGCGATCTGGCTGGTGTTGAATTCCAGCAGCACAGGTACCGTCAGGTAACTTACTGTAAGCTTGTTCTTGCGGTATGAAATCAGATCACCTGTTGCATAAATTCCGTTAGGACCGTTTGAAAGAATGGAGTCGCCTCGGAAGCGGTAGTTGTTGTATGATAGTCCCAGTCCGGAAACCAGCATTACATTACGCCTGTATAACCGGATGCCGTAATCGAAAAAATTCAGGTTCACCGCAACTGATTTTGAGAGGTCGAGTTCAAGGAAATCATATCCTTTTGGAAACATGGTGCGATCAGGAGTAAGGTAACCGTTGATGCCCAGCTCAAACCCTGCCCAGTGAGGCTGCACCTTGCCGGAGTTTTTCTTTTTCTTCTTCTTTCCGCCAATAACCAAAACGTTTTTGTCTCCCATGTTAAAGCGGAGTGTGTCATCAGATGAATTATTACTTTCATCCTCCACACGGCCAATGCCGCTTATGTCTTTATTCACTTTTGCCGGTGGATTTTTATAGCTCACCGAGCCGCTACCGCTGATGCTGGAATTGAGCTCTTCCGTAACATCCACTGTGCAATGACCGCTGCCGCTGATATCGGCATTGCATATCCTGGCTTTGAATTCGTCAGCTGTAACGTTTCCGGCTCCCGAAATATCCATCTCAAGCTTGTCGGTGGTTCCTTTAAGGGTAAGATTTCCGGCCCCGCTGATATCCACACTGGTCTCCTGTGCGTATAGCTCAAGAGTTACATCTGCCGTTCCGGAAATGTCAATACTGAAATCATCGGCGCGAATGGGACCTGTGGACGATATGTCCGACATGCCTTTCACTTCTATTTCTTCAAGCTCTTTGAATGTAATGTTTACTTTGAAAATGCTATGGCCTTTAAGCTCGAATTCTCCGTCATCCACTGATTTTTTCAGCCATTCTGCATCTTCTACAGTTCCGTTAAAAGTGATGCTGTATGTGTCTCCCTGCGTTATCTTGATGCGCGAAGCATTGTTGACGGTTAGCTTATTAAACGGGTCCAGCGATACCGTTATGGTTTCCTGCGCCAGCGAAACGGATACCATGCAAAGGAAAGCCATCAGGCAGAATAAATAGAGCGATATCCTTTTACCAGCGAAACGTAATTTCATTTTTAGATTGTTATAAGACTGTGCTTTCATAAACTTTTTTTATTTTTTTATCCTGCTTTTATCATGTACCATGCTGATCTTTATCCCGGGTACAGGTTGCATGATGGTTATCAGGTTATGTGTTATGATGTTATGACGGGCATCGCATGCTGAATGTTACAGGCACGTTCAGCGCGAAGCAAATGTTTTTCCGAAATTGAAGCTGCCTGCTGAAATCCTGTAACTGGTCAGCTCGCCCTGGACATTGTAGGTGGTGCTTACATCTACATTTTTACCGGTTACTTTACCGAGACACCATCCCATGAATTTAATTCCTTTAACCTTTCCAGGTGTACGCTTGCTCATCAGCTCTTCGCTTAATGGGCGGTCACCGATCGCTGCAATTATTTTTTCCTCCGAATACTGTCGGATCACCTGTCCTACGGTTGGAAATTCCGGAACTGCAGTTGAAGCTGTTAAAACATGATATGTGTTTTGCTGTTTCTTATCAGGCTGCCTGATGCCTGCATGCTGCACGGCAGCGGTAAGCCTGACCTCAACGGGCACCATCAGTGTGATTTCTTCATGACCCCGGGAATCCACGGCAGGCTCTGAACTCTTCTCTAACTGAGCGTTTCGCGGCAGCTGACCTCCTGCAAGTTGTTTTTCAACTGTTTTGACCGGTTCCCTTTTGACTGAATCATTCATGAGAGGCAAGCTGTTTTCCTTATCTCCTGAATTTGACTCCTGGGTAAGCACACCGCCGGCTTTTTCATTTTTATTTTCAGAGGCCATCTTTTGCTTTTCAATGTATGAAGGATCATGAGGTGGTGATATGACTGAACCCGGCCGTTCGGTGATGTTGGGCTCGGCATCTTGTTCGCGGTTCAGGAAAAATGCACCCAATAAAAAAAGAAGACATGCAGCAGCAGCCATATAATACCATGACTGTTTGATTGAAAATACAGGAACAGGTTTTTTAAGCTCATCCTTGTTTTCATAAACCACCGAAATGTCAGAATGAAGCTTTGTTTTTTCAAACAGGAGGAGTTCGCTACGGTACGCCGGAAATTTTTTCAGGAACTCATCAAGCATCCGCTGACCGGCTATATCAAGCGTACCTTCTATACTTCCAACCATATACCATACATAATTGGTTTCATCCACCCCTCCTCTTTTAAGCAGGGCCTTGTCTGGATAGGTGGTTGTTGCTGGCTCTGGCAATTTAACATCTTCAAATGCTTCGAATTCAGCTTTCAGATGCGGGTTTTCCTCCAGGAATAAAAATAATTCGGCCACCTGCTCTGCCTGCAGGTTACCCTCGTGGTAATCAAGGAAAAATGTTTCGTAATTATCTTTATTGATACTCATCTTATTAAATCACATTTTTGATGCTTCCTATGTACTCCTTCAGGAAGACACGCGCCCTGTAAATATAAACCTTGACCTGCGATTCGCTCAGGCTGCAGATTTCCCCGATCTCTTCGTAGCTGTATCCTTCATAATCCCGCAACATGATCACATGCCGCTGCACCTCGGGCAGCTTTGACACGGCTTCCTTCAATATTTCCCTTAGGTCCGAATACTGGTCCGTGTGGTAGTGCTCCTGGTAGTTAACTTCTGCAAAACCCGTCATCTTTTTACCCCTTCTTATCTTATCCACCATCGTATGATAAGCAGTCGTGAACATATATGACTTTGCCTTCTCATGATTCACATTGGAGGCATTTATCCAGAGTTTTTCAAATGTATCCTGCACAATATCCCTGGCTTCGTCTTCATCTTTAATATTGTGCAGAATAAAGCGGTACACCGGGTCGGCATACTGGTCAACACATTGGTTATACTGCAAAGGGGTCATGTAGAAATCTTTCCTGCCAGGTCGTTTTAGGATGTGACGGACTGACCGGGGAATAAGTTACAGTCAGCTACGCACATATTTTGCAAAGGTAAAAAACCGGTTTCGATTACTAAGAACCTGCTTTTCTTTTAAATCCTAAACAGGAAGCATGATTGTAAACTCCGTAAAGTCGTTTTCCCTGCTTTCAACCTTCAGGTCACCGCCATGGGCCTTAATAATATCATAACAAATACTCAGTCCCAGGCCTGTTCCCTGGCCGGCGGGCTTGGTGGTGAAAAAAGGCTCAAAAATCTGCTGCCTGATCTTTTCCGGGATCCCGTGTCCATTGTCCCTTATGCTGATTGTAATATTTTTATCCTGCAGCGCGGTTGAAATAATAACCAGTGGTTTATACGTATCCGCCATGCCTTTTGACCGGGCATGTGAATTTCTTTCGTTTACGGCATAAAACGCATTATTAAGGAGATTGACAAGCACACGGGAAATATCCTGAGCAATTGCTTTCACGGAGGGAATCTCCGGGGCAAATATCTTTTTGATCTCCACATTGAAACCAGGAACATTTGCTTTCATTCCGTGAAACGCCAGGTCAGCGATTTCGTTGCAGAGCTTGTTTATATCTGTCGATTCGGATTCCGGATCACCATGCCGGGCGTGCTGAAGCATACTTTGCACGATGGAGTCGGCTCTTTTTCCATGCTGTGATATTTTGCCAAGGTTTTGCTTGATAATGACGGCAATTTCATCCTTCTCTTCCTTATCATCCGTTGCAAGCAGCTCGTCGATCTGCTCGTATGACAGGTCGGAAAAGTTATTTACAAAGTTGAGCGGGTTCTTGATCTCATGCGCAATTCCGGCAGTCAGCGCCCCAAGGGAGGCCAGCTTTTCCTGTTGGATCAGTTGTTGCTGGGTTGACTTCAGGTCGTTGTACGCCTTTTCAAGCCTTTCGCTGCTTTTTTTCTTGACCCTGAACCGGTTCAGCACTACAAGCAGCAGCATACCCAGCAACAGCAGCCCCATCAAAAAATACCATCTTTCATTCCGTGCTTTTTGGAGCTGCAGGCGCTGGATTTCCTTTTCTTTTTCACGGATGTCCTCTTCCCTGCTGGTTTCAAGGTTCTGTATCCTGCTCTTGTTCTCTTCTGAAAAAATAGAATCGCGCAAGGCGATGCTCGACCGGAAATTTTTCAGAGCATCCCTGTAATTTCCGTCATATTGCTGAGCTTCCGCCAAAGCCTTATAATTCTTCTGAGCCTGGTCGAGATCGCCGATCTCTTCAGAAATGGCAATTGTTGCCAGGATATATTCCATCCCTTTGACAAGCATCTGTTTCCTGTCCTTCAGCGAATCCGGCATCATACGGTCGTCAGTTGTTCCCTGGGCAAGCGAATAATAAAGGCTGCCGATGTTCCCAAGGTTAATGGCTTCGCCGTTTTTACTTCCTATCTGGCGGTTTATCTTTAAAGCCCTGAAATTAAAATCGATCGCTGCAAGTATGTTACCCTGCTCAAAATAAGCATTGCCTGCATTTCCCAGGCAAGATGCGATCCTTGCATAATCATGGGTGCTTTCATAGATCCTCAGCGCCTTGAGGTTATACTCGACGGCCAGATCATAATTTTTTTTCACGGAATAGATATTTCCGATGTTGGTGTAATTTCCGGCCATTCCGTTCCTGTTTCCCACCCGTTCAAAAATAACCAGTGATTTATTATAATAATCCAGTGCCCTGTCATAGTCGCCCGTTTCGTAATAAACAATCCCGATGTTCTGGAGGTTCGACGCAATTTTAAGCTCCATCCCTGATTCTTCATTCATCTTGAGAGCCATAAAATGATACTCGAGCGATTTAGGATAATTGCTCTGGTTCTGGAAGATGATAGCCATGTTGCCCAGTGCCCCAGACAAGCCGTTTTTATCATCCAGTGCTTTATAGATCCCTACCGCTGTTTCAAAATAACCGAGGGCTTCGGCGTACTCTGATTTCATATAATGGTTGGCTGCAATAGAATTGCTGAGCATCGCCCTGCCCGCATCGAAGCGGAGGCTTTCGGCAAGCGCCAGCCCCTGACGGCCATATTCGAGACCCTTGTCAGGCTCGATGCTGTAAAGGGCCAGACTCAGTTTTCCGAGCAAATGAACTTTGTTTGTGTCACTCGCTGCTGCCGGAAGTTGCAGGAGGAGTGAATCAACAAGAGCCTGTCCTTGTTTCTGCGCAAATACGCTGCATAGGTGGAGTTGAAAAATGCATACGATGATAAACGTTCTCATTTTTTTATTTCGGTCAGGCACAGAAACGAATACTCCGGCAAGATAAAATTATTTTCATAAAATGCCTTTGATAATCTACCTGCTGCCCCGCAGTAGCGAAATACCGATCCTTATCCCGTATTGCGGCTTCCGGTGAATGCCCATTGCCGATACAAAATCAACGCGGACCAGGTTCAGCTTCTCCAGGCCAAACGAATATTCAAAATGCATCGGTTTCCCGCGCACATACAGGTAATGAAAGCCGGCTATTTCGTTCAGCTTCAGCTTGCGTACATAGGGAAGCTTGTTCAGGATAAGCCCGCTGAAATCGTGCTCCATGTGAAATTCAACGAACTCGCGGCTTGTGCTGTACGTGTAATAGTCCAGTATGTTAAAGCTGCGCAGGTTGTATGAAGATATCAGTGTAAGGTTCCCTGAAAAATGGTTGTAATTGATGAATCTGATCTCCGGTGTCTTTAAAAAATTACCATAACTAAGGCTATACGAAATTTCTCCTGCCATACCCAGTTTCATATCATCCTCAACACCGGCGCGGATAAAATCAAAATCAGAATCGCTTCCCAGCACTTTATGAAACGCTTTCCTGTAAAGTATGCTCAGGG
>Ga0190272_10000218_pt1 | contig 34902 bp, 39 predicted proteins | sample Popmic504T_FD_133746 | JGI IMG/M metagenome (GOLD analysis project Ga0190272, IMG submission 133746) | Populus adjacent soil microbial communities from riparian zone of Shoshone River, Wyoming, USA - 504 T | ecosystem: Environmental > Terrestrial > Soil > Riparian zone | place: USA: Wyoming...
GCTCGAGTCCTACGTCTTCGTGCCGGCCGACCTCGAGGAGCAGAAGATCCTCGCGACCGGCGTCTACGGCACCAACCTGGTCGCCGTCAACGGCAACTACGACGACGTCAACCGCCTCTGCACCGAGCTCGCCGGCGAGCGCGAGTGGGGCTTCGTCAACGTCAACCTGCGGCCCTACTACTCGGAGGGATCGAAGACGGTCGCCTTCGAGATCGCCGAGCAGCTCGGCTGGGAGCTGCCGGACCGCGTCGTCGTCCCGATCGCCTCGGGCTCGCTGATCACCAAGATCGCGCGCGGCTTCGAGGAGTGGCTCGAGGTGGGGCTCGTCGAGGGTCAGCTGCCGAAGTTCAACGGCGCCCAGGCAGCGGGCTGCTCACCGGTCGCCCAGGCCTACGAGGCGGGGCGCGACTTCTGCGCGCCGGTCAAGCCGGAGACGATCGCCAAGTCGCTGGCGATCGGCAACCCCGCCGATGGTCCGTACGCGCTCGACCTCGCCCGTCGCACCGACGGCGGCATCGACGCGGTGACCGACGACGAGATCCGCGCTGGGATCAAGCTGCTCGCCGAGACGGCCGGCATCTTCACCGAGACGGCCGGCGGCGTGACGACCGCGACGCTGGCGAAGCTCGCCGAGCGCGGTGAGATCGGTCGCGACGAGCGTGTCGTGCTGGTGATCACCGGCGAGGGCCTGAAGACCCTCGACGCCGTGCGCGGCAGCTTCGAGACGATCGACGTCGAGCCCACGACCGAGTCGTTCGCCCGCGCCGCGGGCGTCGAAGCCGTCGCCCAGCGGCTGTAGTCTGCACGCCGAAATGAGCGTCACAGTCAAGATCCCCACGCAGCTGCGCAGCGTCACCGGCGGTGAGGCCGAAACGGCGGTCGAGGAGGCGACGACCGTCGGCGAGGTCCTCGACGGCCTCTACGACCGCTTCGACGGCCTCCGCGATCGCATCGCGGAGGACGGCGGCCTGCGTCGCTTCGTCAACGTCTACGTCGGCGGGGAGGACATCCGCTTCCTGGACGGCCTCGAGACCGCTGTCGACGACGGCGACGAGGTAACCATCCTGCCGGCCGTCGCCGGCGGCTAGTCGCGGCACGTCCGCTCGCGTCGTGAGCTGGAGCCCGGCCGACTCGACCGTCCTGGTGACGGGCGCTCAGGGGTTCATCGGCGCGTGGCTCGCCGAGCGGCTGCTCGACGACGGCGCGCGCGTCGTCGTCCCGCGCCGCGACTTCGAGCCCGATGCCCGTTTCCGCACCGACGGGATCGAGGAGCGCTGCGTCGTCGTGGCCGCCGACATCCAGGACTACGAGGCGATGACGCGGGTGCTCAACGAGCACGGTGTCGACACCGTCTTCCATCTCGCGGCGCAGACGATCGTCGGTACCGCGAACCGCTCGCCGCTGTCGACCTTCGAGGCGAACGTGCGCGGCACCTACGTGCTGCTCGAGGCTTGTCGAGCGGTCGGCGTGGTCGGCGACCCGGTCGCGCGGATCGTCGTCGCCTCGTCGGACAAGGCCTACGGCTCGCACGAGCAACTGCCCTACCGCGAGGACTTCGCGCTGCAGCCGACCTTCCCGTACGACGTGTCGAAGGCCTGCGCCGACATGATCGCGCGCAGCTTCGCCGTGACCTACGACCTGCCGGTCGCGGTCACGCGCTTCGCCAACGTCTACGGCGGCGGCGATCTCAACTGGTCGCGGATCGTGCCCGACACATGCCGCGCGCTCGCAAGGGGCGATGCGCCGGTGATTCGCTCCGACGGCACGCCCGAGCGCGACTACCTCTATGTCGAGGATGCCGTCGACGCGTATCTGGCCGTCGCCGCCTCGCTCGACGACGAGCGCCTGCGCGGGCGGGCCTGGAACGCCGGTTGGGGCTCACCGCTGGCGGTCCGCGAGATCGTCGATCGGCTGATCGCGGCCTCAGGGTCGGATGTCGCTCCGGAGATCCGCGGCAACGGCACTCCACACGGTGAGATCGACCGCCAGTACCTCGACTCCGCGGCGATCAGGGCAGAGCTCGGCTGGCAACCTCGGATCGGGCTCGACGAAGGCCTGCGACGCACTCACGGGTGGTACGCGCGGCGACTGAGCTGATCGCGGCCGTCGGCTCAGGCGGAGCGGCGGGTCGCCAGGTCGACGACCTCGGCGCCACTGTCGTCCGGGGTGTCGTCGGCGGGTGAGAGCAGCCGTCCCGCGACCAGCGCCCGCGTCTCGTGGGATCGCAACGTCGCGGATATGTCCGGAACGGCCACCAGCACGCCGAGGCCGTCGTCCGCCACGGCGCGCAGCACCTGGCAGATGCGCTCTCGGTCGAGCAGTCCCAGGCCGGCCGTTGGATCGTCGGCGATCAGCAGGCGGGGTTCGAGCGCGGTGGCATGGGCGATGGCACACAGGACGCGCTGTGCATTCGAGAGGTCGTCCCACCGTGCCTCGGCATACTGGCGAGCGCCCAGGGCGGCCAGGCAATCGAGCGCGCGGCTACGTGCAGGCCGGCTTCCCAGCTCGCGATAGAGAGGAAGCGCGACGTAGGTCTCCATGGTGAGGCGCGAGTCGTAGGGCCCGTCGCGGTCGACCCAACCGAGGGTCTCGCGGCGGAGCTCGAGCAGTTGTCGCTTCGACAGGGCATCGAGCCTTCGATCGGCGATCGCGACGACACCGTCGTCGGGCGCCTCGATGCCCGCGGCGAGCTTCAGCAGCGTCGTCTTGCCGCTGGCGCGTCCGCCGTAGACCGACACCAGCGAGCCTGGTTCGACGACCAGCGACGCGTCACGCAGGATGGCGGTTGCGCGATTTCCACGCGTATAGGACTTGGCAACCGAGCTCAGGCGCAGCAGCGACACGGATTTCCTCCGAAGGGACCCAAGAGCGTGGCGACGAGGGGAGGCGATACACGGTGTCTGGCGGCACGCGATGTATCGACCTCCCCTCTCCGCCCAAGCGCCCACCACCGTTGGAGGGGAGTGGCGATCGCCGGAGACGAAGAGACAGGGGTGCGACCCACCAACTTCGTCTCGGTGAAGAAGCTAATCGTGGGGTCGCGCGATGTCCATCCCTGCGCGAGAGTACTCTCGCGCAGGGTCCGCGTCGTCACATCGGCTTGCCCGGTTGCGGGGCGACGCGGACGGCGAGCCACCCCGGTAGCGCGAGGATGGCGATCGCCAACGCCGTGACGAGCGCAAGGACCGCGGCGCCACTGGCCAGGGCGGTCGAGTAGAGCACTGGAAAGCCGGTGATGACCTCCAGCGCGCGGGTCAAGAGGGCTTGGCCGTACAGGCCGAGCGTGGCGCCCAGCAGGCAACCCGTGCCGAGCGTCAAGAGGCTCTCCAACATGAGGGCGGTCCACAGCTCCAGTTCGGAGAACGCGTCGACCTTGAGCCGTGCGACCGACGGACGTCGCTGCCAGAGCATGCCGCCCATCGCCGTCGCCATCGCGAGCACGGCCGCCGTCAGGACGAGCTTCGATATCTGGTCGAGACGGGACAGGGCGTTCTCGGCCGTGGCGTAGTGCCTCAAGGTGCGTTGATGCGCCGTCTCCACTCGCAACGACTGCTCGGAAGCCAGGGCGTCGGCGATCTCGGCCGCCACGGGACCGGCGGCCGCGCCTGGGCTCACGGCGACTTGCAGAGCGGCGACGTCGTCGGTCGCCCAGGCCTGCGTGTAGTCGTCCGCCGAGAGCATGATCGCCCCGGGGGGCCATGCCAGATTCGTGGTTATGGCAGTGACGCGCAGGGGCGTGGGGACAGGTGTCGGCAGCGTGATCCGGTCGCCGACCTCCGCTTCGAGCTCGTCCGCGACCGCCTCGGAGATCGCGACCCAGCCGCTGCCGCGCGCTTGGGCCGACGCGGTCACGGGATCGCCCTCGACGATCTGGCTGGGAGGTATCGGCCAGCGAACGGCCCGTGGCGACGCGAGGACCCAGGTCCGGTGGTCGCCGACGTCGAGAAAGCCGCCCTGGTAGCGCCTTACGTGTTTCACACCGCGAATGGCGGCGATCTTCCGCAGGGTCTTGTCGGAGCTCTCGAAGGCGATCGTTCCGAGCGCGTTCGACTTGCCCTGGAAGGTCACCCAGATGTCGGCATTGCGATCGATCTCACGCGCGGACTGCTGCAGGCCCCGCTGCAGGTCGGCGTTGCCGCCGCCGATCGCGACAGTCGCGAAGACGGCGACCGCACCGGTAGCGGCGAGCGCCAGCGTGCGACTGCGGGTACCGGGCGATCTCAACTCGAGCACCACAAGGGTCGGGACCGCCGAGCGCCATCGGCTCGACACGATCTCGAAGAGTCGCGTGACCCAGCTCAAAGCGAGTGGCAGCAACAGCAGGAGGCTCAGGGTCAGCGCGACGACTCCCAGCAACGCCGCGGTAGGAGCGAATAGGAGGATGACGGTCGTGATCGCGAGGCAGAGGATCCCCGCGACCACGGGGAGACCTCCAGCGGCTCGGCGTCCGCCCGGCGGAGGCGCGGATGCCAGCGGGTGGTATCGGAGCGCGCCGCGGACGGGAACGAGCACGGCGACGGTCGCCGCCAGCATGCCCGACGCGGCCGCGATCGCGACGCTCTGGACGCTGACGATCTGTTGATCGCCGACGGCGAAGGCCGTCGCCAGGTAGTCCGGCGCGGACCCGAAGAGAGCGGTCGACACCTGGTCGCCGACACCGAGACCGACCAAGGTTCCGACGCCGCCGAGCACCAGCGCGTCGAACAGCAGCACCTCGAGCAGAACCCAGAGCGGGTGCCCCGCCATCTGCAGGTCGGCGATCAGTCGCTGTCGTTGCGGCACGGTCAACAGCACGGCGCTGAACGCGAAGAGGAAACCGACGATGGCGCTGAGCGTGGAGAACAACGCGGTGGACTGGTTCGTCGGGAACGAGGCCTGCTCGAAGATCCTTGCGTCGGAGTCCGGCGGTCGGACGGCGACGCGATCCGCGACGAGGCGGCGGACCGCGGCCTCGACGGCCGCCTCCCGCCCGCGCTCGGTTCGTATGAAGACTCGGCTGAGGTGGCCCTCCATGCCGGTGATCTCCTGGGCGAATCGCAGCGGCGCCAGCGCCACCGGGCTCTGCACGAGGGTTCCGATGTCCTCGGTGCGGAGGACGGCGCCCAGCGGGGCGTCGGTCGTCGCCGTCCCGGTCTCTATCCGGACGGTCTGTCCCACCGACGCTCCCAGGTCGTCGGCGAGGGGCACCGGGAGCGCCAAGCCGCGCGGCTGTCCCAGCTCGCGGCCGGTGAATCGGGGAAGCAGCGTCCCCCCGAGGCCCGAGAAGCGGTAGTCGCCGGCCAGCAGCAACACCGAATGCCGCCCGTCGGCGCCGATCAGGTTGATGCGTGCCTCGAGGCCCGGGGCGGCGGTCTTGACGCCGTCGACGCGCTTCACCCGCGCGAGCAGGTGCTGGTCGAAGCCTTGGGATCCGTGGGCGACCAGCTGAAAGTCCGCTTTGCCCACCACTCCGTCGGCCATTGCCCGCACCGACCCGGTGAGGCTGGTGTTCGCGACCAGGGCGGCGAACACGAGCGCGACGCCGATCGCTATCCCCGTGATCGCGAGCAGCTCTTGGACCAGGCGAAGGCGGAGGCGGGTCCAGTAGAGGTGGGCGACGCTCGAAAGGCGCATGGCGGTGACCGTCCAGGATCGGAAAGACCCATCACCTAGCGCTCCCTCCGATCGCGAACACGACCGTACACCATTGGGCGGCCCATCTTGGGCATCTGCCGATTGGCCAGGAGAACATGGACATTCGGGCATAGGCTGTTCACGGGATGCGACCCGTTCGGATTGGAGGCCCGACGCCGATCACGCCCGCGCAAGTTCGAGCGGTGTGTCTCGCCGTTGGGCGGGAGATGACATGGGGGTTGGTCGAAGTGCGCCGTGAGATCGATGCGCTGCGCCGGCACGCTGAGCGCATCACCGATCCCGTGCTGCGCGAGGACGCGCTGCTCGCCCTGCGCGAGAAGCGCACCCACGCGGACGGGGCGGCGCTGTTTGCGATCCTGCCCCGGCGCCGACACGCCGGTCTGGTCAGCCTGCTGGTCGCCTACGAGACGATCCTCGACTTCCTCGACGAGGTCAGCGAGCACCACCCGACCGAGGCGAACGGACGCGAACTCCACATGGCGCTGATCGACGCGCTGGTCCCTGAGCGCCGCATGGCGGACTACTACCGTCACCATCCTCGGCGCGGTGACGACGGCTATCTCGATGCGCTGGTCGAACGCTGCCGGCAGCTCTGCCGGACCCTGCCGTCCTTCGACGAAGTGCGGACACAGCTCACGCGGGAGGTCTGGCGAACGCAGGTGCTCGGCCTCAACCACGTGCTCCCGGCGACACGGCGCGACGATCTGCTGCGCAGGTGGGTCCGCGAGGAGTTCTCCGATGAGGACCACCGCCTGGACTGGTTCGAGCTGAGCGCGGCCGCAAGCGCGTCGCTGGTGGTCCACTCGTTGCTTGCGCTTGCGTCGGAGCCCGGCGTCACCGCGTGTGAGGTGCGCGACGCTCGCTCCGCCTACTGGCCGTGGACCTCGCTGGCGACGGCGATGCTCGACAGCTACGTCGATATCGACGACGACCGGGAGTCGGGCAACCACAGCTACATCGGGCATTATCGGACCGAGGGCTGCGGCATCTCTCGGCTATGCGACTGCATCCGGCGGGCGGCCGTGCAGGCGGCCGAGTTGCCGAATGGACGGCGCCACGCCGTGATCCTGTCCGCGATGATCGCGATGTACCTGTCGAAGGACAGCGCGCGTGTATCGACCCGCCGACCGGCCACGCGGCGGTTCCTACGCGCTGGCGGCGCGCTGCCGCGGCTGCTCCTGCCGCTGCTCCTGGCATGGCGCATGGCCTACGCCCTACGTTCGGCTTGAGAGTCACGAAGCCTCGCAGAGCGTCACCATATGGTGTACGGTCGTGTCTGCTCGAGTAGGTGGCAAGGAGGGTGCAAGGGGTGAGCCGGCTGTCCACAAAGCATGTCGTGCTCGGTCTACTGGTCGAGCACAACAGCTACGGCTACGCGCTGCAGCAGCGTGTCTCGGAGCGCTTCGGCTTTCTCGAGCTCGCCGACAGCGCCATCTACAAGACCCTCGAGCGCCTGGAGGCCGAGGGGTGCGTAGAGGAGGTTCCCCGGCAGCGCAGCGCACGGAACGCCAGGGTCCTCTATCGCGCAACCGCACGTGGCTGCGAGGAGTTCGAGAGCTGGATGGCTCAGGGGAGCGAGCGCCCCTTCCTGCGCGACGAGCTCCACGCCAAGCTCGCCCTGTCGGGGCCGGAGGATCTGCCGAAGCTGCTGGCCGCCGTCGAGGCACAGTCCCAGCAATGCCTGGCGGATCTTGCGGAGCTCGGACGTCAGGCCAGGCCGCCGGTGACGGCTTCCAAGGTGTCCTGGGACGTGACGTCGCTCCTGCTCGTCGACGACTTCAGGGCCAGGTTCCTCGAGTGCATGGTCGATTGGCTGGCAGTCGCCGCGGAAGTGATCCAAGACGAGATCGACGACCGGCCAACGATGCCTGCCGCGTAGGTCGTCGTGGCGCTGTTGACATTGGAGGCGGTGTCGGTCTCTCATTGGCGGGGCGACAACGAGATCAAGGCTCTGCGCGGCGTCTCACTCTCCGTCACGACCGGAGAGCTCGTGGCTGTATACGGAAAGGCCTCGGCGGGCAAGACGACGTTGCTTCAGTGCGCAGCCGGCCTTGCGAGGCCAGACCAGGGGCGCGTGCTGTTCGAAGGACGTGACCTGAGCCAGTGCTCGGCGCGCGAGCTGGTTCGCCTCCACCGGCGCCGGATCGCGTGGGTGGAGCGATCCGGGCCGAGAAGCCGCGACCTGCCGATCGCCACCTATGTGGCGCTTTCGCTGTATCGCGAGGCCGGGGCGGCGGAGGCGCGACGTCGTGCGCTGGAGGCCCTCGACAAGGTGGGAGCGTCGCGATGCGCCAGCCAGCGATGGGGCGAGCTGACGGATAGCGAGCGCGTGCTCGTGGCGATTGCCCATGCCCTGGTTCGTAAGCCACGGCTTCTGATCACCGACGATCCGACCCACGGCCTGGGCCTCGTAGAGCGGGAGCGCGTGGTCGGCCTCTTGCGGTCCATGGCTGAGGACGAGGGCGTCGGCGTGTTGATGACCGTTCCCGACATGCCTGCCATGATGCCCGCCCACCGCGTGCTGCTGCTCAACCTGGGTCGTGTGGTGACGGCGCCGGAGCCGCCCGCCGAGGAGCGCGACAACGTGGTCGCGTTTCCGCACGTCCACCGCGGGTCGTAGATGCTGTCGGTCGAGGGAGTCGTCAAGCGCTATCGGTCGGGAGACGAGACGATCTGTCCACTCGACGGCGTCTCGATGACCGTCGACGCCGGTCAGCTCGTGGCTCTCTACGGGCCGAGCGGATCCGGGAAGACGACGCTGTTGACGATCGCCGCGGGCCTGACGCCGGTCGATTCGGGCTCGGTGCTGGTCGGCGGTCGCGACATATCGAGCTTGTCGCGCGCTCAGTCCACGCGCTATCGCCGCGTCGACCTGGGCTACGTCACGCAGGCGCCCGATCTGCTCGCGGGAGCATCCGCGATCGACAACGCGGCGCTGAAGCTGCTCGGGTTGCGACGCGGCGGAGCCAAGCGCGGGCTCAGCAGGCGCGAGGCCCACGCCGAGGTCATCCCTCTGCTCGAGCGGTTGGGCCTCGACGAGCGTCTCGGCCATCAACCGCATCAGCTCTCGACCGGTGAGCGGCAGCGGGTGTCGATAGCACGGGCGCTTTCGACGGACCCGAGCCTGGTGCTCGCCGACGAGCCGACGGGCAACCTCGACACCAAGCGCAGTCACCAGGTTCTGACCCTGCTGAGCGAGATCTGCCGTGAGCGCGACGTCGCGCTGCTGCTCGTCACGCACGATCCGCGAGCCGCCTCGTTCGCCGACCGGCAGCACGAGCTGCGTAACGGCAAGTTGGTCGCCTACGAGCGCGACCCGCTGTTCAGCTAGCGCGACGAAGCGCCGTGCGAAGGCTCGGACTAGCTTGTCGAGCATGCGACGCGCGATCGTCTCGGCTCTCGCGGGCCTTCTCATCCTGCCGGCATCCGCGGCGGCGATCGTCACCGTCGGCCGCTCGGCGGACGGCCTTCCGATCCATGCCCACTGGGTCGGCTCGCCGCAAGCGCCGCGGGTGGTGCTCGTCGTTGGCGAGATTCACGGCAGCGAGCCGGCTGGCCGCGCGATCGTCCGGCGATTGCGCTCGCTGCGGCATCGTCCCGACGGCGTCGCGCTGCTGCTCGTCGAGACGGCCAATCCGGATGGCGGACGAGCGGGAACGCGATGGAACGGGCGCGGCGTCGATCTCAACCGCAACTTCCCCGCTGGCTGGCGACCGAGCGGAATGCCGTTCGACACCTACTACCCGGGGACGGGACCGTTGTCGGAGCCGGAGTCGAGCGCACTCGCGACCCTGATCCGACGGGTCCGGCCGCGCGTGACCGTCTGGTACCACCAGCAGATGCGGCTGGTCGATCGGTCTGGCGGAGATCCGTACCTCGAGCGGCTGTATGCGCGGCGATCGCGGCTTCCGTACAAGCGGATCGCGCCGCTTCCGGGCACCGCGACCAGCTGGCAGAACACCACCTTCCCCGGCGACAGCGCGTTCGTCGTCGAGCTGCCCGCCGGCCGTCTCGACGGCCGCGCGGTCACCCGCCACGCCCGCGCCGTCGTCGCGCTCGCGCGGGCCGTCGCCCCGCCGCGCGTGGTTCAGACGCCGATCCCCTTCGGGCCGCGTCGAAGGGCTGAGATGCGTGCCTACGCCAATCGCCACTACGGAATCGACGGCTATCGGCTGCGACGGCCGCGCGTGATCGTCGAGCACTACACCGCGTCGAACAGCTTCTCCTCGGCCTTCGACACGTTCGCCGCCGATGCGCCCGACGTCGAGCTGGGCGAGCTGCCCGGCGTCTGCGCTCACTATGTGATCGATCGTGATGGGACTGTGCACCAGCTCGTTCCGACGACGATCATGTGCCGGCACACCGTCGGCCTCAACTGGACGGCGATCGGCATCGAGCACGTTGGGGTCAGCGACGACCAGGTGCTCGCCAACCGCCGCCAGCGCGCCGCGTCGTTACGTCTGACGCGCATGCTTCAGGGTCGCTATCGAATAGCGACGCGCAACGTGATCGGCCACGCGGAGAGCCTCTCCAGCTCGTTCCACCGCGAGCGCGTCGCGCGTCTCCGCAATCAGACTCATGGCGACTTCGCGCCGCCGGCGATGCGCGGCTACCGCCGCATGTTGAGGGCGATGGCGGCGCCGGAGTCGCTGCGCTAGTCGACGCGGTAGCGCTCGGGCACGTAGGTCTGCGTGTCCTCGGGTGGGCGCACGTAGGCGCGCTGCTGGCGCGGCGGGAGCGTCACAGGCTCGTACTCCACCTCGCCGTGCGGGATCTGCTCGAGCAGGTGGGCGATCAGGTTGAGCCGGGCGGTCCGCTTGTCGTCCGCCTCGACGACCCACCAGGGCGAGTCCTTGGTGTCGGTGTAGGCGAACATCTCGTCCTTGGCCTCGGCGTAGTCGACCCAGCGGGCACGTGCCTCGAGGTCGATCGGGCTCAGCTTCCAGCGCTTCGCGGGGTCCTTCAGCCGCTTCCTGAAGCGCCGCTCCTGCTCCTCGTCGCTGACCGACAGCCAGTACTTGATCAGCACGATCCCCGACTGCTGCAGCATCCGCTCGAACGGCGGGCAGCTGCGCATGAACTCCTGGTACTCCTCGTCGGTGCAGAAGCCCATCACCCGCTCGACGCCGGCGCGGTTGTACCAGGAGCGGTCGAACAGGACCATCTCTCCGCCCGCGGGCAGCTGAGCGACGTAGCGCTGGAAGTACCACTGGGTGCGCTCGCGGTCGGTCGGCGTCCCGAGCGCGACGCTGCGGATCACGCGCGGGTTGGTCTTCTCGACGATCCGCTTGATCGCGCCGCCCTTGCCGGCGGTGTCGCGCCCCTCGAAGATCACGACGACCTTCATCCTCTCCTGCTTGATCCACTCCTGCAGCCGCACCAGATCGGTCTGGAGCCGCTCGAGCTCCTTCTCGTACTCGCGCTTGGTCAGCGTCTTGGGAGCGATGGCTGGACGATAACGGGCGTCAGGCGTCCAGCACGACGTCGCCCTCGGGCACGGTGCAGCACAGCAGGGCGCCGCCGGAGGGGCCGCGCGATCGTCGCGTCAGGCGATGGTCAGGAGTTGGCAACGCCTGCGCCGCGGGCGCCTACGGCGAGCAGGTACTCCTTCTCGAAGCGCGCGTCGTCGGCGGTGCCGCGGTTCCACTCTTCGCAGAATCGGTCGAGCGCCTCGTCGAACTCCGCCTCGCGGCCTGTCTTCGACGCGTTGGCGCGTGCCGCGATGGTGGGGCCATAGCGAGCCTTGAAGTGCTCGCCGTAGTCGCGAGGATGCTCGAAGGCCGTGATCTCGAGATCGTCGCGCTCCATCGTGTGCCACTCGACCCGGTCGCCGAACAGCTCGCGCATGTGGTCCTCGCCGCCCCACAGCGGCGGCGGCTGGGCGCCGGGCGGAGGCGGCGGGGCGAATGGCCCCATGGTGCGGAACAGCGCGCCGATCATCCCCTCCGGGGTCCAGTTGAGCATGCCGATCGTCCCGCCCGGACGGCAGACGCGAACCAACTCGTCGGCCACCGCTTGGTGGTGTGGCGCGAACATCGCCCCGATCGACGACATCACGACGTCGAAGGCCCCATCCTCGAACGGCAGATCCTCGGCGTCGGCCGTCACCCACTCGAGCTCGAGCCCCTGCGACTCCGCCTGGTGGCGGCCGGCCTCGAGCAGCTCGGGCGTCAAATCGCTGGCCGTCACGCGCGCACCGCGCTCGGCCGCGGGAATCGACGCGTTGCCGGTGCCCGCGGCGACGTCCAGCACGCTCATTCCCGCGTCGACGTCGCAGGCTTCGACGAGCCGCGGCCCAAGCGGTAACAGGAAGGTCTCGACCATCGACGGGTAGTCGCCCGACGCCCACATCGCCCGATGGCGCGCCTTGAGATCGGAATCCGGCACGGCGGCTGACACGGCTGCTCCTCTCGTCTGACTGAAATTCGAACGTAGCGTGAACCAGACGTGTTGTCCACGGCCACGTCTTATCCGGAGCCCACCGATCAGCGCGCCCGGCTGGATTCGAACCAGCGACTTCCGCCTCCGGAGGGCGGCGCTCTATCCACTGAGCTACGGGCGCGTGCCCCGCCGAGGATAGGGGTTCTCGGAACGCCGGCGCAAACCTCTCCGCGATCGTCGGCGTTGCTAGAGCGCTTGGCGATGCCGGCGGACCTCCGACTGACCGTCGGCTATCCAGGTGATCTCGACCATGACCTCCGTATGCCGCTCGTGCGTGGGAGTAATAGTCAAACCGTCACCCATCAGGCAAGTTCGAATCCACGGTGGTTGCAGCAGAAAGGGCTCGACGGTGCCGTGTGCCTACAGGAACCGCTGGCGTGCCCGTGACTTGCGGTGCGGTGCGGGCGGCGAGCGGGCTCGGCGAACGGCCGACGGCAGGAATGCCGGCGCAGGTCCGCAGGCCGGCGAGTTGGCGCGCGAGCCTGGCGCGGATTGCGGCGAGAGCGGGGTTGGCGTGCAGGCTGCGCAACTGGTGGGGGTCGGCGGCTATGTCGTACAGCTCGGTCGCGCCGCTGGCGTGCTCGGCATAGAGCCAGCGGCGGGTGCGGATCGCGGTCGTCAGCATCCCGGCGCCCTTGGCGATCTCGACCAGAACAGGGCGGCTGCTGCCAAGCGCGGGGTCGCGCGTCAGGGGCAGCAGCGACCGGCCGTCCTGGACACGGCCCGCAACGGCGCGGGTGGCGTCGAGGATCGTCGGCGCGAGGTCGGCGTTGACGACCATCTGCTGCGGCTGGGCGCCGGCCGGGACGCCGGGGCCGCGGATCATCAGCGGAACGGATCGACGGGTCGTACGCCTTGGCCTTGCCGTGGGGGAGGCGGTGCTCGCCGGCCGGCGAGGCTGGTGCCTCGCGACGCGGCGCTGCGCCAGCCGTGGACGCCGCCGCGGCGCTACCTCGACATGTACGGCGACCCCGGCTACGAGATCGCCGACGTCGGCTACACCCACGCGTCCAACTACCTCAGCGACGGCCAGGTCGCCAGGCTGCGTACCACCTACAAGGCTTCGGTCATGCTGGCCGACCACTGGCTCGGCCACTTCCTCGACCACCTCGGCCTCGACGACTCCACCGCGATCCTGCTCGTCTCCGACCACGGCGTCTTCCGCGCCGCGAGAAGCTCTACGACCTCGCCGCCGACCCCGGCGAGCGCCGCAACGTCGCCGCCGAGCGACCGAGGGTCGTCAAGGAGATGCGCCGCCGCGTCCGCGCCGCCGCCGCCGGCAAGCCGCCCTGCTGCTCCGATGCCGTTATCGACGGGCCGCGCCGCCGGTCGTTCGGGCGCTAGGTACCGGTAGGCCTGCGCCCAGGTGTGCCGGGAAGACACGAGTGGGGCAACACCGAAGTCATCCTCACGCGGGGTACAGAGGAACGTGATCGCCGCTCGCGGGCAGGAAGACCGCGTCACCCCCGAGGAGGCAGACCCGATGCCCGATCCGCAGACCCAGCCTCATCCCGGCAGCGAGCAGCGTATGGAGCCCGAGCCGCGCAGCGACATGGACGGCTACGCCGGCAGCGGCAAGCTGGCCGGCAAGCGCGCTTTGATCACCGGCGGCGACTCCGGGATCGGCCGTGCCGTCGGCGTCGCGTTCGCCAAGGAGGGCGCTGACGTCGCCTTTGCCTACCTCTCGGACGAGGAGGAGGGGCGCGACGCCAGCGAGACGGCGGGTCTGATCGAGCGCGCCGGCCAGCGAGCCTTTCCGCTACGCGCCGACCTCGCCCAAGAGTCGGAGTGCGTCGCCACCGTCGAGCAGGCCGTCGCGGCTCTGGGCGGCCTCGACGTGCTGGTCAACAACGTCGCCTACCAATGCCCCGCCGACTCGCTGGAGGCGATCTCCACTCAGCAGTGGGAGCGGACCTTCCATACCAACGTCTTCAGCTTCTTCTGGACCACGAAGGCGGCGCTGCGCCATCTGCCCGACGGCGGCGCGATCGTCAACACCAGTTCGATCAACGGCCTGCGCGGCAACAAGGCGCTGATCGACTACTCGGCCACCAAGGGCGCGATTCTCGCCCTCACCTACTCGCTCGCCCAGGCGCTCGAGCCGCGCGGCATTCGCGTCAACTGCGTGGCGCCCGGCCCGGTCTGGACGCCGCTGATTCCAGCGACGTTTCCCGAGGAGAAGGTCGAGTCATTCGGCGAGCACACGCCGATGGGGCGTCCCGCCCAACCTGACGAGATCGCGCCGTCCTACGTCTTCTTCGCATCCGGCGAGCTGTCGAGCTACTACTCCGGCGAGGTCCTCGCCCCGATCGGCGGCGAGACGCTGCCGGGCTGATGAGAGCCGCCTTCCTCGCGCGTTGACGCTTGTCGCTTCCGAATATGTGCGAGCGGCGGTTCCCAACGAGACGCTCGTCAAGGCAAGGAGTCGTTTCGCAGCTCGCCTACCGGGTAGCGCGGCGACATGACCGAAGGACAGGAAAGCGATGACCGGCGGCGTGACGCGGCGCGACAGACCCTCCGCGGCGAGCTGCGTGAGGTCGTCGGGGAGCGCGCGGCCGCGGAGGGCGAGCGGGCAGGCGCGCTCGAGGCTGCGGAGCAGGCGGGCCGTCCGCGTACCGTCAGCGCCGCGCTCTCGCAGTCCCGGATCCTGATCCTTGCGACGCTCTTCGTCGCCCTGATCGTGGGGGTCGTAGTCGGTCTCGCGACGGGGCAGTGGTGGTGGCTCCTGGTCGCGTTCGCGGTACATGCGCTCGGCACCGCGGTCGTCGTCTCGACGGCCCTGCGCATGACGGCGAGCGTCGAGAGTCCCGATCCGCGCGCCGCCGCCGCGCTGGAGGAGCAGGGCATCCGCGATCCCGATGCCGCTCTCACCGAGGCGGTGCGGGTCACGGGCGAGGCGACAGACTCGGATGCGGCACAGCGCGTCCGCGATCAGCAGCGCTCGGTCACGCCTGACGATCGCTAGCCCGGCAAGAGCGGCTGCCTGAGCGCGGCCACGCCGCTAGTGGCGGTGGTAGAGGGTCTCGCGGTCGCGATCCGTGAACTCGGTCTCGTGATGGGGACCTGCGTTACGAGGCGCAAACGCCGCAGGCGGGAGTGAGATGCGCGACGCTGGGTATCCCTCCAGCGGATGAGCGCCGACCAGGACGTGCCCACCATCACCCCTTACCGTGACGGTCCGCTGCTGGTTCGCGGTCCGGTGCGGCTGCAGGACACGCAGGGGCGTGAGATCGAGGTCGGACGCGAGACGATCGCGCTATGCCGCTGCGGCAAGTCGCGGATCAAGCCGTTCTGCGACGGGACGCACAAGCTAAGCGGCTTCAGGGCTGCCAGCGAGGCTGACGTTCGGCGCGACTAGCAAGCTGCGCCCGTGCTGCCAGGCGCCGAGCACGGCGAGCGCCCAGCGGGCGTCGAGCGTCGCCAACGCACGGGCGCCCCAGAGGATGTCCGGCCCAAGCCGCTGGTCCTGCCGGACGAGCCCGCCGGCGAGATCGACCGCCGCCACCTGCTCGTGGACCGCGTCGGCCTCGACGTGCTCGTCGAAGAATGCGGTTGCCTCCTGCCCGAAGCCGAGCCGCCGCAGGCCGTTCGCGTAGCGGCGGTTGGGGATCGACGAGGTCATCTCGAACAGCGCGAGGTGGCCGACGATCGCGCCGCGCCAGCGTCGGTGCAGGCCGAGCAGCGACATCAGGTTGACTGTGGCGAGCGTGACTCCCGGGATCGCGTCGAGGTAGGCGCCCGGCTCGGAGTCGAGGCCGAGCGCGTCCATCGAGTCGGCGAACATCGTCGCGTGGATCCGCTCCGGCCGGCCGCCGCCGTACTCGTCGGCCTGGATCTCGACGAGCGCCGCCTTCGGCGGACCGCTGAGTCGCGGCAATGCCCAAGAGTGCGGATCGGCCTCCTTGAGCTGATATGCGGAACGGTGGATCAGGAACTCGTGGACCTGCTCGACGCTGGCGTGGCGCTCGACGAACTTCGACAGCGAAGGAGCGTCGTCGGCGTCGGCGATCGCGCGCAGCGCGAGGTCCATCTCCTCCGGCGCGGCGGAGTCCGAGGGCGCGCCGATCTGCTCGAGCAGAGCATGCTCGAAGACCTCCTCGAGCCCCGCCCTCAGCTCCAGCAGCCCGGGATCCCACTCCCAGCGATCGTCGACGCCGGGCAGGCCGCCGTAGTGCAGCTCGTAACAGCAGTAGAGGGCGAGCTGAAGATCCTCGTCGTCGAGTGGAGCGTGTGGGCGCTCGATCCGCTCCGGCGTGCCGATGCAGCCGGCCGGCGGTCCCTGCAACCTTGCGAACAGCGACTCGGTGATCGGCCCGCGCGGCCTCGGCATCGTTCTCATACGTGCTCTGATACCCGCGCCGGCGAGTCGAAACCCCGCTGCGGGGCGAGCCCGTCGGCGAAGCGATCGGCGAGCCAGTGAGCCAGCTCGTATGGGCCGCGCTCGCTGGCGACCGTGCGCTGAAGCGCCGCGCCGTTGCGGTGCGCCAGCCGCCGCGCGTCCGCCAGCGCGTCGCCGGCGCCGATCCGCTCGGCGATCGGCTCGAGCCGATCGAGCAGCGCTTCGATGTGCTGGCCGGTGGGGATCGGCTCGCCGCTCTGGAGATCGGCGAGCGTGCCCTCCGTGCCATGGCGACACGCAGACCAGCGGTTCTCCTCGATTCGCCAGGTCGGGGCCGGCGCCCCCAGGTCGCCGGCGTCGTGACGCTCGGCAAGCTCGACGACCAGCGCGTGCGCGACCGCCGCGACAGCGGCAGCGTCGGCGAGCGTCGTCTGGGCATCGGGCACGCGCAGCTCGAGCGTGCCGAAGCGGGGATGCGGCCGCAGCTCCCACCACCAGAAGCCAGGCTCGGGGATCGCGCCCGCGGCCGCGCCCCAGCGCAGACTCTCGGCGAACTCGTCCCAGCTCGCCAGCACCGGAGGCACGCCCTGGCGCGGCAGCAGTCCCGAGATCAGCGGGCGGACCGATGCCAGTCCCGTGTCGTGGCCGCCGCGCAGCGGGGCGTTGGCGGCGAGCGCGGCCAGCGCTGGGAGCTCCTCGCGCAGCGCGTTGTAGACGGCGAGAGTGCGCCGGGCGCCGCCGACCGCCACATGGACCTGCAGCGCACAGACGAGCTGGCGCCGCGCCACCCAGCCGTACTCGGCGGCCGCGCGCTCGTAGCGGGGGCCGCGATTCAGCGCGCCCTCAGCAGCGCTGAACGGATGGACTCCCGCGACCGCCGGCCGGACGAGCCCGGCCGCCGCCACCAGCAGCTCCCCGCGCGCGGCTCCCAGGTCGGCGATCGCCTCCGGCACTGACCGGTGCGGTGGCGTCACCAGCTCGATCTGGCTCGCCGGCAGCTCGAGCTTGAAAGGCGACGGCCTGTCGCCGAGCCGCCCGAGCAGCGCCGGCGCGCACTCGGCGAGATCGAGCGTGTCGGGGTCGAGCAGCATGACCTCCTCCTCGAGCCCGACCGTGAACGGCTCGACCGTGTCGAAGATCTCCGTCAGCCGGTCAGCGTCCATCCGCCTCGAATGCCCCACACGCTCGAGCGGAAACCTCATAGCGCAGGCGAAGCACCGTCCAAGAGGTCCTCGAGCAAGGGCACCAGGGGGGCAGCGCAAGGGCGGCCGCAAGGGCGGCGAGAAATCTCAAGCGCGCACCTTGGAGACCGACGCGCTCGGGGGCACGACGCCGCGCTTCCGTTTCCGAAGCGGGGCCAAGGGGAACAGGAGGCGCCAGATGAAGACGCTTGCGAATATGGCGTTTCTCTTCCTCCTCCCGCTGCTCGCTGTCGCCGTTGCCGGCTGCGGTGCTGCCGACTCCACCGGTGCGAGCGCCGCCGCCGAGCGCCTTTATGCCGCCTACACGGAGAGGGACGGAGCGACGGCGTGCGAGACGCTGACCGAGGCCACGCGCGAGCAACTCGTCGAGGACGAGCAGATGCCGTGCGAGGAGGCGGTGCTGTCGCTGAAGCTCACCGGCGAGAAGGCGGCCGATACCTCTGCATTCATCACCGAGGCGAAGGTCGATCTCGACGGCGGCGACAGCGTCTTCGTCGAGGAGACGCCAGACGGCTGGCGGGTGAGCGCCGCCGGCTGCGAGCCGGTCCCCGACCAGGAGGCTCCCTACGAGTGCGAGGTCGAGTCCTGATGAGAGCCATGTTCTGGACCTACACGACGCTGATCGCTATCGGGCTGACCCTCTACATCGTCATCGGGCTGATGGGCCAGTGAAGAGGTTCCTGCGCGACAACGGCCTGTCGCTCTTCTTCCTCACGATCTTCCTGCTCGCGCTGGGATTCCAGACGCTGGCGGGATGGCAGGACTTCAACAACAGCCAGCTCCGGCACGAGGGCGACGCGCTCGGCTACGGCCGATACCTGCTCTCGTCGGAGTTCGGCGTGGCAATGCTCGAGAACTGGCAGTCGGAGTATCTCCAGTTCGCGCTCTACATCACGGCCACGGTGTGGTTCCTGCAGCGAGGCTCTCCCGAGTCGAAGGAGCTGGACAAGGCCGGCGGCGAGTCGGACGAGGAGCAGAAGATCGGCCGCCACGCCGATGAGGACTCGCCGCTGTGGGCCCGCGTCGGCGGCCTGCGGACTCGCGTGTACTCCAACTCGCTGCTCCTCCTGATGGGCGCGATCTGGCTGCTGTCGTGGCTCGGTCAGTCGATCACCGGACGCGTCGTCTACAACGAGGAGCGCGTCGAGCACCACCAGAGCGGGCTCGACTACGTCCAGTACCTCGGCAGCGCGGACTTCTGGGAGCGCACGCTGCAGAACTGGCAGTCGGAGTTCCTCGCCGTGGGATCGATGGCGATCCTCGCCGTCTATCTGCGTCAGCGCGGCTCGCCAGAGTCGAAGCCGGTCGGCGAGGCGCACCACCACACCGGCGTGACCGGCTAGCGCTTCCCCTGGCCCTACGTCTCGTTTCGCCACCTTCGAACGGGGCAACGAGGGCGCATGCGCTTGATGACGCTTCCGGGCGTCTTCCGTCCGCACAGCGACAGCCTGCTGCTCGCGGAGCACCTGCGCGAGGCAGTCGAGCCGGGTGCTTCGGTGGCCGATGTCTGCACCGGCAGCGGCGTGCTGGCGGTGACCGCGGCCTGTAGCGGAGCAGGGACGGTCGTCGCCATCGACGTCTCGCGTCGCGCGGTGCTGACCACATGGATCAACGCGCGTCTCAACCGCGTCTCGATCCGTGCGCGGCGCGGCGACCTCTTCGCGCCGCTCGACGGCGAGCGCTTCGATCTGATCGTCAGCAATCCGCCTTACGTGCCCGCCGCGGACGATGCGCTTCCGACACGCGGTCGCGCCCGAGCCTGGGATGCCGGCCGTGACGGCCGTGCGCTGCTCGACCGGATCTGTGCCCAGGTCCCCGCTCGCCTACGGCCCGGCGGCTCGGTGCTGCTCGTCCACTCCAGCGTCTGCGATGCCGACCGCACGGTCGAGATGCTCTCCGGAGGCGGCCTCGACGCCGAGGTGCTCGTGCGCTCGCGAGGTCCCTTGGGGCCTCTGCTGCGCGACCGCAGCGCCACGCTCGAGCAGCGCGGTCTGCTGTCGCCGGATGCCCGTGAGGAGGAGCTCGTCCTGATTCGCGGTCGCCAGCTCGGTTTCGGCGAGGCCGAGCCATGAGGCGCCTCGCGCAAAAGGCCGCGCTGGTGACCGGCGCAAGCAGCGGCATCGGCGCCGCGACCGCCGAGCTGCTCGCCGGGGAGGGCGCCGACGTCGCGCTGCTCGCACGCGGGCCGGGCCTGGGTGAGGTGGCGGGGCGCGTCGCGCAGCGGGGGACGAGGCCGCTCGAGCTGAAGGTCGACGTGACCGACCGCCCCGCCATGGAGGCCGCCTTCGAGCGGGCGGCCGCCGAGCTCGGTGGCCTCGACGTCGTGGTCGTCGCCGCCGCGGCCGGGGCCTTCGGACGCTTCGAGGAGATTCCGGCGCGCGACTTCGACCGTTGTGTCGAGGTCACCTTCCTCGGCTCGGTCAACACGATCCGCGCCGCGCTGCCGCATCTCGAGCGCTCGGCCGGCCGGCTGGTCGTCATCGGCTCGGCGGTCGACGCGATCCCGATCGTGCTGCTGTCGCCCTACGTCGCCGCGAAGGCGGCGCTCGCGGCGTTCGTCGACAGCCTCCGCTTCGAGCTGCGCGCGGCAGATTCGCGAGTGACGGTCTCGATGATCCGGCCGGGCGCCGTCGACACGCCGTTCTGGCATCACGTGACCCATCCGGCCGACATGACCCCACCGTCCCTGCCGCCGCTCGTCAGCTATTCGGCCGAGTCGGTGGCGCGTGCCACCGTGGCCTGTGCGATCGAGCCGCGGCGCAACGTCACGGTCGGCGGCTTCATCGTCGCGCTCCAGCTCGCGAACGCCGTCGCACGCCCGCTGACCGAGCGCGGTCTCGCCTTGGCCGCGCGGCTGGGACGATCGGCCGCCGAGGGCGATCCGGCGCCGAACGCTCTCTGGGAGCCGTCGGGCGACGGGAGCGTCGCGGGCGGCATCGCCGGACGACCGAGCCTGCTCTCCGCTGTGCGGTTGCGCCGCCTGCGACCCGGCCGCCTAAGGGCGAGCCGATAGCGGCCGCATCGCGCGCCGCCGAATCCGCTGAAACAGCGCGGCGCGTGCGGCGTTGGCGCCGGCGGCCCCGTGGACGCCGCCGCCCGGATGCGCCGAGGCGCCCGACAGGAACAGCCCGGCGATCGGTGTCTCCGCCCTGGCGAGGCCAGGCACGGGGCGAAAGACGACCTGCTGGTGGATCTGCGCGGTTCCCGAGTTGATCGCGCCGCCGACGAGGTTCGAGTTCGCCGCCTCGAGCCGTCGCGGGGTGAAGACGTGGCGCGCGCGGATCGACTCGCGGAAGCCGGGCGCCCGCTTCTCGATCTCAGCCTCCATCCGCGCGACGAACAGCTCGGTCTCGCGCGCGTCCCAGCTGCCGGTCAGCTCACCGCCGGCGTCGCCCGCGACCCGCTGCGGGATGTGCGTGTAGGCCCAGGCCGTCTCGCGACCGGCCGGCTGGCGGGTGTCGTCGATCATCGAGTACTGGCCCATGACCAGGAACGGCTGGTCGGGGATCAGGCGGCGCGATAGCTGAGCGCTGGTGCGAGTCAGCGCGTCGATGCCGTCGGCGACGTGGATCGTGCCGGCCCGGCGCGCCTCCTCGGCGGCCCAGGGGATCGGCGCGTCCAGCGACCAGTCGACCTTGATCGTCGAGTTGTCGTACTGGAATGCGTCGAGGTCGTCGACGAAGCCGCGTGGCAGGTGCTGCTCGCCGACCAGGTCGCGGAACAGCTCCGGCGCGCCGGCTCCGGCGAGCACGGCGTGGCCGGCGGAGATCTCCTCGCCGTCCACCGTGCGGACGCCGGTCGCTCGGCCGCGCGCGACGAGCACACGCTCGACTCGCCGCCCGCACTCCAGCTGACCGTCATGCGCGTGCAGACGATCGACGAGCGCCGCGGTGAGCTGTCCCGCGCCGCCCTCCGCGACCGGGAATCCGTACTGCTGGGCGAGGCCGCAGAGCACCCAGCCGAACAGGCCGCCGCCGGCCGACTCCGGCGTCAGGTCGGCGTGCAGGGCGTTGCCGGCCAGCAGCCACGCGCCGCCGTCGCCATCGAAGCGCTCCTCGGCGAGGCGGCGCACCGGCAGCAGCGCGAGACGGCCGAAGCGCAGCAGGCCGCGAGGGCCGAGCGCCGTTGCCAGCCGGGCCGCCCCGCGCAGCGGCGGAAAGGGGCGCAGCAGGGCGTCGATGAACGGGCCGCCAGCACGCTCCCAGTAGGCGTAGAGGTTCCGCCAGGCGTCGCCGTCGCCGGGTGCGAAGCGCTCCAGCAGCGCCGCCGTCTCCTCGACATCGGTCGCGATCGCCGCGCAGGCGCCGTCGGGCTGAGGATGAGCGACCGACAGCGGCGAGCGGCGCCAGCGCAACCCATGGCGCTCGAGCTCGAGCGCGCGGATCGCCGGCGACGCCGCGGCCAGCGGATAGAAGGCGCTGAAGAGGTCGCTGGTGAACCCCGGCTCGGTGATCTCGCCGCTCTTGACCGCGCCGCCCGGCGCGTCCTCGGCCTCGAGCACGAGGACGCTCCAGCCGTGCTCGGCGAGCATGTTCGCCCCGACGAGGCCGTTGTGGCCTGCGCCGATCACGATCGCGTCGAAGTCTGCGGGCACGACCGTCCTATACCCGCCGAGTATTCGCCGAAGCCGGTTTTCGAGGTGCTGGACGGGGTAGTGGCCCCCCGTGGCCACGAACGAGCGCTTCATGCCGGTCCCGCCCGAGGCGGTCTGGGACGCCCTTGCCGATCCCGATGGCTACGGCTACTGGGTCGTCGGCTCGAAGGAGATCCGCGATGCCGAGGCCGAGTGGCCCGTCCCCGGCTCGAAGTTCCACCACACGATCGGCTTCGGCCCGTTCGAGGTCGACGACCACACCGTCGCGCTGGCGGCCGAGCGTCCTGGGTTGATTCGTCTGCGCGCCAAGGGCCGTCCACTCGGAACCGCGCAGGTCACGCTCGAGATGACCGAGCTAGACGGCGGCACGCTGGTCCGGATGACCGAGAACCCCGACGGGTTGACCTCGCTGCTCGCATTCAATCCCTTGGTCCAGCTGTTCACGATCGGGCGCAACGCAGAGTCGCTGATGCGGCTCGAGGAGCTGGCGCAGCGTCAGAACGGATCGAGCGTATGAGCGTCGCGACAGCCATCCACGAGTCGATCTGGATCGATGCAGGCCCCACCCAGCCTGAGCTCCCGCAGCTCGAGCGGGCGACCCGTGCCGACGTCGTCGTGATCGGCGGCGGCATCGTCGGCCTGACGACGGCCCTGCTGCTGCAGGAGGCCGGCAGGAAGGTCATGCTGATCGAGGCCGGCCGGCTGGCGCGCGGCGTCAGCGGCTGCACGACGGCGAAGGTCTCCTCCCAGCATGGGCTGAAGTACGCGGAGCTGGCCTCGAAGCACGGGGCCGACGCGGCGCGCGTCTACGGCCAGGCGAACGAGGCGGCGCTGGCATGGATCGCCGAGCGCGTCGAGCGCCACGAGATCGAGTGCGACTTCCGGCGCCAGCCGTCCTACGCCTACGTCGCTTCATCCGCGCAGCGGGGGCAGGTCGAGGACGAGGTGCGCGCGGCGGTCGCGGCGGGGCTGCCCGCCGTCCTCGCCGATGAGACGCCGCTGCCCTATCCGGTCGCCGCCGCGGTTCGCTTCGATCACCAGGCCGAGTTCCACCCGCGCAAGTACCTGCTCGCGCTCGCCGAGCAACTCGTCGCCCGCGGCGCCGAGGTCTACGAGCGATCGCACGCGGTCGAGATCGATGCCGACCAGGACCGGGTCGCCGTCAAGACTCCGGGCGGCCGAGTCGAGGCGGACTACGCGATCGTCGCGTCGCACTACCCGTTCCTCGACCGCTCGTTCTCCTTCGCGCGCGTCTCGCCCCAGCGGTCGTATGCGATCGCCTGCCGGATCGCCGCCGCCCCGCCACCTGGGATGTACATCAGCGGCGATTCGCCCACGCGCTCGATTCGCGCGATCCCGCTCGATGACGGCGAGGAGCTGCTGATGGTCGGCGGCGAGAGCCACAAGACCGGCACCGGGGGCGATACCGAGCGGCACTACCAGCGGCTCGAGCAGTTCGCCCGCGAGCACTGGGACGTCGAGTCGGTCGCCTACCGCTGGTCGAGCCAGGACGGCTCGACGCTTGACGGAATGCCGTATGTCGGTCGCCTGACTCCACGCTCGGATCGCGTGCTGATGGCGACCGGCTTCGCCAAGTGGGGGATCACCGGAGGGACCGCCGCCGCCCAGGCGCTCGCCGACCTGATCGCCGGCCGCGAGAGCGCCGCCGCCGAGCTGTTCGACCCCTGGCGCAAGACGCTGCGGGCGTCGGCCGTCAAGTTCGTCGAGGAGAACGCCCAGGTCGGCGCACGTTTCCTCAGCGACCGGATCTCGAAGCCGGGCGGCCGCCCGATCGAGAGCCTCCAGCCCGGCGAGGGCGACATCGTCCGCCATGACGGCGAGAAGGTCGCCGCCTACCGCGACGACGAGGGAGCGTTGGTCGCCGTCTCTTCGCGCTGCACCCACCTCGGCTGCCAGGTCAACTGGAACAGCGCCGAGCGGTCGTGGGACTGCCCTTGCCACGGCTCGCGCTTCGCGCCGAATGGGCGGGTTCTGGAGGGTCCCGCCGTCCACGCGCTCGAGCGCAAGCCAATTGAGCAGTCGACCGCCTAGTCTCGGCCGACTCCAGCGCCTGACCTCGCTGGTCGCGGTTTCCGCGCTCTGAGCACGGGTAGCTCCCTGGGGTGGTCGAGGAGCCGATGGACGCGACGCCGTTCCTGCCGCCCCGCGCGCCGGCAAGCGCAAGCTCGCCGAGACGGTGCAGGAGTGCCGGGGCTGTCCGCTCTGGCGGGGGACCTCACAGGCTGTCTTCGGCGAGGGGCCGCTGAAGGCCGGCATCGTGCTGGTCGGCGAGCAGCCGGGCGATCGCGAGGACCGGGAGGGCAGGCCGTTCGTCGGTCCCGCCGGCCGCGAGCTGGACCGCGTGCTCGAGCTGGCCGGCATCGACCGCGACGCGACCTACGTGACCAACGTCGTCAAGCACTTCAAGTTCCGCGAGCGCGGCAAGCGCCGGATCCACGACAAGCCGACTCACGCCGAGGCGATGGCCTGCCTGCCGTGGCTCGAGCGCGAGCTGGCGTTGCTGAAGCCGAACGCCCTGGTAGCTCTCGGCGCGACGGCCGGACCTGCGCGTCATCGCTGGATAAGCGGTGGCGGCCGCCTGATGTCGGATCGCGTCAAGGCGATGATGCACCGCCGGATGGCCGAGCCCGGGTCGGCGAAGCGGTAGTGGCGCAATCGATGTTTGCCGATCTCCTATCGGGCAACCCCCCCCTTCGACACCTTTGCCCACCCGAGGAGGGTCCCAATGATTCTGCGCATCGACCGCATCCAGACCGAGCTTCCGCCGCCCTCTACGCCCGACCCCGCCGGCGCCGCAGTCGTCCAGGAGCTGTTGGGCGGCAAGTACGGCGAGATGTCGACCTTCATGAACTACACCTTTCAGTCGTTCAACTTCCGCGCCCGCCAGGGAGCACGGCCGTTCTTCGATCTGGTGTCGAACATCGCCGCCGAGGAGTTCGGCCACATCGAGCTGGTCTCGGCGACGATCAACACGATGCTGACCGGCTCGGCGGAGAAGGGCGCTCTCCCGGACCCCAACGACGTGCTCAACCCGCAGCACTTCGTCGCGGGCGGTGCCGGGACGCTGGTCCAGGACTCCAACGGCAAGCCCTGGAACGGCGACTACGTGACCTCCACCGGCGATCTGATCGAGGACCTGACGCACAACTTCTTCCTCGAGACCGGAGCGCGCAACGGCAAGCTGAAGGTCTACGAGATGGTCGACCACCCGGCGGCGCGCGCTCTGACCGGCTACCTGCTCGTCCGCGGCGGGGTCCACCAGCTCGCCTACGCGCGGGCGGTCGAGCTGCTGACGGGAGCCGATCTGTCGAAGCTCTTCCCCTCGCCGCGGATCCCGACCGACAAGATCCCCGAGTGCCAGCCGCACATCGCCAAGGGCGAGCACACCAAGCTCTACCGCTTCTCACCGAGCGACTACCACGAGCTGGCGGCCGTCTTCAACGGCCAGCACCCCGAGACCGGCGACGAGCTCCAGGTGATCGACGAGCCGCCGAAGGGCTTCCCGGCGTTCGACCTGCCCGCGCAGGAGGGCGTCTTCGCGCCCGACTATGCGCCGGAGGAGATCGCCGAGATCGCCAGGAAGCTGCGCAAGGCCGCCGGCCTGTCCGACGAGCCGACCGGCGTGGTGGCGAATGACGGCAAGGGCGTCGTGGGAAAGGTCAAGGACGCGGTGTCGTAGAGGGACTCGGTGAGCGCCATGCGAGTAGTGGTCACAGGCGCCACCGGCAATGTCGGCACCAGCGTGCTCGATGCGTTGGCGCGCGACGAGGCGGTCGAGTCGATCGTCGGCGTCGCGCGCCGGCTGCCCGACCTGGTGCTGCCGAAGACCTCATGGCGGGCCGCCGATGTCGCGACCGACGACCTGGCCACGATCTTCGAGGGCGCGGACTGCGTCATCCATCTCGCCTGGCTGATCCAGCCGGGACGCGACCTCGAGACGCTCGAGGCGGTCAACGTCGAGGGCAGCGCCCGCGTGTTCGCGGCCGTCGCCGCGGCGGGGGTCGGATCGCTGGTCCACGCGTCCTCGGTCGGCGCGTACTCGCCCGGCCCGAAGGACCGGCGGGTCGACGAGGACTGGCCGGCCGAGGGCATCCCGAGCGCCTACTACGCGCGCCAGAAGGCCGAGGTCGAGCGGCGCCTCGACCTCTTCGAGCTCGCGGCTCCCGACGTGCGCGTCGTCCGCCTGCGGCCGGCGCTGATCTTCAAGCGCGCGGCGGCGTCGGCGATCAGGCGCCTGTTCGTCGGGCCGCTGCTGCCCAGCCCGCTGGCGCGCCGTTCGCTGATCGCGCTCGTCCCGGACGTCGACCGGCTCGTCTTCCAGGCAGTCCACTCCAGCGACGTCGGCGAGGCCTACCGGCTTGCCGCGACGGGCGACGCGCGCGGTCCGTTCAACATTGCGTCCGAGCCGGTGCTCGACCCGCGGACGCTGGCCGACGCGCTCGGCGCCAGGCCGGTCCCCTTCCACGCCGGCGCGCTGCGGGCGCTCGCCGACGTGTCCTGGCGGCTCCATCTTCAGCCGACCGAGCCGGGCTGGCTCGACATGGCCCGCGCGGTGCCCGTCATGGACACGACCCGCGCGCGCCGCGAGCTGGGCTGGACTCCGACACGCGGCGCCGACGAGGCGCTGCTCGAGCTGATCGAGGGCATCCGCGACGGCGCCGACTTCCCGACGCCCCCGCTAGCGCGCGGCACCGGGGGCCCGCTGCGCGCCAAGGAGCTGCTCACGGGGGTCGGCAGCCGACCGTAGGGCGCCTGCGTTTCCAGGGGGGAGCGGCGGGGAACCCATCGGTCTGAGAGCAACCACCGAAAGGGAGCAGAGATGGCGGAGCTGACACCGTTGGACGAGAAGCTGGGCGAGGTGCTCGGCTTGGCGCAGGCCGCGCAGGACGCGACCTCGCACGTGGCGAAGATGGAGGGGGCCGACGAATTCGAGGACCGGCTGTCGCGCATGGCCGACGAGGCCGTCGAGACCGAGCGCCGTACCGACGAGCTGCTCGACTCGCTCGACGGCAAGAAGACGGCGATCCGCGAGAAGGGCGCCGAGACCAAGAGCGAGGCCAAGGAGATGATGCAGACCTACCTCGCCGGCGAGGACGAAGCGCTCGACGGCTTCGAGTTCCTGACGATGGCCGAGGCGGCCGAGCTGGGCCACTGGGAGATCGTCCGCAAGATGGGCGAGACCGTCGGCGACAGCACGGTGACCGAGCTGGCCGATTGGGCGGTCGACGTCCAGCGCGGGCACGTCGAGGCGGTCCGCGAGAGCTGTCTCGCGCTCGCCGAGAGCGAGGCGGCCGCATAGGAGGGCCGGCGCGGCCCGCCGCTCCGGCGCGGCTGCGCGTCCTCTCCTGGAACGTCGCGGGCCGGGTCGCGCGCCAGCCGGAGCAGGTGGACGTCGTCGTCGGCCGCCGGTCTCTCCGACCACTCCCCGCTGCTCGCGAACCTCCGTTTCCGGACGGCTGACCGGGGTAGTCCCAACGGACACGACGCACAGGAGACGACGACATGAGCATCTTGGACAAGATCACCGGACGGGCGAAGAAGGCCGTCGGAGACATCACCGGCGACCCCGATACGCGCCGCCAAGGTCAGCGCGAGGAGCGCAAGGGCGAGGTCAAGGAGCAGGCGACCAAGGCCCAGCAGCGCGCCGAGGAGAAGCAGCGCGAGGCCGACGACCTCGAGCGCCGTACCTGACATGCCGAGGCTGTTTCAGCACTGCCCGCCGGGGTAGACCGCCGGTTCAGGCGAACCAGACTCGAAGCGAGGATCGACATGAAGGCAGTCACCTGGCAGGGCAAGCGAGACATACAGGTCGACAACGTTCCCGATCCGACGATCGAGCAGCCGACCGACGCGATCGTGCGCATCACGTCGTCGGGCATCTGCGGCTCCGACCTCCATCTCTATGAGGTCATGGGCGCCTTCATCGATCCCGGCGACGTGCTCGGGCATGAGCCGATGGGGATCGTCGAGGAGGTCGGCAGCGAGGTCACCCAGATCGCGAAGGGCGACCGGGTGGTGATCCCGTTCAACATCTCCTGCGGCCACTGCTTCATGTGCGACAGCGGGCTCCAGTCGCAGTGCGAGACGACCCAGGTCCACGAGCACGACACCGGCGCCGCGCTGTTCGGCTACACCAAGCTCTACGGCCAGGTGCCGGGCGGTCAGGCCGAGCTGCTGCGCGTTCCGCAGGCCCAGTACGGGCCGATCAAGGTGCCCGAGGGGCCGCCTGACGACCGCTTCGTCTACCTCTCCGACGTGCTTCCGACTGCCTGGCAGGCGGTCGAGTACGCCAACGTGCCGGAGGGCGGCAGCCTCGCGGTGCTCGGACTCGGGCCGATTGGCGAGATGGCGTGCCGGATCGCCCAGCACCGCGGCGTGGAACGGGTGATCGGCGTCGACCTGGTGCCGGAGCGGCTGGAGCGCGCCCGCGCGCACGGCGTCGAGGTGGTCGACGTGGAGCAGCAGGACGACCTCGCCGGTGCGCTACGCGCGATGACCGGCGGGCGCGGCCCCGACGGCGTGATCGACGCGGTCGGGATGGAGGCCCACGGCGCGCCGGTCGGCAAGCTGGCGCAGACGCTGGCCGGCTACCTGCCCGACTCCGTGGCCCAGAAGCTGATCGAGAAGGCCGGCATCGACCGGCTCTCGGTCCTGCACGCCGCGATCGACATCGTCCGGCGCGGCGGGACGATCTCGCTCTCCGGCGTCTACGGCGGCGCGGTCGATCCGATGCCGATGTTCGAGCTGTTCGACAAGCAGATCAATCTGCGCATGGGCCAGGCCAACGTCAAGCGCTGGATCGACGACATCCTGCCGTTGCTCGGCGGCGACGACGACCCGCTCGGCGTCGACAGCTTCGCGACCCACCACCTGCCGCTCGAGGACGCTCCGCGCGCCTACGAGATCTTCCAGAAGAAGCAGGACGGCGCCTTCAAGATCCTGCTCCAGCCCTAGGGCGTAGCGGTCAGGATCTCGAGGCTGCCGAAGCCGGTGCGGATCCGGGCGCGGCAGGTGACGGCCCGGAATCCGGCGTCGGTGACGATCTGAGGGAGACGTCCGGTGCGGTGGTCGCGCGTCTGGTCGAAGCCGTCGGCGATCCGGACGACGCCGAAGGCGGCGCGCATCAGCGGGTCGTGCGGGCGGCCCCAGTCGGCGATGTGCAGCCGGCCGCCGCGGCGCAGCACCCGGCGGACCTCGGTCAGCGCGGCGTGCTTGTCGGCGGGCAGCAGGTGGTGGAGCAGCAGTGACATCGTGACGGCGTCGGCGCTGTCGTCGGCGAGCGGCAGCTCGCCGGCCAGGCCCTCGCGCCAGTCGACCGCGTCGGCGCCGGGCTTGCGGCGCGCCAGCGCCTGGATCTCCGGGTCGCCGTCGATCCCGACCACCCGCGCGTCGGGCCGCCGGGCGGCGAACGCGATCGCGAACGTCCCGGTTCCGGCGCCGACGTCGACGAGCGTTCCGCCCTGGGGGAGGCCGGCACCGGCCAGGTCGGCGAGCTTGCCGCGGAACAGCCGCTCGCGCATCGTCGTCGCGATGATCGGGTCGTAGAACCGCGTCAGGCCCTTCCAGCCGGCGGCCGGGACGTAGGAAGCCTCAGATGGCACACCGTCACGTTGGCATAGTCGGCGTGCGGAAGGCCCCGCTCAGCTGGGCGCGTGGCCGCCGAGGCCCATGTGGTCGGCTGTCAGCGCCAGCGCGCGCTCGCCGGGATCGGGATGAGCGCGAATCACCGCTGCGTCGAGCAGCGCGACCTGGGCCTCGATCACCGGCCGGCGCGCGGGCGGTACGGCGGCGAAGAGCTCGGCCAGCAACGCCCGCATGCGACGCGTGACCTGGTGCGAGTTGGCGCCGTAGAAGCGGATCTCGGTCAGCGCCAGGTCGACCAGATCCGGCCAGTCGGGCGCCGGGTAGAGGACGCGCGGCATGCCGTCGGGGTCGGCGATCAGGCTGGCGCCGAGGTCGCGCCGGGCGAGCAGCTGGAGGATCGCCTCGAGCACGTCGAGGCCCTGGACGGCGGTCGTCGGGTCGTTGACCGCCGGCGACAGGGCGCGGATCGCGATGTCGACGATCGCGCGGATCGCGAACGCCGGGTCCTGGGTCAGCGTCCGCTCCTCGGCGACGATCGCCGCGCGCTCCAGCGCCTTGTGCGGCGGCTCGGCCGACGCCTCGCCGCGCAGCCGGAAGAGCGGACAGCCGTGGTGGACGTAGCTGCCGACCGGCAGCAGCACCTCGATCGTCGTCCCGGCGGCGGTCGCGATCTCGACTAGCGCCGCCCGGTCGAGCGCCGACAGCACGCCGCTGCGGCCATGGAAGGAGATCGGGTCGCCCGCGGACGGCAGCGCCGTCGCGGGGTCGCCGGCGGTGTCATCGAACGGCCGCGGGTAGACCTGATCGATCGCCTGCTCGCAGCCTTCGCGCAGCTGGTCGTAGAGGCGGCGCGGCCGCAGCAGGTCGAGCAGTCGCGCGACGAGCGCGAAGAACGCGAACACCGCGCTGACGAGCAGCAGCACCGCCACCGCGACGGTCAGGTTCGGGACGTCGCCGTCTCCGACGTCGACCAGCGAGACGAGCGCGTAGAGCGCCGGCGCGATGAAGATCCCGAGCGCGTTCTTGACGACCGTGTCGCGGCGGAAGCGCAGCACCAGGCGCGGCGTGTACTGGCTCGCGCCGAACTGGACGACGACGACCGCGACCGACACGACCAGGCCGGTGAAGGCGATCATCCCGCCCGCGACCGCCTCGAGGATCGAGCGCGCGCTGTCGCGGTCGAGGCTGAGCCCGAACGGGCCGACGTCGCCGCTCTCCAGCGACGGGATCAGCCTCCCGAGCGCCAGCGCCGCGACGATGTAGAGCGCGGGGACCACGATCCAGCTGCGGTCGAGCCACTCGCGGGCGCGGAAGCGGAATCCCCAGCTCACGGTCCGCACACTACGCGTCGATCCGGGCGAAAGTGACTTGCGCCGGCGGCGGCGCTAGGTGAGGACGATCGCGGCGAACGTTCCGAGCGCCAGCAGCGCGCCGGCTGCGGTCAGGCCGAGCACCCAGCGGCTGCTGACCGGCTCGTAGCCGCCGTCGTCGAGCGTCTCGACGAGCCGCGCCTGGCGCCGTCCGGCGCCGACGAAGACGGCGATCGCCAGCGCGGCGTAGCCGGCGCCAAGCACGACGTAGGGGGTGCGGGAGCCGTCGACGAGCTGTGGGACGACGCCCCCGACCGCCACCGCCGCGGCTGTCGCGGCAATCGCCGAACGCCACCACGCGAGCCACGTCCGCTCCGCGGCGAGCAGCGTTCGCCGCGTCACGTCCCGTTCGCTCGCGTCCGACATGGGCAGACCGTATTCGATCGCCTCGTAGTCTCCTCGTGGAATGGCGCCCTCCGCGACCCTCGGCGACTCGTTCCGCTCGTTCTTCGACGCGGTCGACCAGTTCTTCCAGGGACTGGCCGACGTGCGGCCCGTGCCGCTGCTGCTCGCGCTGCTCGCGTTCGGGATCTACCTGACGTTCCGCGCGCGCGCCTCGTTCAACATCCTGCGCGCCGCCTACCCGACCGAGTCGATCGCCTTCCGCGACATCTGGGGCGCCTACTTCGCCGGCTACGGGTTCAACGCGGTCGTCCCGGCACGCGGCGGCGACGTCGTACGGCTCTTCCTGACCAAGACGGCGATCCCGAACTCGAGCTATCCGGCGGTCGCGTCGAGCTTCGTCGTCGAGCTGGGCTTCGACGTCGCGATGGGCAGCCTGGTGCTGCTGTTCGCGTTCACCCAAGGCGTCTTCCCGAAGCCGCCGGACTTCGCCAACCTCAACGCCTTCGACCTCTCCTACCTCGCCGCCCACCCGCGCTTCACGCTCTTCCTGATCACGGCGGTCGCGGTCGCGGTGCTGTTCTCGTTCGCCTACTTCTCGGTGCGTGTGCGCGCGTTCTGGGAGCGCGTCCGTCAGGGCCTGACGATCATCTTCGATCGCGAGCGCTACTTCCGCGAGGTGTTCGCGATCCAGTTCGTCGGCTGGCTGTTCCGCTTCACCGCGTTCTGGTTCCTGCTCGAGGCGTTCAACGTCGGCGGCTCGGTCAACAACGTGCTGCTCGTGCTCGGCGTCAACGCCGTCGCCGCCGCGGTGCCATTCACGCCCCAGGGCGCCGGCGTCGCCCAGGCGCTGCTGGTCAAGGTGTTCGCCGGAACCGCCCCGGCCGCGACGGTCGCCGCCTACTCGGTCGGCCAGCAGATCGCGATCGCCGTCTTCGCCTTCGGCGTCGGCTTCGCCGCGCTCGCCTTCATCTTCCGCCTGCGCAGCTTCAAGGAGGTCATCGCCCGCGGCCGCGAAGATCGAGCAACCGAATCCTCTACCTGACTAGGTCAGGTCCCGAAGCCCTCTCTTGCCTCTCTGATGAGTGCGACGGCCTCGGGGAAGATCCGCGTCATCGCCGTGCGGACCTCGTCGGCCTGCTGCTCGGCGTTGCCCTGGAGGTTGATCCGGTCGATGCCGGCGACGGTCATGTCGACGGCGAGCTTGATCGCGTTGTCGGCCCAGGCGACCTTCTGGGCGCCCTGCATCTGCTCGGCCATCTCGGCCATGCGCCTGCGCAGCTCGTCGGGGTCGCCGAACAGTCCGCCGAAGGGATCCTCTGATGACATGGGTTCGAGTCTAGGGAACGCGGCCGGGCTGTCCGGCTAGGCTCTGCGGATGGCCATTCCAGACCCATCGAAGGACTCCACCGCACTCGTCACCGGCGCGTCGTCGGGCATCGGCGCCGATATCGCCCGCTCGCTCGCCAAGCGCGGCCACAACGTCGTGCTAGTCGCGCGCCGCGAGGAGCGGCTGGCTCAGCTTGCGAAAGAGCTCACGGCCAACCACAAGGTGCGCGCCGAGGTGGTCGCCGTCGACCTCCAGACCAAGAGCGGCCGCAAGGCGATGCTGAAGGCGATCGGGGAGCTCGGCCTGCGCGTCGACATCCTGATCAACAACGCCGGCTTCGGCTCCGCGGGTCTGTTTCAGCGGCTCGACGGCGAGCGCGAGGCCGAGCTGGTCCGGCTCAACTGCGAGGTCGTGGTGTCGCTCTGCGGCGAGTTCGTGCCGAAGATGGTCGATGCCGGCGCCGGCGCGGTGCTCAATGTGGCATCGACCGCGGGATTCCAGCCGCTGCCGACGCAGGCGACCTACAGCGCCAGCAAGGCGTTCGTGCTCACCTTCACGCAGGCGCTGACGGCCGACCTGCACAAGACCGGCGTGACGGCGACGGCGCTCTGCCCGGGCCCGGTCAAGACGGAGTTCGGCGAGGTGGCCGGGCTGTCGCTGGAGGCGGTGATGCCGGAGTTCGCGTGGGTCTCCTCGGAGGACGTCGCCGAGGCAGGGGTCAAGGGGCTCGAGCGCGGCAAGGGCGTGGTGATCCCCGGCTTGCTCAACAGAGCGACCGCCGTCGGCGGTCAGTTCACTCCCCGCAGCGTGCTGCTCGGCCTCGGGCGGCGCGTCTACCGCGTTGGCAACAGCTAGCCGCCGCGCGCTGGCGCCCGCCGCGTGAAAGCATCCCGGCCCGTGTCCGTGAGAGATCAGCTCGAGTGGGAGTCCCGCTGGGCGAAGCCGGTTGCCGCCACGGCGTTCCTGTCGGTCGGCTTCACGGTCGCGGCGAGCCTGTACGTCAGCTCGTCGATCGACACGACGCCCGCCGCCGACAACACGCGCGAGTTGCTGCGGACCGTCGACGAGCAGAGCGGCGTCTTCACCACGGGCGCGGTGCTGAGCGGGATCGGCGGCCTGTTGCTGGCCGTGGTCCTCTGGTACCTCTTCACCGCGACCAAGGCCCGCCGGCCGCAGCTGCAGAGGGCCGCGCTGGTGCTGGCGATCGTCGGCCCGGTGCTGCTCGCGGTGGCCGGCATCCTCGTGCAGCTGAACCTGGTCGACCGCGCCGGTGAGTTCCTCGCGAGCGGTCCCCAGAGCGAGACCCGTGCCGACGATCTCGTCGCCGACCGTCCGGCGCTGATCCAGTCGCTGGGGCTCTCGGGGGCGCTGGCGCTGGCATTCGCGACGATCATGATCGCCCAGAACGCGATGCGCGCCGGGCTGCTGACGAAGTTCCTGGGGATCCTCGGGATCGTCGTCGGAGCGCTCTACGTGCTCGGGATGATCTTCCCGCTCGGTACCGACGTGATCCGGCTGTTCTGGCTGATCGCGGTCGGGCTGGTCATCCTCGGCTGGTGGCCCGGCGGCCGCGGTCCGGCATGGGAGACCGGCGTTGCCGAGGAGTGGCTGTCGCCGGCTCAGCGCCGCGCGATCGAGCAGGCCGAGGCCGAGCAGGCGGCCGCCGATCCGTCACCGGCGAATGGCGACGGCGGCGACGATGCGGCTACCCGCACACGCTCCCCGCGCAAGCGCAAGAAGAAGCGCCGGTAGCTCAGACCGTCGCGCCGGCGGCTTCGGCCACGGCGCGGTAGGCGGCGGCCGGGTCGGGCTTGCCGAAGACCGACGAGCCGGCGACGAAGAGGGTTGCTCCGGCAGCCGCGGCCGGTCCGGCGGTGTTGGCGTCGATGCCGCCGTCGACCTCGATCGGCGTCCCCGCGGGGATCCGCTCGCGCAGCGCGGCGATCTTCGCGTCCGAGGCTGGGATGTAGGGCTGCCCGCCCCAGCCGGGGTTGACGGTCATGCAGAGCAGCAGGTCGTAGGCGCCGGCGAGCGCGTCGACGGCC
>Ga0190272_10000219_pt1 | contig 34798 bp, 25 predicted proteins | sample Popmic504T_FD_133746 | JGI IMG/M metagenome (GOLD analysis project Ga0190272, IMG submission 133746) | Populus adjacent soil microbial communities from riparian zone of Shoshone River, Wyoming, USA - 504 T | ecosystem: Environmental > Terrestrial > Soil > Riparian zone | place: USA: Wyoming...
CGACGTCCCCAATCTCGGCATCAAGGTCGAGCGCGGGATGACCCACGACGGCCTCGGCAAGTACCTCAAACAGAAGATCACCAAAGCCCCGGGCGAGACCGCCGACATCGTCGGCATCCTCAAAGAGACCAAGGCCGACGTCCTCGTCTGCTACCTGCCGGTCGGCTCTGAGGACGCGACCAAGTGGTACGTCGAGCAGGCGCTCAAGGCCGGCGTCGGCTTCGTCAACTGCCTGCCGGTCTTCATCGCCCGCGAGGACTACTGGGACAAGCGCTTCAAAGAGGCCGGGCTGCCGATCATCGGCGACGACATCAAGTCCCAGGTCGGGGCGACGATCGTCCACCGCCAGCTCGCCCGCCTCTTCCATGACCGCGGCGTGCGGCTGGAGCGGACCAGCCAGCTCAACGTCGGCGGCAACATGGACTTCTTCAACATGCTCGAGCGCGAGCGGCTCGACTCGAAGAAGATCTCGAAGACCAACGCGGTCACCTCGATCATGGGCCACGACCTGCCCGAGGACAGCGTCCACGTCGGTCCCTCCGACTACGTGCCGTGGCTGACCGACCGCAAGTGGGCCCACATCCGCCTCGAGGGCAAAGCCTTCGGCGACGTGCCGCTGACCGCCGAGCTGAAGCTCGAGGTCTGGGACTCGCCGAACTCGGCCGGCGTCGTGATCGACGCGGTGCGGACGATCAAGCTGGCGCTCAACAACGGCATCGCCGGCCAGCTCGACGGCCCCTCCAGCTACCTGATGAAGTCGCCGCACACGCAGCGGCCCGACGACGAGGCGCGTGAGAAGACCGAGGAGTTCATCGCGGCCAACGCGCGCGGCAAGAGCGCGGTCCCGGGCGGGGCGAAGGTCTCCGCCTAGCCGGGGCCTGTGTCGCCGGAGCCGCTTTCGATAGTCCAGGTCGCGCCGTTCCGGCGCGGGGTCGAGAACCCGGTCAACGAGTTCGTCGAGCGGGTCTCGGCCGAACTCGAATGGCGCGGCCACGAGGTGCTGAGGGCGGCGACCGGCGAGCGGGTCAAGGGCCTGCTCAAATCGAATCCGGCAGACGTCGTCCACGTCCACGACCCGTTCGCGCCGAGCGTCGCCTCGGCGGCGCTGCGCCACTCCTACTCGCTCAACGTCGCCACCTTCCACGCGCCCCAGGAGCGGGTGCTCTCGACCCAGGTCGCCCGCCCCCTGGTCGAGATCTTCTTCGGCCGGATCGACGCCCGCACCGTGACCAGCCGCGAGACCGGCGAGCTGCTGGAGAGCTACTTTCCCGGCTCCTACGAGCTGGTCGAGCCGGGCGCGGAGGGGGACTGGTCGCGGGTCACCGACGAGCTCGAAGCCGTCTACCGCCGCCTGCTGGCCCGGCGCCACGACCCGGCCGGCGACCCGGAGCTGCGCGAGCGGATCTCCTCGCGGCCGCTGATCGAGGTCGACCTGCACATGCACACCGACCACTCGGGCGACTGCGCGACCCCGGTCGACGTGCTGCTGCAGACCGCCCGCGACCGCGGCCTCGGGGCGATCGCGATCACCGACCACAACGAGGTCTCCGGGGCGCTGGAGGCGCGCCGGATCGCCACCGAGATGGACGACATCAAGGTGATCGTCGCCGAGGAGGTGAAGACCGCCGAGCAGGGCGAGGTGATCGGTCTCTTCCTCGAGGAGAAGATCCCGAAGGGGCTGACGATGGCGGAGACGATCGCCGCGATCCGCGAGCAGGGCGGGCTGGTCTACGTGCCGCACCCGTTCGACCGCTTCCACTCGGTGCCCGACTACGAGCACCTGCTCGACATCGTCGAGGAGATCGACATCCTCGAGGTCTTCAACCCGCGGGTGGCGCTGACCGCCTTCAACGAGGAGGCGGTGCGGTTCGCCCGCAAGTACCGGATCGTCCCCGGCGCCGGCTCCGACAGCCACGTTGCCCAGGGGCTGGGCAGCGTGCGGACGCGGATCCACGATTTCGAGGGACCGGCCGAGTTCCTGGAGGCGATGCGGGACGCCGACATTACCCGCAAGCACAAGAACCTGGTCTACGTGCAGGCCCTGAAGCTGCTGCAGACCACGGGCCGCCCGAAGGCGCCCAAACGCCGCGTCCCGGACGCGAAACCGGTCCGCGGCGGCAAACCCCGCAAGCGCCGCTCGGCGAGCAAGTCCTGATGCAGCCGGGCCGGTCGAGAGGAGGCGCGGCCGCCTCGTCAAAGACATCCCCGGAGATGCGCGGCACCGACGACGAGATACGCGAGAAGTACTTGGAGCGAGCGATCCGCGAGCTCAACCAGATGACGCGCGAGCTGCAGGAGTGCCCGCACTGCCCGCGCGGCAAGCTGATGCCGGTGCTCGGCTCCGGCCATCCCCAGGCCGACGTCTTCATGCTCAAGCACGCTCCGGGCGCCTCGGAGATCGAGGAGGGCGTCGCCTTCTACGGCCGGGCCGGCAACGCGCTGATGAAAAGCTTCAAACGGCTCGGGATCGACCCGCTGGTCGTCTACGGCAGCCTCTGCGTCAAGTGCCCGATCGCCGAGCCTGACCTCGCCGCCGGCGAGTGCGTCGCCCGCCTGGTCGAGGAGTTGGCGATCGTGCAGCCGAAGATCGTCGTCGTCATGGGCGAGCCCGCCCTGCGCGTCCTCAACCGCCTCGAAGTCCCGCTCTCCCGCCAGATCGAGGCCCGCGAGGGCGAGATCCAGCCCTTCACCCCCACCATCGACGCCCTCTACGTCCCCGACATCGACGACTCGCTCGACGAGGAGGGCGCCAAGCAGCGCTTCTGGCGCTCCTTCAAGACGCTCGGCGTCTGGTACGAGGACCTGCCGCCTTACTGAGCAGGGGCCTGACCGAGCTTGGCGGGCGCCCTACCATCTCGCTCATGGCCACCCGCCTCATCACCCGTTCTGACTGGCTGGCCGCGCACCCACCGGCGCCGGAGCAGCTGACCGGGACGTTGGCTGGGGTCGCTCGCCATACCCGCAACGGTGAGGACTTTCGCCACGCCGTGCGTGAGTTCCTCGACGAGTTCGCCCTTCGCGGTGACGATCGCTCTCGTGCTCAGGCGATCACTGAGCGTCCCGAGCCGACCGGGGATCCGCGCCATGACGCCTACCTCGGCGCCCTGGCCGAGCACCTGGCGGCAGTCCACGACCTCGATCGGCCGGCGTGGTCCATCGAACCCGACCGCTTCCTCGACCGCTTCTGGTTCCTCAGCGACGTGTCTGGCTTCCGGGCGGTCTCGATCTCCCAGGCGCCGGCTGCTTTCCGTCGTCGCGGCATCTTCATCCCCGAGCGATCCCTGCACAGGGTCTGAGATGAACCGCGAGGAGATCCTCGGCGCGCTTACGGCCCTGGCGGCCGAGCTCGATCGTCGCGGGGTCAGCGCCGAGATGTACGTGGTCGGCGGCGCCGCGATCGCGCTCGCTTTCGACGAGCGGCGAGCCACGCGCGATATCGATGCGGTCTTCGAGCCGAAGAGCATCGTCTACGAAGGCGCTGCGGTTGTGGCCGAGCAGCTCGGGCTGCCGCCCGGGTGGCTGAACGATGCCGTCAAGGGCTTTCTCGAGGCGCCGGACCCGGCCGCGGCGCCCGTCCTCGATCTGCCGGGGTTGCGCTGCCTTGCCGCCTCCCCGGAGACCCTGCTTGCGCTGAAGGTGCTGGCACATCGTGTCGGCGAGGACGAGGACGACCTGCGCCTGCTCGCCAACGAGTTGGGGCTCGAGCGAGCCGACCAGGTGCTTGCGGTGGCCGAGCGCACCTACGGCGAGCGGCTCGATCCCGCCGCCCGCTTCTTCGTGGAACAGATCTTCGACGGCGAGCTCTGACTGCGCGCGGCTCAAGACCTCGGCCAAGTCAGCCGCCGGGGGTTGCCTCCGGGTCGGTCAGGGCGGCGACGTCGGCGAGGTCGATCGGTCGGCCCCGCGCCAGCTTCATCTGAATCAGGTCATCGAGGCCGACTACCGGGATGTCGATGCCACCGAGTTGCACGTGCAGTGACTGTCCGCTCAGCTCCGCGTAGGAGCGGCCCCCGGGAACCTCGTGCATCACGTCGATGCCGCCGTCTCTCGTGGCGAACTGCCAAATCGTCGCTCGCGGCAGCATCTTCGCGTCGATCGGCGTCGCCTCTTGGCCCGGGTTGAGGACGCGCGCTTCGAGTTGGCGCAACGCCGCTGCAAGGCGGCCGAGATTGGCCGGGTCGGGAGCCGGGATCAGGTCCGCGTCGTTGGTCGTGCGCACGTGGCCGTGCGTCTGCACGGCCAGCCCTCCGATCAGGACGTACTCGACATCGTGCTCGGCGAGGGCGCGAAGGATCCGCTCGGCGTCGAGGGGTGCCTCAGGCTCGTTCACGGGCATCTCTTCCCGCTGCTGCAAGGCGGCCGGCCATCCGGTTCCACGAGATCCCCAGCGCCAGCCGCTCGGCCGGGGTGCGTTCGGCGCTGGTGCGGCGGTGCAGGGGATCGTAGGAGCGCTCGGGTTCCCCTACGCGAAGCTCCAACTGTTGGCCCAGCGCCCGCATCAGGCGATCGAGGGTCTCGACGCTCGGCGAGATCTCATCCGCCTCCAGCCGGCTGATCGCTGACTGCCGAGTGCCCACCCGCTTCGCCAGTCGCGCTTGGCTCAGCCCCCGGCGCAGGCGGGTCTCCCGAATCAGCTGACCTGCGGTCACCTCAGGATTATAACGTAAATGTGATTACAGCCCAAAAGCCTACGGGAAGAGTTACCTGCCGCCGTACTAGCTTCCGGCTGAGCGGCGGTCGGCGTTGGCCTCCGCCTCGGCGACCAGGGCGGCGACACTGTCGTCGCGCTCGAAGCGGCGGTCCAGCAGCGGGTTGATCAGGCCCCGGAAAGCCGAGATGTAGCGCCAGACCTTGGGGGCGAAGGTACGCGGCGCGCGTCGTTCCAGCGCCCTTGCGATCGCGGCGCCGGCCTCCTCCGGGGGGATCCGCCGCAGCAGGAAGCCCGGCAGCACTTCGTCCAGGGCGCGGGCGCCGAAGCCGTCGTCGCGGCGGTCGATCGAGTCGCGGACGAGGTCGGTTTCGACCCAGCCGAAGTAGACGATCCCGGCACTCGCCCCCAGCGGCGCCAGCTCGACCCGCAGCGCCCGGCCGAGCGCCTCGACCCCGGCCTTCGAGACCGCGTAGGGGCTGGTCAGGAGCCCGTTGGAGAAGCTGTAGAGGGAGCCGATGAAGATCACCTGCCCGCCGCGGTCGACCACCTGCGGCAGCGCCGCCCGGGCGGTGTGCCAGGCGCCGAGCAGGTTGACGTCGATTACCCGCTGGAACTGCTCGGGTGGCATTTTCCGCGCCGTGGTCGTGCTCGGCGGCGCGATGCCGGCGTTGGCGATCGTCACGTCCAGCCCGCCGAGCCTGTCGACCGTCTCGGCGACGGCTGCCATCACCGCCCCCTCGGCGGCGACGTCGGCGCCGATCCCGATCGCGCGCTCGCCGACCCGCTCGGCCGCCTCTTCGGCCTCCGTCGCGTCGAGGTCGACGATGGCTATCGAGGCGCCGCGCTCGTGCAGCTGGCTGGCCGCCGCGAAGCCGATGCCGCGGGCGCCGCCGGTAACCAGGACAACCTTCTCGTCGAGGTCATAGCGGGGCATACGCATGCCAGCGTAGCGCCCCCGGACCGCCGCCAGTTAGGGGCCGCTGGCTTCGACCCGGGCGCGCTCGGCGGCGTCCTCCGTCGCGGCCTTGGGCGAGAGGTAGCGGTCGATCAGGGCGAGGGCGACGGCGGAGACGACGAAGGTGAGGTGGATCAGGGTCTGCCAGAGCATCGTCTCCGAGGAGATCTGGCTGGCGTTGATAAAGGTCTGCAGGAGGTGGATCGAGGAGATGCCGACGATCGCCATCGCCAGCTTCACCTTCAGCACGTTGGCGTTGACGTGCGAGAGCCACTCGGGCTGGTCGGGGTGGTTGCGCAGTTGGATCCGCGAGACGAAGGTCTCGTAGCCGCCGATGATCACCATGATCAGCAGGTTGGCGATCATCACCACGTCGACCAGGCCGAGCACCAGCAGCATCACGTCGTTCTCGCTCAGGTGCCCGACGTCGGAGACGAGGTGCCAGAGCTCCTGCATGAAGCGCCAGACGTAGACGCCCTGGGCGGCGATCAGGCCGAGGTAGAGCGGCGCCTGCAGCCAGCGGCTGATGAAGATCGTGCTGCCGACGTAGCGCGCAAGCGGTCGGTCTATGTAGGAGTCGGCCGCGATGGGCCGCGCATCCTAGCTGCCCCAGGGCCGACCGGGAGGCCGCCGCCAGAGCCCTCGAAAACGTAACCGCTGGTATTTGTAGACACCATCCTCTAAGATGGTTGGCGTCTGCGTGTCGCGTGCACCGTCTCGCAGTCCTTGGTTCCGGCGGATGTCTTCCCTGCCGCCGGCACATTCGGTGTCGCCCTACTTCCCTGGCGGCGGCACTTTGCCACCAGCGCCCCGAGTGCCCGGGAAGTCTCCTCGGTCACTCGGCGTTGGTGCGCCTTCGGCGAGGAGGGGTCCTACGCCTTGGGAGAGGCGAGGTCGTAGTAGATCGCCAGCAGCTTGGCGAGCGCGGTCGGCGCGAAGTTCTGCGGTGCTTCGCGCATCAGCGCCTCCGCCAGGGCCGCATCGACCATGTGTACTATGAACATCGCTGTCATAGGAGGTGGTGAGTGGCGAGACACGGTCTCGCGGCGCGCGCTGTCGATAGCGCGGGAGAGGCGCTCAAACACTTCTTTTCGCTTCCACAACGTCGGGCCGCCGGCTACATGCACCTCGATCAGCACGCCGCGTGCGATTGTGGGCCGCTCCAGCGCGAACCTGGACAGCTCCTCCAGTGCGGCTTCCAGTCCGGCCCCCCAGTTGTCGCCGCCACGGCCCGCCCTCAGGATCGCCTCGCAGAGGCGCTCGGCCTCGGCCGCATAGGCTTCCCTGTAACAGGCGGCGGCATTGGGGAAGAGCTTGTAGAACTGATCCCGCGATCCGCCCTGGCGGTCGAGCACCTTCTGGACGCTGAGGTTGCGGTAGCCGTCCTCGCCGACTACTTCCAACGTCGCTTCCATGATCCGGGCTCGGATCTCCGCTCCCCCGGGCTTGGCAACGCCGCCGTTGTTTCCATCGGACGCTTTCGCTCGCATCGATTCCCTGCTGCGCGTCCCGCACCTATCTCATTCGGAGCACTGACGCCAGCGCAATGGAAACGAGCATACTGGTTATTAGAGACGATAGCCTCTAGAGTTGTCAGCACCATCTTCGTGGCGCCCTTGACTCCACCGCGGGACCCTCGTCTATCCTCATCGCATGGCGGCTCTACCGGAGCATCTCTCAGCGAAGCCCGCCGGCCGTACCCGTCTGTCGCGCGAGGTGATGGTCCGCCACCAGCGCGACCGGGTGCTCACCGTCGCCGCCGAAGTGATTGCCAAACGCGGCTACAACGCGACGACGGTCGACCACGTCGTCTCGGCCGCCGGCATCGGCGTCGGCACCTTCTACGAGTTCTTCGACAACAAGGAGGACTGCTTCCTGCAGGCCTACGAGCGGATCGTCAGCCGCGGCCGCGAGGAGGTGGTGGGGGCGATCCTGCCCGATCGGCCCTGGCCCGAGCAGGCCTGCGCCGGGCTGGCGGCGCTGCTGGCGGCGATCGCCGCCGGCCCGCTGGACGCCCGCATCGCCCTGGTCGAGATCCAGACGGCGGGCCCGGCGGCGCTCGCCCAGCACGAGAAGACCCTGGCCGGGGTGCTGCCGTTCCTGCGCGCCGGGCGCGGGTCCAGCCCGGTCGCAGCCAAGCTTCCCGAGACCCTGGAGACCGCGATCGCCGGCGGTGTCCTCTGGTTCCTGCAGCAGCGACTGCTGATGGGGGAGACCGAGGGGATCGGCGACCAGCTGCCGGAGCTGGCGCGGATCGTGGTCGAGCCCTACGCCGGCGAGGACGAGGCGCAGCTCGCCGTCGCCGCCGTCGCGGCAGCACCTCTCGCCGAGTAGCGGCGCCGCTCGCGCACCGGCCCTGCCGGAGGCCGAGTGGCTGAGCGGCCCCAGGCCCCGGCCGCGCCGCCGGCTGACCTCTCACCTCGGGAGCGGATCCGCGAGGCGGTGATGGAACTGGCGCTCGAGCTCGGCTGGGAGGGGATCACCCTCGAGGCTCTGCTCGGCCGCGCCGGCGTCGACCGCGATGAGTTCCGGCGCCACTTCGACGACCTCAGGGACTGCTACCTGCAGATCTACCTGGAGAACGCGGCGGAATTCGACGAGCGCGTCTTCTCCGCCTTCGACCGGGCGCCGAGCTGGCGGGAGGGAGTGCGGGCCGCCGCCTATGCCGCCGCCCGCCACATCCGCGACCACCCGCGCGGGGCCTCCTTCAGCCTCCTGCAGCGCTTCGACGTCGGCGACATCATCCAGGAGCACCGCGAACGCCAGCTGCGGGGAGTCGTCGAACGGATCGACCTCGGCCGCCAGGAGCTCGACGACCCCGACTCGCTCAGCCCGCTGGTCGCCGAAGGGGTGATGGGCTCCGTCTACGAGTTGCTGATCGGCGAGTTCCAGCGCGGCAACGGCGACCGCATCGAAGAGTTCGTGCCGACCCTGATGTACGTCGGGGTGCGGCCCTACCTCGGGCACGAGGCGGCGCTGGAGGAGCTGACGATCCCGCCGCCGCCCTTGCCGGAGGAGCCTTAGATGCGCGGTTCCCTGGGCACGGCCTCACCGCCTCGCCAGCGCGTCCGCGAGGCGATCATGGATCTCGTCCTCGCCAACGGGGTCGAGGCGATCACGGCCGGCATGGTGATCGAGCGGGCCGGCGTCGACGTCGCCTTCTTCGAACGCGAGTTCGGCACCCTCGAGGACTGCTACGTCAAGGTCTACGAGGAGAACACCGAGGCCTTCGAGCAGGTTGTCGATGCGGCCTTCGCCAGCCGCTATTCCTGGCGGGACGGCCTGCGCGCTTCGGCCTACGCGGCCGCCCGCTTCATCCGCGACCATCCCCGCGAGGTCCGCTTCGGGGTCGTCCAGATGTTCAGCGCCGGCGAGCGGGCCCAGCTCAGCCGCGAACGGCTCCTGCACCGGATGGTCGACCTGGTCGACCTCGGCCGCCAGGAGCTCGACGACCCCGACTCGATGTCGCGGGGCGTGGCCGAGTCGGCGATCGGCTCGATCTACACGCAGCTGATCACCGACCTGCAGGCCGGGCGCGGCACCGGCGGCGCCGAGAGTTTCGTCCCGGATCTGATGTACGTGGCGGTGCGTCCCTACCTCGGGCACGAGGCGGCGGCCGAGGAGCTGACGATCCCGCCGCCTCCCGAGCGTCCCGAAGGGGGAGATTGAAACGGTATCGTCGGTCCGTGAGCGAGCGCGACCGCAAGGGCGAGGAGCCGGCGCCCGGGCTTGCCCGCCTACCGCCGGGCCGACACGGCCTGCCGCGCGAGTTCGTCACGGAGAACCAGCGTGGCCGCCTCACCGCGGGGATCATCGCCGTAGTTGCCGAGGGGGGCTACCACGACGCCACGATCACCCAGATCGCCGCCGCCGCCGGCGTCTCCCGGCGCACCTTCTACACCTACTTCTCCTCCAAGCAGGAGTGCTTCCTGGATGCCTACGACCAGATCGCGGCCCACCTGCGCACGGCCGGGGAGGAGGCGGCGGCGCCCCATCCGGAGTGGGCCGACCGGGTCGCGGCGAAGCTGCGCTCGGCCCTGGAGGTCTTCGCCGCCAACCCGGACCTGGCCCGCTTCGTCCTGGTCGAGGCGCCCCGCGCCGGCGACGAGATCGCCGCTCGCTACCGTCGCGGCGCCGCTCTCGCGCTCGCCGACCTGACCGCCGAGAGACCGCCGCCGCCGGCTGTGCGCCAGCCCTCCGAAGCGGTCGAGTACGCGGTGATGGGGGGGATGGCGGCCCTGATCGCGGACTGGGTCCAAGCCGGTGAGGGCGAGCGCCTCCCCAGCCTCCTGCCGGACCTGCTCGAGCTCGTGCTCACGCCTTACCTCGGCCGCGAAGAGGCCGTCCGCGCTGCCCAGCGCGCTACGGACTGAGCGCTTCTCTCGCCGCTTTTCGCTTGCCCGCAAGGGAGATTTCCCCTGCTCTCTTCACAGATCGTCATTATCTGGAAACCAATCTCTTGACATTTGGAGACTGCTTCCTCTAAAGTGCCGGGCGTTGACCAGGGAGGTCAGCGGGATTAGTACGCAAACGGGCCTCGGGGGCCGGGATGGATGGGTTCAGTTCCCCGGAGACGAGGCCCAAGGGACAAGGAGAAAAGCCACGTGACACGCCTAGCGAAGGCAACGTCCGCGATCATCTTCGGCCGCAGCGCCTCGGGCGCCGCCGGCCGCGACGCGCGTTCCTTCGCCACCCGTGGTGCGTCCCGTGGCGGCAACGGGAGTGGTGCGCCTTCTCTTGCCGGGCCTGCCCGTGCGCGCCTGGCCCTTTTCGCGGTTGCAGCGCTGTCCGCCTTCCTCCTCCTCCTCGCTCCGGTTGCCCAGGCGGCTCCCAAGGGCGTCACCTCTTTCTTCGGTAATCCGGGCGGCGCATCTACGCCTCCCGTCGGCGTAGCGGTGAACACCACCGGCGCGGGGCCCGCCGATGCCGGCGACATCTACTTCGTCGAGCAGGCCAGTCATCGCATCCTGCGCTTCGACTCCCTCGGCCAGTTCGTCTCGATGTGGGGCAACGACGTGGTCTCACCGAGCGGTACCGGCAACCAGGTCGTGCCGGTCAACGAGCGGCAGACGGTCACCCTCGCGATCAGCCCCCCGTTCGGGACGATCACCGGCGGCAACTTCACCCTCGGCTTCGACCCCGACGGCACCGGCTCGGCCCCGGTGCAGAACACCGATCCGATCCCCTACAACGCCCCCGCCGCGGGCAACACGACCGCCGGCATCGACAGCGTCCAGGAGGCCCTCGAGGGCCTCGCCGGCATCGCTCCCGGCGACGTCGCGGTCACCTCGACCAACCCGGGAGGGGGTTCCGCCGCCGGCGGCCCCTACACCGTCGACTTCGGCGGCGGCCTCGCCGCGACCGACATCGCCCCCCTGGTCGGCAACCCCTCGGGCCTCACGGTCTCAGACATCTTCCCCCCCGTCGTCAACGTCTCGACCACCACCCAGGGCGGCTTCGCCCCGACCTTCGAGGTCTGCACCGTCGCCGAGGAGTGCAAAGCGGGTGCTGAAGGTTCGCGCGGCGGTGAGTTCAGGAATCCCGTAGGGGTTGCAGTCGACCAGCAGACCGGCAACGTCTATGTCGTCGAGCGCCACAACAACGTTCCAGCTCCCGCCGGCGGTGGTGCTCGCGTCCAGGCGTTCAGCGGCGACGGTCAGTTCCTCTGGGCGATCGGCAAAGACGCGATCGTGGCCAGCCCCTCCGTCGACACCGATCTCGGCAACGTCTTCGAGGTCTGCACCCACTCGCCCGACTGCAAAGCACCCGTGGTCGGGACCAAAGGCGGTGAGTTCGGCGCCGGCGGGGTCAATACCTCGAGCGGAGGCGGCAACGGCGTCGCCGTCGTCCCCACCGACGCCGGCGGCCCGGCGCCCAACGCCGGCAACGTCCTCGTCACCGACCTCAGCAACCGCCGGGTGCAGGAATTCGAGCCCGACGGCAGCTTCGTCCGCGCCTTCGGCGCCGACGTCGTTCCTCCGGGCAGCGCCGGCAACGTCGCCACTGGCGAGCGGCAGACGCTGACCGTCGGCGCTGCCGCGGGCACCTTCAGACTCACCTTCAACGGCCAGACCACGGTCGCCCTGCCCTTCGACGCGCCCGCCGCCGACCCCGGCACCCCGGGGGTCCTCGACAGCGTCGCGGAGGCCCTCAACGACCTCACCTCGATCAAACCGGCCGGCTCGGTGAGCGTCGCCGGCGGCCCCGGCGACACGACCGGCTCGAGCCCCTACGAGATCGTCTTCGGCGGCAGTCTGGGCGACGCCGACATCGCCCAGATAACCGCCGACTCCAGCGCCCTGCTCGCCGGCCCCGGCCGCGAGCTCACCTGTGCCGGCGGTCCCGCCAGCGGCGTCACCCTCGGCTACCAGTGGCTCGCCAACGGCCAGTCGCTGGGCGCCGCCAACGGCGCCCAGACCTCAACCTACGAGGTCCAGCCCGGTGACGCCGGCAAGGCGATCCAGTGCCGGGTGACCGCGGTCAACTCGCCCTCGGCAAACACCGGCGCCACGACGGTCTCGACCCCCGCCACGATCGCCGCCACTCCCACCGGGCCTCTGCCGACCCCGCCGAGCAGCATCGCCATCGGCGGCAACGCAACCGCCACGTCGACCCTCACCTGCCCCGCCGGCAGCTGGGGCAACTCTCCCACCTCCTACACCTACGCCTGGCTGCGAAACGGCACCCAGGTGCTCGAGACCGAGACCAAAGCCGCCACCTCCGACACCTATGCGATCCAGGCCGCCGACCTCGCCTCCGCCGCCAACTTCCAGTGCGTGGTGAGCGCCGCCAACGCCAACGGCGCCGTCGCCAAGGCCAGCAACAACAAAGCCACTCCCTCGAGCCCCAACCCCCCCGGCGCTCCCTCTCCCGGCGCTCCGACCGCGACCTCCACCGTCGCCCCCCTCGCCATCACCGCGACCGCGGTTCAGGGCGCCAGCGCCTTCGAGATCTGCGCCGTCGGCGCCGATTGCAAGGCCGGCGTCGCCGGCACGGGCGCCGGTCAGTTCGCCACCAACACGCCCAACCGGGTCGCCGCCGACTCCGACGGGGACGTGTACACGGTCGAGAACGCGGCCAACTTCCGTCTCCAGAGGCTCACGGCCGCCGGCTCCGATCTCGTCCCCGAGATCGTTAATCCCGACGTCGACGCCGGCGGTCCGGCCCTGCCTCTGAGCGGCGCAAGCTCCTCGAACACCCCGCTGGACGTCGCCGTCGGCCCCGACGACGGCCTCTTCCTCGTCAAGGCCTACGCCGCCGGGGCCGGTGTTCCCGCCGCTCTCGTCAGTGAGCGCCGTGTGGTCGAGCTCGACGACGACGGTGCCTACGTCGAGACCCACGGCTCCCGCGCGGGCATACCCTCGGTCGCCCACCTCGCGCTCAACACCGACAGCGAGGAGATCTACCTGTCGAACTTCGGTGGCGCCGGCGTCCCAGGCGGCATCTTCGCCCTCGGCGAATCCGGCGTGCCCACGGTCTCGATGGGCGTCGGCGCCGTCGGCCCCCACACCGCCCAGCTCAACGGCCTCGTCAACCCCGGCGGCCCCGCAACCCAGCAGGGCATCAGGACCAAGTACCACTTCGAGTTCCGCAAGGTCGGCGCTCCCGGTTGGACCGCGCTCTCCGCCGACAAAGACGCCGGCAACGGCTTCGCCACCGTGGTGGTGCACGAGGCCCTGGGCGACCTCGAGGCAGGCACCGCGTACGAGGCCAGATTGATCGCGTCCAAGCCCTTCTCGGGCGTCGCCAGCATCGAGACCGCGCCGGAGACCTTCAGCACCCCGGTCTCCCAGCCCGATATCGATGCCGCCTACGCGACCGAGCGCGGCGCCACCACGGCCAGGCTGAACGCCCGCATCAACCCCAACGGGCAGGCCACGACCTACCGCTTCCAGTACGGCACCAGCGCCGCCTACGGGATCACGGTGCCGATCCCCGACGCGAGCGCCGGCTCGGGCACCGCCTCGCAGATCTTCAGCGAGGCGATCTCCGGGCTCGCCCCCGAGACCACCTACCACTTCCGCGTCCTCGCCACCAGCGCCGCCGGCACCGCCAAATCACCCGATCGAACCTTCACAACCACCGGCGACGTCCCGCAGCCCGAGGGTCGCGCCTACGAGCTGGTCTCCCCTCCCGACAAGCTCGGCGGCTCGGGCGTCGGCCCCTGGTACGCGGGTGTCGGATCCGGGGCCACGGGAATTCCCGCGCTCGAGGGCGACCGCTACGCCTCTCAGTCCTACTACGGCGCCAGTCTCACCGACGGCGGCTTCTCCTATGGATCCGACTGGACCCTCGGGGAACGCACCCCGGCGGGCTGGGTCAACCGGCCCTTCTTCAACCGCCCCGGTGGCTTCGGCACCGCCGAGTTCACGAAGGTCGTGGGCTTGGGGTCGGTCAGTGATGACCTCTCGCTCCTCTCCACCGCCTCTGCTACCCAGATCTCGATCTTCGAGGAGCAGGCAGCGGCGTGGCCTGGGGGATCGGCGGGGAGTGCCGCTGCGCCTGCGCTGCGCGAGTGGGATTCGGGGCGCTGGGAGATCGCGGCGCCGTTCTCCCCCGATCAGGTGGCGGGGGGTTTGTACGGAACCGACCGAGCTATTCAAGTAGCGCCAGGGGGCGGCTACGCCGCGATCAACGGTGGTATCCGCGGCGTCGCCGGCCCTGGCGATCCGACCGACGCGGCCTTTAGCGGCGATCCCAGCGACTTCATTCCCCTCTCGACGAATGGCAACGTCTACCTCGACGATGTCAGCGCCGGGCTCTCGGACAGCTTTCCCGGCGCGGGAATTCGCTCCCTGGTCAACGTCTGCACGGGAACCGGCGCCGATCGCACCGAGGTGCCAAGCGTCGATGGCAACGGCAGGATCGCGGCGGTCCAGTGCGGTCCGGTCCTCCCCGGTCGCGATGCCCGCCTGATCGACCCCCGCGGGGGCGCGCTGACGTCCGGTCAGAGGGGGGCGGTCTCCCGAGACGCCGCCCGAGTCCTCTTCATGTCCCCGGGTCTAGAAAACAGCGACAACCTGATGCCCTGCACCGGCACGGGTGCTGCCACCCGCTGTCCGACCCAGCTCTACGCGCGCCAGCGGGGCGCAAACGGTGCCGTCACCGTGCGCTGGATCTCCCGCAGCGCGGTGCCCGGGCAGGACGCGAGCCTGATCAGTGCCGCGATCTTCGAGCGCGCCACCCCCGACGGCGACAAGGTCTTCTTCCGCACCGCGTCGCCGCTCACTGCGGACGATCCCAACGGTGGCGCCCAGGTTCCGGGCGGGGTGAGGTCCGGAGCTCCGAACCCGGACTCGGTCGATCTGTACATGTATGACTTCCCAGACGCGCCGGGTGCGGATCCGGGCGATGGTACGCTGACCCGCCTCTCCGCCGGGCCCACCGGCGGCGCCGACGCTAACGTCTTCACCGGAAGTGACATCGCTGATGGCGATGTCACCGCGGTGCGTGCTTTCGGCGCCGACGGTACCCGCGTCTACTTTGCCACCGCCGCTCCTCTCCCCGGCGTGCCGGGGCCTGCCAACGGTACGATCACCATGCCCGGCGGCACCGTGAGCCAGGGCGCCACCCGGAACCTCTACCTCTACGACGCGGCCCGCCCCCTGGACGAGCGCTGGCGTTTTGTCGCCCGGCTCCCCGTCGATCAGCTCGGCTCCTGTGCTGCTTTGGGATCGCGTCCAGGGGGAGGCGGCCTGGACTCTGTAGCGACCATCGTCGGCCACGTGCAATTCATAGATGGCCACAACTGCGTGCGCGCCAACGACGACGGCTCCTTCATCACCCTTTTCACCGACGCCCGCCTCACCGTTGACGATCCCGACGCCGTCACCGGGGACGTCTACGGCTATGACGCCGTAACCGACGAGCTGGTGCGCGTCTCCGCGCCCCAGGGCGGCACCGGAGCCGCTTATGTCTGCGTCACCAGCGGCATGCTCTGCCACGGGGATCAGGTGATCTCATCGGTCTCTACGGAGGCGGCTGTGCCGTTGAGCATGATCCCCGGCTCCACGGAGCCAGGCGATCGCACCGTCTTCTTCGAGTCGGCTTCCCGACTAGTCCCCGAGGACGAGAACGACGTCTACGACGTCTACCAGTGGCAAGCGGGCAAGCTCTCGCTGCTCTCCACCGGCGCCGCCGGCGCCCAGCACGCGCTCTACCGCGGCAACGACCGGAGCGGCAGGAACGTCTACATCTCCACCCGCGACCGCCTCACCTGGGAAGACGTCGACAGCGTCCTCGACGTCTACGTCGCCCGCTCGGGGCCCGACGCCGGCTTCCCCGAGCCGCTCGAGCCGCCCGCCTGCGAGGTGCTCGCCGACGCCTGCCAGGGCGCTCCCGCGGCCGCGCCGGCGGCGAGCGGCGCTTCCACCGCCGTTCTGTCCGGTTCCGGCAACGTGGTCGCGAAACCGAAGAAGCCGAAGAGATGCGCCAGGGGCAAGGTGCGCAACAAGGGCAAGAAGTGCGTCGACAAGAAGGAGCGGCGAGCGCAGCGAACCGCCAACCACAACCGGAAGGCAGGCCGATGAGAAAGACGATCGCGACCCTCGCCGCTTTTGCATGCTTGGCGTTTGCTCCAGGCGCAAGCGCCTTCGATCCCGACAACTTCGGCTTCAGCCCGATCAACGACGGTGCCGGCCCGGCGCAGGAGGCGCCGGCGATGCCCGAGGCAGCCGACGCTTTCTGGGCGGGGGTCTGCGATCGTTCGAGCGCCCCCGCGCTCGGCGCCCCGATCCTGCCCGACAGCGGGCCCGGGGCAGGGATCGGTAGTTACTCGGCGACCGTGTATTCACCTGCGCTGGAGAATGGGCAAGTAAAATACAAAGCAGTCATCGCATCCGGCGTCCCCGCCCACTGCATCGAGTGGGGAGTGCCTTCTGAGGCTGGCGCCCTGCCCTGGTCTGCCCCTCCGAGCTGGCGCCTGCCCGCGCTCACCCAGGCGGGCGGCCATCCCGACGGCACCACCAACTTCGCGCTGGATCGCGGCGGCAACGGCGCTGTTATCGACGGCTCGCTCGACAACATCGTCGCCGAGTTGCCGCCGGGCTTCGTCGGCGACCCCACGGCGGTGGCGCAGTGCAGCGCCGAGCAGTTCGCGCTCAATCCTCTGCAGTGTCCACCCCAGTCTCAAGTCGGCGTTCTGCACCTGGAGATCCAGGCCGCTCCCGGCGCCAACAACGTCCCCAGCGGCAACGAGCGCATCTACCCCCTCTACAACGTCGAGCCGCGTCGCGGCAACGCCGCCGAGCTCGGCTTCGGCTACGCCTCGGGCGAGGACGCGGTGACGGTGCGGATCGTCGCCAAGGCGCGGACCAACGGAGACCACGGCGTGACCGCCTTTATCGGCCAGATCCCCGCGGCGCTCCAGGTCCGCTCCCAGCAGATCACGATCTGGGGGGTGCCCTGGGCGGCGTCTAACGACATCTGGCGGGGGCCGGCGGACCTGAGTCCTGGTGCCTCAAGTTCTGGCTGCAACTTCCAGGCTGGGCTCACCTCGGCGGCGAAGCTTTATCTGCCCCCCTCGGGCCTGACCGCCCCCGGCTGCGCCCAGCACTACGACCCCTCCTGGGGCCCGATCAGGCCCTTCGTCTCCAACGTCACCGAGTGCACGGGCAGCGAGCTCTCCACCCAGATCGCGATCGACCAGTTCCAGCAGCCCGGCAACTTCGTCTCCGACGGACGCCCGGTCGACCCGGTCTCGGGCAAGTTCGGCAGCGCCAACGGCGACCCCGACTACTCCGACCCCGACTGGCGCGTCTACCAGTCACCGGCGCCGCCGATCACCGGCTGCGAGCAGGTCCCCTTCAACCCAGGCATCACCCTCAGCCCGACCAAACAGGGCGCCGCGGCCAACCAGGCAAGCGACAGCCCCAGCGGCCTCGACGTCGAGCTGACGATCCCCCAGAACGAGCTTCCCTTCGACCCGCCGGCGACGGGAGCCCCCCAGCCCGAGATCGACCAGTACATCGCCGACGCGGTCAGCTACTGGAGATCCGACCAGGGCCCGGCCACCTCCCACCTCGAGGACACTGTCGTCAGCTTGCCCGAGGGAATGACCCTCAACCCCTCGTCGGCCGACGGCCAGGGCGTCTGCACGATGGAGCAGATCGGCGTCACCGACACCGACAACCCGGTCTCGCCGGCGATCCGCTTCGACAACGGCGCGATCGAGTGCCCCGAGTCGTCGAAAGTCGCCGAGGTGGTGGTCGAGACGCCGCTGCTGGAGGAAGCCGACTGGCCCAAGGGCAGCGTCTACCTCGCCAAGCAGGGCGATAACCCCTTCAACTCGGACTTCGCCATCTACATCGGCGTCGAGAGCCCGCAGCGCGGGGTGATCGTGAAGCTGGCCGGTCTGGTCGAGCCCGATCCGACGACGGGCCGCCTCACCACCACCTTCGCCCAGAACCCCCAGCTGCCCTTCGACCGCTTCAGCCTGCGCTTCAAGGCCGGCCCCAGGGCCCCTCTGGCGACGCCGGCCACCTGCGGCACCCACACCAGCGTCACCGCGTTGGCGCCCTACTCCGATCCGGGCAACCCGGTGGTCCTCGACGATCCCTTCGAGATCAACGGGTCCCCCGCCGGCGGCTGTCCGGCGCAGAAGTCCCAGCGCCCCTTCGACGTCGGCTTCTCGGCGGGCTCCACTGGCGTCCTCGCCGGCAGTCACAGCCCCTTCACGGTCCGCCTCCGGCGCGGCGACGGCAACCAGGAGCTCGACCGGGTCGAGGTGACCACGCCTGAGGGCTTCGCCGCCACCCTGAGAGGCGTCCCCTACTGCTCGGAGGCGGCGATCGCCCGGGCGATCGGTCGCACCGCCAGCGGCGACGGCAAGCTGGAGCAGCAGAGCCCGAGCTGCCCGGGGGCAAGCAAGGTGGGCACCACCACGATCGGAGCCGGCGCGGGAAGCAGCCCCTTCTACGTCTCCGGCAGCGTCTACCTGGCGGGCCCTTACAAGGGCGCCCCGGTCAGCCTCGCCTTCGTCGTCCCCGCGGTGGCGGGGCCCTTCGACCTCGGGGTCCAGGTGGTCCGGGCGGCGATCAACGTCAACCCCAAGACCGCCCAGATCACCACCGTCTCCGACGCGATCCCGCAGATCCTGCGGGGAGTGCCGCTGCGCCTGCGCGACATCCGCGTCGACGTCGATCGCAACGGCTTCACCCTCAACCCGACCGACTGCTCCGAGATGGCGGTCAGCGGCAGGGTCTACGGCGCCAGCGGCGCCGTCACCGCGGTCTCCAACCGCTTCCAGGTCGCCGAGTGCGCCCGCCTCGGCTTCAAGCCCAAGCTCAGCCTCCGCCTCAAGGGCGGCACCAGGCGCACCAAATACCAGGGCCTGACCGCGATCGTCACCCCGAGGCCCGGCGACGCCAATATCGCCCGCACCTCGGTGACGATGCCACGCAGCGCCTTCCTCGCCCAGGAGCACATCCGCACCGTCTGCACCCGGGTGCAGTTCGCGATCGACGCCTGTCCCGCCGGATCGATCTACGGCAGGGCGACCGCCTGGACGCCACTGCTGGACGAGCCCCTCAGCGGCAACGTCTACCTGCGCTCCTCCGACAACAACCTGCCCGACCTGGTCGCCGATCTGCGGGGCCCGGCCCACCAGCCGATCCGGGTCGAGCTCTCCGGCAGGACCGATTCCTTCAAACGGGCCCTGCGCAACACCTTCGACATCGTCCCCGACGCCGCGGTCACCCGCTTCAAGCTGGAGCTCTTCGGTGGCGACAAGGGCCTGATCGTCAACTCCCAGGACCTCTGCAAGAAGGTCCACAAGGCGACGGTGAAAATGACCGCGCAGAACGGCAGGGAACACAACTTCAGGCCGGTGGTGAAGAACGGGTGCAGGGGGAAGAATGGCAAGAAGGGGAGGGGGCTCTAGATGCTCGCCATTCGCCGCTCTCTGCTCGTGGCTTCCGTTGCGGGGTTCGCCTTCCTTTGCTTGTTGGCGGAGGTTTCCTCCGCCAACCCTTACCTCCAATTGCTGGAACGCGTTGGTGGCGTAGAGAATCAGCATCTGGACATCGACTTTCGCGATGACAAACGGGTCGATGTCGACATCGCGATCCTCGACACCGGTGTCGACCTCCACGATCCAGATGTCAACGTGGTGGCAGGGATCGACTGCATGGGCGCGACCCCTCCCGCTTACACCTGCACGGAGAATGCCTCCAGCCTGAGCGGGCCCCAGGGCGAGGACACGCATGGCCATGGAGCCAACTCCGCCAGAATCGCCGCGGCTCTAGACAACGACCTCGACATCGGCGGGGTCGGTGCGGGCGTCGGAGCTGCTCCCGGGGCTCGAGTCTGGGCGATCGAGGTGACTTCCGAGGCGATGTTCTCGGACTTTCTGCAGAAAGGGAAATCCGCTGCCTACGACCTCGATCCGTTGATCGCGGGCGTCAGGTGGGTCACGGCGCATGCGGAGGAGATCGAGGTTGCGACCATAGTCATCGGCTGCACCACGGAACCCGAACCCGCACCCAAACCACCACGGCCAGTATGTGCGAGCTCGGGTCACGGCAGTGTCGCCGAGGCGATCGAGGAGCTGCGAGAGGCGATCGCCGAATCGGTCGACGAGGGCGTCGTCTACACCAGTGCCGCCGGCAACTGGAACTCCAATCTCGACCCAGTCGCTTTCGAGGCCGACCTCGAAGATGCGCTCGACCCCGAATTCGAGGGAATCCCCTTCTCAACTCATGCCTATTTCGTCCCGGCGGTCATGGACGACGTGATCACGGCGTCTTCGGTGATCGACACGGACGGAGCGCCGGGTGGGGCTGGTCTCGATGGAGAAAAGTGCTTGCTGAAAGACCCCAAAGAACCCATTGCGGACGTCGATGACACCAGTTCGGATAGCTCAGGCTATGGGCCCGGAATCGACATCGCGGGGCCCGGTGCATGTGCTTCCGGGGTCGCCCCGATCATTGCCGGGGGTGCGGCGCTCCTCGCGAGCATCAGCGATCCAGGCTCGAGAGCCGGTGTCGAGTCAATCCGTGAAGATCTGATCGAGAAAGGTAACTCGGCGTGGATCGACGAGTCCGGGGACGGGATCCAAGAGCCGTATCTCGATCTCAGCGATGAATCCACCTTCGACCCGAAAACCATTCCTGGCACCGATGATGGAGCGGTTGATTCCGATGTAAACGGTGACGGCCGCGCCGATCTGGTCACGCTGCGTGCCGATGGAGTCGCCTCCGTCCACCCCGGTGGCACCGACCTCAAATTCGGCTCGGCGACCACCTCCTTCAGTGGCTCCCCGCTCAACGTCGCCCAGTACGACGGCACCGGCCACTACGTCGTCGACGTCGCGGACGTAAACGCCGACAGCCGCTCGGACCTGGTCACCCTCACGGACGATGGCGATGTCCACGTCTACCCCGGCGGAGAAGGGAAAACCTTCGGCTCGGCGGTCGATTCCGACCTCAACCTCGGCCCCGCCCTGCTGGAAGCCGGCGGCCACGAGCCGATCGCGGTCGCAGACGTCAACGGCGACCGCCATGCCGACCTCGTCGCCTACGACGACGAAGCCGACGCGGTGATCGTCTACCCCGGCAAAGCCAACGCAAGCTTCGGCACCGGAGCTATCGCTCAGAGCGAGATCGCCTCTGCCCTCCACGCCGGCACGGGTCACTACTTCCTCGACGTCGCCGACGTGACCGGCGACGGCCGCGGCGACCTCGTATCGATGACCTCGGGCGGCGACCTGAACGTTTTCGCCGGCCGGAACGGCGCCACCTTCGCCGCTCCGACGGTTTCCCACGCCGGCCAGATCGACACGGCGATGGACGACGAAGAGGGCTTTGAGCCCGTCGCCCTCGGCGACTCCACCGGCGATGGCCATGCGGACCTCGTCCTGCTCGACAACACCGAGGACACCCTGTTCCTATACCCGGGTGCCGTCGACGGCACCTTTGGCACCGTGGTGGAAGCCTGGCCTTACGCGGTCCTCAGCACGACGTTCGATAAAGAACCGGCAAGCAGGAACCAGTTCGCCGGGGTGATGGACGTCAACGGCGACGACAAGGCCGATCTAACTGGGGCGATTGGCGGCAGCGTTTTCGTCATCAAAGGTCAGGCCAACGGCACCTTCGCCGAATTCGACTTCAGCTTCGGCGGCTCCTTCGCCACCACTCAGCACGGTCAGGCCGGCTCCACCAAGCACGAGATGGCCGCTGAGAAGCCCTCCTGGAAGCGGCGGGGGGGCACCCCGGGCAATGAGCCCCTTTTCACCGTCTTCACGGATGAATTCCTCGAAGAGGGGTGTCCCGCGATCACGCTCGAAGACAACGAAGTCAGCGGCGGCTGTGTGGCTGAGGACCTCGATGGCAGCTTCAACCTCGGCGCCTTCATGCCCAACTGGACGTTGGTCGGCGTCTACGACTCGACGTTTGACCTCGTCCTCGACCGCAACGGCGATGGCTACGCGGTGAAACCCAGCATAAACCTCCAAGGGTTCGGGTTCGAGCGCGTGGCATGCGACGAGTCGGATGGGACGGTTATCCCATGGGAGGTCGACTCGATCTCGCCCGATGAATACGGAACCCTCGAGATGACGATCACGGTTGGGCTCAGGCCCTTGAGCTACGGCCCAGGAGGGTCGTGCACCCAGCAGGAGATAACCGTGCAGGCAACCGCCATCGGCGGCTGGTTCGATACCGAACTCGACCAGGGGACCCCGTCGGCCAACATCAAAGACGGCCACTGGGACTCGCCCAACTCGCTTTGGCTGGAATGGCTCTAGGCGCCCGCCATAGATGAGGGCGTCGATCTTCCTGCTTGCACTTGTTCCCCTGATGGTGTCCGGCGTTGCCTGCGGCGGGGGGAGCGACCCGGGTTCCTCTGGTGCGGCTGTCGAACGCTCACAGGAACAGCGAGCGAAGACCGAGGCTCTGGAAGAGAAAATCAGGCGGGAGCGTCAGCAGCGTAGGCAAGCTGGAGCGCCGACTCCGGACGAGCAGCGTGCCGAGCGGGTCGCCACTGATTTCTACGCGATCTTGGGAACCGAGAAGGCGGAGAGGAACCCCGACCGCACGACGGTCGACTCCACCTCCTTCTGCGAACTGATGGGCGAGGAGGCCCGGCAGCAGACCATCCACTACGCCGAGGCCTCCTCCGGCATCGATCAGGAGTGGGACTGCGAGTCGGCGGTGGAGCTCCTCGTCATTCGCTCCAAGCGCGCGGGCGGCTTCAAGGACACGCAGCGAGCCGAAGTGATCGGCGTCAACGCCGACGGGGACAAAGCAACCGCGACGGTCCGCTTCGGTGCCAGGGGCCCGGCCACCTCAATCGCGCTGGTGAAGGAAGGTGGGGAGTGGAAGCTCGGGGCCGATACCGTTGCGCCGGCCAAGTAGGCGAGGCCGGGTCGCGCATCGCGCGGGTGGCCCTTGGCTGCTTTTGCCTGTTCGGCCAGCTCCTTCTCACCGTTCCGTCGATTGCCTCGGCCCTCCCCGACAACCGTGGCTGGGAGCTGGTCAGCCCGGTGCAGAAGAACGGCGGTCAGATCTCGACCCCCGCCGAGGCGGGCCCGGGCACCTTTCGGGCCGCGACCCAGGGAGGGGCGGTTGCCTACGCCTCAAAGGCCTCCTTTGCAGGCGGCTCCGGCGCCGCCCCGTTCAGCCAGTACGTCTCCGCCCGCTCCGCCGACGGTTGGGTCACCCAGAACATCACGCCCGCCCACCTCACCGGGGCCTACGAGGATTCGCCCTACCTGGTCTTTGCGGCTGATCTCTCCCGCGCGCTTCTCGCCAACCCCGCGCGTTGCCCCGCCGGCGACCCTTGCCCCGAGGGCTTCAAGTTGCGCGACAACCTCACCGGTGCGACTCTCGCCTCGCTCGAGGACCCGGGTGAGTTCGATAGCGCCTCGGAAGACCTTTCCCACGTCTTCCTGCGCAAAGGGGCCGACTTCTACCGCTGGTCCCCGCCTTCGCCGGCGCTGGTCAAACTGAGCGGCGACCCGGCCGAGGACGAGATCACCTTCTTCGTCGAAGCGGGCCACCTCTACCGCCGGGCAGGAGGATCGACCACCGACCTGACCCCGGCCGGAGGGGTCAATGCCTTCCTCGGTGCTGACACCACCGGCTCAACCGCCTACTACCGCGTCGCCGAGGGCCTCTGGCGCTGGCGCCAGGGTGCGGGCACGACTCAGGTCGTCACGGGCGTCGGAGTGGGCGCACTTGCCGACACCTCGCAAATGACTTCGGGTGTTACCGCCGATGGCAGCCGCCTCCTCTTCACCACCGCGGCGAAGCTGGTTCAGGCGGACGGCAACTTCGCGGCCGATGTCTACCAGTGGCAGGTCCAGGGCTTGGGGACCTGTGCCAATCCCAGCGGCTGCGTCGACCTGATCTCCGCTGGCCTTGCCGGTAGCTCGACTTTCGTCGGGGCCTCGGCCAACGGGAACGACGTTTTCTTCACCACCGATCGCTCTCTGGTCTGGAACGATCCCGACTCCGTCGACCTCTACGACGCCAGGGTCGGCGGCGGCTTCCCCGAACCGGTCGAGCCGCCGCTCTGCGTCGGCGACGCCTGCCAGGTGGTCCCACCCGCGGCTGAGGACCCCGTCCTGACCACGACTCTGCCGGGAGTCGGCAACCCCGCCGAGCGCTACCGCGCCTACGGCGCCAAGGCCCGCTGCCCGAAGGGCAAGGCGCTGAAGACGGTCAAGCGCAAGGGGCGGTTGGTGCAGAGGTGCGTGAAGGTGAAGGCCAAGGAGAGGGGGAGGGGACGGTGAGGCGCTTCGTCCTGGCGATGACCGCGATGCTCGTCCTCGTCGCCATCCTTGCCCCAGCCACCCAGGCCGCTTTCGGCCTGAGGGCCGGCGAGGAAGGCTTCGCGGTCAGCGCCCTGGCCCCTGACGCTCCGGGAGTCCCCGGCGTCCCGGTCCCCGCCACCCAGGCGGGGTCGCACTCTTACCAGCTCTCCTTCCACATCGGCCTCAACGAATCAGGCGGTTTCCCCGACGGGGATCTGCGGGACCTGACGATCGAGCTGCCGCCGGGTCTCTTCCTCAACCCCTCCGCGGTCCCCGCCTGCGCTCCGGTGATCTTCAGCACCCCGCGCAACTCCCCGTTCGAAGCCTCGCACTCGGGTGAGAACTGTCCCCAGGAATCCCAGCTCGGCACCGTGGAGCTGGACACCAACGCCGACGGCGGCGAACCGCGTCGCTTCGGGGTCTTCAACCTCACCGCGCCCCACGGCACCGCGATGCGGATCGGCTTCTCCCCATACGGCGCCCCGATCGTGCTCGACGCGCGCCTGCGCCCCGAAGCGGGCGGTCGCTACTCGGTCGTGCTCGATGCAACCGACGTTCCCCAGAGCATCGACATCAAGGGCTTTGACCTCGTCCTCTGGGGCACCCCCTGGGGCGCCTCGCACAACGGCGAACGCGGCAACTGCCTGAACGAGGCAGAGCCGGACTTTCCCTGGGCCAAATGCTCTACCGGAAACCCGATCGCGTTCCCGCCAAAGGCGATGATCACGTTGCCGGTGCAGTGCTCGGCGAGCCTGCCTTTCGTCGCCACCGCCACCTCCTGGCAGGGCGGGGGACCGGTCTCGCGCGCAGCGGTGAACGAGGACGCCTCCTCGGCCCCAGTCCCGATCGGCGGTTGCTCGAGCGTCGAGCATCAGCCCAGGCCGGAAGCGTTCCTGACGATCAAGCGGGCCTCGGCGGGCAGTGGCTACCTGTTCCGGCTGCGACCTGACCTCGAAGGGTTCACCAACCCGCTCAAACGCTCGCCCTCGCCCTCGCGGCACCTGGCCCTTCGCCTGCCACCTGGCACCACCGTCAACACCTCGGTCGGCGCCGGCCTCGGCGTCTGCGCCCCCGCCCAGTTCGCGGCGGAGACCGCCATGTCGGTATCTGGCCAGGGTTGCCTCGACGCTTCAAAGGTCGGCGAGTTCAGGGTCCGCACCCCGCTCTTCGAGGGAGCGTGGTTCGAGGGCTCGGAGTGGCTGGAGGGATCTGTCTACCTCGCTCAGCCCGACGAGCCGAACACCGCCACCGCCGGCGCCGAGAATCCCTTCGACTCTCTGCTGGCCCTCTACCTCGTCACCCGCTCGGCCAGGCGCGGCCTGATCGTCAAGCTCGCCGGCAGGGTCGTCGCCGACCCCGTCAACGGCAACCTCACCGCGATCTTCGACGACCTCCCCCTCCTCCCATACACCGACCTCGAGCTCACCCTCCGTCCCGGCCAGCGCTCCTTCCTGGTCAGCCCGCCGCAATGCGGGCAGGCGATCAGCGGCGTCTCGCTCGCCTCCTGGTCATCGGGCGCGGCCACCGAGACCCAGATCCCCTCCGAGGTGAACGCCGGCTTCGATGACGGCCCCTGCCCGGTGGGGGCGCCACCCTTCAACCCGACTGCGGTGACCGGTGGTGTCAACGCCCAGGTCGCCGCCTACACCCCCTATTTCGTCCGCCTGAGCAGGCAGGACAACGAACAGGAGATCACCAGCTACTCCCTGGTCCTGCCCAAGGGCATCACCGGCAAGCTCGCGGGGATTCCCTTCTGCTCGGAGGCTGCGATCGCCCAGGCGAGGACCAACCGCGGCTTCGCCGAGATCGCCAACCCCTCCTGCCCGCCGGCCAGCCGGGTCGGCAGCGTCAACACCGGCTACGGCGTCGGCCAGGCCCTCTCCTACGCCCCCGGCAAGATCTACCTCGCCGGCCCCTACAGGGGTCAGCCCCTCTCCCTGGTGACGATCAACGCCGCCACCATCGGTCCCTTCGACCTCGGCACCTACGTGATCCGTTCGGCCTTCTCGGTCGACCCGAAGACCGCGCAGCTGCGGATCGAGGCCGGCTCGTCTGACCCGATCCCCCACATCGCCGAGGGCATCCCCCTGCACCTGCGGGACATCCGCGTCTACATGGATCGCAATCAGTTCACGCGCAACCCCTCCAGCTGCGCCGCCTCGCAGATGACCTCGACCCTGACCGGCTCGGGGACGAACTACGAAGACCCGCGCGACGACTCGTCGGCAACTGTCTCCAGGCACTACCAACTCTTCAACTGCCTCACGCTCGGCTTCGAGCCCAAGCTCGGCCTGAGGCTCCGAGGTGGTTCCAGGCGCGGCGCCTACCCTTCGCTGCGCGCCACCTTCGCCGCCCGGCCCCAGGACTCGAGCCTGAAGCGGATTGGGGTGACGATGCCCCACGCGATGTTCCTGGCCCAGGAGCACATCCGCACGGTCTGCACCCGCCCGCAGTTCGCGGCCGAGAATTGCCCCGGCGGCTCTGCCTACGGCACCGCCGTCGCCCACACGCCGCTGTTCGACGAGCCGCTCAGGGGCAGCGTCTACCTGCGCTCCTCCAACAACAAACTGCCCGACCTTGTCGCCTCCCTGCGCAGCGGCGAGGTTCGGATCGTCGTCGAGGGGCGGATCGGCCCCGGCCGCAAAGGTGGGATCGAAGCCTTCTTCGACGAGCTTCCCGACGCCCCGATCGACCGCTTCACGATGACGCTGTTCGGCGGCAAGCGGGGGTTGCTGGTCAACTCGGTGAACGTCTGCCGCCGGCCGCCGATCGCCTCGGTCAAAGCGCTGGGGCAGAACAACATCGGCGCGATCTTCAGCTCGGTGCTGCGGGGCCAATGCAAGAAAGGCAAGGCGACGAAGAAGGTCAAGGGGGGGAAGCGATGAGGAGAGCGCTGGTCTGTGTTTTCTGCCTGGGAGCGCTGACGCTGGGGGCGGTGCCGGCTCAGGGGGCGGCACCGGAGCCCGATCGGGTCCTGATCGGGCCTCTCACCGGCGGCTCCGCCACTCTCGAACTCGAAGGCATCTGCGGGCTGGCCGTTGGCTCCGCAACCAGGTTCTACGTTGCCAACTATTACCCGAACAGGGTGGATTGGATCAACGCGTCGGGGTCCTCAGTTGGTTTCGGGTCGCAGCTCTTCAACGTCGATCCTCTCGACGGCCCCTGTGGCCTCTCCCTCGACGGCCTTGGCCGCATCTACGTCAACAACTACCACCGAAACGTCGAGCGCTACTCGCTCTCGGGTGGGGGTTTTCAGACCCCGGTGCTGATCGATACCTCGCACCCCACGGGCGTCGCCGTCGATGTCGTCACCAACGACGTCTACGTCAACGCCCGCACTCACCTCACCGTCTACGACTCCACGGGTGCTCCGGTCATGGACGGACTTGAACCGCTGCGGGTCGGCGTTGGGTCCCTGGGCGACGGCTACGGCCTGGCGGTCTCCGCCCACCTCCCAACCGTCAGGCGCGTCTACGTCCCCGACTGGTCTGACGACATCGTCAAGGTGTATGACCCAGCCGTCGACAAAGACGACCCGGTGCAGGTCATCACCGGACCGCCCGGGGGCTTCGGGTCGCTGCGCGACTCCGCCGTGGCGGTGGACCGCGTTACCGGCGAGGTCTACGTCGCCGATACCCGCGCCTACCCCCAGTACACGGAGAAACCCGAAGCGGCCATCTACGTCTTCGAGCCCAACGGCACCTACAAAGGCCGTCTCAAATACAACGTGATCGACGGCTCCCCGGTGGGCCTGGCGGTGGACAACGGCGTCGGTGCCACCCAGGGCCGGGTCTATGTGACCTCGGGCAACACGGTGAAAGCAAGCATCTACATCTACCCGCCCGGCTCGGCGACCTCGGCAAGCTCACCCCCGCTGGCCGTAGCCGGCAAGGTGGGAGCGACTTTCGTGCTGCCGTCGGCATCCGGGGTGGCGCCGGCCGGACCTGGGCCCCCCGCCAACGCCAACTCTTCGGTAATCGCGGAGAAAGGCACTTTGCGCGTCTCGATCTCGGGCAAGCTCGCCCCCAAACGCCTGCCCCGCGCGGGAACCGCCCCTATCTCGGTCTCCGTCGGTGGCGAGATCTCCACCACCGATGCCACCCTGCCCCCGCAGTTGAAGAAGCTCCGCGTCGAGCTGAACAGGGGTGGCAAGCTCGACACCACCGGCCTTCCCTCTTGTCCCTATGAGCGCATCCAACCCGGTTCCACCGAAAGGGCGCTCTCGGCCTGCCGCGATTCCCTGGTCGGCAAGGGTTCCTTCACCGCCGACATCACCCTCGCCGGCCAGGAGCCCTACCCCACCGGCGGCAAGATGCTCCTCTTCCATTCCGTCGAGAAGGGCAGGCCTGTCCTCTACGGACACATCTACTCGGCCAAGCCGTTCGCCACCTCCTTCGTGATCGTCTTTGCGGTTCAGGAGATCGCCAATGGCACCTACGGCATCGCCCTCAACGCACCGCTTCCCGCGGCGATGGACGCCTGGGGCCGGCTCACCGGCCTGCGGATGACCCTCTCCCGCCGCTACACCCACAAAGGCAAAGCCCGCAGCTTCCTCAGCGCCGGTTGCCCCGCTCCGAAAGGCTTCACCGCCGCGGACTTCCCCCTGGCACGGACCGAGTTCTCCTTTGCCGACGGGGTGAAGCTGCGCTCGACGCTGACGAGCCAGTGCAGGGTACGGAGGTGAAGCTAGTGGTTATCGAAGGTCGCCGACACTGACTGTCGGCGACCTTCAGCGCTGGTAACCCTCCCCTGGCTCAGGCGCTGACGATTGCGGCGGCTCGCTCGCCTTGCTCTTGCTCAAAGGCAGTTGACATCTGAGCCTGCGCCGCCGGGGCGAGGCCGTGGCGCTCGGCGACGCGGCGCCAGTCGGCGGTCGCCTCGGCTACTTCGGCCAGCGTCCGCCGGGCGTCCTCGGGGCGGAGGCGGAACTCGGGGGCGACGCTCAGCAAGGTGTCGACGTCGGCCTCGGTGTCCTCGAAGTCGATCGCGGTGCTGAGATGCTTGGGCCCGGTCCGTGGGTCAGGGTTGAGGTCGAAGGCGGGGGCGAGCGACCAGCCGGCGGCGCGGTGCAGCAACCCGTGGTTGCGCAGGTGGTCGTCGGTGTTGGAGATCAGGATCGAGAAGGCGATCCGTCGCCATAGCTGCCGCAGGTCGGCGCTCGCCGCCGGCGAGTGGGTTTCGATCGTGTCGGCGATGTCCAGGTAGCTGCCGGCCTCGCCATCGGTCGCTTCCAGCATCGTCATCGCGCTGACGTAGCCGACTCGTTCGCCTCCGACCCGGTCGAAGCGCTCGAGCACCAGTACCGCCCGACCCTCGACGTCGACCAGGCGGGCTTCCGGCACGACGATCCCCGCCTCGCGGGCCAGCGCCAGCGCCACTGCCTCCCAGCGCATCACGTCCCATTCGTCGTGGGCGGGGCTGGGGAACTTGGCGATCGCCGGTTGGCCGGATGCCTCCAGCACGTGGGCCTTCGGCCGGGCGCCGCCGAGGGAGCTGCCGCCGTGGATCAGCATCGCCAGGTCGTCATCGTCGGCTTCGTCGAGCTCGACCCGTTCGGCCGCCGCCAGCCTCGCCGGCAGGTCGACCAGTTGCGGGACGCCGGCCTCCTCGGCGGCCAGGAAGGCTCCGTGCTCGGGGTCGCGGAAGCGCAGGGCACCCTGTCGGAGGTCGTCACGGACACCGAGCAGGAAGTCGACCTCGCCGAGGCCGCGCTCGCCGTCGGCCCCGTCGCGGTGCTCGCGTTCGCGTCTCAGGATCAGCTTCCGGCCCCAGCGGTCGGGAGCGCAGTCGGTGAAGGCGCCGAACATCGCCCGCCCCGCGGCCGTCTGCTGCTGTCCTTTCATCAGGGGCAGCGCTGGGTCGAGCGCGTAGGCGCCCGGCCGAGTCAGGTACTCGGTCGCATAGGCGAAGGTGGCGGACTCGCGACCGCGGCGGCGGTGCGACCAGAGGTGTCCCGCGAGGACGTCCTCGCCGCCGATCCGCACCACCACCTCGACCTCTCGCTCAGGCACCGCTGCCCCCATCGCTCCGCGGCTGACGGACTCGGGTGGGGAGGCGCTGATCGGAGCGCAGCCGCCCGACGTCGGACTCGTAGGGGTCGATCGCGGTCGCGACGCCGTCGAGGACGCCCAGCCCGCGCAGGACCCGCAGCAGGTTCTCGGTGCTGACCCCGCCACCCCCACCTTCGAGCTGGCGCAGGGTGGCGGGGGAGATCCCCGCCCGGTCGGCGAGCTGAGCCTGCGTCAGCCCGCGCAGCTTGCGCCAGGTCGCAACGTGGTCGCCGATCTCGCGCAGTGCTCGGCGCACCGCGGGGGGCGGTCGATGAGGTCTCTCTTCACCTGATCCTTTAAGTGCCATATATAGCACTCTATCAAAGTTAAGACACAGGATATTGAGCTTGAAGGCGATGCACAGGGCCTGAGTGACCAATGAGTGCAACCGGGCGCGGGATATCCTGCTTATATACCAGAGGTGGCCAAGGTTCTGATCAGCCTTCCCGATGACCTGCTTGCTCGTATCGACCGTGAGGTGACAAACCTCGGCGTTACCCGCAGCGGTTTTCTTCAGGAGGCGGCGCGCCGGCAGCTCGGCTGGGCGACGCCCGAGGCGATCGATGAGGCGCTCGCGCGTGGTCGGGCAGCGCTGGCCGGGGCGGAGGCGTTTGAGTCGACGGAGGTGGTTCGCGCCGATCGTGACCGCCGAGACGATCGTGATCGACGTCGTTAGCGACGCCAACGTCGCCCTCAAGTGGTTCCACTCCGCCGGCGAGGAGGGAGTCGACGAGTCGCGAGCCCTGCTTGGGTGCCATCGCGATCGAGTACTCGCGATCTACCTTCTCGACCTCACCATGTATGAGGTGGGGAACGCGCTGCTGCGCGGCGGGGCGGGAGCGGACGCATCCGCGACCTCCACCGTGCTCAAGGCCCTGCCCGAGGTTTGCCCGATCATCGTCCCCACCGCTTCTGACCTTGGTCTCGCCGCCGAGCTTGCGGCGAAGCATGACCTTAGTTTCTATGACGCCGCCTACGCCGCAGTCGCCAGGCTACGCGGCGCGCACCTGGCCACGTTCGATCGCCGACTCCTCGATGCGGGCCTCGGCGTCAGACCCGGCGAGCTGTTGGTCGGAGCCGGCTGACTACCGCTCTACGGAGCGGCGGCCGCGGCGACCTCGGCCCACGCCTGGCGAGCGTCTTCAGGGAGGAGGCGGAACTCGTCGGCGGGTGCCGAGCAGGTGTCGATGCGACCTCGCCCTCCAGTGCTTCTGGCGCTCCTTCAAGACGCTCGGCGTCTGGTACGAGGACCCGCCGCCGAACTGAGGGACGAGACTAGGGAATAACGTCGAACTCGGCGGATCTGGCAGTGGGAGCGAAGATCCGCGGGGGGAAGAAGTTGGAGTGGAAGATGATGATCTTCGTCATCCGGTAGTGGCCCGGTGCCATGGTCGAAGGGATTGGGAAGGGGATGCAATCCTTGCCGGTCTCTCCTCCTATGACTGAATAGATCGACTGCCTTGCTCCCTCGGGACTCACCGTGGTCGGGGTCCAGGTCGAACCTTCGAGGCGTTCGATCGCGTACGTCCCGTCGCGGATGACCATGTCGGTGCCGAAGTTCTCGATCCGACCGAGCACCGTGTCGCCTGCTCGGTAGGTGGTCGCGTCCAGCACGAGTCTGGCGTGGTGGGTGCGAGGGACGGCGCGGAAGTAGAAGCCGAGCTCGCCAATCTCCCGCCCGTCGGCGGTGTTGAAGGAAACGCTGACGCGGTAGAGGTCTGGCTTCTCGACCCAGAAGCTCACCCCGAAGTCGTGGCGGTTTGAAAGCACGCGGAGCCCCTCGCTTCGCGTGCGGCGGAGCATCTCGACCGGACGTCCGCTGCTGTTCACTCGCTCCAGCGTCGTCGTCACTATCCAGTCCCGCTTCAACACCGGCCCCTTTTTGCGTAGCGTCAGGGAGAAGCCGATCTGCTGCTTGCCGATGGCGAGTTGAGGTAGCGATTCCATCCGGAGCCGGCGCAGGCCCATCCCGATGTGCCCCGTGGTCGAGGGTGCCCTCAGCTTCGGCAGTGCCTTCAACGGCGCGAGGTAGTCGCGAACAGGCGTGCTCTGGCAGAAAGCCGCTTCAGCTTCAGGGGTGGCGGCAGACGTGGCCCGCCCCGCCAGTGCAAGGACGACGATCGCCCCCAAGAGGGCGGTCGTGATCACCCGGCTCCCTTGGCCCAGGCGCCTCTTTCGCAGCAGCATGCACGCGACTCTAATTACCTACTAGTACTCAATGAAGTCTGAGAGGTGGGCGCTGCGGGTCTCGCTCGGCGACATCGAGGTGCCGGTGGTCTCGCTCGACGACCTGATTCATATGAAGCTGACCCGCGGTCGTCCGGTCGACGTCGCCGATGTCGCGGCACTCACCGACCCCGACGCTGGAGGCTAGCCCGTGTCCAAGCGCTGAGGCTACGGAGCAGCGGCCGCGGTGACGGCGCTCATCGCCTCGACCTTGGCGCTCGCGAGGCCTCTGACGACGATCGTGTCGAGGGCGTCGTAGGCGGCGAGTTGGGCCTGGGCGTCGTCGCGGTCGGCGGCGGCGATGCCGACCGTGCCCTCGGGCTCGCCGAGGCGGTCGAAGTGGTCGCGGTAGCCCTTGTGGAGGTCGCGGTAGAACGATTCCTCCTTGGCGAGGCGCTCGGCGGCATCGGGGCCGACGGCGGTGCGGACGTAGCCGAAGATCGGCGGCGTCTCGCGGTCGGCGGCGCCGGCTTCGACCCGCTGGCGGGCGCCAGCGGCGAAGGCCGGGGTCATCCAGTTGAAGAAGGCGCCGTCGTACTCGGCGCCGGCCAGCTCGCACATCTTCGGGCCCATCGCGGCGAGCACGAGGCGGACGCCGGGCAGCTGCTCGCGCAGCTCCGGCAGCGACTCGCGCATCTTGGTCAGCGGCTTCTCGGAGAAGCCGGCGCCGACCCCGAGCCAGAGCCGGGCCGGGTCGAGGCCGACCCGCTCGACGTCGGCGGCGATCGCCGCCGGGGGGGTGCGGTCGAGCGCGATCACGGCGACGCCGAGCTCGACCCGCGGAGCCGCCTCGCCGAACTCGGCCAGCGTCTCCAGGCCCTTAGCGCCGGGGTGGTCGTTGGACCAGAGCGAGCCGTAGCGGAGCTCGGCGCAGCCAGCCGCCAGCGGGCGGGCCACCTCCGGGTCGAGCCCGGCGGCCACGCCAAACCCGCGACTCACGCCCCCTCCGGGGGCCGATGGGCCGATTTCGTCCGTATAGGGGACGAAATCGGCCCATCGGCCTTGTCGAACTGCGCGACGCACTCGATGTGCGGGGTCTGCGGGAACATGTCGACCGGCCTCACGCGGGTCAGCCTATAACCGGCCTCCGCCAGCTGGGCCGCGTTGGGAGCGAGCGTGGTCGGGTTGCAGGAGACGTAGACGATCCGCTTCGCCTCGCACTCGATCAGCCGCCGCACGATCTTCTGCGAGAGCCCCGCCCGCGGCGGGTCGATCACGACTACGTCGGGTTTACCGGCCTGCTCGATCAGTGGCCGCACCCCGGTGCGCGCGTTGGCGGCGATGAAGTGAGCGTTCTCGATCTTGTTGCGCTTCGCGTTGCGCTCGGCGTCGGCGATCGCGTCGGGGACGATCTCCAGGCCCCAGACCTCGCCGGCCTGGGCCGCCATGGTCAGCCCGATCGTGCCGATCCCGCAGTAGAGGTCGAAGACGCGCTCGCTGCCGCTCAGCCCGGCGAACTCGGCGGCGACCGCGTAGAGCCGCTCGGCCATCTCGGTGTTGGTCTGGAAGAAGGCGGCGTGGGACATCTCCAACTTCAGCCCGCAGAGCTCCTCGCGCAGGCGTTCGGAGCCGAGCGCGCCGGTCGGGCCGTCGGTGTCGCCCGCGTCGCCCTCGATCACCGTGTGCAGGTCGACCGGCGGGCGCGGGAAGCGGGATGCGGTGGTGACCAGCCGGGTCTGGATCTGGCCGGTGCGCCGGCCCTCGCGGACGGCGAGGTTGCGCAGCACGCCGTCGCGGGTGCGGGCGTCGTAGGCGGCGATCGACTCCACCCGGGCCCACTCGCGGACCGCGTTGCGGGCGGCGTTGCCGGGCTCGGAGGCGAGCATGCAGTCCTCGACGTCGACGATCAGGTCCCAGCGGCCGCGGGCGTGGAAGCCCAGCACGGGGTCGCCCGCCTCGTCCGCGCCGAAGGAGTATTCGAGCTTGTTGCGGTAGCGCCACTGTTCCAGTGCCGGCTCGATCGGCTCCTGCTCGAAGCCATCGAGGCCGCCGATCCGCCGCAGCGCGTCGCCGACCTGCTCGGCCTTATAGGTGAGCTGGCGCTCGTAGGGGAGGCCCTGCAGCGGCGCCCCCGGACAGGGCTCGCCGCCGTGCAGGCAGGCGTCCGGGATGCGGTCGGCGCCGGGGCTGAGCAGCTCGACCGTGCGCGCCTCCGCGAAACGGCG
>Ga0190272_10000220_pt1 | contig 34665 bp, 29 predicted proteins | sample Popmic504T_FD_133746 | JGI IMG/M metagenome (GOLD analysis project Ga0190272, IMG submission 133746) | Populus adjacent soil microbial communities from riparian zone of Shoshone River, Wyoming, USA - 504 T | ecosystem: Environmental > Terrestrial > Soil > Riparian zone | place: USA: Wyoming...
AACTATCTCTTCTTGGCTGCTTTCTTCTTGGCTGCCTTCTTGGGAGCCGCTTTTTTCGCGGCCTTCTTCTTTCCACCTTTTTTAGTTGCCATATGCTCTATGTGCTCCTTCCTTCAAAAATTTTGTTTCCGGTTACCAACCACAAGATACTGTGTCTAATTCTCTCTTGTGGGCTAGAGTAAACGGCGCACAACATCTTGCTATATAAACTCAATCGCCCCTAATGTCAACAACTTATTACAATAGCGTGAAAATAAATTTGGAGGCTAAAGAGGGGGTTTGAGAAATGCCGGTTGCAATTTTAGTCAGGGATAGTGGGGCTTGGACCATCTGGTCCATCGCTAAGAGTCGACCTCAACGATGGGCCACGCGTCGAGTTTTTACCTCGCAAGATTGAGAGAGGAACGCAGCTTGATAACCGTCATATAAGTTCTGCCATTTAAGGTCAGCGGAAAATTGGAGTGAAGATCCAACCATCGTGACGGGCGATTCCATAATAGTAAATAACGGAATTACTATCACTGCGACTGGCGACGCCTATGAATGGACCAGAGTAGTTATCGTCTCTAACCGCTGCCGAACCGCTCGGCCCCGAGGCGCCGGGAAATGATATGGGAGCCATAAACTGTTCAACCGACTTGAGTTGCGGGTCGTTGGTAATCGGACGAATGTTTTCGGAGTAGAGCATAACCTCTCGCGCAAAGTCAGCCATTTCCGAACCAGCGGGACGGATCAACCTCCACTCCCCAGTATCTGAAAGAGGATCGATCGCTGCTGAAGGACGAATCACTTGTAATTTTTTAGTGCCACTGGGAACGCCTTCCAGCAGCTGGTCCATCGATGTGGGGAGTGCAGCTGGGCCAGGTGGTCTGCCTAACCTGGTCTGATATAAATGGTAAACACGAATCGCTTCCGCCAACTGCTCTCCGCGAAAAATCGCTTCGCGTTCTCGTTCACGCACGGCTTGTTGACGAATGCTGGGAGCCGCGGCGAGCGCTACGATTGCCAACACCGTCATAACTGCCAGCAGCGCCACCAGAGCGTAACCGTGCTCGCTCTGACGCAGGGCAGTTCCACTGAGGGCAATTCGTCGGTCAATTAATGCTGACTTCATTGTCAATATCTTGTGGTGTGGTCCAACGGCTTAGGGTTCATCGTCTTCACTCTCAATCCGTGGAGTGGGACGTTGTAGTGGGTTGCTTCGATCACCCTGGGCTGAGAAAGCAATCGTATGTTTGATCTTCAGATTGTTATCAATCAGCACCAGTTCTTTTTCCGAGATGCTGGTAACTCGAAATCTTCCCCCCACCAGATCGCCGCGTTGAATGTTCAAAAGTTCTTTGCTGGACTTGTCCTGCAGGACAGCGGTGTCGATGTAACGCGGAGTACCGAAGATTCCAATATAGGTGTAGTTAGGAGTCGGTGCCGCTCCAATGTTGAGTGTCGCGCTGTTTGAATAGATCTGGCCATCCGATGTTCGCAGCATCACCTGGCGTGCGCCGGGACTGGCGATTAAAGAAGCCGGCACGGTTGCTGAAAGCTGTTGCGGACTTTTGAACCGGGTGGGGAGTTCATTTCCGTCGACTATTACCCGCAGCTGGGGCGTAAACTTATCGCCGGCGATCTCCAACGTGAAGTCCCCCGTGCGTGCAAAGACCATCGCAGGAGAAAGATTTGCGACCAAAATCGGTGGGATCGGAGTCGGTGTCGGCGTCGGAATTATGGAAGGCTTCTCGACGGGTTTCGGTGGTTCGTAATAAACAAAGATATTGCGCCTTGCTTCTGGCACCGCCGGGTTCGAAAAGTCCGAAACTACGGGCCGAAGCTGATCCAGGAGCTCGCCCCTGGACTCCGCGGGTATCTCCGACTGAACCTGATTTCGAACCGGCCGGGATGGAGTCGGGGCACCGGATGCACGTGGTGGCGCCTTGCTGGAATTGTCGCCGAATCCGAAGAACGTCCACCAGAGTAGAATGACCGACACCAACCCAAGGACAGCAGCTCCTATAAGTTTCTTTCGTTCTTTCGGGTTACCAGTTTCACTCGGCATATTACTTAATGGCTCACTGCCAAAGGCGCGGCCTCTCCGCTACTGCGCTGGAAATAAGTTGCTAACTCAATGCGCAGACTGACCAGTGACCCACGCGGCGCAGTCGAGCCGCCTTCCGCCGCAGGTGCGCTATTTGTTTCGCTGGCGCTCTCCAACTCAACGCTATTAATAATGATGAACTGCCTATCCATTTCGAGATCTCTGACAAATCGCCGGAGATTCTGATACTGACCTTCGACCGTTACACTGATTGCAATCCCTGGATAGATGCTTTGCCACTTAGCACTTGCAGACTTGGTTCCTGAACTAGCTGACTTCTGCCCAGCGGGATCCAGCGGCGTGTAAGTCGGGCCTGAGGTGTTTCGCAAGGCGTTCTTGCGGATTAATTGGTTCAAGCTATCGTAGAGCCCCATCCGCCCCACATCCGAGCCAGCCAGCCGCTTACTCTCGAAACCATCCAGACTTTGCGTAATCTTTTGAACCGTGGCCTCAGTAGTTTGTCCTTCGATCACCATGGCCTGCGACGTCTTTAATTGACTCACTAACCGTGTTCGCTCCAAGGTGAGCGTTTCTACTCGTGATCGCGCCGGAACCAGAAAATAGAGGTAACTAACAATTACAAGTATCAGGATTAGACCACTGCCAGCCAGTGCCACAAGTTCGGCAGGGCCGACGATGCCGTTCTGTCTGGAAACGTTGAGAGTCTCGAGCCGCGTCCGAACTAAATCGCGGCTTTTAGTGAGTCGGGTCGGCGCCGGGTTTTCGTTCATCGCACTTCTCCTTCTCTTGGCCCATCCGAAGTCCCGATCGCCGCTATTGCCGCCGGCTCAATCGGAGCTCCAGCGCGCGGTCTATAAACTACAAATAATTCATACTCAGCTCCGGTCTCCCCGCGACCCTTCTGCTCAGTCTGCGATCGCAACTCAGCACGAAAGATGCCGTTGCGATCCATCTGCGCAATCATTTCGGTAACGGTTACGGAGCTTTTGGCGATAACGGCAAGCTCGAGCTCAGTTGAAAGCTGGTCGCCCTGCTTGGTTACGCCACGAACATCAATTCGCTTCACCCGGACATTTCCAGGAAGGGCCGCTTCCAAATCGGCGAATAAGAGTGACCAAGAAAAGTGCTTTCGATCAATAAGTGTGTGAGCGGCTGTGAGCGTTTGTTGTTGTTGAGGAGTGAGCGAGGCCTTTACTGCCTCCGCTCGCTGCTTGAGCGACTGTTCCTGCTGACGCAAAGAGTTAATGTCATTTTGGATTGCCTGAGCTTCCAGCGTTGTCCGCCGAGTTGCTCGAACAATCAAAAACAATGAAACGAGCGAAACAAGAATAACAAGTGCGGTCACTGCCCATGGCAGTGACCGATTAGTAAAGGGCTTGTTTGCGAGGTTAAGTCTTGTTGGCACTGGAGGTCTCTATTTCTTAGTTCGTTCTTCGCAGAGAAGCATACACGCCTCAAATAACCAGGCGCAACCAACGCTAAAAGGTCAGTCTCCGTTGAGTCTAACGCGCGAGATGGCGAACCGTTTCATTAAGAAGACGCGTTCACGCCTGAATTAGTTGTATTCAGGGAGTTCGCCTTGGCGGGAGAGGGCACTCAGTGCCCGCCAAAGATGGACGGTAGGCACAAACTCGGTTTCGCCCGCTCCGCTTGGCGCGATAAAGGGCAGAATCGGCTAGTTCGACCAACTGTATAGGATCAGTGGCATCGTCAGGGAAGGCTGCGACGCCGATGCTGATCGTTATGCTATGAGTAGCTTCGATTTCCGGTGAAGCTACCCTGGTAGCCGAGAATCGATGATCCGCTATAGCCGCACGCACGCGCTCGGCTGCCACGAGGCCCTGTGCATAATTTGCGTCCAGCAGGAAAGCGGCAAACTCTTCGCCGCCAAATCTGGACGCCACGTCCCCAGCTCGCAAAGCCTCCTTGATCACTCGGCCCGACTCTTCAAGCGTCTTGCTGCCAACCAAATGACCGTAAGTGTCGTTAACTTCTTTGAAGTGGTCCAGATCCATCATCAAGACACAAAACGGGCGTGATTCGAGTTCTGCTCGAGCGGCTTCCCTGCGAAGCTCGGAGAAAAACGACTTGCTGGTCAACAGCCCGGTCAACTCATCATGGGCGATAAGCCTATGAATCTGCTGCTGAAATTCCCGATCAATTTCATCCAGCATGTCAAAACGAAAAAGGTGATCACCGATGACGATCTTGTCGCCGTCGTTGAGCACCATTTCAGTAATAATCTCTCCATTTACAGTAGTGCCATTCGTGGAGCCAAGGTCGGTGATCCGGTAGCATTCCCCTTTGAGATCTCGGTAGGTGGAAATGCGAGCGTGCAGCCGCGAGGCGCGCGAATCATTCAAGCGCACGTCGGCCTCGAGCGCTCGACCAATGGTTACTTCGTCACGTTCGAGAGGGATTGGAACTGCCAACAATTCCCCTCGAAGCGACACTAACGCCGGCCGTCGCTGGTGCTGATTTGATTTGATTGAACTTGCATCAAGCGACCGCGTTAGGCCCGAGTCGTCGTCATTAATCTTTTCACTGGGCATGCGATGCTGGTTCTGACACAACTGCGGCAGCGGAGCTTCGTCTCAAACGTAAAGCTAACGAGAAACGCTCGTATCTTATCGTGCGCTTGGAGACGGGGCAACGTTATTGTCCGCGCACCTCAAACTGGGGGAGACTCCGCGCCCAACCTGGGAGGACTGCTTGTGACAACTCTGCCCTACTCTTATAATCAACGTTCCTGGTAACTCCATTAGTCTTTTCTTGTGCTTTCCAGTTAGGAGTCAGAAGGAGATTCTGGTTGACAGACTTACCAACTCCCACGTGTTCCTGGTCCACTGAAAACCTTTCCGTGCAGCAGGTTGCAGTCGCCGATCTGCCTACTGAGTGGGGCGACTTCAAGATCGCTGGTTACCGCTCCCTCGTTAGCGACGAAGAATTCGTGGCGCTCTTTAAAGGAGAGATGCTCCGGGAAACGCCTACGCTCGTTCGTATCCATTCACAATGCCTTACGGGTGACGTCTTTGGGTCGACTAAATGTGACTGCGGAGCTCAACTCCATCAAACCATGCAAATGATTGAGGCTGACGGTCGCGGAGCCATTGTTTACCAGCAGCAGGAAGGCCGAGGCATCGGAATTCTGAACAAGATTCGTGCCTATGCGCTACAGGACCACGGTGCAGACACGGTGGAGGCTAATGAACAACTTGGACTGGCGGTCGACCTGCGTGAGTACAAGCAGTGTGCTGAAGTCCTCTTCGAGTTGGGATTGTGTCAGGTGCGGGTTATTTCGAACAACCCTCTAAAACTTCGGGCTCTTGAGGAAGCAGGGCTCAAGATTGTCGAACGTATTTCCATCGAAGTCCCACCGACTGAGAAGGCAGCAGGTTACCTTCGAACTAAGAAAGAAAAAATGGGTCATTTATTAGAACTAAAGCGTTCTTGAAGGTTCGACCAACTCTCCTCAAATAGTGAAGAGGCCCCGATGCTACTCGAGGCCTCTTTGTTTTTGGAGGTCAGAAACAAACTTAGAAGCTATTGTTTACTCCTGACGTCTTTGATGGTTGCCTTAATCCGTTCGGCATCCGCGGCTTTGGGCTCAAGCTTGAGGTACTTTTCCAATTCATCTGCTGCCTGTCGAGGCTTACCGGAACTCAGATACAGTCCTCCCAGGAATTTGTGAGCTAAAGCGAAGTTATCGCCACCGTTCTGGATTGTCAGCTCTAACTCCTTTTCCGCTTCTGCATACTGTTTCGTATTGACGAGCGTCAATCCCAAATAGTAGTGAGCGATTGGATCCACAGCGCTTAGTTTAATCGATTCCCGCAGGTGGCCCTCAGCCTCCGGCAGTTTTTTCTGATTGTAGAGAGCTATCCCCAGGTTGGCGTGCGCGCGCGCATCCTTAGGCGTAATCTTCAACAGTTCTTCCATAGAGGAAGCGACATTGCTCATCTCTTTTAAGATTAGGTACTGCATCCCAATCTCACTCAGTGCCGGAGCAAACTTTGGATGAATCGCCAGCGCGGCGTTCAAATGCTCAACCGCTTTCTTACTGTTTCCGGATCGGGCAGCCTGCACACCCTTCTTATAGACGTCGACAGCCTCCTTGGGCACTCCCACGAACATAGTCTCTGAAGCGAGGGCGTTACCCTTCGGTTGCAAGTGCACATTAACCGCAATTGACTGACCGGCGGGGCGGATGCCTTCAATGCCGCCGGTCGTTCCATAAATGACCACCTGGTGGACAACTGATTCAAAGTCAGTTCCGCCATCAACGACCACTGAGTACTGAGCGGCGGGTAAACCATTAAAAACGAAGGTGCCATCGGGATCGGTGGCGGATCTGCGAGTGCCCATCACATTCCCGTCGAGTTTTACAGGGATACCTGCCCCGGCGCGCTGTCCGTTCGGAAGATAAATCTTGCCCTGGATTCGATGGATCCCTCCGGCTTCAGGGAGACCTCTGGTGCTTCCCACCCCTCCGCCTTGAGCGCCGGCTTCGCCGGCCACAATGAGAACCAGGAGAATCGCGAAAAGAACCCCGGATTGCGGCCGACGAATGAGGGCGCTGAACAGAAAGCAGAACATGGTTTAAGATTCCTTTCTGGAATTAACTTGAGTCATTTTATTGATCGGGCCAACTTATGTAACTCACAACTCCGTGCGGCCACAGTCGTCTTGAACTAAACGATTTCAGCTTTGGGACAAGCTATTTTTTCGCGCGGAACTCTTTTATGGTGACACGAAGCCGCGGAGCATCTTCCGCGTTTGGCGTGAGCCGTAGATACGTTTCAAGTTGGTCTGCGGCCTGCTGGTAGTCGCGCTTGGCCCAGTAGATTCCGCCCAAATATTTGTGCGCAACAGCGACCTCGCCGCCGCCGAATTCGACTGAACTTTTGAACGCCTTTTCGCTGCCATCCAGGTCTTGCTTTTGAAGCAGGATCAGGCCGAGGTAGAAGTGGGCGGAAGGCGATGAAGTATTTTTTTGCAGGGCGCTGCGAAATTGCTTCTCGGCCTCGGGAAATTGTCGTTTATTAAAGAGCGCGGTGCCGAAAGTCAGCAGCGTGAGGTAGTCGTCGGGTGCAAGCTTTAAGGCAGCGCGTAACGGGTCAATCGCCTTGTCAGTCTGCTTCATCTTCATGTAGATGATGCCCAAGTTGGTCAACGCGACCCTGAACTCCGGGTAAATGGCAATTGCGGCTGTGAGCTGCTCAACCGCCTTAGCGTCAGAACCACTCTGCGCCGATGCGAGGGCTTTGTTGTAGAGGTCGAGCGCACTTTTGGGGACGCCCGCAAGCGCCGCATGCACTACCCCGGCCTTGTTTGTAACGCCGTTCGGCTGCTTGTTTTGCAGGTAAACCTGCAAGGTGTAAGGGCGCGAAATGCGCGGCGCGTTGGCGCCTCGCACTATGCTCGCTAAGTCAGGCTCAATGTAGACCGACTCCGTCACGGTCGCGAAGTCGTCACCGCCTTCTACAATTATGGTGTACGAGCCGGCGTTGAGAGAGCGAAAAAGGAACGCACCATTCCCGTCGGTGTGAACCCAAAGTTCCGGTGACGAGTTGCTCTGAAGCCTCACCTTGAGGCGAACATCTGCACGCCTTCCCGATGGAAAAACAAGACGGCCCTGGATGCTGTTTCTTCCACCTGTCCCGGTGCTATCAGTCCCACTTTGTGCACTCACACCAACGCAGCAAAGGGCACCCAGTAGCACGGCACAAAGCACATGCGGGAACATGGCGCGGAACTGTTGTAGAACGAGAGAACGACCTGCGCGGAGAAACAACACGGCGGTGACTCCTTGTCTAAAGGTCGAGGGGGGAAACTAACGTTCGGGGTGGAGCGGTAGGAAAGAATACCATAACAAAAGAAGGGGAGAGGCATGAAAATAATGCCCCTCCCCTCTTAAGTTGCGAGAAAGATCCAGCTTAGAACTGGAACTTAACGCCCATGCGAACCGAGGACGGGAACTGGAAGATCAGTCCTTGTCCAAAGAACTGGTTCCCAAATTGAATACCCTGCGCTCCTGGGATACCACTATTGATTCTCAGCGTTTGGTCTTGCGTGACGGCACGCTGTGCGTTGGTTACGTTGAACCAGTCGAACTGGAAACGCAACTGACGGTTTTCACCAAAATGAATCGGATAGTAGGCACCGAGGTCCAGGTTATAGGTGGTCGGCGTGCGGTTGCTACCGGTCACCGGGTTAATGGCAGTACCACGCGGCGTTTCGAAGCCCTCGTTGTTCCCATAGATGGCGTGTGGCGTCAGGGCATCGAACGGCCTGCCGGACTGTGTGCGGAATGAAGCGCTCGTCATCAGCTTGAACGGCCAGCGATAGCTACCGTCAAGTTTGAACTGATGTGGACGATCATTCGGCAAACGTCCGTAGGTGTTCGGCAGCAACTCCGGCAGATCGAACAGCGAAGTGATGTTCGGATCTGATTGTCCGTTGTCGTTGCGGAACAAGCCTTCGTAGTTACCAATCAGGCTGGAGTACACGTAGGAAGCGATGAACTGATAGTTGTTCGTGAAACGCTTCGTGGCGGTGAACTCGAGTGCTCGGTAATACCGACGCGCGCGACCGAAGATGTCTCCGCGGTCAATCAAGACCTGACGTTCGGCATCTGTGAGACCAGGAATCAGAGCGACTACGTCCTCATTGGCAGTCTCGCCCGGATTGAACAGGAAGTAGTTCGTACCATCGTCGAACGAACCGTCTTCAACGACGGAATGCTGCGCACGATAGATACCGCGGACTCCGAGTGCCAAATCCTTGGCGATTTCATACTCGAAACCTGCGGTGTATTCGATCACGTCCTGAGGCTTGAGGCCGACGGGCGCTGGAGTTGAGTGGCAGCCCAGGCAGCCGAGGCCGGACGCGGAACCTTGCAGCAACACGGTGCCTGGACCTGCGTTCAGGCGGCTGACGTTGCTGTTGCGGTCGAGCTGAATTTCATCGCCGCCCGCACGGACGTTAACGTCCAGGGGAATCGGTGTTTCGATGAAACGAGCGAAGTTAGCAAACACCTTGCCGCGACCTTCTCCGGTGAAGTCCCAGATGAAGCCGAGGCGCGGCTGCATGTTGTCCTTGAACTTATTGAACTTCAAATAGTCAGACACCGTACCCTTCGATTGCTGGTAATCCCAACGCAGCCCAAGATTTACTTGTACGTTGCGAGTGATTTTGATGTCGTCCTGAATATAGAAGCTCTGTGTGTTGGTAACTGTCGGCTCCCCACCCGTGTCGAGAACGAAGTCGCGGAGGCGAACACTCGACAACACGAGGAAAGGATTAACACTTAACTGGGCTGCAGTCAGACCAGTGTTGGTGGTAGCCGTCAGAATACCCGCCGGGCCCTGCCCAGAAGCGATGATGGCATTAACGCGATTTGTCAGCGCTGCAGCGGGACAAGTGATGTTAGTGCCTGCGGTTGTGCAGACGCCGAAGTTGTTAGTGACACGATAGCCGAAGGGCAAAACGTTGGCAGGATGATCCGCGCCAGCTTCTTCACCATTGGGATCGGCCAAAGTCAAAGCCGGGCCAGTCGGACGAGTAAAGATCGTGTAACGGTTAGTGGCAAGCTCCAAACCATACTTAAACGTGTTCCGACCCCAGGTGTTCTGGAGACGGGCTGACGCTTCGTAGCGGTTACGATCCTGGTCGGAAACCAGACCGAAGCCACCACGTGTGTAGTTACGTTCAAGCGTGCCGCCACGACCATCAACGTAGGCCAGTTGAAGGGCCGATGCGCCAACAGCAACTGTAGCAAGCGGGCTGGTGGTGTTAAATGGAGTCAGGACGTTGGCGCCATTGCGAACCGCAAAGTTGTCCAACACGATCGGTGCGTCTGCGACGGCGGACGAAGGAATCGTGTTAGCGCGCTGCAAGTGGATACCTACCGCAAATTCGCCGATGAAGCTCGGACTGAAGGTCGAATTCAAGCGTGCGGCATAATTTGAACCGCCGGTTTCGGTGGTACCACGGAAACTTTCCGGGTTGGCTCCGAAGCCGGTGTTACCGAACAGGAAGCCTTCCTGCTTGGTGAAATCGCCGAAGGTCGAAAATGTCGCCGTGTGGTTCTGGCTGATACCCCATGTGATCTTGCCAGCGTAGAACGGAGTCGTCACCTGGTTTTCGACCTGATTCAAGAAGGTCTGGGTCAGGAAATAATTCGTGCGGCGTTGCGGATTGAAAGCGCCGAAGAACCAAAGCTTGTCCTTGACGATTGGGCCACCGATGTCGAAGCCGGCGTCAACTTCCGAGAAGCCGTCTGGAGCCGAGCCCGTGAAGGGGATGGCTTCGGGCTTAACACTGCGTACGAAGCTCTGAGGAGTAAAGAAGAGAAACGCGTCGCCGCGCACTTCGTTACTTCCGCTCTTCGTCACGACGTTAAAGATACCGCCAGTGGACTTGCCATACTCAGCGCCATACGCGCCGGTTTTGATTTCGATTTCCTGTACAAACTCGAAAGGCAGGTTAGCGCCCGAACCACCGAAGGCGGGGTCCGAAACGGTCACGCCGTCGAGGATGTAGTTGTTTTCCGGACCAGACGATCCGCCGACTGACGGGTCGCGGTCACGGCCAGAGGAGTCGCGCAGACCCGAACGGGTTACCGTCGGGGCGATGGTGTAGAGCGACTGAACTGTGCGCTGCGTCGGAAAATTTGAGAACTGTTCCGTTGAAATGTTCGTTCCCGTCGTATTCGCGGTGGTATCAACGGCCGCGCCGGAAGTGTCCGTGATGTTTACCACGGCCGATGCGCCGGCTGCCTGAAGGTCCACGTCAACCGAGGTGGTTGACGACAGATTAACTTCAACATTTTCTTTGGTGAACGCTGCGAAACCACCCGAGGCGCCGACGTTAACCGCATAGCGTCCCGGAGGGAGATTGCTGATGCTGTAGCTTCCCGAGTCGTTCGTAGTAGCCGTCTGTGCGCGAATCAAGTTCGGGCTGGTGACGGTCACGACCACTCCCGGCACTGAGGCGCCAGCACTGTCGACGACCCTTCCTGAAATCGATCCTGTCGTTGATGATTGGGCGAATGCGCTGAGCGACATGCACAATACAAACATCGACAGGCCAATAAATCTCATACTGATTTTCATGCTTACTGTCCTTTCGTTCTTTTTGCGTAGCTGAATCTTCACCTGACGTCGGTCTAAAGCGCTCATTGGCGGTCTAGCCTGACCCTCCAGAAGGGGTGCAACGACTGATGAATAAATATGTTCTGGAGAAAACGGCATTAGTCGCAGGCCCATTTTGCAAGTCTTATGCCCATGGGGACATGATAGCCAGAACGTTTGATTCTCAAGCACTTAGCCCGAATTCGAGAGTGTAAAGGAGCGCCTAAGATCCAAAAAATTGGGCAGAATCCATAATTCACAACCGTACGGAATTTGAGATTGCCGGGCATTCGGTAGCCTGACCGAAGTATTACCTTTGCTCGCACATTGCCTTTCCGTGATTTTGCGGGTATCTAAGGAAATCCCAAATGTCTGAAAGAATCTATCGCGACCCTGTCCACAACATCATTCGCCTTCGCACGGATACCGACGAAGGCGAGCTGATGATGCGCTTGATCGACACCCCGGAATTTCAGCGACTACGGCGCATCAAGCAGCTCGGGCTCGGCCTTTATACTTATCAAGGCGCCGAGCATTCTCGCTTCACGCATTCGTTGGGAGCATTCCACCTCATGAGCCGCGTGCTCGATCGGTTCAGCGAAAAATACTCCATCGACAAACAGGATCGTGCTGCGGCGCGGGCGGCCGCACTGCTTCATGATGTGGGCCATGGATCGTTTTCCCACGTCATGGAAAAGGTCCTCGGTTTTCATCACGAGAAGTTGACGATGGAAGTGATGCTCAGTGGAACAACCGAGATTGGGAAACTCCTGCATTCGTATTCACCCGAGTTGCCCGGCAAAGTGGCGGCGATTATCGAAGGTACATCGCAGCCGGCGGCGTTGGCCCAACTGGTCTCGTCACAGCTCGACGTTGATCGAATGGACTATCTGCTCCGCGATTCACTGATGACCGGCGCCAAATATGGAATTTACGATCTCGAGTGGATCATCAATGCGCTCGCGATCGACGAAAAGAACGACCGGATCTATGTGGCGGCACGCGGCCTGTACGCGGTTGAAGAGTATCTCCAGGCGCGTTACTACATGTTTCGGCAGGTCTACTTTCATCGCACCTTACGTTCGGCCGAAGCAGTATTGAAATCAACGCTGCGACGAGCGCTAAAACTGGTCGAGAACGGTGAGCACGTTTGGCACGCACGAGACACCGCGTTTGAGAAAGTTTTGCGCAAGCAGTCGCTGACCATCACAGAGCACCTTGAGGTAGACGATTCGGATGTTCTATTCCACGTGAAGCAGTGGCAGCGCGCGAGTGATCCGATACTCGCCGACCTCAGCCGCCGTTTCACCAACCGGAGCCTTTTTAAAGCAATTGATCTGGACATGCCCGAGGCCGAGCGACCGGCTTTTCTTTCAGCCGCGCGCGAGTGTGTGAAGCGCGCCGGATACGATCCTGACTACTACTTCATTGAGGACCGCGCCAGCGACGTACCCTATTACAACTACTACACGGCCCAGGGCGCCGAACCCAAAAGTCGCATTTACGTGGAGGACGGTTACGCGAGGCCGCGGATCCGGGAGATTACTGAAGTGAGCGAAGTCGTCAGGGGACTGCAACGCGGATACGAGCTCCACCGCGTTTGTTTCCCGGCGCAGGTGAAAACCGAAGTTTACAAGCTTTATCACGACCTGACGCCGGGCGATCGTTCGTCGGTAGTCAGTCAATCAGCTGGATAAGCGAGATGGAATTGCGATGGCCAGAATTGCCGGAGTAGATCCCGAGAAAGTAGACCGCCAAATAAAAACCGTGCTCGATGCGCAGACTGAGACCTGGGGCGCTCCGCTGCTGAACCATCTCATTTATGCGCGGCGGCCAACGATCTTTCGCGGCGCTCGCGCGATGTGGACCGGGATCGGCGCCTCTAATCTCGTCGCTCCCGCTTTGGCAGCGCTGGTAAATCGGCGAGTCGCTTCCCTAAACGGATGCGAGTTTTGACAGGACATCAACGCTGCCGTGAGCAGCCAGCTGGGAGTTTCGAACGAAAAGATTGATGCGTTACCCGATTACGCTGGGAGTGAGCTTTACACTGAGGCTGAGCGCGTGGCCCTTGAGTTTGCCGACGCGATGACAATTACTGGTCGCGATGTGACCGACGAACTGTTTTTCCGGTTGCGCACGCACTACGACGACGAGGCGATAGTCGAGTTGGCAGCGATCGTGGCCTGGGAGAATTCGTCGAGCAAATTTAATCGAGCCTTGCGAGTACCGTCACAGCAATTATGGAAGAGAACGGAATAGCAAGCTCGTCCGACTCGTCTTAACAAGCGAATCCGCCTCCCGGCGTTTTACGAATCCACGATGAAACCCGTCGCATTATTCTCACTCATTAGCGTGATCGCACTGCTAGTTATTCTTCCACTCAGCGCTTCTTCACAAGGTCCTGCGCGACGGTTGAACGTATCGGTTTTAGACTTCGGCGATTCAAGCGTTGGCCGGCAGGCCGCCGATCTGTTAGCGGCAAATGTGAAGCGGGAAACTGTTCTTTCGATAATGGACCGTGACCTGGCGCGGGCCGCCGCTCGGGGCGTTTCATATTCCGGCTCGCTGAATCTTTCTCGAGCCGAGGCCCATAATCTTGGCGCGGCTTTGGGTTGTGACTTTTACATTGTTGGAGATGCCCAAACCCTGCGGCGCTCCCCTTCGACAAGCCCGCTGTATTTTGAGTCATACGCTTCCATTTTCCTGGTCAGCGCGCGCACGGGTAGACTCATCAGTTGGGAGAGGCCAAACTTTCGCGCTGATAATCCTCAGGCAGCGGAAAAGTCGCTATTGGCAGAACTGTCGGGCAACAATGTCAGCCGCCGACTGACATCCATGATCCGGCGGGCCCAGGATGAGGAACAAGCTGATCGAGTACTGACATCCGAAAGGCAGGTTCCGGTCATCGAAGCAGCGCCGGACGACGATAAACTTGCCGAGATTGAAGGACTACGATTACCGCGGCCGTTTCGACGGTTAACGCCCGCATATCCTGATTCTGCCGCGACCGCAGAAGCGACAGCGACGGTTGATGTGCTCGTGGATCTCGACGCAAAGGGTGAGGTAATGCGCGTTGAAGTGGATCGTTGGGCTGGCTTCGGTCTGGACCAGTCGACGGTGGAAACCGTTCGGCAGTTACATTTCTTCCCAGCGATGCGCAATGGCACGGCGGTACCGATGCGAATCATGCTGCGCTACAACTTCCGTAAGCCGCCTCTCTGACAATTAACAAGGATAGCGATGCGCCAAAGAAAGCGAAACACACCTTTCAAGCTGGTCACACACAGTAGATCCGTGCGGTCGTTAACTGCCGCATTCCTACTAATTCTTGTTGTTTCGTCTTCCAATATATCCGTCGATGCTTTCGCGGCTCGAGCCGGAGTGAAAGGCGCCACACTCGTTTCCACTGAAACCCGCGAAGGACGTCTCGCGGTCTTCGACGACGTTTGGGCCACGATCAATGAGCGCTACTACGACGCCAAGTTTCATGGCCTCGATTGGGAGAGTCAAAAAGTTAACTTTCGCGGAATCGCAGCCGACGCTGGTTCAAGCAGGGAACTATACGTGGTGCTGCGACGCATGATTGCATCACTGGGCGACTCTCACACTCGCATTTATCCGCCCGAAGAAAAGTTTGATTGGTGGCGGCCGCGGTTCGTGACGATTGGCGCCGCGGTCAAGGAAGTGGAAGGAAGAGCGGTAATCGGCCAGGTGCAAAAAGGCTCTGCCGCAGCACGTGGTGGCTTGCGGGCGGGCGACCTTATCGAGAGCATCAACGGACAATCAGCTATTGCTCTGGTGAACAGCAAGCTCGCCAGCTTGAGGTCCTTAGGAGTGAAGTCGACCTCGGAGACGACCACCAGGTTTCGGGCATTTGCCTCCCTGCTCGATGGGCGGGCTGGAACTTCAGTTGAGCTCCGTTGGCTGAGTAAGAATGGAAAAGAACGGACCGCACACTTTCGGCGCGATTGGCAGCAACGGGAGCTTGAACTCAGAATTCGACGGGAGTCGGACTATGCGGTCATTGAAATCGATGCGTTCACTAAACCGATCGCCGCAGCATTCGCGCGCACTTTGAAAGAAAAAGTGACCGGAGCCCGAGGGGTCGTTCTCGATCTTCGTAACAACGGCGGCGGCGATACTGAAGCTATGACAGACATTGCATCAGCAGTTGTCGGTGCAGGTTCCAGCCTTGGACAATTTACCGAACGCTCCAGATTCAGCTTCACAATTTTTACTCGCTCAAAATCCGCCTTGTCGCCGGAGAGAATAGCAGCTACGAGTTTGCCGATGGTTGTGCTCACAAGCGAACGAACCGCCAGCGCAGCCGAGATTTTCGTCGCAGCGCTGAAAGCTTCACGACGCGCGAGCGTGATCGGAAGTGAAACTTGCGGGTGCGTGCTCGCGATTCGTACGCGTCATGCGTTGCCTGACGGAGGTCTCCTGGACGTTAGCGAACTCGATTACCGCACCGCCGCCGGAACCCGGCTGGAAGGTCACGGCGTGAGGCCTGACGAGTTTGTGCAAATCCAACGGTCGGATCTTTATTCCGGCCGCGACCGCGCGCTGGAACTCGCCCTTCGACGGCTGACTAACCCGTTGACACTTCGTCACCAGTAGCAACTGCAAGTCAAACTCAGGAGTGGCACGGACGTCTCGCCCCGTGAATCACGCGCAAGATGCGCGTGCCACCTTCTCTCCCTCTTCGACGAAAAGCGCGACAGCTCATGCTATGATTCGCGAACGTTTTTAGTCCTCCGCAGGTAATCAACAATGCTCTATCTCTCGCAAGTTTTGGGTCGCCCCATACGCGACCTTGAAGGTGAGCGTGTGGCCACCGTCAAGGACGTGATCGTGCATCTGGGCGAACAGGATCACCCGCCGGTGACGGGACTGGTGGCGCGCTTCGGCCGGCGGGAGTTTTTCCTTTCCCGCTGGCGCATCACCGAACTTAACGAGTACGGGGTGCGACTCAATTCAGACAAACTTAACCTGCGCCCATTTGTGCGTCGTGAAGGCGAAGTGCTCCTTGCGCGGAATGTGCTTGATAAGCAATTGATCGACGTGGACGGGAAGCGAGTGGTACGGGTGAACGACGTGCAATTGATCGACGTCGCCGGCGACTGGCGCGTAACCGGCGCCGACGTAAGTCTTCAGGGACTTTGGCGGCGACTGGCACCAGCAGGTTTCATCGGCACGCGCAAGGCAGTGGAAGTTATTGATTGGTCCAATGTTGGTTACCTGGCGACGGACCAGGCGGCGGTGCGGCTCAAATCCTCGCAGGGCAAGCTGGCGCGTCTTCATCCGGTGGAGATTGCACGGCTGGCTGAAGCGCTTTCCTATCATCACGGGTCAGAAGTGGTCGAATCGCTCGACGATGAAACTGCTGCGGAAACCCTGGAAGAAATGCCCTCGGAACGCCAGGCCCAGATCATCGGCGACATGAATCAGGAACGCGCCGCCGACATTCTCGAATGGATGTCGCCGGACGAAGCCGCGGACGTGCTCGGCGATTTGCCGGAAGAGAAAGCGGAAGAGCTTCTCGGATTAATGGAGAGCGAGGAACAGGCTGACGTCGCCGAGTTGCTGCCTTATGAAGATGATACGGCAGGCGGACTGATGACAACTGAGTTTGTGACTCTACCGCGCGAATTGACAGTGGGCGAAGCGCTCGCACGTTTGCGAGAAATGGCGGAGACGCCAAATATGATCTACTACCTCTACGTCGTGGAAGGTGAGGGGTTATGGAAACTGTCGGGCGTGATCGCTTTGCGAAGCTTGATCCTTGCCGACCCGTCGGTGCCGCTGGCCGAGGTGATGCGGACAGAATTTCAAAGAGCGCATCCTGATGAACCCGCGGACGAGGTGGCCCAACGAATCGCCGAATACAACCTTCTCGCCTTGCCCGTCATGGATGAAACAGGCGATATTCTCGGAATCATCACAGTAGACGATGCGATGGAGATCCTTCTGCCGAAGGATTGGCGGCAACGCTTGCCGCGACTGTTTGGTTAATGGTTTGTCAGAACCGCCTGCGGTAGCGGGCGGGCCACCAGTTTCGCATCGCTCGACGTGCTTGCAATTCAGGCCCGCCCGCTACCGCAGGCGGTTCTGACAAATCATATGACTGACGGAGAACCTTCCAGTGGCCGACACAGCAGGAGCGGACGAAGCCGCCGCAAAGGCCAAACAGCGTCGTTTCCTGCGACGTGGTGCTGCGGGCATGAAGCCACGCGCGCTGCGGCGAAGGCTGCTCGCCTATCTCTCTATCCTCGGTCCAGGAATGATTGCCGCCAGCGCGGGCAATGACGCAGGTGGCATTGCAACGTTTGCCTCAGTCGGTGCGGAACAGGGTTATCGACTCCTCTGGATCCTAATCCCAATCACAATTAGTCTCGGCCTGGTCCAGGAGATGTGCGCGCGCATGGGCGCTGTTACCGGAAAGGGATTAGCTGATCTTATTCGCGAGCGTTTCGGTGTGCGCTGGACGGCCTTCGTAATGCTGGCGCTTTTGATCGCAAATGGTGGCGTGACAGTCTCCGAATTCGTCGGCATCGCCGCGGCCACGGAGCTTTTCGGCGTGCCCCGATTCATCTCAGTTCCCTTATCCGCGATGGCGATTTGGTGGCTGGTTGTAAAGAGTTCGTATCAACGTGTGGAACGAGTGTTTCTCCTCATGTCGCTCGTGTTCCTCGGATACATCGGATCGGCGTTTCTGGCGAGGCCCAATTGGAACGAAGTTGCGACGGGCCTGGTGACGCCAAGTTTCAGTTTTGAACCGGTCTACCTGTTTATGATTGTCGCGGTGGTCGGAACCACTATTTCACCATACATGCAGGTCTACGTTCAGTCGTCAGTGGTGGATAAAGGCGTCACGCCTGAAGACTACTCACGCACGAGGACTGACGTTTGGGTTGGGACCGTTCTTGCCGCGCTCGTAGTTTTTTTTATTGTCGTGTCTACTGCCGCGACGTTGCATAAACATGGACTGCACGTCGATAGCGCAGCCGATGCAGCCCGCGCTCTCAGCCCCCTCGCCGGCCCATACGCGGAAAAACTATTCGCGATTGGTTTGTTTGGCGCTTCGATGCTGGCCGCCGGCGTGCTGCCCCTGGCGACTGCCTATTCCATTAGCGAGGCGCTTGGTTTTGAGAAGGGTGTGTCGCGGAGTTTTCGCGAGGCTCCGATTTTCATCGGAGTGTTTACTTTCCTGGTCGCCGTCGGTGCGGCAATCGCAATCATCCCGAACCTGCCGTTGATAAAGGTTCTGCTGGTCACTCAGGTTATTAACGGCTTACTACTGCCGATTATTCTCTTCGCAATCCTGCGACTGGTAAACGATCGAGAGTTGATGGGTGAGTATGTGAACGGCCGCCTTTATAACATCGGAGCGAGATTGACCGCGATAATCGTAACTGCATTGTCTTTGCTGTTCATTCTGGTGACGCTGTTCCCAGGCCTACTGGCGCGCTAGTGCAAATATTGCAGACGAATATACCCCTCCAGAGTTGCCATAATCCTTCTCGCCAAGTTGAGGGATTCAGTGATAAAAGATAACGCCGTCACTTTGACTATGGTTTTTCGCGAGCTGACCTCGGTAGAAACGTGAACCGCACGCGCACCAAGAAAAAAATCATAGCTTTCCTGATCGCGACAGCGCTCGTGGTCCTGACGCTCTACCTGCTTTATTCCTTCCACGATCTCTTACACAACCTCTTTGCCGTGCGAATTGGCCTCGGCGAATCCAGCGCAAATACTTTTGTGCGTGTCCTGCGCCTGGTCTTTTTTGCGCTCCTCGCCTACCTCCTGGTGCGGGCGCTAAACTCACTTATTTTTGGTCTTGTTTTTCGTTTCCGGCGTGGCTTTGAAGCCCCCGCCTTAGTGCGAAACATCTTCACGATCATCGCCTTTACGGCATTATTTTTTCTGATCTTCAGCCGGATATTTCCCGGCGCCAATCTCGGAGCTCTGTTTACTACGTCGGCAATATTCGGCGTAATCCTTGGTCTGGCCCTTCAGGACACGTTGGGAAATTTCTTCGCCGGAATTTCGCTGCAGGCGGATCGCCCTTTTCAGGTTGGCGATGTGATAACGGTCGGTGCTCTGCGGCAGACGGGCGTGGTCGAGGAGATAACCTGGCGGGCCGTCAAGATTAGGACTTTCGCAAACCACATTGTTCTAATTAGCAACAGCACAGCTGCGAAGGAACCAATCGAGGTCTGCCCGCGCAACAACCTCAACGCGCGGCTGGTTTTCTTCAACACGCTTTATTCCGATTCGCCGGCGAAGACGATTCACGTGGTTAGAGAAGCAGTGCGCGAGGCGGACAATGTTTCTCAAAAGATAACTCCCGTCGTCCGCATCAGAAATCTCGCTGACAATGGCGTCGATTACGAAGTGAAATACTGGCTCGACGATTACTCCAAATACAACGACACTGATGCCCTCGTACGGCAACGAATCTGGTACGCATTTCGCCGGGCCAAGCTCAATTTCGCTTACCCTACTCGCACTCTCCTGATTGAGAGAAGGGCAACCGCGGGGCTACGCGAGGGCGAGGAGAGTGCAATCATTGAACGGCTTTCTGCAGTCGATATTTTTGCGCCGCTCTCACCTGATGAGATCACGACCCTGGCCCAAGCCGCAACCAGTCATGTATTCGCCCCCGAAGAGACCGTTATCCGCGGTGGCGATCCGGGTTCATCTATGTTCGTGGTTCACAACGGACGGGTGAGTGTTGAGGTCGCCGAAAACGGTATGTCGCGCACGGTGGCAACGCTGAGCGACGGCGCCTTCTTCGGGGAGATGGCTTTATTCACCGGCGAACCCAGAACGGCTAGCGTAGTGGCCCTTGAGGAAACTGAAGTTTTGGAGATTGGGCATTCCGCCATGAAGAGCGTTTTCGACAACAACCCTGATCTGGTTGAATCTCTAAGTCATATCATTGCCGAGAGGCGACAGGGTCTGGCAGCCACCGAAGACTCCGCCAGATCCAAAGAAGACGCAACAGCCGGCCTCCTCTCATCAATCAAGCGATTTTTTGGCCTTAAATAACTCTCCCATATCCTGCGGCCCACACACAATTATCTAAATCTACCGTCATTTCTTTGACGTTTTGGCCTAAGTTCGTTAACTTGACAGGGTGAGACTCAACTATTATTATTCCTTTGCGCTCAGCGATGCGGGCTCAAGTTTAATGAGTTTGTGCCGTGCGCGAAGTGAACTAAGGAGGAGAATAAAATGCCAATCGTTCGTTATGACCCCTTCCGCGATTTGCGAACTCTGCAGGAAGAGGTGAACCGACTGTTTTCAACTAACCTGACTCGAGGCTTCGGCGAAGAAGGCATTGGCCGCGGTGCCTGGAATCCGAGCGTCGACATTTATGAGAACAAGGAGCAAATTGTTCTCGAAGCCGAGTTGCCGGGAATGAACCGTGACGACTTCGAGCTCTCTGTGGAAAACAACGTGATTACTCTACGGGGCGAACGTCAATTCGAGAAGAAGGACGAGACTGATAATTATCACCGGGTCGAGCGGTCTTACGGCTCGTTTACGCGCTCTTTCACCTTGCCCCAGACGGTTTCCGCGGATGGCGCCACGGCTGAATACCGGAATGGTGTACTGCGCGTGACTTTACCCAAACGAGAGGAAACTAAGTCGCGCCGCATTCAGGTTAGCGGCGAAGGAACCGTTGGTTCGCCTAAGACAATTGATACCAAACCTGAAACCGCCTCGGCTGAGAAAAGGAAGTCAGCAACAAGTCTTTAACAGCGGCCCGTGCTGCATAGAGCAGCTGGAGTCAAAATTCAAGCGGGGCGGCTTCGGAGTGGATTTCATTTCTGAACGCCCCGCTTCACGTTCGCAAAGTTCGCCAAACGAAGATGCGTCTAGACAAATTTACATTGCGTGCGCAGGAAGCTATTCAATCCGCCATTGAGCTTGCCGAGCGCAACCAGAACCAACAGGTCGAGCCGGAGCATCTGCTGGCCGCTATGCTTGAGCAGGCAGAGGGGATCGTGCGCCCGATTCTTGGAAAGCTGGCAGTCAACGTTCCGGTTGTGCTCGACGACGTGCAGGCAGCGATCGCCCGATTTCCTCGGGTTGAAGGCGGGCAGCAATACATCAGTCCGCGGCTGACCCAAATATTTACGGCCGCGCAAAAACAAGCGGACAAGATGAAAGACGAGTTTAACTCGACGGAACATCTGCTCCTGGCGCTCGTGGGTGAAAAGGACGGCGAAGCTGGAAAGATACTGAGGCAACACGGAGTTAAGCAGGAGGATCTATTCAAGGTCGTCGAACAAATGCGCGGTGGATCCCGCATTACCGATCAGAACGCCGAACAGAATTATCAGGCGCTTTCGAAATACGCTCGCGACCTTACTGAGCAGGCCCGTAAAGGCAAACTGGATCCGGTTATTGGTCGCGACGAGGAAATACGCAGGACGATTCAGGTCCTTTCCCGACGAACGAAGAATAATCCCGTCTTGATTGGTGAGCCCGGCGTAGGCAAAACAGCAATCGTCGAAGGGCTGGCCCAGCGAATTGTTTCCGGCGACATTCCGGAGACGCTGAGAAATAAACGACTGGTAGGCCTCGATCTCGGCGCGATGCTGGCGGGTGCAAAATATCGCGGCGAGTTTGAAGATCGCCTCAAAGCTGTCTTGAAGGAAATAGAAGCCGCCCAGGGTCAAATCATTTTATTCATCGACGAGCTGCACACCTTGGTCGGAGCCGGCGCTTCCGAAGGAGCGATCGACGCGTCAAATATGTTGAAGCCGGCGCTGGCCCGCGGTGAACTACGTTGTGTCGGCGCCACTACGCTCAACGAATACAAGAAGTACATCGAGAAGGATGCGGCCCTGGAGCGACGCTTCCAGCAGATCTATATCGGCGAGCCTACCGTAGAAGATACGATTGCGATCCTGCGGGGACTGAAGGAACGCTATGAAGTGCACCATGGCGTACGCATAAAAGACTCTGCAATCGTTGCGGCCGCCACGCTTTCCACTCGTTACATCACCGACAGATTTTTGCCTGACAAGGCTATTGATCTAATAGACGAGGCTGCGTCGCGATTAAGAATTGAAATTGATTCGCTGCCGCAGGAGATCGATCAGCTGGAACGTGAGATCGTCCAACTGGAGATTGAGCGACAAGCTTTGCAACGCGAGGAAGACGCAAAGTCGAAATTGCGGCTGCACGAAATTGAGCAACGCATTGCCAACCTGCGTGAGACCTCGTCTGGCATGAAGGCGAAATGGGGGTCAGAGAAAGAGGCCATTGAGCGCATGCGCAAGGCGAAAGCAGAGCTGGAGCAACTAAAACTGCAATTGGATCAGGTTCGTAACGCCGGTGATCTGGCGCGCGCTTCGGAGATTCAGTATGGGCAAATTCCGGAACTGGAAAGAAAGTTTGCCGAGGAGCAAGTGAAGCTGTCGGAGTTTCAAAAAGACGGCGTAATGCTCAAGGAAGAGGTAGACGAGGAGGACATTGCCGAAGTTGTTGCCAAGTGGACCGGCATCCCGGTATCCAAAATGCTGGAAGGTGAATTGCAGAAGCTGGTGACGATGGAAGAGCGTCTGGGCAATCGAGTAATTGGTCAGGAAGAAGCACTGGCCGCTGTTTCCAACGCGGTGCGTCGCGCACGCGCCGGTCTTCAGGATCCCAATCGTCCGGTTGGTTCGTTTATTTTTCTTGGCCCCACGGGCGTCGGCAAAACTGAGACTGCGCGATCGCTTGCCGAGTTTCTATTTGACGACGAGCGCGCAATGATTCGTCTGGACATGTCGGAGTATATGGAGAAGCACGCAGTGGCACGAATGATCGGCGCACCTCCCGGTTATGTTGGTTACGAAGAGGGCGGACAGCTAACCGAAGCGATTCGCCGGCGGCCATATGCGGTAGTGCTTTTCGACGAGATCGAAAAAGCACACCCTGACGTTTTTAACCTGCTTCTGCAGATTCTGGACGATGGCCGGTTGACTGACGCAAAAGGTCGCACCGTAGACTTCAAGAATACAGTGCTGATCATGACGTCGAATCTCGGCTCGCGTGAGATTCAGGAAGCAGACGGTGATGAGAGCCAGGTGCGCGAAACAGTCTTGCAGGAATTGCAGGCGCATTTCAAGCCTGAATTTCTAAATCGCGTGGACGACATCGTTATCTTCCATCAGCTTTCACGCCAGCAGATTGTAAAGATTATCGACGTCCAACTCGAGCGCTTGCGAAAGATGCTGGCGGAGAGAAATATTCAACTGGTCCTCGATGACAAAGCTCGAGACCTGCTGGCGCGCGAGGGTTACGATCCAATGTATGGCGCTCGCCCACTGAAGCGAGCAATTCAGACGTTGATACAGAATCCGTTGGCAGTAAGACTTCTACAGGGCGAAATTTTGCCGGGAGCGACGATAAGAGTCACGACCAAAGGCGAGAAGCTTGATTTCAAGAACGAAGCCGCCGCGGCCACGGTGTGAATGGTAAGACAGGCATTCCTGCCTGTCTCTCGCAGAGCAAATGGGAGTGGACAGAAAAGAATGTCTGTCCTACTTAGTTGAGGTAACAGGATGGCGCAGTGGAATCCCTTGGACGATTTGATGTTTTTGCAGGACCGAATGAACCGTTTATTCGAAGACGCTACGCAACGACGCGCCACTGACCAGGCCGTTAAGAGCAACGCCGCACCTGCGTCCAGTCCAACAGGCAATAACGAAGGGGTTGAGACGGCCGAATGGTATCCCGCGGCAGATGTTTACGAAATTAAGGACGAATATGTCGTGGCCGTGGATCTCCCGGGGATTGATCGCACGACGCTGGATATCAGCATCGACGACGACCGGCTGGCAATCAAAGGAAATCGGGCTGACACTGATTCGACCCAGGCTCCAGGCGAACGCCCCAGAGGAAATTTTCTGCGGGTATTTGACGTGCCCGCGTCCGTTGATCAAAACCTGATCAAAGCTGAATATAAGGACGGGGTTTTGAGGATCCGGCTTCCGCGGCAACCGGAACGCAAGGCCCAACGAATTGAGATCAAGGTGACGTAGTGGCATGGGCGTTTTGCCTGTGATCAGCGCGCGCACGGCGCGCGTACCATTCCCAAGTTTGAAACGGAAGGATTAAATGCCAAGAGATTTATTTGGGCGAGGCCGGCGTGGCCCATTCGGAGAAGTTCCGCGCGACGATCATGGCGATGAGATCCGTGTGACGGACCGGCGCCGCATACATGTGGATGACGGCGATGCGGAACATGTGCCCGGCGACGTTAACGATCCTCCAAATTTGAAGCCCAGCTACGTCGAAGAGCTGGAGACACGCGTGCGGGCAGCCGAGCAAAAAACCCTGGAAGTGAACGCTCGGTTTGAGCAGTTGCGGACACAGTTACAAAAAGAAACGGATGAAACTCGCCAGCGCTTGAACAGAGCTGCTGACGAACGGGCCCGCCGCGAGAAGGCCGATTTCATCGTGGCTCTGTTGCCGGTGCTGGATAATCTTCAACGCGCCACCCAAGCCGCGGAGAACGGAAGTTCGCCGGAAGTTATTGCCGAGGGCATTCGTCAAACAGCAGCGAGTTTCGAAAAGGCATTGGCCACTGCGGGGGTTGAGCCAATCCATGCGGTGGGCGAGCAATTTGATCCCGAATTGCACGACGCGGTAGAGACCGCGGAAGTGGAGACAGAGGATGAGGGCAAGGTTATCGCTCAACATGCCCCTGGTTACCGGATGGGCGAGAGGCTGGTGCGTCCAGCGCGTGTTAAAGTCGGAAGGCCGACGGCAAGAGGCAAGCAAGCCGGTGAGTGACGGATCGCTTGTAACGCTAACTGTTAGTTTGCGTCTACATCGAAAGAGGACAATGGTAGTGATTGGAGAATACGCAAACTAAGAGTTTGCGTTACAAGTCGAAGGAGAAAACGTGGCTGCAAAAGAGATTAAGTTTAGTGTCGAAGCGCGCAACGCAATGTTGAAAGGTGTCAACACGCTGGCAAATGCCGTGCGTGTCACGCTTGGTCCAAAAGGGCGCAACGTAGTTATCGGAAAGAGTTTCGGCTCGCCCGTAATCACGAAAGACGGTGTCACCGTCGCCAAAGAGATCGAGCTCAAGGACAAATATGAAAACATGGGCGCGCAGATGGTGCGCGAAGTTGCCGTTAAGACAAACGACACGGCTGGGGATGGCACTACGACGGCCACTGTCCTGGCCCAGTCAATTTTCCGCGACGGGGTAAAGAATGTGGCAGCCGGGGCTAACCCGATGTCGTTGCAGCGCGGAATTCAGATGGCTACGGAAGCGGTGGTTGCAGAGCTCGAGCGCATTTCCCGGAAAGTTAAAAACAAAGAAGATCTGATGAATGTTGCCAGCGTGTCGGCAAATAACGATCGTGAAATAGGTCAACTAATTTCCGAGGCCATGGAGCGCGTCGGCAAGGATGGCGTGGTTACTGTCGAAGAGGCAAAGGGATTGCAGACCGAGCTGGAAATTGTGGAAGGAATGCAGTTTGACCGCGGTTATCTATCGCCCTATTTCGTGACTAACCAGGATCGAATGGAATGTGTGCTCGACCAACCGCTGATTCTCCTGCACGAGAAGAAAATTTCTGCGATGCGCGATTTGCTGCCGATACTCGAACAGTCAGCCGGCGGCGGACGCGCTTTGCTAATCGTTTCGGAAGATATCGAAGGTGATGCGCTCGCCACGCTCGTAGTTAATAAGCTCCGCGGGACAATCAAGGTTTGCGCCGTCAAAGCGCCGGCGTTTGGCGATCGGCGCAAAGCGATACTTGAGGACCTGGCCATACTGACAGGAGCTCGAGTGATCACCGAGGACCTGGGAGTCAAGCTCGAAAACGTTCAACTGGCGGATCTCGGCACGGCCAACCGACTGATTGTGGATAAAGACAGCACCACGATTGTTGAAGGCGGCGGCGACAGCAAAGCGATTCAAGGTCGGGTAGCTACAATCAGGAAACAGATTGAAGACACGACCTCTGATTACGATCGCGAGAAGTTGCAGGAGCGTCTGGCCAAGCTGGCGGGTGGGGTTGCGGTTGTTAAGGTCGGCGCTCCAACTGAAACCGCCATGAAAGAAATCAAGATGCGCGTTGAGGATGCGTTGAACGCGACGAAGGCCGCGGCCCAGGAAGGGACAGTGATTGGCGGTGGCGTGGCATTGCTACGCGCCGGACTGGTGCTCGACAAACTTTCCACCGCTGACCTCGATGCTCAAACCGGAATCAGGATCGTGAGGCGCGCGCTGCAGGAACCGTTGCGGCGCATTGCCGAAAATGCAGGACTCGATGGCGCGGTGATCGTCGGGAAAGTTGAAGAGTTGAGAGGCAACAAAGGGTTCAATGCGGCTACCGGTAAATATGAAGATCTCGCTGCGGCAGGAATAATTGATCCGACGAAGGTCGTGCGCACGGCTCTTCAGAATGCAGCGTCAATCGCCGGATTATTGTTGACCACTGATGCGGCCATTACCGACGCGCCGGAACCAAAAAAATCGGGCCCGCCAATGCCGGGTGGCGGTGATGACTACGATTACTAACCGATCCTGCGGATAAGGCGAGCTGGATTCACTGAGGAACCAGGTTTCGTAATCGCGGAATTGTCGCTGCTGGCCGCAGATTTGCAGTAAGCTCGGCGGGGAGAATTCTTATTGCATCGAAACGCAACGGCGAATATGCTCACGACATCCAACCACACGCGTTTGGTTGGAAATTGACAACTGCCAACGCTTAAACCGTCGGGAACCACATTGTGTGATGTCGTAAAATCATGCAGCGAATTCCCCGCAAGTGGTATTGAAGGGCAAGGGCAAGACAATGGCTGACTTAGGATCTTATAAAGACAAGTTTGGCGACAGTGGGCAGCGAATTCTCGAGCATGCATTAAGCGAGTCGCGCCAGCGCGATCAGAACTTTGTCGCAGTGGAGCATATTCTGCAGGCGCTGATGCATGAAGAGCCTGACATGTTTAACTCCGCCATGCGAGAGCTGTCGTTGGATCCTGTCATTGTAAAAATCGCCATCGACAAGCGTTTAGACAATACCCGCCAGCAACACGTTGGCAAGGGCTTTCGCATTTCTCCGGACACCACGGATCTTTTCAAACGTGCAATGGAACGCGCGCGCGCGCAGGGTCGCAAGACAATTGAGGCGACCGATATTTTTTCCGCGTTAACCAACCAGGACAGTCTCTTTGTCGAAGTATTGAGAAACATGGGCGCAAATCCCGACGCTGTGAGTGAGAACGTTCAGGCGCAGGTGGAAAAGCGTGAGCGTGAGGAAGAACAGTTTCGAAAGAAATTTGACCTGCCACCGTATCTGAAACACTTCGGCGTTTCGCTAAATCGTCTGGCCCGCGCCGACAAGATCGCCCCGACCATTGGACGCGAAAAAGAGATACAGCAGATGGTGGAAATTCTTTGCCATCGCGAACGGGCAAATTCTCCGATGCTCGTGGGTGAACCGGGCGTGGGCAAGACCGCGGTGGTGGAAGGCCTGGCACGACTAATTGAGTTGGAACCAGAGAAAGTGCCGGCCCGATTGCGCGGTTCGCATGTTGTGCAACTGCAAATGGGCGGACTGGTAGCGGGCACCATGTTGCGGGGAATGTTCGAAGAAAGAATCAAGGGCATCATCGATGAAGTAAAAGAGCGAGACAATCTGATTCTTTTCATTGATGAAGCGCATACGATCATCGGGGCCGGTGCAGCCCTGGGCACATCGTCTGACGCAGCAAATATGTTTAAGTCGGCGCTCGCGCGCGGTGACATGCGCATCATCGGCGCCACCACGCTCAATGAGTACAAGGAATCGATCGGTGAAGACGAAGCACTGGCCCGGCGTTTTCGGTTGGTCAAGGTCGTCGAACCTTCGATCAGCGAAACCCGCGAGATTCTTTTGGGCATTCGCCCGCGGCTGGAAAAAAACTATTCAGTAAAGATTTCCGACGACGCGATCAATATTGCTCTGGAAATGGCGCCCAAGTACATACGCAACCTGCACCTTCCGGACAAGGCAATCGGCTGGCTCGACACCGCGGCGGTGAAAGTGGAAATCAACGAGCCGCACACGATGGTAGTCAAACCGGAGCACGTGATTGATGTTATCTCACAGGAGTCTCGCATCCCTCGCGACATGATTTTCCGCGATACCAGCGAACGTTTTTCGATGACCGAAGCGATGCTCGGCCAACGCGTGATAGGACAGAAAGCTGCGATTAAGGCAGTGGCCCAACGCTTACGGCTCAATAAAGGACCACTCAAGGAGTCGCACTACAAACCAGACGGTGTGCTGCTGTTTCTTGGTCCAACCGGAGTCGGCAAGACAGAGCTTGCGAAGGCTGTAGCCGAATTCATGTTTGGCGACGAAGAGAAGATGGTGCGCATCGACATGTCTGAGTACAGCGATGGCACGGTGAGCATCGAAAAGTTGATCGGCATGCCACGCGGCATCGTCGGTTCCGAGCGTGGCGGAATCCTGACTGAGCAACTGCGCGAGAATCCCTACACGGTGCTGTTGCTCGACGAAGTTGAGAAAGCGTCACCCTATTTGATGAACCTGTTTCTGCAGGCTTTCGATGAAGGATGGCTGACCGACGGTCGCGGCAAGAAGGTTTATCTTTCTGACGCGATAGTGATCATGACTTCCAATCTGGGCTCCGATAGCTTTAAGAAATTCGAGAAGCCGCTCGGTTTTGGTACCAAGACAGCAGGCGACTTCCGCGTAGTAAACAAAGAAGTGATGAAAGCCGCGGAGATGCGCTTCTCACCGGAGTTTCGAAATCGCATCGACGAGATCATCGTCTTCGCGCCGCTGACAATGGATGAGGTGCGCCAGATCGCCAACCTCTATCTTCACCGGCTGCAACGACAGATGAAACGTAAGGGTAAGGAAGTCAGCGTCAGCGATGAAGCGCTTAACCTGCTGACTGCCAAAGGGTATAACACGTCGTATGGCGCGAGATTTCTGAAGCGGCACATTGATGAGAAAGTGAAACTACCCATCACAGCGCTATGGAAGTCGGCGACGAATTTCGTGGTAGAAGTGGAGAACGGCGAAACAGTGGTGAAAGCTGTGGAAGGAACCAACGCGCAGCTCAATTAACTAAACTTCTGCCCTAAACCAGGAATTACTTGAATTTAACTGGAGCCCTTGCTTACGCTAGGGCTTCTGTTTTGTTATTGAAGCGTTTTTAGAAAACCCCCGCTAGCAACTGCAACCTTCAAATGAGCCTCTTACATCCAGAAATGCCATACATCAAACAGTCCGCGTTTTCCACGGGAGTTTTCCGAAAACTCACGATCATTAGTTTCAGCATCGCCGTGTTTCTGGTCTTTGTTTCCGCCACCGTACGGGCGCAAGACGACAAGGCCGCGCCGACTGCCGAAGCCCGACCGTCGGCTGAGAGTGTGGCCAAGGCTGAACAGATTGTGGCCAGGGCCACTGAAGTTGTGGGCGGCAGCAGCTACGTAAAGGTGAAAACCGTTTTAGGGCGGGGCTTCTATACCGGTTTCCTGGATGGGATACCGCAGCTCCCATCGCGCTTTGTCGACTACATCAGTTTTCCCGATCGCGAACGAACTGAATTTGTCTCGTCGGGAATTCGCACGATTCAGACTAACAGCGGTGACACCGGCTGGCTTTTTGACGGGGCAACCAAAACAATCACCGAAATGAAACCTGAGCAAGTGCAGGATTTCAAGAAAGGCATGCGCACCAGCGTTGAAAATCTATTACAGGGTTGGTGGCGTAAAGAGGGAGCCACGCTCAGCTATATTGGCCGTCGTGAAGCCGGACTCGCAAAACGAAACGAGGTGGTGCGGCTAACCTACCCGGAGGGTTTTTGGATTGAATATGAATTTGGCGCGAAAGATGGCTTGCCGGCAAAGATGATTTACAAGAAGTCGAAAAAGAAGGTCGACTCTGACGAGGTAGTTGAAACAAGCGAAGAAGATCGGATCGCGAAGACTATGAATCTGGACGGCATCACAGCCGCCTGGATCATCGACCACTACATAAATGGCGTCCAAACCAGCCGTATCAATTACGAGTCGATCGAATACAACAAAACGTTTGCTGATACTCTCTTCGCGAAACCGGCAAGCGTCAAAGCCTTAAAGTAGTTACAGAAGGTGCACGTAAGTGCTTTCTGATGTATTAACCAGTTGCTCCGCGTGACAGAATGAGATCTTCGATAAGCACTATTGTCCTACTTTGCTTGTTCCTCTGTGCAATTCTTCCTCTCGAAGGCGTAGCGCAAACAACGTCCGATCAGGACGACGTCATTCGCGTCGAAACCGATCTCACGAATCTGTTTTTCACTGCCGGCGGCAAAGACGCGCGTTTCGTTACTGCCCTGCGCCAGGAAGATTTCCGGGTAACAGAGGATGGGCAACCGCAAAAGATCCTTACGTTTCAACGGGAAACCGATCGCCCGCTTTCAATTGCATTTTTGATTGATGTGAGCGGCTCGCAGGAAAGCACGCTCAGCCAGGAGAAAGCCGCGGCCCGCGGTTTTATCGAAACGATTATCCGATCCAGCAAAGACCAGGCGGCAATCATTCCGTTTACCGGAGCCGCGTTTCTGGAGCAGGGTTTGACGCGTGATGTCCTGAGCGTCTATCGCGCTCTCGAACGCGTTGAGGTTGCGACGCCGGCTTATCTGGGTTCGGGTCGACCAATTAGCGGAATTTCCTCAGGTCCCGGAATGCCGGCTCCACCCAGCGAAGGGTCAACCGCGATTTGGGAAGCCATCGTTCTTACTTCCCGGGAAGTGCTCGGGCCAAATCAGGATCAACGACGGCGTGCAATTATTCTGTTAACTGATGGGCACGATACATCGAGCCGTTTGTTGCGAAGAGAGGCAATTGACCATGCGCTGGCGGCGGAGACTGTAATTTATGCCATCGGCATTGGCGGGAAAAGATTTGGCATTGATCACGACGCTGTCCGCGCTGTGGCAGAAGGAACGGGCGGACGCGCTTTTTTTCCGAAACGCGATGGTGACCTGAAGATTGCCTTTGCGGAGATTGAACAGGAGCTGCGTTCGCAATATTTGATTGCCTACTCTCCAAGCAACAAAAGCCACAACGGTGCGTATCGCAGTGTGCTCATCGAGATCACTAACCCCGCGCTGCAAAAAGACCAACTAAAACTTCGCTATCGTCACGGTTACTTCGCGAAATCGAATCAGAAGTCCGGCCGTTAGGGAGAGCTCGGTTAACAATACTCATCGTTTGGACGTGATGAGAACGGCGCACTCGCCTGACTCTTTTCTTCCGAGGTTGGCGCCTGACCGCGGGCACAGTTTTGGTTTCGATTACCGCAGCCCCCGTGCTTGGTTCCACGGTCGTCGTCGAGGTCACAATCTGCGGCGCCGCGCTTTGTCGATAGGCCTCGATGTCTGCCCGCGCAATTGATGCCTCAAGCCGCGTTCGGCTCGTTGCCAGCAAGTCGAGTTGCTTCTGCACCCCGCTGCGTTCAAGCTCCAGTTGCCGGCGCTTCTGTTCACGCAGGTCTTCCGGACGGGTGCTGCCAACTCCCGCCAGGCTCTGTTCGATATTTTCAGGTTTCGACTTCTCTTCCAGTTCCTTCAGACGGGTTTGTAGTGCAGCCTGTTTTGTTTCAAGCTCAAGGAGTTGGCTGCGGAGATCCGCCGCTAGCTCCTGGCCCTTGGTTTGACCCAGGGCGCCAGCCTGGGTGCCCACCAAAATTAACAGCGCAACGCTGAGGACAATTGAATATCTCATGTTTGTATCTTACTTCTCTTTGAACGGTTTCTTCCCCGAGCAACGAAAATACAACAGAAACGCGAACGAGCGGTGACCTGGCGAGTTGGTTGAATCACGAGTTCCGTGAGACACAGACGACCAGCGATGGTTTATTTGGTTCTGGGATCTACTTCTAGCCGAGGGAGAATGCGCGGCTGGCCCTCAATTTCCGAAACAGTTTCGCCTATGCGATAGGCGCCCATCTTTTGGTAGAAACCTTCGGCGTGCGGGTCGGAGGAAATTTCAACGACCGATACGTCCTGCCCGGCCGCTCCCTGCATTGCATGAAGAAACAATTGCTTTCCGATCCCTGATCCGATCTGCTCGGGGGTGACCCACAAATGATCGAGAACCGCCTTCTCGTTGTTAACGACCAGGACGTAAAAGCCAACCAGCGCCCCTTCGTGTTCGGCAACATAGACCGGATTGCGATCTATAAAATCGGCGGAGATAGTGAGGTCATCTCGCCAGTGCTGGATCCAATGATCCGGGTAGCCCCAATGTTTCTTAGCGTCATGGGCGATCTGCGTCAGCGTGGTGCTGTCGTCGGGGGATGCGCGTCTAATTATCACGAGTGGTGTTATGAACTTGTCTTAAACGACAAGCGAAGGCTGCGGGTAAGCCGCTCGGAAAGCGTTTGAGCCCTGCTAATTTAGGGTCGATTATAGATTTTTCCAAACCAGCTGGTGTTAAGTGCGCTTGGGCGTGGATCAGGGTCGCAGCCAGACCGTGCCATCGGTGTATTCGAGACGCACAATCACCACCTGCCCATCCAGTCCTTTTCGTTCATTCTTGTCGAGTTGATAGATACTGACAGTCGCCGCTGGTGGCCTACGTGACATCGCGCTAATTTCCTTGCGTTTGCCGGGTTCCACCTTCGCGTCACTGGTAAACTCCAAACGTCCGGTCACAATCTGAGTAGTGCTATCGATAAAAACGTAGTCCCAGTCCACTGACTTGACGGTCTTCTCTCCCAAATTTTTTAAGGACACTCTGTAAAGAAACCCGTAGCGTGGAGGCGCTGGGGGTCGCGCCTTGATGACCTGTTCGGATCGCATCTCGCGCTCCACTTTATTTGCCTCCCCCACGTTACCGCTTCCTCTCGCTCTGTCGATACGCCGCTGGTCGGCCATGCGACGGCGGATGTCGTCGAAGGTTTCTACCGGGCCGCCGAAAGGGTCTCCCTCCCAGCCGATGCGTTCCTTCGACCAACTATGTTTCACCACGACCACGTCAGAAGCGTCGGAAAACGAAGACGAGACCGACTGTGCCTCGGCCACAACCGGAAACCAAACAATCAAACAAAAAAGCGTTAGACTCTTCAAAACGTAAAGTCCTTTCGCTTAGCTCGCGCGACCTATTCAAGGTTGCGGGAACACAGGGCCGGCAAACTCACGGGGAACCCTACTGCTATCAAAACCGGAAAAATAAAGGGGCTGAAGATGCGACTCTTCAGCCCCGAATGGTAGCCAGGTTTCGTGCGTCGCGCTTCCGGATGGAACGCGCTACGCAGGTCGGGGCTCTTAGAAGACCAAGCGAGCGCCGAGAATGATACGGCGATTGCCACCGTTCGTGGTCCACTGGTTCAGGAACGCCCCAGAGTTAACGGTAGCGGTCGGGATGCCGAAGTTGCGAGTATTCGTGGCATTGAACATGTCAGCCCGGAATTGCGCGCGCACGTTTTCTCTGATACGCGTGTTCTTGATGATCCCGAAGTCCAGGTTGCCAATACCGTCGGCGCGCAGAATGTTACGTCCGGCGTTGCCGAAACGTTCGCACGTGGTAGCCGCGGCGGTTAGCGGTCCGTTGCATTGCAGAGTGCGGAAGAACTGCTGACCCTGGCCACGAATAAGATTGAAGAGTTCCTCGGTATTCGTAGTGGGTAGCGCCGCGATGACGTTCGCGCGGATTGCATTGCCGACGAGGCCGTCGATGCCGTTCAACGCGCCGGTCGGGTCGGCGCCATTCAAAGGCGTGAAAGGCGCACCACTTTGGAACGTGACGAACCCGTTAAATTGCCAACCGCCGAGTAAATGTCCCGCGACGCCCCGTTGCTCTTTAAACCAGGGCAATTCATACACGAAGTTGCCGGACATGCGATGGGGTCTATCGTAAGACGAACGAGCTTTCTCTCCCGGGATGTTGCGGGGGTCCTGTGCGGTAGCCACCTCGCCGCCTGATGGGTTGAAGATCTCCGAGGCGGTGTCAATAAAGGAACTCCAGGTGTAATGCAGGCCGGCGCTGAAGCCCTTCGAAAAGCGCTTATCGAAGCTAACCTGCATCGAGTGGTAGTCAGACTCGGCGGCATTAGCCCGCAGACGGATGACTCCCAGCGTGCAGTTTGCCGCGCTGACCACGGTGACGCGGCAGGGGTTGTTCGCGCTGCCGGCGGCGGCGCTCGAGATGAACACATTGTTCGTTGGCAGCCGCGGGTTACCGTCGAGACTCGCGAAGAGGTCACGGCCCCTGGTGCCAACGTAACCGACGCGAAGAACCAAGTCCCTCGAGAGTTCGCGCTGTACTTCAAGGCTAAACTGGTCGGAGACCGGGGCGCGGAAGTCCTCGGCGACGATAGTGCGGGCGAAGTTCGCCGGATTAAGGCCCGCAGATTGAGCAGTCGGAATCGCTGCGAAGGCGCCGACCGCCGGCAGGTTAATGGCGGCGATAAATGGAAACGCGCTGGCGATGTTTAAGTTGATGTTGCTGAA
>Ga0190272_10000221_pt1 | contig 34511 bp, 24 predicted proteins | sample Popmic504T_FD_133746 | JGI IMG/M metagenome (GOLD analysis project Ga0190272, IMG submission 133746) | Populus adjacent soil microbial communities from riparian zone of Shoshone River, Wyoming, USA - 504 T | ecosystem: Environmental > Terrestrial > Soil > Riparian zone | place: USA: Wyoming...
AGATCATATCACCTTTTGTGGATAATGAAATCTTACCGTCACCCTCAAGTGTAATGATGATCTCATTTGCCGAATCCTGCTGCTGTATGCTTATGGTTTCCTTGCCACCTTCATCATTGAACCTGATCTCATTTCCACTGACGGTCTTTAAACCTTTTATATGATTTTTTGAATTGCTCCATCCCGACGGCTTTGTTTCTTTATGATAAACTGCACCAAGCACAAATGGCTTGTCGGGGTTTCCGTCTTCAAAGGCAACCAGCACGTCATCATTGATTTCAGGCAGGAAGAAAAAACCCTTGTCCTTGCCGCTCGATGAGCTTAGCACCCTTATCCATGGCGAATTCTTGCCATCCTCCTGCCAGAGGAAATGCACCCTTACACGGCCGAGACCGTCAGGATCGTTGTTGTCAGTAACAATAGCATTCTGGGTTTCTATAACGGGTGCCTCTATACGTTGTGAGAAATATGGTGACATTTTAAGCGTGCTCTGCACTGCCCTGAAATGATTATGGTAATTGCCAAGTCCGTCAGATGTATGCCTGGCTTCCACTACAATATATTTACCGAAGCTTTCGTCGCGCGTGTCAATTTCAATTTCAGTCCCGATACGGATATTCTGGTTGTCGCTGCTCCCCTCCAGAAAAATCATGTCGCCTGCAACACCGCTTTGCCTTGCCAGCACAAGCTGGTCGAGGTCGCTGCCGGAAGCTGAAACATTGCTGTTCATCACAACAGGCTTTTTGCTGTAGAGGTTCGAAGATGCGTTCAATGCTTTTTTTCCATTGCTGTCGAGACCGTCGATATTCCCGGCCGACTGTGCACTGTATGCTTTGTGATTGCAATAATCGTATGATACTTCCCTGAAGGTGCCGGGCGCAAGCGACATGGAAAGATCAAACTCTGAAAGGTCACTGCCGAATTTCATTTTTGTTTTGTTATTCGGGTTCAGCTCGCCGAAAATAATATCGCCTCCGTCGTAAAAGAACCATTCACCGTAAGTCTGGGCGAGGCGCTTCAGAAAGCTGTAATTGCTTTCCCTGTACTGGAAAACAAAAGGATGTGATTTTTTATACATCCCCTTGATCTTTGAATTCAGCAGGTTTGCAGGATAAGACGTGCATATCCTGTTTGCAATATCACCGACATTCTGCTTTTCATATATCATGCAGTCGGGACCGTCGTCAAGCAGTATGGTCGGGCTAAAGCCTTCAATAAGCAGGTCGCCGCTGGTTCCCTTGTATTTAAGGAGGCTTATTTTGGTGATGATGCCTTTAAAGAAAAATCCATTCGACTTTTTGTCGAGTTCAGATTTGATGCTGATCTTAATGGGTTCGCCAACATGACCCATTGCACCCTGGTAATTGTCAAGCACCTCGAGCGGGCACTTTACCTGGAATGAATGATGCCAGTCCATGGTCTGGTTGATCACCAGCTGCGAAAATGGCCTGACGATCTTTGAATTATTGATCTCTATTTCAACTTTTACAATTTGAGCCACGGTTTTTATTTTTGGTTCCGGTGAATATGCATTAATGTAACGGGGGCCGTAAACGTTAAATCAGGAACGCAGCAGGCAGATAGTCTGCTGCGTTCCGTGAAACTGTGCCAGGCTTAACAGGGAGATAAAAAAGCCCGATTCAGATTATACCCACTCATTCTTATGGGACCCGCCGCCAATGTTCACTTCTTTTGCTGAGATGGTGAACGATTGCATGAACGGTGTGGCGCCTTCATGGTTGAACGACTCTGCAAATGACACCATGTATGCTTCCTTGAACTCAATTTCCTTGAGCTTCGCATCAGTGTCACGTTTCATAAAAGTGATCGTTCCGTCCTTGTGGTCGAAGCTGTTGCACATCCACTCGAACAATGCTGTGTCGCCGGTTGATTCTACCGACAGGTTAATGGTGCCGCCACGTGTTACTGAAGAAGGACGTCCGGTGGAATCAACATCCTGGTGTAATGCATAATCACAGGATAAAATGTTTAAATCAAGCCCTGCTGCTTTAAATTTTGCTTTGAATGACATAGTTTTTTGGTTTTATTGGTTAATAATGGTGAATCAGAAAATTTCTGTTTTGTTTTTAAGAATTGAAAGTTTAAACCCAATCATTTTTATGAGTTGCATTTCCCATCGAAATTTCTTTTGCTGAAATGGAGAACGCCTGGCTGAACGGCATGGAGCCTTCGTGAATGAAAGATTCAATGAAATTCACAATGTATGCTTCCTTAAAAGAAATCTCTTTAAGCTTGGCATCAGTGTCCCTCTTGAAGAAAGTGATGCTGCCGTCTTTCCTGTCAAAGCTGTTGGTCATCCACTCATAGAGCTTCGTGTCATCGGTTGATTCCACGACCAGGTGAATGGTGCCGCCGCGGGTGACAGACGAAGGCCTGCCGGTTGTGTCCACATCCTGGTGGAGGGAATAGTTGCAGGACAATACATTCATATCCAGTCCGGCAGCTTTAAATTTTGCTTTAAATGACATTTTTTTTAAGTTTTAATGGTTTAACAAATGTGAATTAGGTGATTAAGATTTTTTATTTCTGTTGTTCATATGCTGAGTTCCATGCAGCTTCATCAATGCCTTTCTGACCGTCCATTTTAATCATAAAGCTCTTCGACGGAAAATAAGGTGTCATGTGGATGTCGAGGTAAATTTTATCTTTCTGGATCGGGTCCTGCTCGAAACGTTTGATGGAGAAATTTTCAATCAGCTTGCCCGGGCCCGTAACGCTGTCGAGGAATTTTACGATCTGGCTCATCAGGTCCTTGCGCGTATTCGTATTGAAGTTCTCGAATGCCCGGCGGTTTAGGAAATCCATCAGCACCTTTGTAACATAATCAAATACTCGCACTACGGAATAGGTCTGCAAACCAAGGTTGTCGCCGTTGAATAATGTCTTTGCAGAAAATGCCATTACTTTTCCATATTCATTCACCATCGGTATCAATCCCATTTTTTCCAGGCCTGCTATCTCACTTTTTTTCAGGTCAAATTTTACTCCGTCCACTTCGTTTATCCCACCGTGTTTTTTTCCTGCCGTAACCTGCGACATCAGTGTGTTGTAAACTTTTCCTGCAAGCGCACCAGCCGGAGGTATGTACAGGTCTTCCTCCTCGCCCACTTCCTGGAATTTGCCACGGCCCACAAGCCAGTTGCAGCTCATCATCACGTTGGATCGGTAGATGTCGCCACCGGTCAGGTTTGCGGCTTCAAACAACTCCATCACATCATCCGGTGCATCGAGGTGCTCAAAATCAGTCACCAGCATTACCTTGTTTTCGTATGCGATCTTCGCCCATTTTTCGACAACCTTGTTGGAGCCCAGGTATCCGGGTATCACCAGCAGCGAATAGTTGTTGCGCAAATCGAGTCGGTCGTAATTGTTTTTCAGCTCGGAAGCAATGTGATCGATGAAGCGGGTATTGTCGAGGTCCTTGAGCTGCTCCAGGTCTGCGTTGAGAATGGAAACGTTTTTCACCTTGTCGCTTTCTGTATTCTTATAGAAGAGCGCCACCGAACGGTACGACTTTTCAAGATCACGTGTAGCTTCCACTGCTTTCTGCAGGTTTGATTTCAGCAGTTTTTCAGCAGTTTCTGATTTTTCCTGCGCCTTGTCAACCATTTCTGAAAGGTTGTTTGAGTCCGTCAACAGGTCAGCCCAGAGCTGAAGTGTTTTCTTCAGTGCGGTGCGCTCATCCTTCTTGGCAGTTTCCGTCAGGAAAATTTTCTTTCTTGCCTTCCGTGTCGGGTTCATATTCTGAACACCTTCCACCACTGTTTCCAGCAGGTCGAACCCGCCGAATTTAGCAAGCTTGTTGCTGCTGTCTTCCAGCACCTGTGCCGGATTCTCAATTTTTACCGCTTCGCGGGTATCACGTATATTTTCTGCTCCTTGTTGCATTGGTTCATTTTCAGCCATGATCGGGTTTTGTTTTTTTTGGGGTGTGATGAATTAATTATTTAACGTCCTCAATTTCCTGGATCAGCGCCTTAAGTGCAGTGATGTATGCCTGCTTGGCATCCTTGTCTTCGATGACTGATTTTAAAAGCTTGTTTGTCTTAAGCTGCTTTACCATTTTGAGGTACTGGTCTTTTTGCATGCTCAGATCCTGCAGGAATGCACTCTGGGAAGTAATACCCCTTGTTCCGAAGTCTGCCAGATTGGTAAAGTTCAGCTTCTCGCTGGCGCCTGATCCGTCTTCTTTCTGAAACTCAACTTCCAGCTGTGGTTTGAAATGCATGAACACTTCTTCCACCGTTTTTAATCCTTCAACCACCTCGGGCCTTACCGGTGCATCAGCACTGAGCTTTTCCACCATCAGGGTGCGGTTTTGTGAGATCTCACCAACTGCTTCGCTGGCATCCCTGGGAACTTCCTGTCCCCCTATTCCATAGTTAAACATGCTTTTTGGGTTTTAAAAATTTAATTATTTGGATTTGTTTTCGGTTGATTTGCTTTTCTGTTTTCCTTTTTTCCATTCAAGTTCGCTACCCTTTAGCGAAAGTGTGATCATATCGCCCTTCCCTAATTCTCCTGTTATGATCATCTTTGACAATGGCCTCCGGAGCTGGTTTCTGATCACACCCGTTAAAGGCCTGGCGCCGTATTTAGGTGTGAAGCCCGATTTAGCCAGGAACTCCTTCGCTTCATCTGTCAGCTTCAGCATGATCTGCTGCTTTTCAAGTGTCTTCAGCAATCCGTTCAGGTGAATGTCGAATATGCGAACCACATTTTTTCCAGAGATCGGCGCAAAAGGTACGATCTCGGTAAGGCGGCCCAAAAATTCCGGCCTGAAGTGCTTGCTCATAATGTCCATCAGCTCATTGGTGCCCGGGATCTCACCCTTGTCAAATTTTTCCACTACATACTGGCTGCCGATATTGGAAGTAAACAGGATGACTGCATTCGAGAAATCTCCTTCCTTTCCAAGCCTGTCATGCAGCTTGCCTTCATCAAGTATCTGCAGAAACAGGTCGAACACCGACGGATGTGCCTTTTCAATCTCATCAAACAACACAACCGCATAAGGCTGCTGCCTGATCTTGTTTACCAGCAAGCCGCCTTCTTCATATCCCACATACCCGGGAGGTGCGCCGTAAAGCAGCGCGGCTGAATGCTCTTCCTTGAATTCCGACATATCAAAACGGATGAGAGATGATTCATCCATAAATAAAAATTCTGCAAGTGATTTGGCAAGTTCAGTCTTTCCGGTGCCTGTTGGCCCGAGTAAAAAGAATGATCCTATTGGCTGACCGGGCTTGCTTAAGCCTGAACGGGATTCCAGTATCGCCTCTGCAACAGATTTGATGGCATGGTCCTGTCCGACAACACGCTGCTTCAGGATCTCTTCCATGTTCATCAGCCTGTCTTTTTCACGGGTCTGGAGCTTTCCGAGTGGAATTCCGGTTTTATGGGATACAACTGCGGCTACATCACCCTTTTCAACGATATCTTTTTTGGTGCCCGCCAGCTCGCCCAGCCTGCTGATGATCTTATTCAGGTATTCCGTAAGCTCTTCCGATGAATCGATTTTCTCGACGTCCCGCTGATCTTCCATCTGTGCAAAGAGCACATGACTGACCTTGTCTTTCAGTTGTGAGAAAAACCACCTGAGCTCTTTCACAGCATCCATATTACCCGTGCTGATATTTTCCTGCACTGTTGATAAAGAGCTGACCAGGTTTTCAATTTCTTCTTTCGAAGTTTCTCCCATCATCCGCACTACGCTCATGGTCCTGTCGATCAGGTCGATTGCAGCATCGGGCAATCTCCTGTCTTTAATATATCTTTTTGAAAGCCTCACAGTTTCTGCTACCAAATCTTCGCCTGCTTTCAGGTTATGATGGTTTTCATAATGCGGCAGGAGCATTTCAATCATCCTTACTGCAGTTCTTTCATCGGGCTCCTCTACTTTTAATATTTCAAATCTGCGGTTGAAAGCTTCATCAGGTTCTATGAATTTGCGGTATTCGTCATTTGTCGTAGCGCCGATGATGGTGATCTCACCACGGGCAAGCTCAGGTTTCAGAAGGTTTGCAGCTCCCGCAGCTCCGCCGTTTTTATCTATAAGCGTGTGTATCTCATCAATAAAAAGGATGGCCTTTTCATATTCCTTGATCTCCCGCACAATGTTCTTAAGCCTGTCTTCCACCTCACCCTTATACGAAGCACCTGCTATCAGCGCTCCGAAGTCAAGTTCAAATATGATGGCATTCTTCAGGTTTCCCGGCACCTTGCCGTTTATGATGTTCTGTGCAAAGCCATCTACCAGGGCGGTTTTGCCTACGCCGGGTTCACCGACTATGATCACGTTGGGTTTCGACCTCCTGCCAAGGATCTCTGCAACCATCCGTGTTTCGCGGTCACGTCCGATGATCGGGTCGAGCTTTCCCTGGCGGGCCAAAGCAGTTTTGTCGATACAGTATTGCAACAGCGCATTTGATTTAGGCGATGTTTTGGAGCTGCCGTTCACCTGTCCGGGTGAAACTGCCTGCTGTATATTACTTTGTTCAACGGCATCCTGAAGAATTTCCTGTTGTGTTACAGGGAAAGTCTTCAGCTGGTCATATGTAAATGCTATACCCGGCGTGCTCAATGCTGCCAGTATGCAAAGTGGATCCACTTCATCCTTTCCCAGCTTCAGCCTCAGGTTGTCGGCCTCTTCAAATATTCCGGCTACCTTTTCATCCCCGGAAGGGTTGTCGGCCACTTTTGAGGATTTAGGATATGATTCAATCCTGACCTCGGCCCACTCTTCCATGAAATAAATATCCTTGTTCCTTTGTGATAGCCATTTGACCAGTCCGGCATCCTTATGCAGGATGGCCTTAAGAAGGTGTGCAGGAGAAAACCTGTCGTTTGAAAATTCCTTTGCAATGGATTGTGCGATCTGGATCGCCTTTTTCAGCTCAGGGGTGAAAGATATCGTATCAGTCATAGTAGTCGGGGTTAACAGTTTCAGTTTAAAAGGTCTGACGGGTATTTGACGGTAAACTATGAATGTTCAAACGTATTAAATATTTTAATTAAAAACAATAACCTCACCTTGTGTACGGATTCGTAGTTATTGTGATGTAAAGCTAATGCCAACCCCTATACTAAAACAGCATCAACTTTTAGTCGGGGCCATCCTTACCTTTTCCGGCGGGGTTATGCGATTATTCGGCGGAGGTTTGCCGGCAAGCGGGGAGTGTCTCAGTTTGATTTGCGAAACCTTGCGTCTTCGCGTCTTAGCGGCCTTTAATTCTTTGCTACAAAGCGCGAGGCGCGAAGAAAACGCTAATTAAGAATAGGAAAATGGTATTTTTCTTCAAACTGAGACACTACCGGCAAGCGGCATAAGTTTGTTAATTCTTCAATAAATTTTACTTTTGTATGAAGTAAAACCCTTTCAAAATATCCAAACCCCTCACTTTATGAAAAAGCTGAACGTATTAATGCTTTTGATTTTTATGATGCTTTCTGTGGCCACGGCTGGCTATGGCCAGGGCCAGGCACCCAAATGCGACCCCGACGAGATCAACTTCTCTGACGTAGATCCGGATGATATCTATTACCAGGTTCTTAAAAAAGCATGTGATTTTATGGGTAATGAAAAATACGACAGCGTGCGGTATTATCTTGAATATGCGTATTCCATCAAACCATCTGCCTCCTTTCCTGCAACCAAAAGAAAGGAGCTGAAGGAATTCTTAGGTGAGGAAGAATACAACACCAAGCCACGCTATGCGGAAGGACAGGTGCCTGATATCGCCATCGTGGAAGCAAAACAGGCCGAAAAGGGAGTTGAAGAAGGGAGCGAAGAGGCTCTTGAGGCAGAAGAAGCTGATATGACACTCTCCGAAACACAAAAGGAGGAGTTCAAAGAAAAGGCTTCACGCAAAGCCAAAGACTTCGGAAGCTATATTGCACAGATTGCCGACAAGAGCACAAGCCTGCCCGACATCAACAATGCAATTGAGCTAACCATCAAGCTGTTTGTTAACGAGAACAGCATGGTGCAGGTAAGCAGCAAGAATACGCCTGACAAAGCCAACTACAAGATCCGCAAGTACCTTAACAGGCTCAGCGAGCTGAATTATTCGAATGTGAAGATTGAGACTTACGATTATTATTATGCATCCGATTTCAGGCTGAGCCCCGATGGTAATTATTATGCAACCATTTCATTTGCGCAGAAATTTACAGGCTACAACAAGGAGGGACTTCCGGCCTATGAAGACGTTACCAAGAAGAACATAACCGTTGTTCTTAAAAGGTTTCAGAAAACCGTTGAAGGCGCCTTGCAGGATGTTTGGGATGTTTACCTGAATGACGTGAGTGTTTCACAGACAAACTGATGTATGTTCATACGCGCGTTATTGTTGTTCTGTGTGGGGCTTGGGACCATGGCCCGGTGCCAGGACCAGGAAGCTTATACTGCTGAAACATTTGCGCTTCACGTTAAGCAGGTTGATGAGTTCATGGACCGGTTTAACTTCCGGAACAACACGCTGCTGCTGCGTTATGCCAGGCAAAATTATCCCGACCTGGTGCTGGACCGCAAGGTAGTGCTGAAATCACTTTTCAATAAATTCATCACATGGCAGCCGGAGGAAGTAAATTCGTTTATAGCCGACGTTAGCGACAGCCTGCGACCGCAATTTGTCAAGTTCCATAACAAGGAATGGTACGCTTACATCAATTGCACCGTGATGTACGAGGGCAAAAAACGTTACCTTGACCTGGTGCTGAAAGTTGAACGGACCAAAAACGGCGCTTCCAAATGGGTCATCGTGTCGGCTATGGCGCCATTCCTTAATTATACACCGAAGTATGATTCAACACGCATGTTCATACCCAAATATCATGGCGTCGATTTACGCGACTCAACCTATGAGAAAATCAAATTCCTTCATCCCATGAGCCATGGTATTGATTTTATGAACCTGGATGAAGTATTTACCGGAACCGAAGATTTCAAGCAGTACCTCTGGACCGGCGATCTTTCGGAGGAGGTGACGACCCTGCTTGAAAAGCTGAAAACCCCCGGGCTTAAATATGTGCAGGTGAACAAAGTTTCATACCATTTCCTCCAGTTACGGGACTGGATCATGGTGATAGAATATTTTAACCGCGGCAGCAACAATTCAGGATGGCTTATCAGCAACATTTACCGGGCAGGACCGCCGGAAAAGCGAATTTACAAAAGAGATTATCTGAACATCCCGCAGCATGATTAACAGGATACTCATACTTCTTTGCCTGGCCGGCTGCATACCTTCTTCAACAATGGGCCAGGATGTTCTTTCGGCAATGGATACCGCCAGGATCCGCAATGCCGCTTTGTCAACCGTTGCTGAAATTCAGAAAAAGCTCAACTTCATAAAAGGACTCGAGGTAACAACAGAAGAAATAAACGACCTGAAGAAAAACATTACTTCAGGTGCGCGAAAGATCTTTTACAACGATTCCGCCCTTGTAGAAAACGATATAAACCCGGAGCTCTTGGATACCGTTGTGCGCCGGGAGCAGAAAATGGTTAAGGATTATATCGATTACTTCTATCATAATTACAGCAAGTCGGATGACCCTACCGTGTTTGTGGAGAACATACAGGTATCGCATGTAAAGAAGAGCGGCTACCCGTATGTGAAATGTTATTACACACAGCGGCTGGCAGGGCGTTTCAAGCATAATGAAATTCCTTACAAAGAAATGAAGCGTGTGGTTGAAATGCGGGTTTCCAAAAACAACTCGAAATGGGAAGCGCTGATCACAGATATCAGCTTTGCAGATGAGAACTTTAATGTGGAAGATACAGAGAACGACATTACAGTGATTCCCGAGTCAGTGGTCGAATACCGCCTGATGAAAGAGAACGGCGAGGATTTCAGGCAGGATAAGGAAGAAGCCCAGAAGATCAAGCAGATCAGCATTTATAAGACAGAATACATGGATGCGATCAGCAAAAGGGACTGGAAGCTGGCAAACACCCGCGTGGAGCAGGTTCTTGCGTATGACCCGTACGACCTGCAGGCACGACAGACAAAAAAAATGGTGATGGATGAATGGGACAAGGAACGGACCATCGCACAGCAATCGGAACAAAAAGTTATCCAGGCCCGGAAATATTATGACACACGGCAGTTCCAGCTTGCCCAGGATACCTATGATGACCTCTTCCGGATCAACCAGCCAATGCAGGCTGATGCCGACATCAATGAGAAAATGAAGACCATCAGCTTTATCATTCCGGCGGTAAGCTCATATAAAACACAGTTCAATACGGGTAATTATGATTTCATCATAAATGACTGTACAAAAAGGATCAAAGAGGCAAAGGAAAAAAACAACGGCCTCGACATGCCTGAATTTTATGTGTGGAGGGCAAAGAGCCTGCTTGCTAAAAATGCAAAAAAATACAATGATGATGCTAAAGAAGATTTTGATAAAGCGCTGACACTCGCACCAAAATATAATGAAGGACTAATTGAGCGCGCTCAATACTATTCTACAACTGCCCGTGAGATCAACCGGGGAAGCGCCGAACAGGACCTGAGCACCCTGATCCTGAACAACCCCGGCAATGCAGAATATTACCGTATGCGCGCCATATTGCGCGATTCGATTAACGACCTGAACCTTGCATTGCAGGATTACCGCCGTGCCGTGTCATTTGCACCGGGCAACTGGAAGCTGCTTTATGAAAAGGCTGATGTTGAATTCAGGCTAAAGTCTTATGATTCTGCAATTGTTTCACTAACCAGGGCGATTTCGATTGAACCCGACAAAGATGCCTACTTCAAAAGGGGTTTGGTGTATGAAACAACGGGGAAGACGGAGCTCGCCGGTGCCGATTTCAGGCAGGCACGGGTTTCGGGACTGAGCTTTGAAAAGACAAAGCAGGTGATCGATATTTCATTCAATTATTATTTCAAGGCGCAGGAAAATTATATCAAAGCTTCATATAATAATGCCATCCGTTACCTGGATGAAGCAATCCGGATATACGATAAAGAGCATACCTATTATTACTATCGGGGCATCAGTCACTTTAATACTTCCAACCTCAAAAAGGCACTTGAAGATTTCAACAGCGCCATTGAGCTTAAAAACGATTTACCTGATTATTACATGTACCGCGGCCGTTGCAAATACGACAGCAAAAACTACCAGGGTTCGGTACAGGATTTTATAACGGCATCGAGGCTTAACCTGGAAACAAAAGTTAAGGAAGAAAAAAACCACCCCGTATTGCTGTACCTCGCTAATGCATTTTTCCAGATCGGGGAATATCCGTCTGCTGCCAGGGAATTTAAAAATGCTTTTGAAATTGAAAATGATTCTGCAGAGATGCATAATATAAGCGGACTGGCTTATTACAGGTCTAAAGATTATGTGAATGCCATCAACAGCTATTCAACTGCAGTGAAAAAAGATGATAAGCTAAAAGATGCTTATTACAACCGGGGATTGGCGTATACAGATATTAAGGAATGGGATGAGGCTGCCGACGATTTTGAAACCATCAACAAGCTCGATCCTGCCAATGCTGGTGCGTGGGAGCTGAAAGCGAATGCCCTGCGCGAGCTTGGCAGGCACGAGGAGGCAGCGAAAGCCTACAATAAATTTGCAGGTATGACTGACAAACCGGGCGCTACCTACTACCAGGAAGCATTGTGCTGGGATAAGCTTGCACGCTATCCTGAATCTCTCACTGCCCTGAACAATGCAAAAAAACATGATGGCACTTTTAATGACAATAAAGCTTTTAATTTCCTGCACGCTTACGCCAGCCTTCAAACCGGCAGCAGGGAAAACGCACGCTCCGGATTTAACGCAGTTTTAAAAACCGAACCGGAAAATGCCTTTGCAGTTTTTTATCTTGCATGCATCGATGTTGCCGAAGGAAAAAGCACCGACGCTTTAAAAGGCTTTGAAGCCGCTTTTAAAACCAAAGCGATCAAGGAAGACATGATCAAAAAAGAAACTTCCCTCAAAGACTTCCGCAAAACCCCGGAGTTTAAGAAGCTGGAGAAGGAGTATTTTTGAGGGGACTTGACCCTTAAGCATGTTTTATAATTTCCCAAATGAGTCATTTTTGAACACTTTAACATTTAAAGTCTTTAACATGAAAACTTGCTTATCCACTATAATTCTAATACTGGCGACACTAACTGCGAACGCCCAAACTTGTGAAGAAACTATGGAATATGTTAAATCCAATGGTTATGGAATAACATATTCTAGTTTTAATAGTGAAGCAATTTCTACTGTAACGTTTTACGAAATAATGAATAACTATCAAACTTACTATTTTGCAATTGTCTGCTTTAAGGATAAATATTCATATAGTTGTTCTGAATATATTTATCAAGTTGGTTCGAATACAAAGTTAAATTATTCAATGGATTACTTGAATAGTGCTGGCAAGGCTTTTTGGAAATACATTCAACCATATAACGCGAATTTGGGATGTGCACCAAACTTTGATTAATAGATAAACTTCTTTGTGAATTAAGAGAATGCTAATTTAAGGAATTCTGAGTTTGCTCCTTTTGGGATCAATCATCTCTGAGATATTTTACACTACAAATTTTTACCCAGCGAAATACATTTATCCATTTCGTAACCAAAGAAACAAATGTAAATTATAAATTTCATCCCGTGTTAATTTTTGATTTACCTTCGTAAAGAATAAAATTACAACTACAAAAATGGATATACGCTGGGAGCAAAGGTTTTCTAATTTTCTAAAGGCTCTTGACAAGCTTCAGCAATCTGTCGATTATATCAATAATAGCTACCCTGAAAATGAAGACCATGACACCTCTGGTAAAGATCAGATTGTGCTGGACGAAATGATTAAAAATGGGCTCATTCGAAGATTTGAATATACTCATGAACTTGTCTGGAATGTGATGAAGGACTATGCCGAATACCAGGGAAACGCCAATATCGGCGGATCAAGGGATGCTTCCAGAGAAGCTTTGCAACTGAAACTCATTACCGAAGGTGAAATCTGGATGGATATGATTGCAAGCAGGAATAAAACATCCCATACATATAACGAAGGAACCGCTAATGAAATTTATGCCAAAATCTTAAAAGATTATTTTCCTGCCTTTATAAATTTCAGAAAGAACATGGAAGAAAAGCGTACAGGCAAACAAGGCAAAATTTTTGATTAAATGCGGACATCTGAAGCAGTTAAATTCGGGTTAAAATTAAAAGACCTGGAACGAATGTCTGCTATATTCAGCAAACATCCGGAAGTTGAAAAGGTGCTTGTTTATGGTTCCAGGGCGAAAGGGAATTTTAAACCTTATTCTGATATGGATTTAACACTAATAGGATCAAAGATAGACCTTACTATCCAAAACAAAATAGAAAATGAATTAGATGATTTACTCCTTCCAATTAAATTTGATGTGTCCGTTTTTCATAAAATTCAAAATACAGAATTAATAGACCATATTCACAGTATAGGGAAAGAGTTATTCATTAATAACGATTGACATCAAATTCTTCCTGGAGGGGAATATTTTTTAGTACCGTAGCTTCAGGAACTGGTTTTCACCATTTTTTTTGTGAAGTTTCCGCCTGTGGTCATTAAACAAACTAAATAAACACCATCCTCAATTCCTGTCAAATCCATTATCTTTTGGCTGGTGGCAAAAACTGTTTTACCTGTTGCATCCTTATAATAAATGGAGATATTGGACGAACTGTCGTTAGCAGACATTTTGTAGAAAACTGACTTTTTCGTAACTTTATAGAAAAATTATTTGGCATGGCTAGCATAGACAATATTAGAAACGAAATTATCGACAAACTGCTTACAATTTCAAACAGAGACTATTTAACGGCTTTATATCAGCTTGTGCAAAGTAGTTCCGTGGACAAAGACAAGGTTAAGCTGACCAAAGAACAAATCTTAATGCTCAAGCTTAGCGACAAAGACATTAAAAACAAAAGATTCATTTCCCAAAGCCAATTAGACAAAGAAGACCTAAAATGGTTAAAAGGACTGTAGTTTGGACTTCTACCGCGGTGCGACAAAGAAGAGAAATCTTGAAATATTGGACCAAACGTAACGGTTCGCCTGTTTATGCGGAAAAGCTGATTAAATTGATCGCCAAGCAAATAAAAGCTATCCTGAGTCAACCCGAATCTTTTAAACTTTCCGATTATTCCGACACGCGGGAATCTGCTCTCGGATATTTCAGCATTTATTATAAAACGACATCCGAATATTTAATTATTACTGCTTTTTGGGACAATCGACAAGACCCGAAAACTCTTTTGGACTTGCTGACAAAATAAAACACCTGTTAATCGAGTAGCCCGGTCTGCCGGGTTCCCGGCAGTGAAAACCTCACACCACATTTATAACCCGCCGCCACTTAAGGACCAATTACCTTTCAAACCTTCAAACCTTCTAAACTTTCTAAACTTCCTTCCTACTCAGTCTCAATCACCAGATCATCAGCCTCCACTAAAATCTTTTCAGCGAGGTGAACTTTCTTTACCACCAGATCTTTCGGTGCTGTGTAAGTGGTTTCCATCTTCATGGCTTCGATGGTGAAGAGGGGCGTATTGCGGGCAATTTTCTGACCATCGGAAATAAAGATCTTTGAAAGCATGCCCTGTAACGGTGCCCCTATGTGCTTTTCGCCGCTGGCTTTGGCGTTGACGGATTTTTTTACCAATGCCTTTTTATCCTTCACCTCGATTGAACGTGTTTGGCCGTTGAGGCGGAAGTAAACCGTGCGGTTGCCGGCTTCATCAGCTTCACCCACATACAGCAGCCTGATGATAATGGTTTTACCTTTTGCAATCTCGATCAGGATCTCCTCGTTGTTTTTCATGCCAAAGAAAAAAGCAAGTGTCGGAAGGTTGCTTACGTCGCCGTACTGCTGGTGAAATGCGAAGTATTCCTCAAACACCTTCGGATAAAATTTATAAGAAAGAAAATCGAGAAAGGTGAGCGATGGACTGAATTTAATTTTGAACAATTCAAATTCCTTTTCAAAATCAATGGGCTTTAAATGCGCATTGGGAAGGTCGGTGTAAGGAATTTCATTTTTCAGGATCAGCTTCTGCAGCGCAGGCGGAAAACCACCGGGCGGCTGACCCAAATCGCCTTTGAAAAAGCTCTTAACCGATTCAGGGAAAGAAATGCTGTCGCCTTTTTCAAAAATATCTTTAGGCGTTAAATTATTCGAAACCATGTACAGCGCCATGTCTCCAACAACTTTTGACGAAGGCGTCACTTTTACTATGTCGCCGAACATCCCGTTCACCTCTTCATACGCCTTTTTGATTTCTTCCATCTTGTCACCCAGGCCCAGTGAAGCTGCCTGTGGCTTTAAGTTGGAGTACTGCCCGCCCGGGATCTCATGGCTGTAAACTTCAGCCGTTCCCGCCATCAGGCCCGATTCAAAAGGGTAATAATATTCACGCACCGTTTCCCAGTAGTTTGAATGCTGGTTAAGTGATTCCATGTTAAAGTCAACTTCATAAGGCGTTCCTCTCAATGCTTCAACCAGGCTGTTGAAATTAGGCTGCGAAGTGAGGCCCGACATGGAGCCCAGTGCCACATCCACAACATCAACACCGGCTTCAATGGCTTTTAAATAGGTGGCCGACTGGATGGATGAAGTGTCATGCGTATGCAAGTGGATCGGTATGCTGATCACCTTTTTCAGTTCGGTGATCAACTTTTCCGCTGCATAAGGCTTCAGGAGTCCTGCCATATCTTTGATGCCGAGAATATGTGCCCCGCTGTCTTCAAGCTGCTTTGCAAGGTTCAGGTAATAAGCCAGGTTGTATTTTGTTTTTGATGGGTTGGAGATATCTCCGGTATAACTTATGCATGCTTCTGCAATTCCGCCCGTTCTTTCCCTTACTGCGTTTATGCTTACTGTCATGCTCTTCACCCAGTTGAGCGAATCGAAAATGCGGAACACATCCACTCCGTTCTTCCATGACTCTTCGATGAAGCGTTCAACCAGGTTATCAGGGTAAGCTGCATACCCGATGGCATTGGAACCGCGGATGAGCATCTGCAATAAAATATTGGGAACTGCTTCGCGGATGAGCTGAAGACGCTTCCACGGATCTTCGTGCAGGAACCGCAGCGCTACATCGAATGTTGCACCGCCCCACACTTCCATAGAAAAAACCTGCGGATGGTTACGCGCAAACCCTTCGGCAACCTTCATCATGTCAAGCGTGCGGATGCGTGTGGCAAGAAGCGACTGGTGCGCATCACGCAGGGTGCAGTCGGTGAACTGGACTTTGTCCTGATTCTTCAGCCATTGCGCAAATTTCTCCGGACCCATTTTATCCAGCATTTGCTTGGTCCCCGTCGCATGAGGTACCGTGTTATCGTATAAGGGTATGCGTGGCACGCTGAACATTTTTGAAGGATCGGTTTTCTGCACATCGGGGTTGCCGTTCACCAGCACATCGGCCAGGTAACGGAGCATTTTGGTCCCGCTGTCCTGCTTGGTCTTAAATTTAAAAAGCTCTTTGTGCTTTTCTATAAACTGCACGGTGGCCTTTCCTTCCTGGAATACCGGGTGCCTGATCACGTTTTCAAGGAAAGGAATATTGGTTTTCACACCGCGGATCCGGAACTCCATGAGCGTGCGGTACATCCGCCTGCTTGCACCGTTCAGGGTCCGGCCGGAAGCAGTCACCTTGGCGAGCATGGAATCAAAAAAAGGAGAAATCTTAACGCCCTGGTATGAACTTCCTTCGTCGATGCGTATGCCATATCCTCCCGCATTCCGGTAGGCGATTAAGGTCCCGTAATCTGGCTTGAAGTCGTTCTGCGGATCTTCTGTTGTGATGCGGCACTGGATTGCAAAACCATTGCACCTGATGTCTTCCTGTTTCTGAATGTCAATTTCAGCTGAGCTTAATTTATAACCCGATGCAATCAGAATCTGGCTGCGTACGATGTCGATGCCGGTGATCTCTTCGGTTACGGTATGCTCCACCTGCACGCGTGGATTCACTTCAATGAAAAATATATTTTCATCCTCATCAACCAGGAATTCAACTGTTCCTGCATTATTATAGTTTACATGCCTTGCGATCTTCAGTGCGAAATCGTACAGCGCATTTTTTGTTTTTTGCTTCAGGTTGGGAGCAGGCGCTACCTCCACCACTTTCTGGAATCGCCGCTGCACGGAACAGTCGCGCTCAAAGAGGTGAACAATGGTTCCATGCTCGTCGCCCAGAATCTGCACTTCGATATGCTTGGGGTTATCAACGAACTTCTCAATGAAAATGGTATCATCACCGAAAGCATTTCCCGCCTCCCGCTTTGCTTCATTGAAAGCCTTTTCAAGGTCCTCTTCTTTCTTTATCACGCGCATTCCCCTTCCGCCACCGCCGGCGCTTGCCTTGAAAATAACGGGATACCCTATACGTTTGGCTTCCTTCAATGCAGATTTTGAATCACCCAAAGGCTCCCTGTTGTCCTCGATAACAGGCACACCGCATGCACGCGCAACTTTCTTCGCAGCCACCTTGTCGCCAAGCTGCTCCATCACAGCGGGTTCAGGGCCAATGAATTTTATTCCCTCCTCACGGCACCTCCTGGCAAAAGAAACGTTCTCAGATAAAAATCCATATCCGGGATGTATGGCATCCACCTGCTGCTTTTTCGCAATCCGGATGATCTCGTTGATGTCAAGGTAAGGTTTCAGCGGCTCTTCATTCGGGCCGATCTGGTATGCCTCATCAGCCTTGTAGCGGTGAAGTGAATAACGGTCCTCATATGTAAAAACCGCTACTGTACGGATGCCCAGCTCTGTTGCCGCACGCAATGCCCGGATGGCAATTTCTCCACGGTTTGCAACCAGCAGCTTTTTGATCTTTTTCATAATGGAAGAATAGGTCGTGAAGTTACATACGAAATTACGCGGCAATCGTTACATCCCGAAAAGGGCTATTCATACCCCTGGCCCCGGCCGGTGATTCATCAGTGTGCTTCAAGCCAGTTGGCGCCGGTTCCAACGCTAACTTCAACCGGCACTTCCATTTTAATCGCATTTTTCATATAGTCCTCCACGAATGTCTTAAGCTCATCTTTTTCTTCCTTCAGAACATCAAAAACAAGCTCATCATGCACCTGCAGAAGCATCCTTGATTTCAGGTTTCTTTTTTTGATCTCTGCATGAATGTTGATCATGGCGATTTTGATCATGTCGGCTGCGCTGCCCTGTATCGGCGCGTTGATGGCATTCCTTTCGGCAAATCCTCGTACCGTTGCATTAGCTGAATTGATGTCGCGCAGGTAACGCCTTCTGCCTTTTATCGTTTCCACGAATCCGTTTTCGCGCGCATTCTGAATGCTCTGGTCCATGTATTCCTTGATGTAAGGATATTGCCTGAAGTAATTCTCGATGATCTCCTTTGCTTCTGTACGTGATATGTTCAGCCTGTCTGCAAGTCCGAATGCAGATATCCCGTAGATAATGCCGAAGTTCACCATTTTGGCATTCCTCCTCATGTCTCCGGTCACTTCTCCCAATGCAACTCCATAAACCTTTGCCGCTGTTGAGGCATGGATGTCCTCGCCGCTTTTAAAAGCCCCCAGCATGCCTGGATCCTTGCTAAGCTCGGCAATGATGCGAAGCTCCACCTGTGAATAATCTGCCGACATCAAAGTGAATTTCTCATTGCGCGGTATGAATGCCTTTCTGATCTCACGGCCCCTTTCGGTGCGGATAGGGATGTTCTGCAGGTTCGGGTTGTCGGAGCTGAGTCGTCCCGTAACTGCAACAACCTGGTTATACGAAGTGTGTATCCTTCCTGTGCGTGGATTTACAAGCTCCGGCAGAACATCCACGTAAGTGTTTTTAAGCTTCACAAGCTCACGGTAATCCAGTATCCTGCGTACGATCGGGTGCTTGTTCTCCAGCTTGGAAAGCACATCCTCACCTGTTGAATATTGCCCTGTTTTGGTCTTCTGTGGCTTGTCGGTTATCTTGATGATCTCATACAGCACCTCCCCGACCTGCTTCGGGGATGAAACATTGAATGTAGTGCCGGCCATTTCCTGTATTTCCTTTTCAGTGATGCCAATGTCTTTTTCCAGTGCCAGTGACAATTCGCCGAGCGCTGACTTATCGAGGTTAATTCCTTCCGCTTCCATGGCTGCCAGTACGGGAACCAGTGGAATTTCAACTTCTTCAAAAAGTTTTTTAATCCCTGACTTGGCAAGCATCGGCTCAAACTCGCGCCTGAGCTGCCAGGTAATATCGGCATCTTCCGCTGCATATTCCTTCACCTGGTCAACCGGTATGTCGCGCATGCTCAGCTGGTCCTTACCTTTTTTTCCGATCAGCTCGGTGATCGATACAGGTGAATAGTTCAGGTATGTTTCAGCCATCACATCCATGTTGTGACGCATGTCGGGCTGGATCAGGAAGTGGGCGATCATGGTGTCAAAAATTTTTCCCTTGATCTCTACATCATACCATTTCAAAACTGACAAATCATATTTAATATTCTGCCCTGTTTTTTCAATCATCTCATTTTCAAAAACACCCTTGAACTCATGCACGATCTTTACGGCTTCGTCATAGTTGTCGGGCACGGGCACATAATAGCCCTCATGATCCTTAAATGAAAATGACATGCCGACAAGCTCCGCACGGTTCACATCAACCCCGGTGGTTTCCGTGTCAAAGCAAAAGCATTTCTGCTGTTGCAAAAGGCCTACAAGCTCTTTCCGTTCAGCAGGTGTATCTACCAGGCGGTAATTGTGTGCAACATCATGGATGGTAAGATGCTTCGTATGCACTGCACCTTCTTCTCCGTTTACAGGTACCGTTACACTCACCGGCACATCGGGAACACCGCTGCCGAAAAAAAGATTTCCCTGAGAAACCGGCGCTGCCGCCTTTTTCCGTCCTTCGGTTGATGAAGGGCTGTAAGCCGGATCATCAAGCACTTTCTGAGCGATGTTCCTGAATTCAAGGTCAAGAAATAGCTGCCTTAGTACTTCCTTATTAGGCTCTTTGATCCGCAGATTTTCCTCATCAAATTTAACCGGCACATCAATAATAATCGTGGCAAGTCTTTTCGACTGTATGGCCATTTCACGGTTGGCTTCAACACGTTCTTTGAGCTTACCCTTTAGCTGACCTGTATTGGCAAGCAGGTTCTCAATGGAACCGAACTGCTTGACAAGCTGGATGGCTGTTTTTTCTCCAACACCCGGTATGCCCGGGATATTGTCAACACTGTCGCCCATCAAACCGAGGATATCGATCACCTGCGAAACGCTTTCGATTTCCCATCGCTTGCAAACTTCTGCAACGCCCATTACCTCCGGGTTGCCACCGCCTCTGGGTGGCTTAAAGATGAAGGTGTTGCTGTCGACAAGCTGACCGTAATCCTTGTCGGGCGTCATCATGAAAGTTGTGAAGCCTTCCTGTTCGGCGCGTTTGGCCAGCGTGCCGATGATGTCATCCGCTTCAAATCCGTCGAGCATGATGCATGGGATGTTAAACCCTTCTATCAGCTTCATCACATATGGTATTGATTTGGCCAGGTCTTCCGGGATCTCCTGCCGGTTGGCCTTGTATGATGCAAATTCTTCATGCCGTGATGTAGGGGCATCGGTATCAAACACCACTGCAATATGAGAGGGGGCTTCCTTCCTCAGCACCTCAAGAAGGGTATTGGTGAATCCGAATATGGCTGAAGTATTCTGGCCTTTTGAATTGATGCGGTGGTTGTTGCTGAAGGCAAAGTATGCCCTGTATATCAGGGCCATGGCATCAAGAAGGAATAGTTTTTTTACGGGTTGGGACATATGGCTTAAGGAAGGTTTTACCGATCAAAAATATCAAATATTCAGGTCGGATTGCCAGAAAAGTTATTGTTGGCAGTATAAAAAAGAAATAAATTCTTTGGATTATCTCACCCTGACCAGCTTGTGAAAATAGCTGGAATTATCCGTCATCATTGTCTTTACAAAGTAATAACCGGCAGGCAGCATTGAAATGTCAATTGCAAAAACATCCGCACCCATATCTGTCACCTGCAGGGGAATGATCTTTCCCGACATGTCTGAGATGCTCACCTGCTTTACTTTTTGCATTGAAGCCCTGGCATACAGGATGCCCGACCTGTTTGGGTTTGGATAAACATAGGGTTTGGCTGCGATCAAATGCTCTTCTTCTGCCGAAAGCAGCGATTCATCAAACCTTACAAGTCCCTGCAGCTGTGTGCCGAGCCATACGATCCCTGAATCATCAAGGGCAACTGAATATACATAATCATCAGGAATTGCTGAGTTCGATGTATTATAGCTGATGAAATTCAGTCCGTCCTTAACGATGAGACCCGCATCCTGGCTTCCAAGCCATATGCGGTGGTCAGTAGCAACCTTTACCGCATTGATGCTGTTACTCTGGATGCCGCTGCTCCCGATGTTGTACCAAAGCCATGTAACGCCATCCGTATACGCCATGAGCCCGCCGGTGGGCATGCCAAGCCACAGATTGCCTATGCTGTCTTTATCAACAGCCAGAATCGAATTGTCCTGGATGCCTGAATTCTGTATGGTATAAACATTCCACGTGGTATCGCTGATCCTTGCCAGGCCGCCATTAAGCGAACCGAGCGATTTTACATCATTGCTGTCGATAAGAATGCACGTGATGTTGTTCGACATAAGGGGCGAATTGAAAATGTTGTACACCGTCCATGATGTATCATCATTTACGGCAAGCCCGCTGATGGTGGCAAACCACTTCCTTCCTGCAGAATCGATGGAAATGCCTTTGACGTAATCGTCAGGCAGCCCCGAGTTCAGCATGTTGTAAACAGTCCACGATGTATCATCGAAACGCGCAGCGCCACCGTTAAAGGTTCCTATCCACTTATTGTTCAGCTTGTCGATGTAAATCGACCGGATTGAATTGTGTGGCAAACCGGAATTTGTAGTCTGGTAAATGGTCCAGGTAGTATCATGGTAAGATACAAGACCGTAATCCGTACCGATCCATTTTATGCCCAAATGGTCGATGGCCAGGCATCTCACCGTATTATCAGGCATGGGGGAATTTGAAAAATTAAAAGTGGTCCATGCGTTCTGTGCGATGGATGAACCAGCAATCAGATGAACAGTCAGTAACAGAATAAATTTTTTCATACCTTCAACAGAGATGAACCCATAAACCGGCAGAATGTAAAAATAAAGAAAATTCCAGCCGTCCCGGTTAAAGTCTGACTGGCTCTTAAAGGTTATTTCACATGCAGCTTGATATGACTGACAGACCCCTGGCTTTCAAAGCTCAGCATATAAGCTCCGCGGCTGTATCCTTCCAGGTTTATCTCCTGCAGGTTTTCTCCGGCTTTTACCGGAACCTCTTTTGAAAACACCAGCCTCCCGGTTAAATCAATAATTTTGATCCTGCCTTTCCCATCGGATTCGCTGCTGAAGATCACGCTTACATGATCACGCGCCGGGTTCGGGTATGCTGCAAGCCTGGTGTCATCAGCCTCGCCGCTTGATGATACCCGGGGGCCAAGGGTGGTAAAGGTTCCTGTCGCGCTGTATGGCTTGGCAGCACCGTTGCAATAAACCCTTACAGACCAGTTGTAGGTTGTTGAAGGTGCAAGGTTTGATATGTTTATAAAGGAGGTGTTCACATTCGACTTCCTGTATTTGTAAGCTGGTGTACCTGCTGCTTTCGTAAACCTCACCTGCACCGAATCACCGCTGATCGATGGATCCCAGATAACGGTAGCCGTAGTTGAAGTGACATTTATAGCCTGGAGCCCGAACGGATCAAGGCAGCTGTATGGATAGCCTCCTGTTGTAAAAATTATCTTGTTGCTCAGGCCAGTTGGCTGCATGCAGTAGCACCTTACCCAGCATTCATAAGTGGTGTTTGGCAGCAGGTTTGAAATTACCGATGATGTTGAATTCGGTATGGTAACCGTTTTCCATTTATAGGTCACCCCGCCTACTTTTCTGTACCTGATCTTGTATTTATTTGCAGTTACGGTTGGATCCCAGTGGATTGTTGCCTGGAAAGGAGAGATGTCGCTTGCATCAGTTTGTGTGGGGATACCGCAAAATACCACATGCTGCAGGATTTCGACAGGAAGCGAGGTTATTCCTTCACATCCGTTGTTGTCGGTATAATTATAGGTGATCACGTACGGACCACCGATGCCTGCGGCAGCAGGACTGAATATATTTCCTGTTATTCCCGGACCTGAAAAAGTTCCTCCTGCCGGTATTCCGGTGAGTGTTACATCAGGTGAGTTATCGAAATATGCGGTGTCAAGGCCGGTGATCACAGGAACCGGAATTGCATTTACGGTTACTGTTATACTCTGTGCCGCACTGCATCCTTCAGTTGTACCGGTAACGGCATAAGTGGTGGTTGTCACGGGAGTGGCTGTCACTTCAGGACCGGCAATCGTATCCAGGCCTGAAACGGGAAGCCAGGTATATTCATCAGCACCCGACGCCTCCAGCAGTACTGACTCGCCAGGGCAGATGGAAGGACTGCCGCTTACGGTGACTACCGGGGTCTGGTTGACCGTTACGGCGGATAAGGCTGTTGCCGTACACCCGTTGACTGCCGTACCGGTTACCGTATATGATGTTGATGTTGCCGGAGATGCATTAACCTGCGATCCGGTTGTGGCATTCAGTCCTGATGACGGCAGCCATGTGTAGGATGCAGCACCTGAAGCCTGGAGCGATCCTTGCTGCCCCGAACAAATGATCAGGCCCGGGGTGGCGGTTACTGCCGGTGACTGGTTTACATTTACCGTTTTGGTTGACGTACTGCTGCAGCCGTTTGTTGTACCGGTTACGGTATACGTTGTAGTTGAAGCAGGTGAAGCTGTAACAGTGCTGCCGGTTGTCGCATTGAGGCCGGTTGATGGAACCCATGCATAGTTGTTGGCACCCGATGCGGTAAGAACAGAAGAATTGCCCGAACAGATGGTTGAATTCCCGGAAACGGAAACCGAAGGATATGGGGTTACATTAATTGTAAAAGTCGTGGTTGCCGTACATCCGTTACCTCCTGTACCTGTTACCGTATACGTTGTGGTAGTTGATGGACTTGCTGTAACCGAGGTCCCTGCAGTATTGCTCAATCCCGTTGCAGGCGCCCATGAATAGCTGCTGGCTCCTGAAACCTGCTTCAATGTCGACTGGCCGGTGCAGATGTTATTGTTCCCGGTGAGCGTGAGCGTCGGTTTTGCGTTTACGGTGACAGTTATAGCCTTTGTCTTGGTGCATCCTGATCCGGCAGTGCCAGTTACCGTGTAAACTGTATTGCTTGTCGGACTGGCGATAACACTGTTGCCTGTGGTTGAATTAAGCCCGGTGGCAGGCAGCCATGAATATGATGAGGCACCCCCAACTGTGATGGTTGCTGAATTTCCCGAACAGATGGTTGCATTTGCACCGCCCGTGATGGTAGGAAGGGAGGTTTGTTTGGTAAGAGTATATGGAACTGCAATTACGTTGTTGTTTTCGTTTGATTCGAGGAAATAATTATACGGATCGAGCTGTACAACGATGTGATAGCTACCGTTGCAGAGGCCAGGCGGAAGGTTGATCCACATGCCGTCGAGGTATTGGTAATAGATGTCCGTATATCCGGATGATATCCCCTGAACAACCGGTGAGCAGTTGTAATTTCCTCCACCGAGCCCGAAATTGGGAAAGCTTGAATTGATAAGCGTGTTGCCGGCCGAGTCCTTGCAATGACCATTATAATATGAACATGATCCGTAATCCATCAGGCAGAAAGCAAGCTTGGCTCCCGTAGCCACAATCGGCCAGGTAAGGGGGTTGGGATTCACTGTTGCAGTACGAAGTGTATATACCCCCCAGTCGTCAACGTGCATGTGGCCGTGTGCTGGATGGTAGGTCATGGTGCCTGCAGGACGGTCGTAATACGTCATGGTATTGCCGTTTTTATGATAAATCCTCTGCTTGATCAACTGCTTTGGGTATGAAATTCCGTCAGGACAAATAGATGGAGCTGTTCCGATAAAAGTATCTGTTCCGCAGACATAAGTATTGGTGGTGCGCACTTCCAGCGGGCCGCGGCCGATGTTTGGAGTTGAAACCGAAAGCCTGAGCTTGGCATTGTTGGATCCGTTTCCGCTTTGCGAATATTCAATAACACCGTAATTGCCCGTAGCCTGAAGTGGCGGCTTGCCTACATTGATATCGGGCAGAAGGTCGCAATTGGTTATACCGGGTTGTTCACAGGAGCAGCCTGTGGCATTGGTTGTGGTACAGGGCGACTGTGAGAATGCCGGTAATGCGGAAGCAAAAATTGAAATGGCTATCAGTAACTTTTTTTTCATAATTCTTAGGTTTGACTTGGCTTAACCGGATGATTCCTTTTTATATATATAGCACGATAAACGGAATAGAGGTTATTAAGATTTGCAATATTTTGAAGAAATCTTACATTTTTATCCTGCCGGAAAGATCCCCGGCTTATATTTGTCTAAACTTACCTACCAGATGGAACCATTTGTTGCACAGGTCGCACCATACTACCACCGCTACATAGCGCTGGTGCAGGGGAATGACATCATTTCACACCTTGAAAAATCAATGACTGAATCGCTTGAATTCCTGTCAACAATCACGGAAGATCAATCACATTACGCCTATGCGCCGGGTAAGTGGACCATCAAGGAAGTTATGGGCCATCTGATCGATGCAGAGCGTATTTTTGCTTACAGGGCACTGCGTATAGCCAGGAAAGACAAAACCAACCTCCCCGGATTTGAAGAGAACGACTATGTGGCTGCCGCAGGATTTAATGGTATAAAATGGGCCGATCTCTTACACCAGTTCAGGACCCTTCGCCAATCGAACGTGGCACTTTTCTATACGTTCAGCGAGACCCAACTGCAGCAGGAAGGAACGGCAAACGATGCACCAACAAATGTTAAAGCGCTGATCTACATTATTGCAGGCCATCATTTGCATCATATGAATGTGATTAAGGAACGGTACCTGGAGAAATAGCAGGGGCTTTCTTTACTTCTTAAACGTACTGATATCTGCATTATCTATATAAATCCTTTTTTTAATCCCGGCAACTCCGGATGACAAACAACCTCACCAAAGAACTTTTCAGTGAAATATATCCGTTGCCAGACCAGGCATACGCAAAACTAAATGGCATTCTCCGTCCCCGCCTTATCCCGAAGAACGAAATTTTTATGAGGGTCATGCAGCGAAATGCTTCGGAATATTTTATTCTGGAGGGTTTTTGCAGGAGCTTCCTCGTAAACCCTGAAGGAGAAGAGATCACGCTGGCTTTCTTTAAACGTGGAAATGCACTTTCGCCGCATATTACCAGGACAAAGGATAACAGGTCGCTGATGAATTTTCAGGCACTCACTGATGTGGAATTAATGGAATTCAATTCAGTGGAATTTCTTGAGCTGATGATCGCAAACATGGATCTCCGGAATTTTGGTAATGAAATTCTGAAAAATGAGCTCGTCAGTAAAACAAATAAAGAAATTGCCCTCGCTTCACTTACGGCAAAAGAAAGACTCAGGGATTTCAGAAATGAATACGGCATTCTTGAAAACCTGATCCCACATCCCATCATTGCATCATACCTGGGGATTACAAATGTTTCACTGAGCCGTCTCAGGGGAGAATCAAAAAACAAATAATATTTTTTCAATGGATGTTCTTTTTAACAAATGTTAATGGATCAGGGATTTTGCTGAAGGATCTTTGCGGCATAATCAAATCCAAAACATATCATGAAAAAATTAATCATTATCATTCTACTTGCAACTTCATTCACATCACATGCACAGACAGGAACGCAAAGCGAAGGCCGGAAAAATTACCTGTCTGTGGAAGTTGATCCGGCACCTTTCATTTTAGGCGGGTATTCATTCAGCTTAAAATACAGTCCTGCAAAGTTCCGTCATCTGTCTATCATGGGATCGGTTTACAGTTCACATTTCCCTGATAAAATGATAAGCAAGCCGAATTATGAAAAAGGATTCAGGGATTTAAAAATTGAAACAAGCTTTGCTTTTTTTGCCGATTACTACCTTAAATCAAATAACACGGGCTTGCATTTCGGACCATCGGTATTTTACTATTCGCGAACCGCACAGCTTGAAAACAGCGGCGATAGGGCTGCATTCAAAAGCATCTATCCCAATGTTCGTATAGGGTATGTGTTCAAACCATTTAAGAAAGCCGGCTTCTACATAAACCCGTGGATCAACGTAGGAAAAGAAATGGGCCTTGGTAAACGCAATCATCTCAGCGGCGCTGAATACACTTTCAGCAAAATCTCATACGTGCCTGCAATTCACTTAGGCTACAAAACCGAATTTTAACCGACGGCACACAGGGGAATCACAATCTTAGCAGGGTTGCTTTTCTTTTTCCCATCACCTGCTGGCGGAGTATGAAAATTTCATTCCTTTATCTGAATTATTGATCAGCTGTTATCACGCGGTTCCATAAACCAATTGCAGTCATGATGAAAAATCAGTTTACATTTCTTACGGGATTGGGAATTCTCTGCTTCCTATTGTTTGCAGGTGTATTCAGATTCTTTCAGAATGATTATTTATATCATCATACACTTGGCAGAATTTCGAGTAATTATGAATGGAGCCAGACCGGCAAAAATTATGAGATAATAAAAGTCTCAAAGCCTTTTAAAGAGGTCAATAATACAAACCTGGAAACATGGGATGCCGTCATCTATAAATGCATCAGCGATAGGATGTACGTGATTGAACGTGCATGCTATGGAATGGTAAGAGCTGCATTTTTTCCGCTTTTTCCGGGGCTGTGGAAGGCCCTGCATTGCACATCCATTGGCATATCGGTGATAAACTATTTTATTTTTATTGCTTCGCTTGCATGGCTTTTCACGCTGCTGGTGCCGGCCCGGATGCCAGGCCAGGCACTTGATTATATAATCCTGGCTACATTGCCATCCTCCGTATTCTTCCTGATACCTTATACGGAGGCATTGTTTATGCTGACCATGACCATTGTCGCTGCAGGCATAATTAAAAAGAAATACCTGATATTTTTTGCCGGCAGCTTTCTCCTGGCAATGGTCAGGCCCGCCACCGTATTTATTTACCTGGCAATTATGTGTGCCGAGCTGGTGCTGATGATAAAAAATAAAAGCTACATCAATTCCCTGAAGGAGATGCTGTTCAAATCACTCCCTTTTCTTGCCGGGTATTTCCTGTCTGTCTTTATTCAATACATGTATTCAGGAAGCTGGACTTCCATGATAGAGGCTCAGAAATACTGGGGAGGCAAAATTGAAAATATAGGAACCATATCAGACTGGTCTGTTGAAGGATTCGGCATGTCTGTATTTTCCTTATTCTTTATTTGCATTCCGCTGTTGATTTATATCAGTAAAATGCTGGTGAAGACTTTAAATAAAGGACAGGTTTTCAAACTGCATCCGGAGGAGCCCGATGGGTATCTATTTCTTGTTTCATCATTCTACCTTGTAGGCATTTTTATTTTTACTTTGATTACCTCCGGCGGCAACCTGAGGAGCTTTTCAAGATTTACTTTGGCATCACCAGCGTTTTTTATAGTTGTGCTTATTTCACTGAAATATCTTTTTCATGCGCCTCCCAGGCTTCCCATGATCATTTATGGTTTGTGCACCCTCTTGTCATTGTTTTTTATTTTTTCAGTCGAATACGGAGGTTCCCGCGTCGATTATTCATTCGCAGGATACTATATGTTCATTGCAACAGGCCTGTTCGTTCTTATAAACAGGGTGATGCCAACTCATTCAAAAATTCCCGCAGCCATCATTATTGTACTGTTGAATACAGTGTGGAATACGTATTTGTTAAATGCATTTTTAAGCAAAGGATGGACCTTCACATGAGATGTAGTTCAAATCTAAATTATCATTACCAGTGATTACCTGCCTTGAGTATCGTTGTTTCCTGTAAACCAATCCCCCCGTTTCAATCCCCGTTTCCACCGTTCCAGCATCCATACTTAACCCTTCTGCGGTTTTGACTTTAAATATCGAGTTGTTTGCTTCATTTTTGCAGGCCGGAAATTTAAATATGAAAAACCTCTTGTCACTGGCAGCGGCACTCATGCTTGCCATCCCTTCCTTTGCCCAGCTGCAGTGGCAGCCTATGGGACTTAATCCTTCATCTGTACGGTGGAAATCCATTAATTCGAATGCCGTCAGGGTGATCTTTCAACAGGGACAGGAAAAAGAAGCCTTTCGCATTGCCAATATCATCAACCATATATCTGACAGCGCCGGTGGCACGGTTGGTCTCAAAAGAAAGCACCTCAACATGGTATTGCAAACCAACCAGGTGATCTCAAACGGGTATGTAGGACTGGCGCCTTACCGCAGCGAACTGTTTGGCACGCAGCCGCAAAACTTCAACCTGCTCGGCTCCGTTGCCTGGCTCGATCTGCTGGCCATACATGAATACAGGCATGCACTGCAGTTCATCAACAGCAGGCGCGGACTTACCAAATTCGGATATTTCCTTGGTGGTGAAACATGGTGGGCCATTATGCAGGCAATTGCCGTTCCCGACTGGTATGGTGAAGGAGATGCTGTGATGACGGAAACAGTTTTAACGGATGCCGGGAGAGGAAGGACACCATCGTTTTTCCAGGAGCAACGTGCGCTGTTGCTTAATAACCGGAACTACAATTATATCAAAGCCCGCAACGGCTCCTTCAAACACATGGTCCCCGATCATTACCAGCTTGGTTATGCCATGCTGCAGCACGTTCGGAATACGAGCGGGCCGGATACATGGAGCACGGTTTTGAAACAGGGCAGCGCATACCGCGGAGTTTTCTTTCCCTTTTCGCAGGCGCTGAACTCCAACACCGGATCCGGAACTCGCAAACACTATAGAGATGCATACGCTTCTTTGAAAACACAATGGGAAGAAGAGCTTGCAAAAATTGAACTTACGCCAACCACACCTGTCACCCGGCAGCCTGACCGTACCGTAACCGAATATCGATGGGCACACATCCAGGAAGATGGAAGCATCATCTGCCTCCGTTCATCATACAAAAAAACCCCAGAGATTATCCGACTGAAAGATGGACAAGAAACAAGGATCACACCTGTTGGCTTTATGACTGAGCCCTTTGTTTCACAGAATGGCAACATGCTGGCATGGTCGGAATTCACAACCGATGCAAGATGGCAGAACAGGAATTACAATGAAGTCATCAGCTATGATTTAACAACAGGCATTAAAAAACGCATCACCAAAAAGTCAAAATTATTCGCGCCGCAGTTTTCATCCAAAGGCGACAGGGTGGTTGCTGTCAAATCAGATGAGGCTTTAAAGAACACTATTGTTTTTATTGACCCAGCAACCGGTATAGAAACCGGGAGCATTCCGAACCCGGAGAACGACTTCCTTTCTTTTCCTAAATGGACGAAGGAAGATGACGCAATAGTTTTTCTTTCGAAACGCAATTCGCAGATCGCATTACTGAAATACGATTTTACTTCCGGAACTGTCACGCAGCTTGTACCGTGGTCGCAGCATGTGATCGGGGGAATAACCATTGGCAGGGACGTTGTATATTTTTGTGCGGGTTATTCGGGAATCAATAATATCTATGCGGTTGGATTAAATGGCGGGCAGGTGATAAAGCAGATAACTTCTGTTAAGATCGGCGCCGACATGCCCGCTGTTTCCGGTGATGAAAAAACGCTGGTGATGTCTGAATTCAAATACATGGGTCATGAGATTACCCAAATGGATTTCGATATTTCAGCTGCCCGTGTTATTTCTTTTGAAGAGCCTGCTAAAATGGAAAGGTATAATGTGGTCACAACTGATGTGGAGAAAAACATCTTTGAAAAAATTCCTGTACAGTCATTTGAAGTGAAAAATTATTCAGATCCGTTCCGCGGAACCAAATTACATACGTGGGGATTCAGCCCAACGCAGGCCACACCCAGGTTTACTGTCAGGGCTGACAATATCCTCAATGACTTTGGTGCAGATGCCATGATCGGCTATAATACCAATGAAAAAACAGCCGTAACAAATGTCAATGTCAATTATGCACGGTATTATTTGCCCATAAATGTTCATGCTACTGCAAGTGAGCGGGCTTTCATTCTGCCGACGAACCTGGCCGATACGGGAAACACTTCGTGGTTCATTGCCGACTTCAACGAGATCAGCTATGGCGGTGGGTTGCTGCTCCCGCTTACATGGTACGGCGGAAATTACAGGACATCTCTGACGCTCAACGGCGACCTCAGCAGGTTTTTTACAAACCGTTATGCGTATGATGAAATATCATTTGAAAGGGCATATTCACTTTCCAGTCTTTCAGGCGGGCTGAGGTTTTCCAACCTGAAGCAACGGGCAAGGCAAAATGTGCTGCCACGATGGGGGCAGGAGCTGAATGTATTTACTGCTCGCAGCATAGCAGGCACACCGGCTGAAAAGTACCAGGCAGAAGCAACACTTTATTTCCCGGGCATCTTCCGCAACCACAGCCTGAGCTTTTCAGGCGGATATCAACAGGAGTCGCTCGATAACGAATACCGTTACCTGGATGTTTTCACACATGCAAGGGGTTACACTCCCCTCCAGGGCGACCGGGAATATGTGATCAGCGGGAATTACCAGCTTCCCCTGTGCTACCCTGATTTTGGATTTGCAGGACTGGTCTATTTACAGCGGATACGCACCAATGTATTTTATGATTATTCACAGGTGATCCGTAAAGACATCGACAAAACCTTCAACCAGCGCTCATTCGGAAGCGAATTCTTTTTTGATGCCAGGTATTTCAACGTCATATCCCTCAGCCTGGGCATGAGACTTTCCATCTTGCAGGACAGGAATTATTTTAACGAAAAACAAAAAGCAAACTTTCAACTGTTCTTTGCGGGATCGTTTTGATTTATTTTTAATTGAGCTTCTTTATTGCCTTCATGATTCACCAGATTACAATTCATTTAATAAGGTTTCAATTAGTCTGAAAAAATCCTCCTTATACTTTTCGTACTCGACGCCAGTTGCAGGGCCTGAAAAGCCGGTGTAGATCTTTCTTACCTTTCCCTTTTTATCGATGTAGATGGTGGTGGGGTAGCCCATGATCTTTGTGAGCATAGGAAGTGTTGCCGCAGCCGAGTCGCGGCTGGCAATGACTAACGGGTAGGATATATGATATTTTGCTTTCAGGCGGCTGACAAGCGAAACAGCTTTTGAAAAATCCGTGGTTTTTTCAAAAGAGATGCCTATGATCTCCAGGCCCCTTTCCTTATATTTATCATATACGGGGGCAAGAAAAGCTGATTCATCCAGACAGTTGGAACACCAGGAACCCATCAACTGCAGGATGACCACCTTATTCTTAAAATTTTCGTCGTCCGGTGATACCGGCTTGCCATTGAGATCGGGCAAAGAAAAGCTTATGCGATCAATTCCCTTTTTAAGAGTGGTCAGTGAATACGGATCTGGCAACCGGAAATTTTCATTCCGCTTTGCCACAAAAGGCTCTTTCCAGTGCATGCCTGAATAATACATTCCCTTTATGCTGTCGCCGGTAATTTTTGCTTTGAAAAGATATACGAATGCGCCGTTAAAGGTTGAGAGGAAAAGACTGTCGCCCGAAATATTTCCTTCCAGGTACCGGTAATCGCCTGAAGCAGTGAGGAACGTTCCATGCACAATGCCGTTCGCTTTCTCCTCAAACACACCGATGGCTTTTGAAGAATCAGCAGTGCCCGGGCTGAAATCAGTTTCCCATCTACCCTGCACCTTTGATGACGGAACTTCTGTGTCTTTCACAAAACGGTATTCTTCTCCGTGAACAGCTTTGACTGGAATAACATTTTTTTCTTTTCTTGAATGGTTGATGAAGTTTCCTGTCATCATATTTCCATTCACAGCCATGCGTATCTCCGAATCAAAAACAGGAAGCCGCGCAAAAATCGAATCTCCCTGGACTGTTATCTCGTCAACTTCAATTCTCTCATCCCCGTTCCGGATGATCATCGTATAGTGACCCGAAGAATCCGTAAGCCCGAATGTAAAAGGCAACTCACCATCCGGCAGCATCAGCACCGCCCGCCAGATGCCGGTAATTATCAACAAAGATTTCATGTCAGAAAAATAAGTAAATGAGTTGGGAATAAGTAGAAACAGACCTGATATAAACCGGATTATTCCAACCTTAGCATGATTGACTCATAGTTCGAATCACAATAAAGGGTATGAAACGGCGGACCAGTGTTTTCTCAAATAATGTGCCCCAAACAATTATAAAATTGCATAAAAAATGCCGGGGTATCTACAGTAATGCCTAAAAAATCCAGCCAACTATAAACCATAAACTATAAACTATAAACTTTTAAGGATCCAATCTTGAAACTTAAGCCAGGACACGCTTAACAGCAACCTGCTCATACCCTTCAATAATATCCCCGACACGCATGTCGTTGAATTTATTGATGTTCAGTCCGCACTCATAGCCTGCAGAAACTTCCTTTACATCTTCCTTGAACCTCCGCAGTGAAGCCAGTTCGCCGGTGTGTACCACAATGCCGTCGCGCACTACACGGATCTTCGTGTTACGCGTTACTTTTCCTTCAAGCACCATGCAGCCTGCAATGGTACCGGCTTTCGGGATGTTGAATGTTTCGCGTATTTCGATGTTGCAGGTGATTTTCTCTTCAAATTCAGGAGCAAGCATACCTTCCATCGCAGCTTTGAGCTCGTTGATGGCATCGTATATAATGGAGTAAAGCCTAATGTCGATCTGCTCCTGCTCGGCCAGCTTTCTTGCATTCACCGAAGGCCTCACCTGGAAGCCGATGATGATGGCATTGGAAGCAGAGGCAAGAAGCACATCCGACTCCGTGATCTGTCCGACCGACTTGTGTATGATGTTGATCTGTATCTCCGGGTTCGACAGCTTGAGAACGGAATCTGACAATGCTTCAATCGAACCGTCTACATCACCTTTAACAATGATGTTGAGCTCTTTGAAGTTGCCGATGGCAAGCCTTCTTCCGATCTCGTCGAGTGTAATATGCTTGTGTGTACGTATACCCTGTTCACGCTGAAGCTGCAGACGTTTGTTGGCAATGTCACGGGCTTCCCTTTCGTCGTCCATCACGTTCACCGTATCGCCGGCCTGCGGCGCACCGCTCAAGCCGAGTATCATCACGGGAGCTGATGGGCCCGCTGCTTCCATGCGCTGGCCGCGCTCGTTGAACATGGCCTTTACTCGGCCGCTGTGGCAGCCGGCAAGCATAATGTCGCCTACATGCAATGTTCCGGCCTGTATCAATATGGTTGAAATATATCCGCGGCCTTTGTCGAGTGAAGATTCGATCACCGTACCGATCGCATTCTTATCAGGGTTGGCTGTCAGCTCAAGCAACTCAGCTTCCAGCAGAACTTTTTCAAGCAGCAGGTCGATGTTC